>Ga0181533_1000029_pt1 | contig 163456 bp, 141 predicted proteins | sample PEATcosm2014_Bin_45_FD_119772 | JGI IMG/M metagenome (GOLD analysis project Ga0181533, IMG submission 119772) | Peatland microbial communities from MTU Mesocosm Facility, Houghton, MI, USA - PEATcosm2014_Bin11_60_metaG | ecosystem: Environmental > Terrestrial > Soil > Wetlands > Peat | place... | reverse complement strand
TTTCTCTTCCATCACACTGCTCGTTTTCCAGGACATGATGACGGTTTTACCGCCATCGCTCCTCGTCGCAGTGTCGGAGATGCTCCCGGTCTAATATGTCGGACATCCGCCCGGTTTATACCTACAGGTACCCCACCCCCCACCCCCCTATACCCCAGGGGGTATAAATAATCCTTAAAACCTTGCAGATTATTTCTAAACTCCTTGGAATCAACGCTTGTGGAAAAATTTTCACCCCAAATATTCCCTCATCGTGAGATTTGGCCTCCGAAAATCACCGGAAAATCCGGTTTTTTGCCGAAAAAGAGCCATTTTTGATCTGAACAAGCCGTATTTTCGCGCTTCTTAAAAGCCGGTTTAGGCGCTTCCGGATATGAATTCGGCGAATCTCTTCGCGCGAACCGATTCCAACTGCTTGAGCAGCATGCGTCCGCGCGCCCGCATGGCCGGGGTTCCGGAACGGCTGTGGATGCGCAACAGGTCTAAAACTTCGGGCAACAGCGAGGCATCCTGCCGGGTCAGATCGGCAAGTCCCTGCAGGGCGCAGGTTTTGACAATCGAACTTCGGTCCTCCAGGAAGGACTGCAATGTTTCGGCCACGCGCCGGCACTCTGGAAGCGTAAGCGTAAGTCGGGTTACAACCTGCGCCAGACACCAGCGCAGTTTGTTCTCAGTGGCTTCGGCGAGTAGACCAAGCAGCGGCGCTTTCCAGGAGCCCTGAAGCGTTTTCAGGATCGATTTCTGAATTTCGTCTGCAACCGGGGCTCGGCGGCGCGTGAGTTTTTCCAGCGCATCGGCAGCGCGCATGGCCACGCACGGGTCTTCGTCCCAAAGGCATTCGAGCAGTTGCACTGCTTTTTTGGGGTTTGCCCGGACAAGGCTGACTACCTCAGCGGTTCGGCCGCTGGAGATTCGGTGGCGGCCAACGGCGAGCATGGAACGAATGGTCTCTGAGGCGGACATGGGCGGATTTCCAATTAGATTATCCGGTGTGATTCCCGGCGGCCACCATTTTTCCAGCAACCCGTCCTACGCCGCGCAGCAGCGCCTTCATCGGCCAACGGCCTTCGGTGTCGGGGAAAAATATTTCGCCGCCGTGGCAGATTATTTCCGCTCGACGTATGTTGTCAAACCTGTGTCCCAAATCTTAGTTACCCAGAGCATAATCGAGACTACTCCCACGGTGATTAGGACGATCAGCACATAGTCTGGCCAATGATGCCTATACTGTGCATAGAGCTTCCAGTAGGAATTTGCATCGTTGTGTGCTCTCGTTTCTGCCGCCGCCCAAGCATCCATGACGGGCGAATTCGCGCAGCGCGCGCCTGCCTCGGACCCTTGTGACGCCAAATTAGATGAGTCGTTTATATCAGAAGCATCAAACACTTGCGTTCGAGTATCAAAAACAAAGTTCCGCATACGGGACGTCTTAAGGTCGAATTGTGTACCAATGAAATATCCATCGGAGAATTGCAGGTCGATAATGGAACGGACATAACCTGGGCCTGCAATCGGAACATCGGTCTTGAAACCAGGAGCTGCAATGTAACCGTCATATGTGTTATGACTTCCTAGGACATATCCATTAGGAAGCGTGACATATGGATCGGGGCTTAATCCGCTATCCTGATGTGCGAAGAGATTGGAAATCACAACATGAATGAGGAGTGATGCAACAAGCCACAGAAGCGCAAGAAACGGAGATAGGGCGCTCACGACTAGCACTTGGATGCGGTTATTTGCTTCTTTACGGATCCTTCGTCTCGCGTAGAAATAAAGAAATAGAGACAGAACGATGGCGGCAATAAGACTGAGGAACCCGAAGGTCAATATCTTCATGACTATTGCGAAGCCAGCCATGGAGAGATTATATAGCGCCACTTCTTGATCGAATTGCCACTAAAACGGTGTTCGTGGTATTTCATGTCAACGTATTCGAATATTCGATAAATAATATTCCGGAATCAATAAGTGGTACTTAATCACGATTTCCCACTGCCAGCATTTTCCCTGCGACTCGTCCCACGCCGCGCAGCATAGCCTTCACCGGCCAGCGGCCTTCGGCGTTGGGGAAGAAGATTTCGCCGCTGCGGCGGAATTCAGCGCGGTAGTACCACCGTTTGAGCAGTGCCAGATGGCCTTGGCGAATGGTAGCCGAAGTCGGCCCGGAAGGCGCAGACAACTCGGCCAACGCCGCCTCCATGCGGGCTTCGAGCACGCCGCGTGCGAGCTTGGCAGGTGCATTGTTGGTAGTTTCGGTAAGATTCGGCTCGTATTCCGAAATGCTTCCTTCAGTCTCCGCCGTGCTGATCCCTGTTCCCTGTTCCTTGTTCCCTGTCGTTTCCGGAATCGCCTCTATCGCCATCGGATGCGCAAAGAGCGAAGTAGACCCCGATTGCTCGTTCTCGATTCTCATGCCCAGGGTCGAAAATCCGGCCGGGCCGCTGAGCCTTCCGTTTTCATAGAGGAAGACAGCCACCTCGCCGGGATTGGCCGAGGCTTGCAGAACAACTGCTCGAAGCTGCGCGATCGGACGAACCAGCTCGGAGGCGAGAGTCTTCACGCCTTCCACGCGCTGGACCTGGGCGTGGAGTGCGGCAGCGGCTTCGAAATCAAGCTTTGCCGAAGCCTCTTCGCGCTGAGTACGCAGTGTAACCAGCCGACTCTCGCCGCGCGTTGTCAGAAACTGCTCGACCGCAACGGCCTCTTCGGCGTAGCGCTCGTCCGAGCAGCCCTTGTAGCAGGGAGCCAGGCACATCTTCATCTCGGAGTAGACGCAGCCGGGGTGGCTGGGATTCGGCTCCAGCTCCTCCGTGCAGCGGCGCAGCAGGAAGAGCTTGAGCGCCTCGTCGGCAAAGCGCTCCGCCGCGGCACGCGACTGAAACGGCCCATAGGCCCAGCCAGCCTCGCGCTGGCTGGGATGATTGGTTACGACAATGCGCGGATAGGGATTGCTCCCCAGATAGCGGATAAACGAAGGTGCTCCCAGGTGCATTCGCTCCAGAGATTTGGGACCGTATACCTTTTCCAGGAGTGAAAATTGCACGAGGAGCGACTCAAACTCCGAGCCAGTCAGACGCCAGCGAATCTGCCGCACGCGCCCGGCCAACTGCAATCGTCGCGGATATTTTTCCGAGGGCTGCAACAACCTTGCAAGCCGCGCGCGCAGATTGGGAGTGCGGCCGATGTACGGCTCAGCGTGCGCCTCAGCACCGTAAAGCGCGAAGACCGCAGATGTAGTCGGCAGTTGCGCCAGAGCGGCCTTGGCGTCGGTCGGATCGAAGCCAATCTGTTGCATTGCAATCTCGAAATTTTGCTTCGAATCTGCCATTCTGCAAAAACTCCGCTAACTCCCCGCAATCATCATGCCATCAATGTGCAGCGTGGGCGAGGCTACCGCGCCGCGAAACTCCAGATCGCTGCCAATGGCGGTCACGTGCTTGAGCATCTCGGCCAGGTTGCCGGCAATGGTCACCTCTTCTACGGCGTGGGTAAGCTGGCCATTCTCAATCCATAGACCAGTCGCCCCGCGCGAGTAGTCACCCGTTACTACGTTAACGCCGAAGCCCATCAGGCTGGTGACGTAAAGCCCGGCGCGCACCTCTGCGATAATCTGTTCCGGCGTCAGAGTTCCAGGTTCCAGGAAAAGGTTGCCGCAGCCGATGCCCGGCGTTCCGGCCAGCCCGCGCGAGGCGTTGTGCGTGGATTTCATGCCCAACTTGCGCGCCGTGTAGGTGTTCAGCAGGTAATTGCGCAGCACGCCCTTCTCCGCCACCACCGTACGCTGCGAGGGTAGCCCTTCGCCGTCGAATGGCGACGTTCCGAAGCCGCCCATTCCCGTAGGCAGCAACATGGTGTTGTCGTCGATAATGGTCACGCTCGGCACTGCGATCTGCTCGCCCAGCTTTCCCGCCAGAAACGACGCGCTGCGCCAGATTGCGTCGCCCGAGGCCGCCTCGAAGACCGAGCCGAGAAGCGTGCCGGCCACCTCCCTCGCAAAGACAATGGGAGCCTGCTGCGTGGCAACGCGCCGCGCGCCCAGCCGCCGCAGCGTCCTCCGCGCAGCCTCTTTGCCGATGGCTTCGGGCGATTCGAGGTCCGCCAACCGCCGCGCGCTCGACCACCAGCCGTCGCGCTGCATCGAGCCATCCACGTCCACCGCCAGCGGCGCTGCCGCGACTCCGGCATAGCTGGAGCGGTAGCCGCCCACAAAGCCGCGCGAGTTGGCCAGCGCTTTGCTTCCCGTGGCCGCGTCAAAGCTGCCGCCGTCGGAGTTGGTGATGCGCGGGTCGGCTTCAAGCGCCGCAGCCTCGGCCCGCCGCGCCCACTCGATCCGCTCCGGCCCCGGAAGCGAGTACACGTCTTCGTCGTAGAGATGAAGGTCGCCGGAAAGCGAGCCGAATTCACCTCTCTCTGGCAAGCCGCTGAAGGGGTCTTCTTCAGTCACTTTGGCCAGCGCCAGCGCACCATCCACTAATTGCCGGATTCCCGCCGGGGTCAGGTCGCTGGTCGAGGTCGAGGCCGACCGCCTGCCCAGAAAAACCCGCAAGCCAAGACCGCGCGAGCCGGACTCCTTCAGCGTTTCCACCTGCCCCATGCGCACGTTCACGCTGAACTCGTCGCCCTCGCGCACTACGGCCTCGGCGTCGCTTGCGCCGGCTTTCATGGCCAGCTCCACTACCACGGCGGCCAGGGATTCCAGGTCAAGCTCAGCCGAATCGCGGCTTGCAGAAGATTTTCCCATGCGTCAACAGTATCAAAACTCGTCTATCTCAGCATTGGTATAAGGCTGCCGGATCAATCGTTGCGAGCGTATAGAAGGGCAATAATTATTGTTGAATATCGCGCAGGTGGTAGCGCGGCTTACTCCAGAGGCCCAAGGTTTCGCCGGGTAACAGGCGAGGAAAAGACGATCATAGTAGTGGTTGCGACATAGGGCATGAACTTTTGGATTATATTTTCCAGGGCCTCGGGCTTGGGCACAAAGACCTTGAGCAGAAATGTGTCTTCTCCGGCGATGTGGTGACATTCCTGGACCTCAGGCATCTCGCGGACAATGGCGATAACGCGAGAAATCAAGTCGCCGATAACGCGGACGCGAATAAAGGCGCAGACGGGCCGCCCGACCTTTTCGCGATCGATCTCTACACGGTATCCGGTGATGATTCCAGCCTCTTCCATGCGGTGAACCCGCTCGATGACGGCAGGCGTCGAGAGGCCGACCCTTCGGCCCAGTTCAGAAAAGTGAATGCGTGCGTCCTCCTGGAGTTCGGCCAGAATGTGCCATCCAATGGGATCGAGAAGCTTGGTAATTTCTAAGGCGTCTGCCATATGCGACCTAAAAGAGTTCTGAAAACATACAAAAGTATCGTATAAATCGTATTCCTTTCTGTTGTGAGCCTCAAGTAGATTTCACTATAGCATGGGATCCGTTTCTCAATTTGGCCATCTGGAATACCGCTTGGCATACATAAACGCGAATGGAGCCTTGCAGTCGCCACAGTTTGCCGGTAAAACCGGCGCATAGGAGCATCCGTCATCATGGCAACATCGACTATGTACGAATTGCGTCTGGCTCGCCGCATGGCGCGGCTGGGCACCGAAACTGCTTTTGAAGTCCTGAACAAGGCGAAAGCGCTGGAGCGCCAGGGCAAGTGCATTATTCACCTTGAAATCGGGGAGCCCGATTTCAACACTCCGTCAAATATCGTTGAAGCGGCCGTGGATGCGCTGCACAAGGGCTGGACCCACTACAGCCCCTCCGCCGGCCTGCCCGAGCTGCGCCAGGCCATCGCCGAATACATCGGCAACACGCGCGGCATCACGGTCACCCCCGAGGAAGTGGTTGTGGTGCCCGGCGGAAAGCCCATCATGTTCTACGCCATGCTGGCGCTGATTGAAGAAGGCGATGAGGTGATCTATCCCAATCCCGGATTCCCCATCTACGAGTCGATGATCAACTACATGGGAGGCAAAGCCGTACCCATCCAACTCCGCGAGGAGCGTGATTTCACGCTGAATGTCAACGACCTGCCCGGGCTTATCACCGACCGAACCAAACTCATCATCATCAATTCCCCGCAGAATCCCACCGGCGGAGTCATGCAGCGCAAGGATGTCGAGCAGGTGGCCAAAATCATCGGCGACCGCAATATCCTCGTGCTCTCCGATGAAATCTACAGCCGCCTGCTCTTCGAGGGCGAGCACTTCTCAATTGCGTCGATCCCCGGCATGCAGGAGCGCACCATCATACTCGACGGCTTCTCAAAGACCTACGCCATGACCGGCTGGCGCATGGGCTACGGCGTCATGCGCTCGGATCTAGCCACGCACATGACCCGCCTGATGACCAACTCCAACTCCTGCACCGCCAGCTTTACCCAGATCGCGGGCATCGAGGCGCTGCGCGGAGATCAGAGCGCCGTCGGTCGCATGTGCGCCGAATTCAAGAAGCGCAGCGTGATGTTCGTCTCCGGGTTGAACAAGATCAAGGGCTTCAGTTGCCGCCAGCCCAAGGGCGCCTTCTACGTCTTCCCCAACATCACCAGGACGGGATGGAAGTCCAAGCCCCTGGCCGACGCTCTGCTCGAGCAGGCCGGAGTGGCAGCTCTTTCCGGCACCGCTTTCGGAGCTTTCGGCGAGGGCTATCTACGCTTCAGCGTGGCTAACTCGATGGAAAACCTGCAACAGGCGCTCGAACGCCTCGATAAGTGGACAAAACAGAACCTTTAGGAGAAGGCCATGGCCCTCACAGATTCCAAAACCGGGAAGATAATTCGGGAATATTCGATTGAACAGCTGAAAGAAGCCGCCAACTTGATGCGCGGCTACAATCTTGTCCAGCTCTGCGCGGCGGGTTCGGGCCACTCCGGCGGAACACTCTCGATGATGGACATCGTCGCCGCGCTGTACCTCCACGTCGCCAATCACGATCCCAAAAATCCCAACTGGCCCGGTCGCGACCGCATCATCTGGTCCGCCGGCCATAAGGCGCCGGCCCTGTATATCGGCCTGGGCTATGCGGGCTTCTGCGACATCAAGGATGTGATGACCCTGCGCAAGCTCCACTCGCAGTTTCAAGGACACCCGCATTGGTTGAAGCTGCCCGGCGTCGAGGTCTCCTCCGGTTCGCTGGGACAGGGCCTGAGCATCTCTGTTGGCATGGCGCTGGCTGCCAGGCTGGATGGCAGGAAGCACAAAATCTTCTGCCTGATGGGCGACGGCGAGCAGCAGGAGGGCCAGGTCTGGGAAGCCGCCATGGAGGCAGGGCACTTCAAGCTGGACAACATCATCGTCGTCATCGACGTTAATCGCCTGCAGATTGACGGCTGGGTGAAGGACGTGATGCAGGTTGAGCCGCTGGACGCGAAGTACAAGAGCTTTGGCTGGGAGGTGTTGCGCGTTGACGGCCACGACATGAAGCAACTGGTCGATGCCTTCGAGAAGGCCAAAACGATTGTAGGCAAGCCGGTGGTCATCCTGGCCGACACGGTCAAGGGCAAGGGCGTCAGCTTCATGGAGAATGTGGCTGGCTGGCACGGCAAGACGCCGAACCGCGAGGAGCTGGACGCGGCCCTGAAGGAGCTAGGCCTGAGCGAGAGCATTCCCGTCGATCAGTTGCTGAATCATGCGAAGAACTACCAGGCGGAGCAGGACCGTGAACTCGCCGCCAAAATGCCCCGCTTCTCCCGCGATTTCTGGTGGAACGCGGGCGACACAATGAATGTCAAAATGGAGCCCACCCGCAAGGGCTTCGGCAAGTCGCTGGCGGCCAACGGCGATGATGAGCGCATCGTTTGCATGGGGCTGGACATATCCGGCTCAATCACCATCAGCGATTTCTACACCGGCAAGCCGGAGCGCGCTAATCGTTGGTTCAGCATGGGAATCGCCGAGCAATCGGCCACCTCGGCAGCCGCGGGATTTGCCAAGGAGGGCAAGCTCCCGGTGCTGGGCAGTTACGCCACCTTTATGTCTGCGCGCAACCTGGACCAGATTCGCGTCTCCATCTGCTATGGAAACTTCAACGTCCTGATTGCAGGAGCGCACGGCGGAGTCTCCGTCGGCCCCGACGGCGCAACCCATCAGGCTCTTGAAGATTTGTTTGCCATGCAGGGGTTGCCGAATATGTCGGTTGTCGTGCCCTGCGACATTGAAGAGACTCGCAAGGCTACCGATTACCTGCTGCTCCAGCATGTGGGGCCAAAGTATATTCGCTTTGCCCGCGAAGCCACGCCCGTCGTCACCGATGAAAAGACGCCCTTTGTCTTCGGTAAGGCCAACGTGATTCGCCTGCGCAAGGGGGCAGCCAACTTCTCCGACGCTTTCGAGACCCGTCTGGCCTCCGGCTACAAGAACGAATCAGAGGACCTGAGCATCATCGCCTGCGGACCCATGGTCCCTGAGGCGATGCGCGCGGCCTGCATCTTGAAGCAGGACTTCGGCTACGAGACGCGCGTTCTCAACCTGCACACGCTCAAGCCCATCGATGCCGAAGCTGTCATTCGCGCAGCCGCGGATACCGGCGTGGTGATTACCGCCGAAGAACACCAGATCGGCGCTTTGGCATGGCGCGTAAGCGGTTTGCTCACGGAAAGCAAGCAGCTCTACGGCAAGCCCCTGATCACCGGAGCCATCGGCGTTCGGGATCGCTTCGGCGATTCCGGCTCGCCCTGGGAGATGGTCAAGGAGCTGGAAGTCAGCGCCGAGCATATCGTGCAAAAGGCCGTCGAGCTGATGAAGCTGAAGAAGAAGTAGGCGGACCGGGGAGTCAGCGAATCAAGCGGAAGAGCGCGTAGAGCATGCCTGAGAGCATCGCCGCGGCAGGCAGAGTGAAGACCCAGGCTGCAGCGATGTTGCGGATAGTCGACATGCGCAGGCCGCTGCCGTTGGCCGTCATGGTGCCGGCCACTCCGGAACTGAGAATGTGCGTGGTTGAAACCGGCAGGCCGTAGATGTTCGCGGCGAAGATGGTGCTCATGGCCACCAACTCGGCGCAGGCGCCCTGGGCATAGGTCAGGTGCTCCTTGCCGATCCTTTCGCCCACGGTGATGATGATGCGCTTCCATCCCACCATGGTGCCCAAGCCCAAGGCCAGAGCCACGGCCACCTTGACCCAGTTGGGGATGAACTTGATGGCCCTGTCCAGCTTGCTCTTGTAGTTACTAAGCCCCTTGATCTCCTCAGCGGTAAAGGCCGGGTTGTGGCTCTTCTGCATCAGGCTGATTGCTTCGCCTGCTAAATACATGTCGTTGCGCACGCTGGTCTGCTGGCTGGCGGGTACGGCTTTGAGCTCGTTGTAAGGGGCGACTTCGTGGTTCAGATCTTCAATCAGTTTTCGTAGCGCCAGCACGGTATCCGGCTGCATCTGTCTGGTGCGGATGTAGCTGGTGACTGTGGCGCGGGCGTCGGAGCCGAGCATGGCGCCCTGCCCCACGTGTCGGTCGAGAATGTGGCCGGCTTGCTCGCTGGCGGCAATGAACTGCTGTATATCGTTTGCGGTGACGGCGTGGTTGAGAGCGTAGGCTGTCGGCATGGTGCCGATGAGAATCAGCATCATTAGGCCCATGCCCTTCTGGCCGTCATTGGAGCCGTGGGAGAAGCTGACGCCCGAGCAGGTGAGCACCAGCAGGGCGCGAACCGGCCACGGCGGAGGCTGCTTGTTCGGGGGCTCTTTGTAAAGGGCAGGGTAGCGGAAGAGAGCTTTGGAGAGGGTCAGAAGCAGCGCGGCCAGGAAAAATCCAATCAAAGGTGAAAACAAGAGCGCCTTCAGAACCTTGATAGCCTGTTCCCAATCCACGCCGGAGGTGCCGGTCTGGGGATTGAACAGTTGGCTGGCGATGCCCACGCCGATGATCGAGCCGATCATGGTATGCGAGCTGGAGGCCGGCAGCCCGAACCACCACGTGCCCAGATTCCAAAGAATGGCCGCGATCAACAGCGCAAAGACCATGGCGTAGCCGGAGCCCGAACTGACCTGAAGGATCAGGTCCACCGGCAGCAGCGAGATGATGGCAAAGGCCACGGCGAGCGGGGAGAGAATCACACCGGCCAGATTGCAAATGCCCGACCAAACCACTGCGGTGATGGGTTCAAGCGAATGGGTATAGATGACCGTAGCCACGGCGTTGGCCGTATCGTGAAAGCCGTTGACAAACTCAAATCCCAGGGCGATCAGCAATGCCAGCGCCAGCAGAAGATACGGCCAGATGCTAGTGACGGTTACAGTTTTAATGTCCTTGGAAACTTGAAAGCCGATGTAGCACAAACCGCCAGCCAGAGCCACCAGAAATAGCGCGATGCTCTTGGCACCGGGACGCTTGGTCATGTGGCTATCAAGCCGCGAGCCTTTTTTAGGCAGTAATCCTACGGCGGCTGCTGGTTCGGCCATCAGATGCCTCCCCTGCGGCAGAAGCGATTCCATAGAGACTTAAAACTTCGAAGTTGAGCGTTTTCAATAGTATAAAAATGCAAATTCAAAGGGGATGGTTGCTGGCAAGAGAGTGCAGAGCCGTATAGATTGGCGTTCATATAACCCCAATAACCAAATTATCGCATAGACCGTGTCTATAACTACTTCCAGCTTAGGGACGTAGATATGCGGCCCGGCATCCTATTACGGCCAGATGAATAACAATTCCTTCCGTGAACGAGATAATTGCCTGTGCGCATCCATCTCCCGGTTTTTCCTCTCATTTCCTTTCTATATCACTTCCTTTCATTCAATAATCACCATAAATTCAAACGCCCGTAACATTCCCTGCAGACAATACAAACCTAAGCAGTACTTTGTAAGGAGGACTTTTGTGAAAAAGCTGTTAATAGCGGCCGGGGTGCTGTTTTTGGCCTTAAGTTCCGCACAAGCGCAGAAAATAACCGGGGCAGGCGCAACCTTCCCTTATCCGATTTATTCCAAGTGGTTTAGCGAGTATAGCGCAGCCCATCCCGGCGTTGTTATTAACTATCAGTCCATCGGTTCAGGCGGCGGCATACGTCAGGTGAGTGCGGGTCTGGTGGATTTTGGCGCCAGCGACGCAGTCATGACCGACGAACAGCTTGCCGCTTCAAAGAACAAGCTTATCCACATTCCCACTGTTCTGGGCGCCGTGGTGCCCATCTTCAATGTTTCAGGAGTTAACGACATAAAGTTCAGCCCTGACGTGCTGGCAGACATCTTTCTGGGCAAGATCGACAACTGGAACAACGCGCGCATTGCCAAGGACAACCCCGGCGTGAATCTGCCTAATCAGAAGATCATCGTGGTTCATCGCTCAGACGGCAGCGGCACCACCTACATCTTTACCGATTATCTGAGCAAGATCAGCAGCGATTGGGCTAACGGCCCCGGCAAGGGCGCCTCGCCCAGCTGGCCGACAGGCGTGGGCGGCAAGGGCAATGAAGGCGTGGCCGGTCTGGTGCGCCAGATACCGGGCGCACTGGGATACGTTGAGTTGATTTACGCTCTGCAAAACAACATCACCTATGGCGAAGTGAAGAACGCGGCTGGCCATTGGACCAAGGCTTCGATACAAGGCGTCACTGATGCGGCCGCCAGCATAAAGGTTATGCCCGCCGACTATCGCGTTTCCATCACCAACGCCCCCGGCGCCAATGCCTATCCCATCTCCAGCTTTACCTGGCTGCTGATCCCGATCAAGGCGCCTGATGCTGCCAAGGGCAAGGTCATCAAGGATCTATTGAATTGGATCATTACTTCCGGCGAGAGTGAAGTGACGGCTCTCTCTTATGCTCCACTGCCCAAGAATGTGGCGGATAAGGTGCTTAAGACGGTTTATTCCTTGCAGTAATAACAGCGCTATGGTCCGGCGATTTTGCTGAACCATAGTGATGGCCAGGCTGCACGGTTTTTGTACGTGTTTCAGCAGCTTTCAATGTATTTCCCGCATTTCATCGAGAGAAAAATCGGCTTTATGTTCATGATTTCGATGATGTCGGGACACCGGGCGTTCGCAGTATAAGCGGACGTCATTATGAAACAAAACGATTCAAAAAAAGGAGAGGCCCAATGAACTTCAGACTCAGCATCGCTGCTGCGGCAATTCTGGCAGTCAGCGTTGTTTCCTATGGACAAGCAACCACTGCCAATCCGCCGGCGAAAAAGCACGTTGTAACCGCAAAGGCGAAGGCTCCCGCAAAACCAACAGTCGAAGAGCAGATTCAGGCATTACGTCAGGAGCTTGAAGGCCAGATCAACAGCCTCAAGAACGATCTGGCAGCCAAGGACGCGCAGTTAAAGGCAGCTCAGCAGGCGGCAGCTGATGCCCAGGCATCTGCCGACAGGGCAAATGCCGCGGCAACCGCTCAGCAACAGGCGGTGACCGATAACACGTCCGCCGTCAACAAGCTGCAATCCACCGTCAGCGACCTCAGAGGCAACCAGGTTTCGCTGGCCACCACGGTCTCTGACGAGACGGCCAAGATCAAGAAGGATATCGCCAACCCCACCACGCTGCACTACAAGGGCATCAACATCACACCGGGCGGCTTCCTGGCGGGTGAAACCATCTACCGCACCAAGGCCACCGGCGGCGACATTCCCACCGCCTTCAGCTCGATTCCTTACGAGGGCGCGGACGCTTATCGGTTGAGCGAGTTCTTCGGCTCGGCCCGTCAGTCGCGCATTACCCTGTCGGCCGATGGCAAGACCAGCTGGGGCACACTGCGTGGCTACTATGAGGCTGACTGGCTGGGCACCGGCATCACCTCCAACAACAACCAGTCCAACAGCTACGTCCTGCGCCAGCGCATTCTCTACGCCGAGGCCAAGACCAATTCCGGCTGGACGGTTGCCGGCGGACAGCTCTGGTCGCTGGCCACCGAAGGCAAGAAGGGCATCGGCAGCAACCCGAGCGACATCCTCACTCCGTTGACAATAGACCCGAACTACGTTCCGGGCTTTGTGTGGACCCGCCAGTACGGCTTCCGCGTGGTGAAGAGCACCGATCATGTGGCCGTCGGCATCGCGGTTGAGAATCCGCAACTGCTCTATACAGCCTCGCTGGCCGGCAACGAGCCTTACGCCGTGTTGGGAAGCGCCGGCACCAACGGCGGCAACTACAACGCCGCCATCAGCAACTGCACGCCCTCGACCTCCATCGTTAATTACACCGACACGCTTACCCTCGACAGTGGCGGCTATTATACGCATGTCGCGACTCCTGTCTACAAGACGGTGAACGGCTGCTCCGATATCGCCACCCTCTCCTTCAACGAGGCGCCCGATGTGATCGTCAAGGCCGCCTTCGATCCTGGCTTCGGCCATTATGAAATCTTCGGCATCGCCGGCTTTGCGCACGAAACCATCTACCCCGGCGAAACCACCAACAGCACCCTTTACGGCGGTAACGTCGACGTACTGGCTAGCCAGACGGCCACCATTGCGGGAGGTTCGCCTTACACTGCCGTCACCGTGCTGGCCGCTCCGGCTCTCACTACCGCCGGTTATTACAACAACAGCATCATGGTCGGTGGTTTCGGCGGCAGCATGCGCGTTCCCGTCATCAAGGACAAGCTTACCTTTGGCGCCAAGGGCCTTTACGGACCCGGCGTGGGCCGCTATGGCGACTCCACTCTGGCCGACGTAACCGCCAATGCCCTGGGCCAGCTTCGCCCCATTCACAATCTCAGCGGCCTGTTCACGGTTGAAGCCACCCCAACTCCCCGCCTGTCCCTCTATCTGAACTATGGCGGAGACTATGCGGGCCGAGACGACTACGCCACCCCTACCGCCACTACGCTAGGCGCGCCCAGCGCATGCTGGATTGTGAACTTAACCGGCAATCCGGGCTACGCCAATACAAACCTGAGGGGTTGCATGACCGCTGCCTCTATGTTAACGAATGGCAATCCAGTCGCTGTCCTGAATTCCGCATACGGCGCCAAATGGAGTGCTCCATCTGCGGCGGCTGTTGGCTACGGCTCGCGTTTGCTCTCCAACTCCGCCTGCAATTCCACCGCCGCTCCGGGCTACAACGGCGGCGGTTCCACTGGCTACATTCCTGGCGGTTCCTGCGGCGCGCAAACCCGCGACGTGCAGGAGATCACCGGCGGCTACTGGTTTGACATCTACAAGGGAGACAGAGGCCGCTTCCGCCAGGGCTTCCAATACGGCTATGCCGTCCGCGAGGGATGGTCAGGCGCATCCGGCATCGGCGCCAAGGGCATCGACAATATGTTTTGGACTTCCTTACGCTATTACCTGCCCTAATCCGCAAACCTGCGATTATGGCAACAATAAAGGGGCAGCCCATTGTGGGCTGCCCCTTTTGTCGTTCAACATTCATCTCTATGCAAGCGACTTGTTGAAATATGAAATAAGATACACCCGTGCGTGCAGACGTCGCATACAGATTTCGCCTTCGTTATGCCTGTAGACGCTTCAGCGCGCCATACTCAACTTGTATATAGAAATTAAGATGTTGTTGTTCCACCCTTGTCCTGCTGTTCCTGGACTATATTCAGACTCTTGTGGTGGCGCACATCCTCGCCTTCTACCCAGAAGATTACATCTTCGGCGATATTGGTCGCATGATCCGCAACACGCTCCAGGGAGCGGGAGATCATCAGAGCATTCAGCGCCTGCGGAGCCAGGTGGCTATGCTCTTCCATGACCTTAATCAGCGACTTAAAGGCCGCTTTGTTCATGGCGTCCACTGCATCGTCCATGGTAAGCACGGAACGCGCCAATTCGGCATCCGCCTCGATAAAGGCTTGCAGGCACTTGCGCACCATTTCAGAGGCCAGCGTCGCCATCTTGGGAATATTGACCGGCAGTTCGGCCGGAGCCATTCGTTCCATGTGGCTCACGCGCTCGCTGATGCTTTTCGCGGCGTTGCCCACCCGCTCCAGTTCGCCGTTAATCTTGATGACGCTAAGGATGAAGCGCAGATCGCCGGCCATCGGTTGTTCCATTGCCAGCAAATCCAGCGCGGCCTGGTCGATCTCCCGCTCCATGCGGTTGATGGCGATCTCGCCCTGGCTGACCTGGTCGCAAATCGACAGGTCGCGAGTCCGATAGGCCTCAATGGCGCGCTGGATCGCCTGCTCGGCCAGTCCTGCCATCACCAGCAACTTTTCCTTCAACTCTTCAAGACTCTGTTGAAAGCGTATGCGTGTCATCCGAACCTGCCTGTGATGTAATCTTCCGTGCGTTTGTCGCTGGGGTTGGTAAAGATCTTGTCGGTCGAGTCGAACTCAACCATTCGGCCATTCAAAAAGAAGCCCGTCTTTTCTGCCACGCGGGCGGCCTGTTGCATATTGTGAGTCACGATCACAATAGTGTACTGCGCTTTTAATTGAAAGATCAAATCCTCGATCTTGGAAGTGGAGACCGGGTCCAGCGCCGAAGCTGGTTCGTCCATCAGCAGCACCTCAGGGTCCACGGCCAGCGCGCGCGCAATGCATAAGCGCTGCTGCTGGCCGCCCGACAGGCTGGCGCCGGATTTCTTCTTCAGATCGTCCTTCACCTCGTCCCACAACGCCGAATTCCTGAGCGACCGCTCGACAATTTCATCCAGCACATGCCGACTGCTGTAGCCGTTCAGCTTCAGACCCGCGGCCACGTTCTCGTAGATTGACATGGTAGGAAAGGGATTGGGGCGTTGGAAAACCATGCCCACACGGCGGCGAATCTCCACCGGCGTGATGTCCTTGTAGATATCCAGAGCGCCGATGATCACCGTGCCGGTAACCCGTGCAACCGGAATGGTCTCGTGCATGCGGTTCAGGCAGCGCACAAAGGTGCTCTTTCCGCAACCCGACGGCCCAATCAGCGCTGTGGCCTGGTTGGCGGGAATGTTCAGGTTGATGTCCTGCAGCGCGTGATTGCTGCCGTACCACGCATTCAGGGTTGTTACTTCGATGCCGACTCCCACTTAGCTTGCCCCTTTCAAAACGCCGCGACTGGTCACGTAGCGCACCAGCGAAACGGCCAGAACAATCAACACAATCAACACCAGCGACCCCGCCCACGCCAGGCGGTGCCAGTCGTCGTAAGGCGAGAGAGCATAAACATAAATCTGCAAAGGCAGGGCGGCTATCGGCTCGTCCAGCCTTGCGTTCCATCCCACGTTGCCAAATGCGGTAAAGATCAGCGGAGCTGTCTCGCCCGCTACGCGCGCAAAGGCCAGCATGCATCCGGTGATAATGCCCGGCGAAGCGGTCTTCACGGTAATCGCCAGCACCGACCGCCAGTTCGGCACGCCCAGCGCCAGGGCCGCCTCCCGAACTGCGTTAGGCACCATCAGCAACATCTCTTCCGTGGTGCGGCAAACGGTGGGAATCATCATGATCCCCAACGCCACGCCGCCAGAGAAGGCCGAGAAGTGTCCCTGCGGAACTACGATCAATGAGTAAATGGCAATGCCCATCACAATGGAGGGAACGCCGTTGAGCACGTCAGCCGTGAAGCGCACCGCGTTGGCAAGTTTTGTTCCGCGCCCGAACTCAGCCAAAAAGATTCCGCCGGCAATGCCCACGGGAACGCCGATCGCACTGCCCACCGCAAGCAGGATGGCCGACCCGAGAATGGCATTGGCCATGCCGCCGCCCACCTCGCCCACCGGCTTGGGAACTTCTATAAAGAATGCCAGGTTCAGCGAACTGGCGCCTTTGTAGACCAGGTAGGCGAAGATGGCCACCAGCGGCGCCACCACCAGCACGGTCGCCAGCACCGCCAGCCCCGTGGCCGCGCCATCGCTCAACGCCCGAATCTTAGCCCGGATTTTGTGCTCGTTCTTCAGCTTGCCTTCTCCCGCGTTCTTGACTGATCTCTGACCCCTGACCCCTGTACTTAGTGCGTTGACGATGGCGCTCCGCGCGTAACCGCCCACACCAGCAGGCGGGCAAACGCGTTCACAATGATGGTCACGATGAAAAGCGCCAGCCCAATCTCCATCAGCGCGCTCAGATGCAATTCGCTCGAAGCCTCGGCAAACTCGTTGGCGATTACCGATGCCATCGAGCTTCCATTCGCCAGCAGCGAACGGTGAACCTCAGGACTGTTGCCGATCACCATGGTCACCGCCATGGTTTCGCCCAGGGCTCGTCCCAGGCCCAGAATGATCGCGCCCACAATGCCGATGCGCGCATTCCTCAGCACGCCCATGCGAATCATCTCCCACCGCGTCGCCCCCAGCGCCAGCACCGCCTCCCGCTGCGATTGCGGCACAGCCGTCATGACTTCTCGCGTCAGCGAGGAAATAATCGGCAAAATCATGATGGCCAGAATGATGCCAGCAGCTAGAAAACCAAGGCCGGTGGGGTTGTCGGCGTCAAAAAAACCACTCCATCCGAATCCCTTGATCAGCCAGGGATTCAGGTGCTCGCGCAACAGTGGAACCAGCACAAAGACCGCCCACAACCCATAAATCACGCTGGGAATGGCCGCCAGCAGTTCCGTCAGGAAGGCCAGCGGAGCCCTCAGCACATGTGGGCACATCTCGGTTAAAAATACCGCCACGCCAATGGCCAGCGGCACTGCCAGAAGCAATGCCAGAAACGACGAAACCAGCGTTCCATACAGAAACGGAATAGCGCTGAAGTGCCCATTGACCGGATCCCAGTACATCGGCTTATGCGTGGAGGGATCGATGAAGGCGGTATAAAAGAAGTCCAGGCCGAATTGGCCCCAGGCCAGCTTCGACCGCTTCATCAGCTCGACGGCGATCAGCACTACGATGCCGAAGATGCTCAGCGCGCACAGCACCATCAGCCAGCGGAATCCTCGATCGGCTATGGCCGAGTTGCCGCGCGACAGCAGGTAATTGCGAATCTGCGCGGCCTCGGGCGAAACGGCTACCGTCTGGTTCTTGCCTTCCGGTGGATCCGGTTCGGTATGAAACTGAAGTTTGGAGAGACGTATCTCTGGCACTTGATATACACCAAGATCAGGCTACAGAGAATATGTGAATAGAAGGTTAAAAGCCCGCAAAGTCAGAGACTTATAAATGGATTTTTGTGGCCAACTTTCGTATATTCTTGGAGTTCCACCTAAGGGGAGCTACGGCGATTTGTATCAGGTTTTGCCTTGTCTATCGCCAGTCGTCCCGCGCGTTGCCCAGGCCTTCGTTCATCACCGTCTCGAAGTTGCTGTGCTTCTTGATGAAGATCTCGCTGAACTGGCGATCCTGGCGAAGCAGGATGGCCTGCAGGCGAACCATCTCCAGCAGCGCCAAGAACATGGTGATTAACGCCTGCTCGCTTTGGGTGTGGCTCAACAGGCGGCGCAGGGCCACCGGCTTGTCTTCCAGGGTCAGGCGGCGGGCTAAAAACTGGATCATCTGGCTCACCGTGACAGAATCCTCTTCCACGTCGATCACAGGGCGATTGCGGGCGCGCTCCAGAATCACGCGGAAGATGCGCACCAGGTCCACGGTGTCGGCAGCAATCTCCGGCTCGGCGTTCACATCGTCTTTGAATTCGCGCGCGCCGGGATTGGACCACGTTGCTGCCTCCAGCATCTGCTTCTGCTGCAGCATCTGGGCGGCGTTTCTGAAGCGCTCGTGCTCCAGCAGCCGCTCCACCAGCTCGCGACGCGGGTCTTCGGCCGCCTGCTCCGGACCTATCTCGGTGTGCGGCAGCAGCATCTTGCTTTTGATGTGGATCAGTAGCGACGCGGTGTAGATAAAATCGCCCGCCACATCCACGTCGCTGGCCCTGAGCTGATCCACATAGGCCAGAAACTGTGCGGTGATGATGGCGATGGGGATGTCGTAGATGTCGATGTCCTGCTTGCGGATCAGGTCCAGCAGCAGGTCCAGAGGGCCGTCATAAACCTGCCCCACGATCACCGAAAATGGAGATTCCTCAGATCCTTCGTCCAGCTTTTTCTGCCGCGCCGCCAGCCGTGCTGCTTCCTTTTCCTCCGCGCTGCGTTGCAACTTTAGTGTTCGCTTTAGGCCAAAAGCGGCCGCTGGAACCTGGCTAATAATTGGTTTGGGTGTAGCCTTTGGCGCGGCTTCCTGCGACGTGTGAGCCTGAGCGGTTTGCTCAACTGTTGGATCTGGGGCCCTCTCTGCGGCAGGTTCCGGACTGGTTTCCATCACAGTTTCCGGCTCTTTGATCGGATTCGGATGCGCTTCAATCAAGGCTACCTGTGAGGTCGCGATTTCCAGCTCAACCACAGGCTTGCCTTCCGGCTCTGATTTTGCCGCCACAGCCTTCTCCAGAACAGTCACATCCGCGGCTTCAGCTTCCGCTGCATTTGTAGCCTTTATTGCCTGTTTTTCAGCCCTTTTGCCTGCATCCCGACCTTTTCCCGCAATCTTCGCCGGCTCAGCGGCAGCGGCTCGTACATCCGGAATCGCCGCCGCGGCAACCACGGTATTCGTTTTGCGGGAGGGCTGGGCTAAAACTTTGTCTTCTCGCCGGTTTTCGATGGAGTGACCTGAAAAAATTGGTTGTGGAACGGGTTCGAGCCTCTCTGACCGCGGAAATAAGCCAAATCCGGAGCGAAGGCCTCCCAGCGCAAACTCAAGCGCCTTTCGCCACCACGGAATTGCCCTTTCAACCATTTACTTGCCGTTCTCGCCGCTCAGGGTCATCTGCATGGCGGTGCGCACCTGCCGCATCGTTTCTTCGGCGCGAATGCGGGCGCGACGTGAACCGTCATTGAGAATCTCTTTTACTTGCGCCTCTGAAAAGCTGGCGCGGCGCTCCTGAATGGGCTGCAAAACACGAACCAGGTTGTCCGCCACCCAGCCCTTGCACTCGATGCATCCGATGCCCGCCGAACGGCAACCATGCTGCACCTTGGCCATGGTCTCGGGCGGCGAGAATACCTTGTGCAGGTCGCCCACCGGGCACTTGTCAGGGTCGCCGGTATCTGTGCGGCGAACGCGCGCCGGATCGGTCACCATGGTCTTCAGCTTCTGGCGAACCACATCCTCCGGATCGGCCATCTGGATGGTGTTCCCGTAGCTCTTCGACATCTTGCGCCCGTCGGTGCCCGGCAGTTGCGGTGAGGGCGTCAGCAGCACCTGCGGCTCGGGCAGAACCTCCTGACCGTCCAGCTTGTAATACTGGTTGAAGCGCCGCGCCACTTCGCGAGTCAACTCCACGTGCGCGGTCTGATCGTTTCCTACGGGAACGAACTGCGGCTGGTAGATCAGGATGTCGGAGGCCATCAGTACCGGATAGCCCAGAAACCCGAAATTCGACAGATCCTTGTTGGCCAGATTCTTCTGTTGATCCTTATAGCTGGGCACGCGCTCCAGCCAGCCTACCGGCGTAATCATGCCCAGCAGCAGGTTCAGCTCGGCGTGCTGCAAGACCTTGCTCTGTAAAAAAATCACGCTCTTTGCCGGGTCGAGGCCGGCGGCCAGAAAGTCCAAGGCCACTTCCAGCGTGTTGGCCGCGATACTCGACGTGTCGGCGTAATCCGTCGTCAGCGCGTGCCAGTCAGCAATGAAAAAGTAGCATTCGTACTTGTCTTGCAGCTTGACCCAGTTGGCCAACGCGCCCATGTAGTTGCCCAGGTGCAGCTTGCCGGTGGGGCGCATGCCGCTCAAAACGCGAGGACGGGAGGATGTAGGTACGGATTCAGCCATGGTGTTGATCGATTCCGGAATAATGCCTGGAGAATATCGCCGCGCCTCCGGAAATCCGGAAAAAACGGCTCATTTCATTGTAGCGGCAAGTGGCGCTGCGCTCGACTCCTTTAGATACGAGCCAGAATGGCGTAGGCCAGACTCAATAACGGAGTCATTACAATTCTCAGTACGGCAACGCCTACAACGAGAAGGAGCACGTAGCTGAGCGGCCCGGTGATGCTGTCGAAGACTCGCACTGCGCCATAGGGCAGAACGTTTCGCAGAACGTGGCTGCCATCCAGCGGCGGAATCGGCAACAGATTGAAGATGCACAGGGTGAGATTGAGCTGAAAGCCCAGGTCGCAGAGCGTCTCAAGAGATTGCTGGGCAGTCGAGGGGCTAGCCCCTTCGGGCAGATGGCTCTCGGAGAAGAGAACGGCCGCCAGGCCTAGGAAGGCGATGAATGCCAGCAGCAGGTTCGAGGCCGGGCCGGCAAGGCTGACCAGCATATCGTCGCGCTTGAAGTTGCGGAAGTTGCGGCTGATGATGGGGACGGGCTTGGCCCATCCGAAGAGAAAGCGTCCAAAATAGCCAAACCCGAAGAGCGGCCCGAAGATCATCAGAGCGGGTAACAGCAGGGTGCCGATGGGATCTATGTGGTCTATGGGGTTGAGCGAGACGCGCCCCAGCATCCGGGCCGTCTGGTCTCCCAGGCGTGAGGCCATCCAGGCGTGCGCCGACTCATGCACGCTGAGCGAAAACAGGAGCAGAACGAAGGTAAAAACGGCGATTACGATGGCGCTGGTTTGCAAATGAACACTCCACAGACTGGAAATCTCAGGTTAGCATGGAGGGGCGTGGAGATTCGACCTCGAATGGGAACATAATCAGGGTCGGCGCTGTCTAAAGTGTTAGGTGGCGCAGGGATTCTGCGAGAAAGGGGAGTGTAATGCGGAAATGGATAGCAGGTGTAAGTCTTGGCCTGGCGGTTCTGAGCCTGGCCGCTGCGGGCTTTGCCCAGGACGATGAGGCGGCCCGGGCAAATGCGCTTTTTCAGGCGCTCAAGAGGCTGGAGGCTCTGCCCCTCTACGAAGACCTGGCCAAAGCGCATCCCAACGAAATGCTCTACTTTGAGCGTCTGGCCGATTGCCTGGGTGCTCAGTCCGCCCAACTAAGCGATCCAGCCGAGATCAAGGCAGTGCGAATACGCATGCGCGACGCGGCCAAACGTGCTGTCGAACTGGGCGATACGACCGAATATATCCGCATGATGGCCAATACTGATCCCGACCAGCCGCTCTACGCCGGCATCAATAGCCCCGGCAAGGCTTTGCTGGCAGAGGCGGAAAAGGCATACACGGCGGGAGACTTCCCCACAGCGATGAACAAATACATCGCTGCCGCAAATGCCGACCCAAAACTCTACGAGGCCCCGCTTTATGCCGGCGACACAGCCTTTGTGCAGCACGATCTGAAGACCGCCGCCATGTGGTTTGCGCGGGCAATCGCCATTGATCCGGACCGTGAGACTGCTTACCGTTATTGGGGCGACGCCATTATGAAGTATGGAGACGACCCGATGGCTGCCCGGGAGAAGTTTATTGACGCCATCGTCGCCGAGCCATACGACAGGCTGGCCTGGCAGGGAATCAAACAATGGGCGCAGATTGAGAAGGCAGTGCTGATGGCGCCCAGGATCGACCGCCCGGCAGCTCCGGTGGTAGACCCGAACGATCCAAAGAAGATTATGATCAACATCGACCCGGCGGTGACGGATGAGAAGAAACATCCGGGCGGCACGGCTTGGATTATGTACCCCAGTGTGCGTGCACTCTATCGAGGTGAAAAGTTCAGAAAGGAGTTTCCCGATGAAAAGGAGTACCGGCACACGCTGAAAGAAGAGGATGAGGCTCTGAGCCTTGTGGTCGAGATGCTTTCGGATAATCTATCGAAACCGGAGAAGTTGGACGAGAGCCTGCGCAACCTGGTTGAGCTGAACGACGCGGGAATGTTGGATTGCTGGATTCTGATCAGTGGCGCCGATGAGGGCATCGCCCAGGATTACGACGCCTACCGCAAACAGCATCGCCAGCTATTGCACGATTACCTCAGCCGCTTTGTGGTGCATGGCGGGGTAAACCCAACGCAATAAGGCATAAGACAGAGACTAGGCCTGTTCCTGGTCTCTGTTCCCTTATTTATTTTCAAAACCTTGCTGTTAATTATGTAGTAAACATCGAGTTAAATTCAACAGAATGAATATGTTCCACGTGGAACATATTCTGGGGTCCTGGCCTCTAACCCCTGTCTTTTCACTCCCGCTCCGCCGGAAAGCTGCCCACCAGTTCCCCTGCGCCGACGTGCTGGCCGGCCAACACAATGGCGTGGCTGGCAATACGGGCTCCGGGACCGATCACGGTAGGCTGGAGCGTGACCGCGCCGTAGTCATGAGCAGCGTGACTGTGCGAATAGATGCGTGCGAACGAGCCTATCACCGCGCCCTTCCCGATGGTGATGCCGCCGCGATCATTCAGCAATGCGTGCTGGCGAATAACCGCGCCTTCCTCGATTGCCAGGTTGTAGCCGAAGGTCAGATCCACGCCGTGGTATATCTTGACCCCCGTGCCGATGCGGGCAAAGAGGTGCCTGCCCAGCATCGCACGGAAGCGCACTCCCAGCCAGTGATTGGTCCCAATAGGCGAGCGGTCAAACATCTGCCAGAACCACAGCAGCGGCTTGCGCTGGGCAAACAGCGTCGGATCAGCGTCGGCAAAGTGCTCCGCCTCCAGGGTCACGTTGTCCGGGTCCAGCGAGAGCGCCAGCACATTGCCGGGCAGCTCGCTGGTTAGTGACAGGTTCAGCTTGCCGCCATGCGGGCGGCCCAGGTAGAGCTGGGTCAGCTGATCGCGCACAATCTCCGCGCGCAGCTCCGGCGCATGGTGGCGGGTGAACTCCTCGTCAAGAAACTGAATCCAGCGCCGGTAAACCTCTTCGGCCTCCGGCGCGGGATGTGGGGCGCTGCTCTGCGTGTGTTCCATACGAATTGGAAGATACACTACCAGGGCGGGATGCGGCGAGTGCATCTTGCACAGTTAATTTCTCAACCTCCCTAAACGGGAAGACGATTATGCAATATTAAGGAATCGGCGCTTTTAAGTCCGTTATGCTAAAGAATTGTTTGTGTGTTTCATAGCATGGGAGATCAGCGTAAGTCGGTGTGTCTTTACCGATGAGAACTTTTATTGCAGATTCTTTGGACAACTCTCGTCCCGTCTCATCGACGTTTGTAATCAATTCCTGAACATCCTTCGCGCAGACTTCATCGTTCGATGGAGACATTGCTGCTGGTCGCAAGTACATTCTCCAGACAGAATCTGGTTCGAACGCTTTTGGAGGCAACTTGTATTCCGGCATGTGTGAGACTCCCCAGAAATCTACTCGGATACGCTTCTGAGTAACGTTACCGCTCAATACGTTGATGACATCGACAATGAAATGGTCGGCATAGATGCCCTCGGAGCCCGGGAACGTGTGACTAACCCAGTTGTATGCCACTATTTGGCCATCCACAACAACAGGTGGACACGTCAGCCGGTGATCGAGAAAGTCTGCAATGGAATCGGGAAGCGGTTCGTAATTAGGTATAATGTTGCTGACGAGAAACTCACCATTTCCACTTCTCGCGAAACTGATTGCTCCATTCGAAAGACTTACGCCGTCCCATCCGGCGAGTAATTCCTCAGGTGCCTGATTATGGACTGATTCAATTACATATCCTGTAAAGAACTTGTCGTATTTGTACGCAAATTCGTTCGGCGTATCAAACTTGAGCGGATACCCATCCAAAATCAGGTCCGCCGGAAATTTCATCATCGCGATGACCTGTTCACGATTTCCGCTCAGCAACGCTTTACGGAATTTCTCAAATGTATTCTTCGCCGCAGTCGCATCCTCAGGAAGAAGGAACTCGTCCACCTTCAGGCTCTTGCGGCATCCCTCCGGCTGTACTTCACCGTTCTGTGCGGTCGCGACGCCAAAAAATAATAGCGTGACGATTATTATGACGAAATGTTTCACAACAAATACTTTACGCTCACAAAATCCTAGTTTCTAGTGCAATTTCGCGAAAATGTTGGTAACAGCACTCACTGCTCATGGCTCACTTAGCTGTGCCGTTGGCTTCTTTCGGCCCCAGCAAAATCTGTACGCCCACATACGCAATCCAATTCGGCTCGCTGTTCTGCCGCGTCACCGCCTGAATCGCTCGTCCGCCCATGAACAGCAATCGCAGATGCCCTTTGCGGTCCAGCGTCTTCCGGCCGCCCACGTCCAGCGTCATCTCGCGTTGCTTGGGCTGCAAATTGGATGGGGGGCCGATGCGGTTCACGTCCTGCAAGTCATAGAACTCCCCGTACAGCTCCAGCCGCTCGCTGAATTCGTGTCCTGCAATCAGCCCTCGCCCCCAGCGACTGGGCACGTTGCGGTTGCCGATCCACCGGCCCACCTCGCCGTTGAAATCAATAGGCCCCCATTTGGTCGTGAACTCCACCGGCAGATAGTACTGCGGCCCATTCTCGACGATGCCGCGTCGCACCGCGCTGGTGGGGTTGTTGATGGAGACCTGCGGATAGGTGCCCAGTGAGAATGTCATGTTCTCGTCAGTCTTGGGCTCGCCCGCCGTATGGTGTTCAAAGTAACGCCACTTCACGCCAATGAGCGACTCGCCCAGCCCGGCGCGCGTGGTGTTGTTCTGGTCAGTAGCCGCGGCAATGGGCAGTTCGTACTTGAGCTGAATGCGGTCGCCCCAGCCGTAGTTGATATCGAAGTCGGGCAACTGGTAATAGGCCATCCCGGGATTGTGGTCGCCTATCCAGCCCAGGTTAATCTCCCAGTGCCGGTTGCCGGGCGTGCCAGGGTCGTCGGTAATAAACGGCGGCCCGCCCTGCGCGTGAGCCGGCAGCGCGGCGGCGAACGGAACGACCAGCAGAAGCAGTTGGATGAGCCTGCGCATTCGAAGAGCCGTGTTTCTCGTAAACAGAGATTTACCCGCACAAAAATCGTCTTTGCTCAAGGTATCATCCAGTCCCCAATCCGTCATATGAACAGAGATTGCAGCATCGCTTTGTTTTCTATTCCCTATTCCCTAGTCCCTAGTCCCTATAAGATGTTGTGCATGGAGACAACAACCATCGCCGGCGCACAGGTTTCCCGCATCGGACTCGGCACCTGGGCCATCGGCGGGCTGGAGTGGGGCGAGGTCCCCGACGATGTCGCCGTCGCCACTTGCCTTAGCGCACTCGAGCATGGCATCAACCTCATCGATACCGCACCAATCTACGGACACGGCCGCTCGGAGGAGATCATCGGCAATGCCATGCGCGCTCACGGCCGCCGTGAGGATTTTTTCATCGCCACCAAGTTTGGCCTCGACTGGACCGAGCTCGGCGTCTTCGCAAACTCTACCGCTGCCCGCCTGCATCTCGAGCTCGAAGCCAGCCTGCGCCGCCTCGGCACCGACTACATCGACCTCTACCAGATACATAGCCCGGACACGCGCACCCCCATCGCCGAAACCGCCGCGCAGTTGGCCGAGTTTCAGCGCCAGGGCAAGGTGCGCTCGCTCGGCGTGAGCAACTTCAGCGTCGCGCAGATGGAGGAGTTTCGCGCCGTGGCATCGCTCGCCTCCAACCAGCTACCCTACAACATTTTCGAGCGCGGCATTGAGTGCTGCGCGCACGGAGAAAACCTTTTGTCATGGTGTAAGAAGCAAAATATGGCTATCCTCACCTGGAGCTCTCTCTGCCGCAGTTTGCTGGGCGGTCGGCTCAAGCGCGGCATGAGCTTTGATAAGGGCGATATTCGCAGCGTCGATCCCAAGTTTCAAGAACCGCGTTTCTCGCAGTACATCACCGCCGTCGAGCGGCTGGCCGCCCTGGCAAAAGAGCGCTACGGCAAGACCGTGTTGGAGCTGGCTGTCCGCTTGGTTCTCGACCGCCCCGGCGTCAGCGTTGCCTTGTGGGGAGCAAAACGCCCCGACCAGCTCGACGCCGTCAGTGGCGTAATGGGCTGGAAACTCGACGCCGCCACCATGGCCGAGATCGACCGCATTGTCGAGGAATCCGTCACCGACCCCGTCGGGCCCGAATACCTGACGCCAAAGGTGCGGGAAGGCTAAGAACCCAGAGAAAGCTGTTCATTATTCGTGTGCGGTTTCCGCACCGCGCTTGCGCACCATCAGAATACCGACGGCGATCATCCATACGGCCATGGGAAAGCCGTTGGCGATGGCCTCGGCACCCCAGCCAGCGGGGTTGTAGAAGCCCATCATATCGACGTGGTGCACAAACATGGTGGGCACGAAGGCCAGGCAGGCGAGCGCGCAGGCGTAGCCGACCCAGGCGGACCATCGCGGCAGTACGCTGCTGGCCAGAGTGACGTAGCTGAGGATCGCCATGAACAGGGCCATCAGCCAGAGAGCAACAGCTCCGTACATGAGCAACATGCTTTCCATCATGGCGCGAATGATGACGCCGTCAGCGGGAGGGTTGAAGGCGTCGATGACGGTGGAGGCCTGGAGCGAATCGGCAACAAGGGTGAGAGTGACGTAGACCAGGCCAACGCCGAAGAAGAGGCTGGCGAGCCACTCGTGATTGGCCTGACGGATGAGGTGGCGAACGCCGGCAGTGAAGATCATGAAGAGGGTGAGGATGATGAGATCGAGGAAGACGCAGCACATGATGTTGGTGGCGTTGTGGGCGGCGAATTCGGCCAGCTTGTCCGACGCCGCCAGGCCGGGGAAAGGAGTGCGCACAAGGTAGAAGGGAAACTCAATGAAGAAGACAGCGATGCAGGCCAGAGCGCTGATGCCGGCGATGCGGTAAATTTTCTGGTCAGTCATGCGGGTCAATCCTTTCTTGCGCAGAAGCAGGTTTGGTTTACGCGGGCGGATACAAGAAGATCGCCCCGATCATCGCCAGGTTGCAGGCCGAGTGGGCGATCATGGCGGCATAGAGAGAGCCGGTGCGCAGGCGGCAGAGGGTAAAGACAGCGCTGACGCCAGACATGAGAAGCACCATGAGTGCGCCGGAGACGAGGCGCAGATGGAAGCCCGCCGCATCGTGCCATAGGCCATGGACGTGCAGGTGGACGAGACCGAAGGCAAGCCCGTTGACGAGGGTGGCGACTGGTACATTCCAGCGGCGGACGAAGCTCTGCTGGATTAAGCCGCGAAAGAGGATCTCCTCGCCGATGGGGGAGACGATCATGGCGGGGAGAACAATGGCCGCAAAGGCCGTGGCGAGAGGCATGGAAGCGCGCATCTCGGCCAGATGGAAGCTGTCGCGGATGCTGACGCACCAGTTGTCGGGCGAGGCGCCGTAAAGCGCCATGCCGGCGGCGTAGACCGCAAATCCGGCGCAGGCTCCGGCCAGGGCGCAGAGGGTCAGGTTGGATGCCGTGTTGCCCTGCTTGCGCAGGCCGATCTCCCGCCGCCCCTGCGCGCTGAGAACAATGAACGGCAAGGCCCACATCGCCAGGAAATGAATGAGGAAGAGAATGCGGGCCTGCGGCGGGCCGAAGACAGCGTAGAACCGCATGGCGGCCAGCAGCGCCAGCAACAGCAGCGAGAAGAACCAGGGGGCGATGCGGATTCGACTCCACGGGGCGCACAGAAAACTTGATTGACGCGGAGACTCAGCGTTCATGAAGACGGGGCCTTTCCGTAGTTAAATGTAACTCATTGTGAGTTAATGATTGATACAGGCGGAAGACGCATCCGGTTCCTGAATCACGGGCCAAAGCCATAACGCAAAAGTGCTTTTCACAATCCTCTCCCATCCACCGCCCGGCTCTGCGATACTGTTTTGTTATGCCCATCGACGACCTGCAACAGGCAGCCCAGAAGATTGCCGGATTCCTAGCCACCCTGAACAAGCTCGGCGGCCTGCGCCTCAAGTACCGCATCAGCGCCGGCAGCGGGGCCGGCGAAGGCGCGCAGGAGGCCGCAAGCCTGTCTCCCACCCTCTGTGTCGAGCTGGGCGGGCCAGATGTGCTGTTGGTTACCCAGCACAACGGCGAGCTGCTGATGGCCCTGGAGACCATCGCCGTGCAGATTCTGCGCCTTGATCCGCGAGAGGGCGACCTGGTCAGCTTCGACGCCGCCAACTTCAAGGCTCTGCGCGCGGCGGAGTTGCGCCTGACTGCCGAAACTACCGCGGAAAAGGTGCTCCGCTCCGGCGTCCCTTACGCTTTTCCACACATGAACAGCCGCGAACGCCGCCTGCTGCACATGGCCTTCCGCGGCATCGAAGGCGTGGAAACGGCCAGCTCCGGCGAGGGCATGGATCGTTTCCTCGCCGTCTATCCAGCAGGCAAAACCCACCTGCCAGTCTCCCCGCCCGTCAAGCCGCGCGGCTTCGGCGATCGCGGACGAAGCTCCGGAGATCGCGGGCGCTTTCGGCGTTAGAGTGAAACCAGAGTAGTTGTATCCCGAAAGCAACACTGCCAAGTGGCTTTTTCCTTAAGAAAAAGACACCCTGAATACTCTCAGAAGGAGCACGTTTACTCTGGTTTCGCTCTAGCGCAGAGTGCGTGCTGAACTCCTCGCTCTAAGAATCGAATTCTAAAGCGCTCGACACCCGTCTTACTTCTTTTTTGGTGCAGGAGGCGTCGGCTTTGGTGCAGCAGGCGCTGGAGCAGCCGGCGCCGGTTTCTGCGCCGCCTTGGTGGCAATCAGGTGTTCCGCAATCAGTTCAGTCTGGAATCGGTTGATCGTATCCTGATCGGTGAAGATCGACTGGGTATTGTTTTGCGCCACGTATCCCTTGCCCGGATTGACAGGTCCCGCCGGTGCTTTCGGCCCGGTAACATTCCAGGTCCCGTTCACAAAGATTCCTTCGCCGGATGTCGACCAGTTCGTCGATCCTTCCGCTCCCACCTTGCCATCGGCCACAAAGCCCTTGGTGTGGCTGATCTGGCCGGTCAGGGACTTGCCAATCACGAAATGCGTGTTGAAGGCCGCAAGGTTGCTTTTCTGGTCGGCCGCAATCAGCGCCTTCTCGTGCACCCCGCCGGCCTGGCTCTGATCCAGGGTAATCAGCATGGCCACGGTCGGGTCCATCACTTTGGCCATCAGAATGGCATTCAACTCATCGTCGTCGAAGCCGAACATGTTCAAGTACAGGGAGACCCGGACTCGCGACAGCACGAACTTCAAAATTTCGTGCACATTGTCGCGGCCAACATAGAAGAGATGAAAGTCCTTGCTGGCCGTGTTCGAATACACTCCCTCCCGCGTGAACTGTTGCAGGTCAGGAAGCTCGAAGTCCTGTAGGCTTTGGGCGACGTCCTTGACGGCGTTCACCAGGCCGGTCTTCTTCACTCTCGGGGTTACTAAGTCATGTAGAGCCATGGGGGAAATCTCCTTCGTCCGCAATGGCGGATTGCATGAATCATAGCTTCCGCCATCGAAGGTGGCAATCATTTTTCGATGAATGATTGATTTCCCTCAGTACGCAGCATCGATTTACGCCCGGCAGTGTATTGCGGATGAAAACCTCCTGCTCGGCTTGGTTCCGCTCCGCAGATGTGCCACACTATTTGAATCATGAGAACCAAAATCCTTCTGCTTTTGCTGGCCATCGCCGCCACCCTCTGCACGGCGCAAAAACGCCTGGTGCTCATCGATCAGGACGGCGCCGGTCCCGGCGGCTCCGACCAGATGGCCATGCTGGTGCTGCTCCAGTCGCCTCAGGTTCAAGTGCTGGGCATCACCATGGTTACCGGCGACGCATAGCGTGACGAGGAGACCCTGCACACCCTGCGCATGTTGGAGCTGACCGGCCACTCTGACGTTCCCGTGGCCCGGGGCGCGGTCTTCCCGCTGGTCCGCACACAGGAGGAGACTCGCCTCTCCGCCGCGCTCAACGGCAAGGTCGAGTGGCTCGGCGCATGGGGCCAGAGCCTTTCCACCGAGCAGGTTCCCGGTGTTCCCGGCCCTCCGGTAAAGCCCAACGTACACGGCCCCTATGAGATTCCACCCATGCCCGAAGGGATGCCCACCATCAAGGCCATCGATGAAGACGCTGCCCACTTTCTCATCCGCCAGGTGCGCGCCCATCCTCATCAGGTCACTATCTACGCCGCTGGCCCGCTGACCAACATCGCCACCGCCATCGCCATCGACCCCGAGTTCACCTCGCTCACCAAGGGCATTGTGCTGATGGGCGGCAGCCTCACCCCCAGGAGTGACGACCCCGAATTTGCCGGCGACCCGCGCCATGAATTTAACTTCTGGTTCGATCCCGAGGCAGCGCATATCGTCCTGCGCGCCAACTGGCCCCGCATTGACGTCACCACCGTCGATGTCTCCATCAAGGCGCCCTTCACCCAGCAGATGCTCGACGAGATTTCCAAGTCCAGTTCGCCTGCAGCGCGCTACATCGCCGCCTGGAGCCAGCGCCGCTACTACCTGTGGGACGAGCTGACCGCCTGCGCCTGGCTCGACCCCTCCATCATCACCCACGAAAAGCTTCTCTACATGGATGTGGACCTGAGCCACGGCCCCAGCTACGGCGACACCCTCACCTGGAGCGAACAGATGAAGCCCGCGACCGGCGTGCGTTTGGTTCATGCGCAGGTTGACCTCGACCTCGCGCGCTTCCAGAAGATGTTTGTGGATTTAATGACAACTGGGAGTGCAAAATAATTGAGACAATAGAAGAATCCCCGAGGAGGTGCACGATGACACAGAAATCGATTTTGGGCACGAGCAAGCTGGTGGCTTTTGCTCCCGTAACCGATCCGGTAAAGGCAAGGGCGTTCTATGAAGGGGTGCTTGGACTGCGTCTGGTGGAGGACCAGAAGCCGTTTGCCATGGTCTTCGACGCAAACGGGACCATGCTGCGCGTGACCCCGGTAGTCAAGCACCAGCCAGCGCCTTACACGGTGCTGGGCTGGGAGGTTGAATCCATCGAAACCACCGTAAAGCGGCTCCAGTCGGCCGGCGTTGAGTTCCAGCGCTATGCTGGGTTCAACGAAAACGACCCACTCGGCATCTGGAGATCACCCAGCGGCGCGCGCGTCGCGTGGTTTCATGATCCCGACGGCAATGTGCTGAGTTTGACTCAGTTCTAAAGGAAAAACGCACAGAAGCAGAATCCGGCGAAAAACGGCCTTTTGGGTCAAAAACAGCTCGTTTTGGGCAAAAAAGATGCAAAAAACGTGGTTTGCAGTTACTGATAGGAGCTCTACATTGATCGCGAAATTGCACCAGCGGTCGTGCAGAGCTTGTACAGTGCCGGATGGTCGAAGATGGTGGTGTTGATGAGGGCAGAGACGGCGGCACGGGCATCCAAGAGCTCCTCGAAGCGAGTCTCCGGTCCTCCGCTCCAGACGCGTTTGATGTCTTCCGCTACGAGTTTTTCGATGTCCTTTGGGTGCATGGCGCCCAGTTCTTCCCTCAAATAGGCAGTGATTGCCTCGAATTCTCCCTTATCGAGCCAGACTCCGTGACATTGCGGGCACCAATCGACAATGATGGAGGACTTGCCGAATATGACGGCGACCATTTTGGTGGTCTTGCATTTCACGCAGCAGCGGTTGGTCACACGCGCGTTCGTCTTCTCCATGTCATCGATCTCGTCGTTCAGCCAGCGCATGGAGCCTTCGTTCACCTTGTTCTTCAGTTTTCGCAGCTCGTCTTTAATCAGCCAGATTCCCTTGCACTTCGGGCAGCCTTCAAAGTCCATTTTGAAGATGGAATACACAGACAGATTTTGCCCGCATACAGGACAGATATCGGCGGTATTCTCCTTTCGGATCGCGTCCTTGATGGGAGGAACGTCCACGGTGAAGTCCGTCAGAGAGCTTGGCTTTTTGATTCGCTTGTACCAGTAGGGAATGTGGACGTTGTTGACGAAGTCGGAGAAGCCGTGACCCTGGATCGGTCCGTCCTCGGCGAGTACCTTATCGATTCGATTCAACTCGCCGCCATCAAGCCAGAAGCCGCCGCAGTTTCTGCAGAGGTGCAGATGAATGTCGTCGGACTCCAGGAATTTCACCTTGCTCAGGTTGAAGTCGTCGCAGCGGGGACACTTCTTTGGCTTCTTCTCGGGTTCGTCGGTCCCGATCTCTTCGCAGTATTCGATGCTTCCGACAGTTTTGAAGGCCATCTTGTCGAGGTCGCCGGCATCCAGCCAGAGGCTTCCGCATTTATCGCACATGTCATAGGAGATGCTGTCCTTCTTGGTGACGACCTGGTTGGTGGTCATCTCGGTACCGCAGTTCAGGCATTTCATTGGAGGACTCCAGTTACGTTTTTGGGGCGGACATCGATGGCGTGAGATGGAACTATAGTCCGCGTTGTCGAGTCAAGGTGATGCCTAATGGACAAGGTTGGCACGGCTCAGATTTTAGCATGCGGCGGGTGGTCTACCCTCGTCTTACCCACGCTTCCCAAACACAGGAACGGGTGATGGTAGAACAGCCTGGAAAAGATGGGTAGGGCACCCGCTTCATGTTTTTCGCTTACTCGCTCACTCGCTCCGTCGCTACGCGTTCAACTGCTCCTGCAGCTTGTTCCGCGTCCATGATTATCGTCCGCTCTTACTTCTTAAGAAACTCAACGACCTTCGTGTCAACAGCAGCAGCTTCGGGGCCCGTTATCATGTGACTCGAGGTTGGCGCCTCCCATAGCTCGGATCCAGCAATATTCGTATGGGAATACTCCGCTACCGAAAATGGGATCACCGCGTCGGCTCGACTGTGCACTATCAGGGTTGGCGCTTTAATTGATTTCAGTACTGCATCTTCCACGGCATGATCCATATCGTTGGAAGACGCTTGACCCCAGGAAGCTTGCCACCGAAGGTAGAAGTTGCATATCCCGTCAATATCTGCCTTGCTCATCCGTTTCACAACCTCATCCGGATCGTGCGTTCCGAAGATACTCATCGTGACACGCGCCAGGGATCTTGGCGCCACCCTCGCAAGGATTTTCAACATATATCTCATATAGCCATATTGCGAATCGTAGAACTTTTTTCGGGTTTCAAAGCCTTTTGGATCTACATCCTTCATGTATTTCGAGATGGCCTCTTCAAGGACCAATTTGTGGATACGCTCAGGATGTCGGGCTGCCAGATAGATCGCTGTCGGCCCTCCAGAGGATTCCGCAATCACGTTTGCGTTCGAAATGCCCAATTTGTCCATGAGAGCGGCCATCGCTTCCGCAGCTTCTGGTGCGGTCCTGCCTGCCGATAACGGAGTTTTCCCATAGCCTGGCCGGGAGGGTGTGAGGATAGAAAAACCTGCCGCCAACAAGGCTTCATTTCCGCCGGAGGATTCGCAGTCATCCATCGAACCAGTAAGTCTCAGGACTACTGGACCTTGCCCCAGCAGTGTATATTCAATCGGACCTGCCTTGGTCTGTGCGACATTCCTCGGGTACTTGTCTGCGACCGGCCACGCGGCGCACACAAAGAGCACAACGAGCATGGCGGCAACAGCCCCTATTATTGTTACCAAAACCTTAGCAAAAAATCGGCGCATGTAATCTCCTCGCAAAACTGCTTCGCTCGCAGCCTCGGCGGTCTCCTCGTGGTTCGCTTCTTGACGGAGCACCTTCGCTGTTTGGATCTATGGAACGGGCGCGACAACTCCATGATGTTCTGCTTACGCGAATAATGCCGTCAAAGTTCCGACAGAAAGCGAGTTCTTTGAATGTGGCATCCCAAATTATCAGCTAAGTCGCGTGCCTTCGCGAGCAAGTTTTGAAACGGGACTATGAGTTGGAAACGACTCTAATCTTTCCGCAAACAAAAGGGTGACTCAACCGTCCAAGCCTGAGCGGCCATCTCGCCGACGGCTTCGTCCAAATTGGAATCTCTTTTTCAGCTCCGATTCGCCTGAATTGTACTGCTCGGGGCCGGTTTTGTAATTCCAAATCCCCATCCGCCCGGTGCCCCATGTCCGGATTTTCGGATCTAGGATTGTTTCGACTATTTCTGGCGTAGGCCAGCCGTAGACAACCGGTCCTACCGCAGGAGGTTACGCGTTCAACTGCTCCTGCAACTTGTTCAGTGTGCGTTGCAGGTCCTTGTCTTCGCGGCGCTGATCTTCGATCTTGCCGATGGAGTGCATCACCGTGGTGTGGTGCTTGTTGCCGAACTGGCGGCCGATCTCCGGTAGGCTGGCCTCGGTCATCTGCTTGGCCAGGTACATGGCAATCTGCCGCGGCACCACCACGTTGCGCGAGTTGTTCTTCTGCTTCAGATCGGCGGGCCTCATGCCGAAATTCTCGGCAACCACGCGCTGAATGGCCTCGATGGTAATCTTGCGCACCTGCATGTCGATGAACTGCTTGAGGCACTGCTGCGTTGAGGCCAGCGTGATCTCCATGTGGTTAAGCTGGCACCAGGCGATAAGCCGCGTCATGGCGCCCTCCAGCTCGCGCACGTTGGTGCGCACATTGGAGGCCACGAACAGCGCCACGTCGGCGGGCAGTGTCACCTGCTCGCTTTCCGCCTTCTTCTGCAGAATGGCCACCTTGGTCTCCAGGTCGGGCGGTTGGATGTCGGCAATCAATCCCATTTCAAAGCGCGAGCGCAGCCGGTCCTCAATCTCCGCCAGCTCCTTGGGCGGACGATCCGAGGCGATCACGATCTGCTTCATGTTTTCGTGCAGCGCGTTGAAGGTGTGAAAGAACTCCTCCTGGGTGCGCTCCTTCTGCGCGATGAACTGGATATCGTCAATAAGCAGCACATCCACCGAGCGGAAACGGTCGCGGAAGCTGGTCATGCGGTCGTTGCGCAGAGAGGTAATCATCTCGTTAGTGAACTTCTCCGCCGAGACGTAGCAGATGTTGACCGAGGGATAGAGGCGCTTCACCTCGTGGCCGATGGCGTGCATCAGGTGGGTCTTGCCCATTCCCACGCCGCCATACAGGAACAGCGGATTGTAAGCCTTCGATGGCCGTTCGGCCACGGCCAGCGCCGCGGCCCGGGCAAACTGGTTGCCGTTGCCGATGACGAACGCGTCGAAGGTATAGCGCGGGTTCAGTTGCGCCGCGGTTGACCAGTCGAAGCGCGCCTGCTCCGGGGAGCGCTGCGCCGGCGCCGTGGGCGCATGTGCGGGAACCGGCGCGAACCTGCCGTCCTTGAGCACCGGCGGAACCGAGGGGTCATCCTCGGTGGTCACAAAACTCACATCGTCCAGTTCCAGTCCCTGCTGCTCGATGGCCTCCTGAATCAGGTCGCCATACAGGTCTCCCAGATTTTGAAACTGCAACGAGGGCACGCGTACATACAGCGTACGCTTGGCTACGTGGCTGTATCGGGTGGGCTTGAGCCAGGTCTCGAAAGACTGGCGATTTACCTTCATCTCAAGGGCTGCGAGAATCTGGTTCCAGGGGTTGGGGGGATTTGCCTGCGATATAGCGTATGCCATCGTACTGATCCTTGATCGGGTGCCTGTTCTTTGCCAGGCCTGTTTATCCTGCGTGCTTGCGCAATAGCTTCCACATGGCGCAAGGACTTTGGCCTTGCGTCAAATCATTGCTGGTTGGCCCCTGATTTTGTCTGGGGTCAGTTTGAAGTTCGGGCCGGTATGAAACTGGTTCAGTGAAGTGTCGGGAATCTTTCTCGAACGGTCCCAAGAGTAGCACACTTGGGAGTCTATTAATCAATCTTTCACAAAAGTTTTTTTTCGTCTACGTCCGTTGCACAGTTGCTGGTGAAACTTGTCGGTCAGGTTACCAGAGTTTCCGCTGAAAGCGGGTCGAAAGCGTGATCTCCTTTACCATTCGAAAATAGTTTCTCAGGGAAAGCAGCCTCGTAGACTCCCCATCTTCAATGCGTCTCAGGTTTTTGTGGGCCGGGCTGGCGCGCGCAAGAATGCAATTCGTCCCGCTCCACGCTGGATTCCAGGCCTAACCTGCGATACACTAAGTACTTGCCGGTAAGGCACAGACTTCATTCAGAAAACAGGAGCGCATTTTCATGCCCAAGCGCACATTTCAACCCAATCGACGCAAACGCGTGAAAACCCACGGCTTCCGCGCTCGCATGAAAACCAAGGCAGGCGCAGCCGTGCTCAGCCGCCGCCGCGCCGCCGGCCGCAAGCGCGTGTCCGTCAGCGCGGGATTCCGCGACTAGCTTTCGCCTGCCGCTCTGTTCTGGCCGGAATCTGCAGCAGTTCGGCAATTTTCCGGCTGAAACGCCTTCCGGCTTAGCCATGACCACCACTCTCAAGCCTGTTCAGCACCAGTCTTTCAGCGGAGTGCGCCTGTCGAAACACGCCGACTATCTGCGCGCCTACGCGGCCGGACGCAAGCGCCAGTCCGCCTCCATGAGCTGGTTTCTGGCGCCGGGAACCCCGGCAGGCCCGCGAGTAGGCCTCACCGCCGGAAAGGTGCTGGGCAAAGCTCACGAGCGCAATCGCATTAAGCGCCGCATGAAGGAGGCTCTGCGCCGTCACCTCGTCCTGCTGCCTTCGGGCTGCGACCTCATCTTCCACCCGCGCCGCGCGGTGCTCACCATGGAATTCAAGAAACTCGAGGCAGAGATCGTGCGTATCCTTCAGCAGGCCACAACCGAGGCAATCCGCATGAAGCAGAATTCCATTCCGCCTAAACAGCCACGGGTGGCCCCATGACGGGCGGCTATATGAGTCGCGTACTGATAGCGCTTCTCGCGTTCTATCGCCGCTGGATCTCCCCGGCGATTCATTCACTCTCGCCCGGCCACGGCTGCAAGTTTCTGCCCACCTGTTCGGAGTACGCCTCCCTCGCCATCGCCACCCACGGACCTCTGCGCGGCACGGGCCTGGCTTTCTGGAGATTGCTGCGCTGCCATCCCTTTACACGCGGTGGACTTGACCCCGTGCCACCGGCACCGATTTCACGCCACTTTCCCCATAAACCATTACCATAGAAAGAGCGGCAGCCTGACGGCGCGCCTCTTTTACGAACAGGAAGAATACTTTGGCAGAATTCAACAATCCCAATCTTCCGGCATCGGGCGGAAGCGGTGGCAGCGGCGGCGATATGCGCGGCCTGATGGCCATGACTTTTCTGGCTTTGGTTGTCCTTCTCGCTTTCCAGTTCCTCACCAAACCTAAGCAGACCGCCCCGGCGCCTCCCGCCCAAACTCAGGCTCAGACGCAGGCGCAGCCCACGCAACCGGCCGCTACACAGGCTCAGCCTGCCCAACCGCAGCCGGCCGCCAAACAGGTACCGGCGCATCCGGTTTCCACTACCGTGATCGCCGCCTCCGCCATTGAGAAAACAACTGTAGAGAACGAGAACCTGAAGATCGTCTTCACCAACCGTGGCGCTCAAGTCGAACACTGGATTCTGAAGGGCAAGCAATACAAGGACCACCCCGATCCCGGCGGCCAGCAGCTTGACCTGGTCAATCCCAGGACCGCCGCCTTCGGTCTGCCACTCTCGCTCTTCACCTATGAGCCGGAGCTGACCAAACAGTTGAACGAAGTAGCGCTTTATCAGGTCACAACTAACGGCAATGTCGGCGCCGGTGGCGCCTTGCAGGCTCCTGCCTCCATCACCTTCCATTACGTCGCCAACGGACTGGACGTGGTGAAGACCTTCCGCTTCGATGCGAGCTACGTGGTGACGGCCGAGGTCGAGGTTCACCGCGATGGCGTACCGGTCCGTGCTCTACTGGCCTGGCCTGGAGGTCTCGGCGACCAGACCGAAGCCATGCACTTCTCCTATGGAAAGTTTGTCTGGTCGCTGAACGGCAGGGACGACTCGCTCTCCCCCAATCCATCAGGTTTCTTATTCTGGTCGTCTCCAGGTGTAAGTGGCGGCGCCACGCTCACCCAGCCCTACGACTATGCGGCTGTCAGCGATCTCTATTTTGCCGCCGCCTTCCTGCCCGACGCGCCCGCATCCACTACTGTGGTCACGCTGCACAATCAGATTGATCTGCCCACCGACCCGAGCGACCCCAACAGCCAGAAGAGGCCTGCCGACGTGCTGGGACTGGCAGTAGGCGACACCTGCGACACCACTCCCTGTGACACCGGCCGCAAAACGGAGGATGGTAAACCCATCTACGAAACGCGTGCCACCCGCGTGCGCCTCTTTGCCGGACCCAAAGAAACCGATGTGCTCAAGGCCATCCACTCGACCGGCTCCGATGGCAAGCCCACCGGCCCCACGCTTGAACCGCTCATCCAGTTCGGCTGGCTCACCATCATAGCCAAGCCGCTTTACCTGGCCCTGCGCTACCTGCGCATCTGGATGGGCCCCGGCGAGTACAACTGGGGCTGGGCCATCATCATTGTCACCGTCATCTTCAACCTCCTCATGCTGCCCACGCGCTTCATGATGATGAAGTCCTCGCTAAAGATGATGCGCATCCAGCCCAAGGTCGAGGCCATCAAGCAGCGCTATAAGCACCTCAAGCCCACCGACCCCAAGCGCGCCGAGATGAACGCCGAGATGATGGCCCTCTACAAGGCCGAGGGCGTCAACATGTACGGCAGTTGCCTGCCCATGCTCATCAATATGCCTTTGTTCATCGCCTACTATCGCGTCCTGCTCAACGCCGTCGAGCTGCGCCAGGCTCACTGGTACTGGCTCACCGACCTCTCCTCGCCGGACCCCATCCACCTTCTACCTATCATCATCATCATCACCATGTTTTTAACCCAGTACATCACTCCCTCGCCCGGCATGGACCAGGCGCAGCGCCGCATGATGGCCATCATGATGCCCGTCATCTTTGGCTTCATGCTGTGGCACTTCGCCTCCGGGCTGGCACTCTACTGGGGCACCGGCAACGTCATCAATCTGGTTATCCAGTTGGGTATCAATCAATCCAGCATCGGTAAGGAGATGCATGAGATCTCCGCCCGCCGTGCCGCCAAAAAGTCCGGCATCAACCCCAAGACCATCCAGGGCAAGCGGTAAGAGTTCTCACTGCGCAGAAAACGCCCCGTTCAGGCTGAGCTTGAACGGGGCTTTCGTATTTTTCGGCGGAATCGTTAGATCAGCTCATACCCCGCAAACCAGTAGCCAATCTCAAACGCCGCCGTCTCCTCACCATCCGAGCCGTGAATGGCGTTCTCCTGAATCGAGGCGGCAAACTTCTTGCGGATAGTCCCCGCTTCGGCGTTGGCCGGGTTGGTCGCACCCATCAGCTTGCGCAGGTCGGCGATGGCATTCTCTTTTTCCAGAACCATCAGAACCAGCGGCCCCGAGGACATGTACTCGCAGAGCCCTTCGAAGAACGGCTTGCCCACGTGAACGGCATAGAAGCCCTTGGCCTGCTCCTTTGAAATCGATTGCTTTTTGATGGCAACGATCTGAAAACCGGCCTTTTCTATTTCGGCCAGAATGGCTCCGGTAAAACCCTTGCGGACCGCGTCCGGCTTGACGATGCTAAGTGTGCGTTGCGCCACTGAATATCTTCTCCTGGGGGAATTTTCTTTGCATTCTTATTGTAATTGCCTTGGAGATGAGCCCGACTGCCACACGCAGGGCGAATCTGATACAGTTTCCGCATGTTCAGCTTCTCCGTTTCACCCCATCGCTCTCTGATCGTTTCGGCCGCCGTAATCGCCGCCGCGTTGATGGCTGCACCCGCCCTTTGCCAAACCACCGCCACCGCCCCTGCGGCAGCGCCTGAGTTGCGTGTCTTCGATCCGTCGCTCATCGACAAGTCCGTCGACCCCTGCGAAAACTTTTACCGCTTCAGTTGCAACGGGTGGTTCAAGCGCAATCCGCTGCCCCCCGACCAGGCCTCCTATGGCCGTTTTACCGAGCTGGCCGAGCTCAATCGACTCCATCTGAAGCAGATCCTCGAAGAAACCTCCGCACCCGTAGCCACACGCAGCGCCAACGAACAAAAAATCGGCGACGAGTACGCGAGTTGCATGGACACAGCCACGGTGAACAAGCTGGGCCTTCAGCCTCTTCAGCCGGAGCTTGACCGCATCGCCGCGCTCAAGTCGCGAAAACACTTGCCCGCGCTATTGGCCCACCTGCACTCCATCGGCGTACGCGCTTTCTTCGGCATGGGCTCGAATCAGGATTTCGCCGATTCAACCTCCGTTATCAGCTTTTATGGAGCGGGCGGCCTCGGCCTTCCTGAGCGCGACTACTACACCCGCACCGACTCCAAGTCCGTCGAGCAACGCCAGCAATACGTTGCCCATGTAAAGAAAATCTTCATGCTGGCCGGCGAGCCGGAGTCGAAAGCAGCCAAAGACGCTGAAGTGGTGCTGGCCATCGAGACGCGCCTCGCCAAGGCCTCACTCACCATGACCGAGCAGCGCGACCCGCAAAACCTCAACCACCCCACAGACGTTCTCACCTTTTCAAAGGAGCTGCCTAACTTCACGCTCGCCGACTACGTTGCCGCCGCGCACGCTCCTGCCGCTGGCAAGGCCAACGACATGGAGCCGAAGTTCTTTGCCGAATTCAACGCGCTCGTCGCCGATACACCCATCGAGCAGATTCGCACCTATCTGCGCTGGCACCTGCTCCACGCCTTCGCGGGGACCAGCCTGCCCGAGAGCTTCGACCTGGAAAACTGGAACTTCTACGCGCACATTCTTAACGGCGCAGAGAAGCAGCAGGAGCGCTGGAAGCGCTGCACCCGGCGCGTTGACCAGGAACTGGGCGAGGCGCTGGGTCAGGTCTACGTGGCGCGCTACTTCCCGCCCGAAGAAAAGCAGCGCACCCTCGACATGACCCTGGCCATCGAGAAGGCCATGGACAAAGACCTCGACAATCTCGACTGGATGAGCGCCGCCACCAAGATTAAGGCTAAGGAAAAATTGCACGCGGTGATGAACAAGATCGGCTACCCCGACAAGTGGCGCGACTACTCTACGCTCGCGATCGTGCGCGACGACGCCCTGGGCAACCAGATGCGCGCCCATCAGTTCGAGTTTGCGCGCGACCTGGCCAAGATCGGCAAGCCGGTGGATAAGGGCGAGTGGATGATGACCCCGCCCACCGTGAACGCCTACTATGACCCGCAGATGAACAACGTGAACTTTCCCGCCGGCTACCTGCAAGCTCCCTTCTTCAGCGGCAAAGAGGATGACGCGGCCAACTACGGAGACATGGGTTCCACCATCGGCCACGAGCTGACCCACGGCTTCGACGACGAGGGACGCCAGTTCGACATGGAAGGCAACCTGAGCAACTGGTGGACCAAGGAAGACGAGCAGAAGTTTAACGAGCGCGCCGATTGCATGGTCAAGCAATACGACGCCATCGAGGCCGTTCCCGGCGTTCATCTCAACGGCAAGCTCACCCTGGGCGAGAACCTGGCCGATCTGGGCGGGCTGTGGCTGGCCTGGCTGGCCTGGCTTGACAAGGCGCAGGCCGCGCACGTTGACATGACCTCCACCATGGACGGCTACACGCCAGATCAGCGCTTCTGGATCGCCTATGCGCAACAGTGGTGCACGCAGACCCGCCCCGAGCAACTGCGCACCCAGGCGCAGAGCAATCCGCACGCTCCCGACGAGTACCGCACCAACACCGTCCTCCAGGATCTGCCGGAGTTCGCCAAAAGCTTCAGTTGCAAGAAGACGGCGGCCATGGTGAACCCCAAGCCGTGCAGAGTGTGGTAAGGCCAAATCGTCAACAAACACGAAGGCCCACCATCTAGGTGGGCCTTCATGCGGAAAGCTAGCAGCTAAAAGCTAGCTCTTGCCAATCACCTTCGCCAGCGTCGCCCCAATCTCCGCCGGCGACACCACTACGTGAATCCCTGCCGCGCTCATGGCCTTCATCTTTTCGGCAGCCGTTCCTTGCCCGCCGCTGATGATGGCGCCCGCGTGGCCCATGCGGCGGCCCGGAGGCGCGGTCTGCCCTGCGATGAAGCCCACCACCGGCTTCTTCACGTGCTGTTTCACAAACTCCGCCGCAGCCTCCTCCGCGGTTCCGCCGATTTCGCCGATCATGACAATCGCCTCGGTCTCCGCATCGTCGTTGAAGAGACGCAACGCGTCGATGTGCGTTGTGCCGATAATCGGGTCGCCGCCGATGCCAATCGCAGTCGATTGCCCGATGCCCCTCTGCGTCAGCTGATACACCGCCTCATAGGTCAGCGTTCCCGAGCGGGAGACTATGCCGATATTTCCCTCTTTGTGAATCCGCCCCGGCATGATGCCGATCTTGGCCTTGCCCGGCGAGATGACTCCGGGGCAGTTCGGCCCGATAAGCCGTGACTTCGAGTCCTTCAGCTTGGCCCACACCTTCACCATGTCCAGCGTGGGAATGCCCTCGGTGATGCAGACGATCAGCGGAATCCCCGCGTCCTCGGCTTCGAGAATAGCGTCGGCGGCAAACGGCGGCGGCACAAAAATCATGGTTGCGTTGGCGCCTGTCTTCGCTACGGCCTCGGTCACGGTATTAAAGACCGGCCAGCCCTCGTGCGTCGTCCCGCCCTTGCCCGGCGTCACCCCGCCCACAACCTTCGTGCCATACTCCGCGCAGCTCATGGCGTGGAAGGTGCCTTCCTTACCGGTAATGCCCTGCACAATTAGTCGAGTGTTCTTATCTACCAATACAGCCATTGGAAACAGCTCCTAGCTTCTAGCTTCTAGCCTCTAGCTACTTAAAGATTGGATGAACGCACCGAGCATTTTTGACGTCTCAATACAGAGTGCTTCTGCTTGTCTCAGCTTTTGTTCATCGCCCATCTGGAGTTGCTTGGCTACTAGAAGTTGCGTTTGTACTTCGTATGTTGAGCCTTGCGCCATTCCTAAAAACTGCCGGAACTCGCCATCTGTCATTCTTCCCCTATCCTCGGCGATATTGCTTGCCACAGAAACCGCGGCGCGGCGCAATTGCGAGGTTAGGCCATACATCTCATCTTTAGGAAAGGTCTTAGTGAGGCCATAGACACAAACTGTCATTTCCATGGCTCGCTGCCAAACGGTCAAATCCTGAAATGCTTGCGCCAATTTGTACTACCTTTCCCGTGGTTTTTAAGCTAGAAGCTAGAGGCTAGCAGCTAGAAGCTGCTTTTACAACTAACTCCGCAGCATCTTTCATTGTTGAACCAACCTGAAAATTCAACCCCGACTCTTTCAGAATCTTGCGGCCCTCCTCCACATTCGTGCCTTCGAGGCGCAACACAATCGGCACCTTCACCTTCAGATTGCGCGTCGCCGCCACCACCCCTGTGGCCAGCCGATCCACGCGCAGAATCCCGCCGAAGATGTTGATGAAGATCGCCTTCACATGCGCATCGGTCAGCAGAATCTCGAAGGCGTGCTCAATCTGCTCCTGCGTGGCGCTGCCGCCCACATCCAGAAAATTCGCCGGGCTGCCGCCGGCGTACTGAATAATGTCCATCGTCGCCATGGCCAATCCCGCGCCGTTCACCATGCAAGCGATGGAACCGTCCAGCTTGATGTAGTTCAGCGAATACTTGCTCGCCTCTACCTCCAGCGGGTCCTCCTCGGCCGTGTCGCGCAGCGCCTTGATCTCCGCATGGCGGAAGAGCGCGTTGTCGTCAAAGGTAATCTTGGCATCCAACGCAAAGAGCTTGTCGTCCGTCGTCGTGATGAAGGGATTGATCTCCACCAGTGTGGCGTCAGTTTCGATGTAGGCCTTGTAGAGACTCTGCAAAAACGCCACCGCCGCGTTGATCTGCGTCGGCTTGAGTCCCAGCGCAAAGGCCAGCTTGCGCGCCTGCCACTGGCCAAAGCCCACCGCCGGGGTAATTGTCTCTTTATAGATCGCCTCCGGAGTCTTGGCGGCGACTACCTCAATCTCCATGCCGCCCGCCTGCGAGGCCATGAAGACCAGCTTGCCGGTAACGCGGTCGAGCACGATGCCCAGATACAGCTCGCGGTCAATGCTGGCCGTCTCTTCAATCAGCAGCCGCTGGACTTTTTGTCCGAGAGGCCCGGTCTGGTGTGTCACCAGCGTCATGCCCAAAATCTGCTGGGCATATTGCTCGGCCTCTGCTTGCGTGCGCGCCACCTTCACGCCGCCGCCCTTGCCGCGCCCTCCGGCGTGAATCTGAGCCTTGACCACGACGCCCGATGCGCCCCCGGCAAAAAGCTTGCGGGCCGCCGCCGAGGCTTCCTCCAGCGTGTTGGCCACTTCGCCCCGAGGCACGGAGACGCCGTACTTTTGCAAAATTGTTTTCGCCTGATACTCGTGAATCTTCATGTTGGTAGGTACCGTTCTCTCCGCCGGCCCTGGGGGTTCTTCGTCAGCCCAGAAAGGTTCCGGTAAGCCAGGACAGTTTCAGCGGTATTCAAATATTATCCTGCCCACTGAACAACGGGCAACCTGACCTGTTTCCCGTACAGTGAGTCATCTTGTTCTTGACTTGCTGGGCCAATCCGCTTAACCATAAACCTGGTACGGAATTGTAGGAGGTACATTGTGCTTAGATTGAGCCGTGTCGCCGTGTGGCTGCCTATTGCTTTGCTGATTCTGTTTATGGTTGCCGCAGCGTCGGCGCAAACCACAGGCATCGATCCGACTTTGTTGGCGAAAGCTCAAGCGGGAGATGCTGCTGCCGAGTTTCAAATTGGATTTGATTACGCGAATGGCAAAGGCGTCACAAAGAACTTCACGGAGGCTGCGAGTTGGTATCGCAAAGCTGCGATGCAGGGAAATGCAGATGCGCAATCGCTCCTCGGTGTTCTATATCGTAATGGACATGGGGTTCCACAAGACTACGGTGAAGCTGTGTTATGGTGCCGCAAGGCTGCCATGCAAGGAAACGCATTTGCACAATTCACTCTCGGTTTGGATTACTACCAAGGGAAGGGGGTACCGCAAGACTTTACTCAAGCCGCGCTATGGTATCGCAAAGCTGCGATGCAGGGGGTTCCAGGTGCTCAAAATCAGCTTGGCTTGCTCTATGAAGAAGGAAAAGGTGTTCCACAAGACTTCAGCGAAGCATATTTTTGGACGTCCCTTGCGGCTGCTTCTATGGATAGTTCTCTCGATGGCGGCCAGGATTTACGTCAGTGTTCGGAGGACCGCGATCGTATCGCCGGTCATCTGACCCAAAGTGAACTTCTCAAAGTCCAAGAGCGAACTCGGGTATGGTTCGCCGCACATCCGCCCAAAATGCAATAGCTTGACAACTCTGAATGCGGAGGATTTATGCCACTGGAGCCGAATTTGAAAGATGCCCTTCTCGCAATGGCAGAAGGACAGAAAACCCACTACATCATGATTGCATCTATGATGACGGAGATTGTGGCACTTCGGGAAACGGTTCGCGGTCTTGATACGACATTCTCCGAAGTAATGGAACATAAACTGCCCTGGAGTTTGAAGAGGATCGCACCAAAAGACTATCAACGGTTGCATTACTCGATCTGATAATTGAGAGATTGAAAACTCTGTAAGTGTCCGGCTGGGATAAAGTTACAGATTGAGGTTTCGATGCCATTCTGAGGAGACGACGAATGAACAAGAAGAAGCTAGGGTCCAGGCCGAAGCCCACGGGATATAAGCTAGGTGGCACGCCATGGCCCAAACGGCCTGTTGTTAAACCTAAAGTTCGTCCTCAAAAGGGTTATGGGGCAAAACGCGCCTAAAGGGGTCAGTAATCTCAGTTCTCGATATTGGGTAGTTTTGATGGCCCGCCGTTATCATGAAAACATATGGCCTCTCTGAAGGAACTGCTGAAGCCGATGGCCGAGGACGGCGCGGCGCTGACCCGCGAGCAGGCGGCCGGCGCGCTGGAGGAGATCCTCTCCGGCGCGGTGCCCGAGGTGGTGACCGCGGCGCTGCTCGCTGTTCTCGCCACCCGTGGCGTACAGGCCCCGGAGCTGGCCGGCTTTGTCGATATGATGCGACGGCGCGTCACTCCGCTGCCCTTCACGCCCGCCGAGCGCGATGAGCTGGTCGATGCCGTCGGCACCGGCGGCGGAGGACCGCTTACCTTCAACATCTCCTGCGGCGCGGCGCTGGTAGCCTCGGCCGCCGGAGCCAAGGTCGCCAAGCACGGCAATCGCGCCGTCACCTCCCGCTGCGGCGCGGCCGACGTCCTCGAAGCCCTCGGCGTCCCCATCGAGCTTGGCCCCGATCTGGCCGTCGAATGTCTCCGCCAAACCGGCTTCGTCTTTCTCTTCGCGCCGCTCTATCACCCGGCCATGAAGGCTCTGGGGCCTCTGCGCCGAGCACTTGGCTTCCGAACTATCTTCAATCTCTGCGGCCCGCTGACCAATCCGGCCGGCGCGCGCTCACAAGTCATCGGCGTGCTCGCGCCCAGCAAGGTTCTGCTGGTAGGCCGCACGCTCGCCGCTCTCGGCGCCAAACGCGCCTTCGTCGTCCACGGCACCGACGGCATTGATGAGCTGACCACCACCGGCGAGTCCATTGTGGCGCGCGTCGAGGAATCAGAGACCGGCGGCGAATCTGCCCTGCACGCCGCCCGCATCACGCCGGAGATGGCCGGGCTGCCCCGAGCTACACTCGAGCAATTTGTCGGCGGAGACGTCGCCACCAACTCCGCCCTGCTCTACGACGTGCTCACCGGCGTCCCCGGCGCGCGCCGCGACATTGTTCTGCTGAACGCCGCCGCAACCCTCGTTGCCGCCGGGTTGGCTGCCGATCTGAAGCAAGGCGTTCGGCAAGGCGCCGAAGCCATCGACTCCGGCCAGGCCGCCGCTCTTCTCTCCAAGCTGAGGGATTTTGGGGCAAAACGCACAGGGAATGCATAGAACTGAGATTAGGATGGCCGCACAGTAGGCTCGTCAGCCGCGCATAGACGCTGCTTACTGGGGTGGTGTAGAAGGAATCATGACGCCTCCTCTGCAGTGTGGAGGATTCTTGATTTCAGGTTTGAATTCTTCAGAACCCTCACCCTCCAAGGGGACTTCCTGATAGCGTCCAACTGCGGGATTCCACGCAATTTCAGTGCCAATTTGATCGCTGCCTCCGTCCGCACTCTCGATGTAAATGAGATTCACAGCAAACACGGTATGATCGTCGGAGCGTTCGTCACTCAGGCGTAATTGATATCCCATGAATTTGAAGTCATCATCGATGAACTCCAGCCCGATGTATCCTGCATCATTCTGAATCTGCCTTGAAGCCGTCAGTGCTGTTCGCCAGCCCTTCGGTTCATGCCGGAGAATCACTAACTTCCAAATCTTCAAACTAGTGTCACTGCTTGGCGGATACTTGGCTGGTATCACTGCTACAACTTCTTGTATGCCTGGTGTGTTGAGTTCGCTGCATCGCAAGACTTGCGCATTAATTCCTAGTGCCTTTCTGGCTTCGGCTAGGCATTCCTTTTGTTGTTGATTGAGCGTCGTTGAGACAGAGTTGGGTGACGATGTAACAGTACTGTGAGACGGAGTCTGTTGTTGCGAATCCTTCTTGCACCCGGCCAGAGAGAGCAGAAATAGACCGCCGACGGCCAGCGTTCTGAAACCCAACTTCAGGTTGCACACGATTTGCAGCCTCCTGAATAGCGAACATTATCTCCGGCCAAACTATTATTCCCCAGTCTATTTCTTCGGCTCTTCCTTGCCTGCCTCGTGTCCCAGCATGAAATCCGCCGTCCCGATGCGCCCTGTGGCCGAGACGCGAACCGTAAAACGAACGCGAACCGCCTTCGGGTTGTGATCAATCTTGCAGGGAATATTGAGGTTCCGAAGTATCCGGCCGGTGGGTGGGACGGAAGGCGGAGCGGAGAATTTCATGAGCTTCCCTTCCCGCTTGATCTCCTTGCCCTTCTTGTCAAAAGTCGATATGTCCAGGATCACCTCGGTTTGACGCGGCTGACTCTCTGTCGCGGGCGACCACACCACTCCGTGCCCATCGACATTCACCACAAAAGAATCAGGATCGGTGGCTGCTTGCCTTGCGCTGACGGAAACACCGTCATAGACCATATTGCTGTAGTCGGCGGCAGCCATATCAACGAGTAGACGCCGCGACGGGTTCTCCGGATTCACGCGCCCCGGGCTATATTGCAGGTAATAGCCCTCTCGCGTAATGACCTTGAGATCGGGCCGGTCCACGGTGACCTTGATTCTGCGAAATTTCTGCGGATCGAGCGTGTTATTCGTTGGCCGGTAAGTGAGCGTATAGAAATTTGCTCCGTCCTGAATGGCGGTCTGGACCTCCGCATCCACGTCGTTGTGGCCATAGAGGGTTCGGCCGCCTGTCGCCTTCGCCATCCGGTTGAACTCGTAGTTGCCCCCAAACGGATCGACCAGTGGGTCGCCGCCGTAAGCGCCCGGGTCTATCATCACGCCCGCCGGATCAATGGTGTAAAGCGTAACCCGCGCATCCCGCAGTACATTCACGCACTCCTGCACGGCGTTGTGAATCCGGTTCTCAGTGTCCAGAGACCAGGTGCCAAGCAGATAGCGCGACGGTGGAAAGCCGCGGCCTATCCAGATCATGTTTTTGTGGCCGGGATGGCCCATCACCGCCTGCGCCACGCGCCGCAAGGTAATAAATGCTGTGGCGTAGCGCTCGCCGTACCACGCGCCCTGGTTAACCTGCCAGGGATTTGCCGCAAAATGATGTTTCAGAGCTGAAAGAATCTCTTCCTTATTTTGCGTGTAGTCGTGCAACACGGTAAAGTGCTGCAAGCTGACCGCGATCAGCATCGTCGGCGTAACGAGTTTATCCGGCTGCTTGTCCAGATACTTCTTCAGCGAATAGCGCGCGAAGGCCATGTCTTCGAATCGCGTGTTGAACTCGTCTAGCAGAATAATGTCGACGGGAGCATTCGGCGCCAGGCGATCGAGATCGGCAGTGGAGTTGATGTTGATCTCCGGGCTTGGAATATGCGCGCCTGCCACTTCAAAATTGAGAATGGTCTGCGGCTCGCCGGCCTCTTCCACGCTAAAATCGCCGCGTTGCAGGCCATTGACCACCGCGCCCTTTTTGTCCACCACAACCATGTCCAGCACCACCAGGCGCGATGTAATCCGCATCGTGTAGCCGCCAGCACCGTTACTGACAGGTTGCGTCGCACTCGGCGCTTGCGCCGGGTTCGGAGCTGGCGCAGCATTCGGAGGTTGAGCAGGTGATGGTGTCTGTGCGGGCGCTTGCTGCGCTGCATTCGGAACTTGCGCTGCGCTTGGAACCTGCGCCGGCAGGGGTGTCTGCGCAGGCTGCTCCTGTGCCGCTGGTTGCGGTTGCGCGGGAGGGGTTGCCTCCGGCTGCTGGGCGGATAACCGCGACAGGGCAATGCCCGCAAGTAGGATAATCAGGGCGGCTTTCTTCATCATCGGCCTTCCTTAGGACTGGATAGGGATTTCCGTTCAGTTAAACCAAAGAATTTGTGAAAAGTTGCGATTCTGCGCAAACTTCTTTACCGCGCCTTTGAATCCACTCTAAACCGCTGCTTCCATCCTGACATACAGAACGAAAAACTTCCAAAATATTCTGCAAGTTTCTGTATGCTATACGTCCAAGGGTTGAAAGGAGCCTTTTTATGCACGGAAAATTTGCCCTTGTGATATTCACTCTCCTTCTTTGTGGCACGGCAGCCGTCGCGCAGCAAGCCAGCCAGGTACAACTCAAGATCGAAGCCGCCAACCGCACCCTCACCGTCAGCGCCGATGGAAGGGTGACCGCCGATCCGGAGATCGCCATTTTGCACATCGGCTTTGAGACCCCACCATCCGACGCCAAAGCCGCCTATGCGGCAGGCGCGAAGACTTCCAACGATATCGTGGCCGCGCTCAAGCAGGCCGGGATTCCGGAAACATCGATCCGCAGCGAGTCGCAGCATCTAGACAGCATTGGATACAAGTCGCACAAGTTCAAGCTGGTGCAAACATGGACGGTGAAGACGCCGCCGGAACGCGCCGCAGAGATTCTGGATGTGGCAATCACCGCTGGCGCCACCGACAGCGGCCAGATTGAATGGACGGTGAAAGACGAGAAGGCGCTGGAAGACCAGGCGCTTGACAAGGCAGCCGCACTTGCCAGATCAGACGCGGAAGTGCTGGCCAAAGCCATGGGTGTACATTTAGGGGCGCTGATCTATGTGACCAATCAGATTTCCTCGTCGCCATCGTACCCGACGGCCTTCGCCAACAATTTCGTGACCAGTGCAAGCCTTGCGCCACCGCCGCAAGCGTTGGCCATCGAACCTCGCAAGGTGAGTCGCGAAGCCACCGTCTACGTCGTATTCGCCATCGAGTAGCCCTAGCGCAGCATCGCAGCCGTCAGCGGATCGCCCTTGCCGCCGAAGTATTTCTTCAGCGCGCCGTTGAAGTCGGCTGCGTCCAAACCAGCCTCTTCGGCGGCGCGAGCAAAGAGCGTCATCGAGGAGCGGAACTTCAAATCGTCGGGATAGCCCATAATCCGGCTGATAGTGCGCTTCTCCACCTGCGTCACCAGTCGCGTGCATTGCCGCAACCGCGGGCCCAGTACCGGATGCCGCAGATAGGCCGCCGCCTCTTCCAGCGAGCCAATGCCGTAATACTCCGACTGTGAGCTGTGCCCCAGCCCCTTCATCTGCGGAAAGATGAACCAGATCCAGTGGCTGCGCTTTTCGCCCGCCTGCAACTCCTCGACTATCCGCGGAAAGACCGCGGCATGTGCGCTCACAAAGCGTTCAAGGTTGAAGGCGTCGGCCATTGCGGTTGCCTCCTGCGACGAGAATGCTACAACAGCCCTCCGCGTCCGGTCAGTCGGCGCGACAGCAACCACGAAACAAGCGATGTCCCCAGCGCCAGCGCCACCCATCCGGCCTGCTCGATGGGACGTGCTTGTGCCGCGGAAAGATTTGCCAGTGGATTCGTCAGCCAGCTCTGCGCAATTTGACTGAGTCCAGTCAGCCCGAGCCCCGGCACTCCGAATCGAACCATTTCGACTACGCTCCAGCAGATGCCTCCCCCCGCCAGCAGAAAAATGGGAATGGCCTTCATCCAAGGGAAGGGAATCGGCGCAGGCAGCGCGGCCTCTTGCTGCACGCGCTCCATCACCGCGCTCACAAAACCCGAGGAGGGCAGCAACTCTTCTTCCGTCGCCAGAATTTGGTTAATCTCCATCTCGATCCTCGCGTGCTCGGCTTCGCTGCGATTTGTTTTGGCTCGATTCATCGTGCGGCCTCCCTTCCTGTTTCCAGCTTGAATATCTTCCCTGAGCCTTGCTCCTCTTCCAGCCTTGGGAACCGCCGGCGCAGCAGCTCCCTCGCCCGGGAAAGGCGAGCCTTCAAGGTTCCTTCGGGCATTCCCAGCGTGCGCGCTGCCGCCGCCACGTCCATCTCGTGAAAATAGAAGAGAACCACCGGCTCGCGGTAGTGCAGAGGCAGCGCCAACACGGCGCGCCTGACAGCATCCTGGCTCAACTGCGCGGCCAGCTCGTTGTGCTGCGTGGCCATGCCCGCTGGCTCGGGCGCGGCCTCCAGAGGCAGCGTCTCCGTGGGGAAACGCTTCAGCTCCGTGCGATAGACATTGGCGGCCAGCGCAAATAGCCAGGTAGAAAAACTCGACTCCCGCCGCCAGCGGCTCAACCCGCGCCAAGCGCGCAAAAAAGCCTCCTGAGCCATCTCCTCGGCGCGCCCGCGATCGCGGCAGTAGCGCCACGCCATATTGATCAGCGGACCCTGCCAGCGGCGGACAATCCCCTCGAAGGCCTGCACGTCGCCATCCAGCACGCGCGCAACATCCGCAAGGTCGGCGTCGGCCCTGTTGTTCTCGGCGCTGGTTGCGGTGTTCATCCTGAGGTTATGCCTCTACGGATAGTATGACCTGCTCTCTCCCGCTCTGGTTGCATTTTCTCTCTAAATCGCTCTTCTTTGAAATTATGCAACCGGATTCACGGGCCGCCTGTCCTACCAATCGCATGGGGAAGACTCCCCGGCAAGGAGGAAGATATGATTATTCCGATTATCGGTATGTTTATTCCGATCGTGGCCATCGTGTCGGTGTTTACGATGATCATCTTGAGCGTTTGGTTCGGCACCCGGCAAAAGGAGCGCGAAGCTTTTTACAAGTCGGAGACCCTCCGGCGGATCACCGAATCGTCCGGCGAGGGCGCCAAGGCAGCCATTGAGCTGCTGAAGGAAGAGGAGCGGCTGAAGCGGATCAAGGCCCGTGAAGGCATGAAGGTTGGCGGTCTCGTCAACATCGGCTTGGGCATTGGCCTGACAATCTTTCTGTGGGCTCTGGTCGGCGTCAAGGTGGCCCTGTGCGGCCTGATTCCCGGCTTCATCGGCGTGGCCTTGCTGGTCTACGCGCTCGTGCTCGCGCCTCCAGTCGAGTAAGCTGCGGAACGTTCCTCCCCGCTCTGCGGCAAGGGCAGGCTCCGTAAGAGCCTGCCCTTAGCGCAATCGAAGGGGGGTCAGTTCGGTCCGCTCTGATACCAGCGCCGTTTGTGGCCCACCTTGAGGCCGGAATCGATCAGGATGGCCAGCAGGCCAAAGAGCATGCAAAAATCAGTGCGCGCCTGATGGAAAAAGCTTAGCCAGCCGTACTCCTTGAGCTTTTCCAGAGGAAACGGGCCCAGCGGCCTGCCCAGCAGGATGGGGAACTTGGTGGTTATCAGGGCCGTGGCAATGACCATCAGCAGCACGAGCGCCGCATCGCCGGCATAGATGTTCAGCATGATGGCCACGCCTGCGCCGATCTCGATCCCGCCTACAAGCGGCGCCAGATAATGAGGGAAGGGCAGGCCAAGCGCTTCGAAACGTCCCGCGCCCAGCTCCTCGGGGCGGAGGAACTTGAGGCTGCCTTCCAGCAGAAAAACAAGGCCGACCACCACACGGATCAGACTCATGGAGAGATCGCGGCGTTCCTCTGTCTCTATCTCCATTCTGGGCCTCCTCCAGCCTGCCTTCTCCCCATGCGACTTAAACGGGACTGCGGGCCGGATAATCAGAAGAATACCGCAGGGGCCTGCCAGAGCGGCGAAAAAGAGAATATTCGAGCTTATTTTCTAAATTGAAGGTTTATTTTTGGGAGAAGGCATGCCCTGGTGCCGTTTCAAACTGCCCTTGGCGCCTCCTCCATCTCCGCAAAACCTTGGCCGGGAGAGGATGTCCTGTGTGCCCCACCTGCGTCTAAAAATGGACGTAGCCATGTCCGGCGGCTGGGATATGCCTCTCGACCCGCCCGCGTCCATTAGACTGTGGGATAGGTCCCTATTCGCTCCGGAGCCTCCGTGGACAGGTCTTCGTCCGTGGGTTTGGTCACTCCGGGGCCCCTGGCAAAGAGTCTTTTCGCTGGGGTGGTTGCCGGGGTTCTCGGCGGCGGGTCATGTCGCTGGGGTGATAAAATTGGTCTTTCCTGTAGGCAGGACCAGATTTTCAGCAGCGAGGGTGTCGATATTCTTCCCGTGAAGCCGAACGTGATGGCGAACTATGGACCGCACCAGTACGTGTGCTCAGCGCAGGGCTACTGCCCGGTGAAGATCAAGCACATTTCCATCTCCCGTGCCATGCGCAACACCAGCCGTTTGGCGCGCACGGTGCTTGTGTTCGCGCTGGCGCTCTCCGCCGCCGCAGCCCTTGCCCAGCAGCCGCAGACCATCGATTCCATTCGGATTATCGGCAACCGGCGAATCCCTAAAGAGACCGTGCTGGCGCGGCTCTTTTCCCATGTCGGCGACACTTACGACCCGGTCTCCATCGAGCGAGATTTCAACTCGCTGTGGAACACCTCATACTTCGACGATGTGCGCATCGAGCGCGAGGACTCGGAGAAGGGCATCATCCTGAACATCTTTGTCCGGGAAAGGCCCACCATCCGCGAGATCAATTACAAGGGACTCAATGCCGTTTCCGTGTCAGACGTGCTCGACCGCTTCAAGAAGGAAAAGGTTGCGCTCTCCGTGGAGAGCCAGTACGATCCGACCAAGATTAAGCACGCCGAAACCGTCCTCAAGGACATGCTTTCCGAGCATGGCCACCAGTTTGCCACCATCAAAACTGAGGTCAAGACCATCCCTCCAGCCTCAGTGCAGGTGAACTTCAACATCAAGGAAGGCCCCACGGTAAAAGTGGGCCAGATCAAGTTCACCGGCAACCAGCATATCAGCTCGCTTCTTCTGCGCCGCTCCATGAAGAACCTGAGGCCCGTCGGCATTCCCTATTCGATCATCTTCGAGAATCTCTTTGCTCAGACCTTCGACGCCAGCAAGCTCGAGGAAGATACCGAGCGTGTGCGCCAGGCCTTCCGCGACAAGGGCTATTACAACACCGCTATTGAGGAGCCCAAAACGCAGATTCGCGACCAGGGCGGGCTGAACTGGTTTACTTTCCGGCCCAATAAGGGCAAGCGTATTGACATCCTCATGCCCATTGAAGAGGGCGCGCGCTACCGGCTCGGCACCATCACCTTTACCGGCAACAAGGCGGTAACCAACGTCAAGGCGCTGCGCGCCACCTTTGCCGTCAGGGACGGCGACTGGTTCAACGCCACACTGATCGCCAAAGGCCTGGAGAACCTCAAAAAGGCGTACGGCCAGTTGGGATACATCAACTTCGGCGCCATTCCCAAGCCTGTCTTTGACGACCAGAAACAGACTGTCTCGCTCAGCATTGACATCGATGAGGGCAAGCCCTTTTACGTCTCCCGCATCGAGTTCCAGGGCAATCGCATTACTCGCGACAAGGTCATCCGCCGCGAGCTGATGCTGGAGGAAGGCCAGGTTTACAATTCGCAACTTTGGGAATACAGCCTGCTCCGCCTCAACCAGCTCGAATACTTTGAACCGCTAAAGGTGGATCAGGACTCCGAAGCTCACCAGGATGCCGAAGCCGGCACCGTGGAACTACTGCTCAAGGTCAAGGAGAAGGGCAAGAACTCCATCGGCATGAACGGCGGCGTGAGCGGCCTCTCCGGCGCCTTCATCGGCGTCAACTACCAGACCAACAACTTCCTCGGCCTGGGCGAAACGCTCAGCCTGCAGGGCAATCTGGGCAACGTCAGCCGCACCTTCATGTTCGCCTTCACGCAGCCCTACGTGCGCAACCGACCGCTCAATGTCGGCTTCCAGATTTACAACAACAAGCAGGACTACAACGCCGCCAAGAACTATCAGGCTACCACCGGCCAATCAGCTAACCTGACTGCGGCGCAGTCTTCACTGGTCCAGAACTACAACCAGGCCGCCACCGGCCTCAACTTCTCGGTCAGCTATCCGCTCAAACGCCATGCCTTCCAGCGCATCGGCTTTACTTACTCGCTGAGCAAGTCTACGATTACCGCCTTCAGCACCGCCTCACAAACCTATTTCCAGACCATCAGCTTCCGCTCGGGCATTCAGGGTTCCAACGCGCTGGCAGGCATCGTCAACAGCTATGTCTCCCTCAGCTACATGTACAACACCATCAACAACCCCATGCGCCCGCGCAATGGCAAGGAATACACCGTCGTGCTCCAGACCTCCGGCATCTGGGGTAACGTGCGTTATATAGCGCCCCTGGTGGCGTACAAGCAGTTCATGCCCATGCACTACCTGATACCCTCGCCTGCCGGGCGCAACGTGCTCGGCGTGCGCGCGCAGTTGGGATATGTGATGGGATACGGAGGCGACGTGGCCCCGCCCAATAACCGCTTCTACGCCGGCGGCGAGGGCGACTTACGCGGTTTTGACGTCCGTGCCGCCACCCCCTATGGTTATGTGCCCACCCGCGCCACTGTGCAGTTGACCAATCCCGACGGCACTTGTGTGCCGCGCGATCCCAATAATCCGCAGTTGAACCAGTGTATCCAGGTGCCGATTCCGGTTTACGGCATCGCCTCCATCGGCGGCGATACCAGCTTTACCTCCAATATCGAGTACCGCATTCCCATCGCTGGCCCGGTCACCTTCTCCTTCTTTGATGACTTTGGCATCAACACAGCCCTCAACAAGGGGCAGTTGAAGCAGAGCCCGCAGGGTTTTGACTCGCTTATCGCACCCCTCTATGGCTGCCCGGTATGGAATAATGGCGCATGCCAGGGCGGCATTCCCGGCTCGCTGGTTGGCTTCCAGCGCAATATTCACCCCATCGCAGGCACCAACTTCGTCCCGCGCATGTCCGCCGGCGCCGAGCTTTCTTGGATCATGCCGGTCATCAACGCCCCCTTCCGTTTCTATTACGCCTACAATCCGCTGCGGCTCTATGAGAAGCCTTACTGCGACCTTGGTATTGGAAGCAAGAATCAGAGCTGCTCGGCGGAGTTGATTACGCGCTCCATGTTCCCTCTGGGCGGCGCCGGCGACTACACTTATGCCGAAGTTATCCAGGGTTACGGCGCGCGGGACACCTTCCTCGAGCCGCGCAAAACCTTCCGCTTTACCATCTCCACCACCTTCTAGACACAGCATTCAACTGGCAATATCAGGGGCCGCTCCACAAGAGCGGCCCTTTTGCTGTAATGGGTCAAGTTGTGAGCTTTTACAGGATGGTTTTGGGTTTTAACCTGCGTCTTTCGCAGATTTTTAATGTCTTTGCCGGGAATTTCATGCTTGGCCGGTTTGACGCTCTCACCCCCGCCTCCTATAATCCATCTAGTTCCTGCTGACGTCTTCGTCCGCGTCTCTTTCTGCATCTGCTCCATCTGGCGCAGAGTTCTGAATAGGACGGCTGATTGCTCGGAAGGCGTCAATCTGCTTCCGCGTTCAACGCGGACAGTCAAACAGGAATTCCGAAGGAGCATTACACTCGCATGAAGCGCTTGCTTGCAATTATCGTTACGCTGGCCTCTGGTTTTGCCCTGAGCGCCGCTGCCCAAACTCCCGCCGTCGCGGCGCCTGCCAGTCCAGTCAAGATTGCCGTAATCGCCTTTCAGGTGGCCGTTGCCCAAACCAATGAGGGACTGCGCAACTTCTCCGACCTGCAGAAAAAGTACGATCCTAAGCGTCAGCAATTGAGGGCTCTCGCCGAAGAGGTCGACAATATGACCAAGCAGCTCCAGGCGCAGGGCGACAAGCTGAGCCCCGCCGAACAGCAGGCTCGCGCCAAGGCTCTCGACGACAAAAAGAAGCAGTTGGACCGCTCCGCCGAGGATGCCCAAAACGACTTCCAGACGGAGATGCAGCAGATCTACAACGGTTTGGCCGCCAAGGTCTACGATGTGTTGGCTAACTACGCGCAGCAACAGGGATACACGGTCGTCTTTGACGTGACCGGCAGCCAGCAACAGGCCCCCGTTGTGATGTGGGCCAGCCCTTCCACCGACATCACCAAACAGGTCATTGACGCTTACAACCTGAAGTCGGGCGTGCCCCCTCCTCCTCCGGCCCCGCCGGCGGCGGCGCCAACCACCAAGCCGGCCGCCAAGCCTCCAGCGAACTAACGCCATCGCCGTCCGGAATTAAAAGGCAAGAGCCCCGTATGTGGGGCTCTTGCCATTCTGCATAGTTTTCCTATCCTCATGCTCGTTCCTGCATGCTCACCTCCCCACAGCACCGGTGCTTTCCTGTGGAAATATCTGTGGATTACTTTTGTGAATCCTGTCAACTAATTCATAATTTTTCTCTTGCCAAGAACTGATTCTTTTGATACATAAGCTAACCCGTTATTTATCAATCACTACCAGGAGAATGCCCTGTTCCTTGTGCAGTGGACCGCTGCACGGGCACATTGGCAGGCTTACCGGGGTTATCCACAAAAGTCGATTAATAATTCGTGAATTGGATCATAGATTTACGCTTACTTCTGCGAATCTTCGCCAATTCGCAGCACCGCCAGGAAGGCGTCCTGGGGGATGTCCACCTTGCCGATTCGCTTCATCCTTTTCTTGCCTTCCTTCTGTTTTTCCAATAACTTGCGCTTGCGGGTGATGTCGCCGCCGTAGCACTTTGCCAACACATTTTTGCGCAGCGGACTCACCGTCTCGCGGGAGATGATCTTGGCGCCAATGGCTGCCTGGATGGCCACCTCGAACTGCTGGCGCGGTATCAGTTCGCGCATCTTGGAGACCAGCGCCCGGCCCCGCTCATAGGCAAAGTCTTTGTGTACGATCACTGAAAGCGCATCCACCGGCTCACCGCCCACCAGGATGTCAAGCTTGACCATGGGTGACTCCCACTCCCCTGCTAACTGGTAATCCAAAGACGCGTAGCCGCGCGAGATCGACTTGAGCCGGTCGTAAAAGTCGAGAACAATCTCGTTGAGCGGCAACTCGTAGGTTAGCAACACGCGAGTCTGAGTCACGTACTCGAAGTTCACCTGCCGTCCGCGCTTCTCTTCCACCAGCTTGAAGATGCCGCCGACATATTCCTCATTGGTCAGGATCTTGGCCGTGATCACCGGCTCGCGGATCGATTCAATGTTGCCCGGCTCGGGCCAGCGCGAAGGATTATCCACCTCCATCACGCTGCCGTCGGTCAACGTGATGTGGTAGCGCACGCCGGGAGCGGTGGTAATCAGGTCCAACTCGTACTCCCGCTCCAGCCGCTCCTGGATGATCTCCATGTGCAGCAGGCCCAGAAAGCCGCAGCGGAAGCCGAAGCCCAGCGCCACCGAGCTCTCCGGCTCAAAGAAGAACGACGAGTCATTCAGCCGCAGCTTCTCCAGCGCGTCGCGCAGCAGCGTGTGCTCGTGCGAGTCCACCGTGTAAAGGCCGGCAAAGACCATCGGCTTGATGTCTTCAAAGCCCGGTAATTGCGCCGCCGCGGGCCGGGTGTCATCCGTAACCGTGTCGCCAATCTTGGTGTCGCTGACGGTTTTGATGGTGGCCGCAAAGAAGCCTACCTCGCCTGCCAGCAGTTCTCCAATCTCCACCGGCTTGGGCATCAGCACGCCCATCGACTCCACTTCAAACGCCTTCCCATTCGACATCAGGCGAATGCGCTGACCCTTGCGCATCGTGCCTTGCATCACGCGCACCAGCACGATCACGCCACGATAGGAATCGAACCAGGAATCGAAGATCAGCGCCTGCAGCGGCGCATCGGGGTCGCCGGTGGGCGGCGGCAGCCGGTGAACGATGGCCTCCAGCACCTCGTCCACGCCCTGCCCGGTCTTGGCGCTCACCGGGATGGCGTCGGTGGCGTCCAGCCCCACGGCCTTCTCGATGTCCTCCTGGGTGCGGACGATGTCCGCCGAGGGCAGATCGATTTTGTTGATGACCGGAATAATCTCCAGCCCGTGGTTGATGGCCAGGTACGCATTGGCCAGCGTCTGCGCCTCCACGCCCTGGCTGGCGTCCACCACCAGCAGCGCGCCCTCGCACGAGGCCAGCGAACGCGAGACCTCGTAGCTGAAGTCCACGTGGCCCGGCGTGTCGATCAGGTTCAATTGGTAGGTGTTGCCGTCGTGCGCCTTGTACATCATTCGCACCGCGTGCGCCTTTATGGTGATGCCGCGCTCCCGCTCCAGATCCATGTCGTCCAGGATTTGCGCCTGCATATCCCGGCCCGTCACCGCGCCGGTCAACTCCAGCAGACGGTCGCTCAGCGTCGACTTGCCGTGGTCGATGTGAGCGATGATCGCAAAATTTCTGAGGAAGCGAGCGTCCATTTGGCTTGAAAAAGAGGCTTTTCGCGCCCTTGCGGCGCACGTGCCTCCAGGCCATAGCTTATCATCGGCATAGAGCCCTCCGTGGCCTTACAATGGACAGGCAATAGTATCCTTCATGCGCCTTGGCAGAACGTGGTATCGATTCTTCGGCTGCACCGTGCTGGCTCTCTCGCTGGCGGGCTGCAACCCCACCGCGTCCAACAATGCTTCACCGGCCGCGCAGCCTCAAGCCACTGCCCCAGCGCTCACTTTGGGCGCAAACGCGAACTCGGCAGCGCCCACGCAAGCCCTTCAAGCTCCCGCTCCCGCGCCCACTACGCCTAGCCGTGAACAACAGCGGGTCCACATATTGATCCAGCAGGTGGAGGACGCCTACGCCCGCGGCGAGGCCGAATATCACAAGGGACGATTGCGCGAAGCCAAGCAGCAGTTTGATCGCGCCGTCGACCTGATGCTTACCAGCGGCATAGACATCAAGAGCACTCCCGAGTTGCAAGAGGAGTTCGACCGCATTGTGGACTCGGTCAACGCGTACGAGATGGAGACCCTTAAACAGGGCAACGGCTTTGTCCCCAAGGAGGAGGAGACGCCCGCCGATGTGGCCAGCGATGTGACCTTCGAGGTGGACCCCAACATCGTGGCCAAGGCCCGGGCCGATCTGGCTACCACCAACTCCGATCTGCCGCTGGTGGTCAACGACTACGTGGCCTCTTACATCAACTTCTTCGCCAACACCCAGAAGGGCCACAACACCTTGCTCCACTCCTTCGAGCGAGCCGGCCGCTACAGGTCCATGATTCAACGCATCATGGCCGAGGAAGGGGTGCCCCAGGACCTTATCTACCTGGCGGTGGCCGAGTCGGGCTTTCAGCCGCGGGCCCTCAATCGCCGCTCCCACGCCGGCGGAATGTGGCAATTCATGCCGCGCGGAAACTACGGGCTGGCCCGCAACGCCTACGTTGACGAGCGCTTCGATCCGGAAAAATCCACCCGCGCTTATGCCCGTTACATGAAGTTCATCTATGACCAACTGGGCGACTGGTATTTGTCTATGGCCGCCTACGATCATGGCACTGGCAACATCCAGCGAGAGGTGCAGAAGACCGGTTACGCCGACTATTGGGAACTCTACAAGCGCGGCGAACTACCCAAAGAAACCAAAAATTACGTGCCCGAGATTCTGGCCGCCATTATCATCGCCAACCATCCGAAGCAGTACGGCTTTGACGATGTCACGCTCGATCCCCCCGTATTGACCGACACGGTGACCATCAATTATTCGGTAAGCCTGAGGCTGGTGTCGGATATTGTGGGCGTTCCTGTGGATGAGCTGACGGCGCTCAATCCCAGCCTGTTGCGCATGACGACGCCGCCCGATGCCTCGTTTGATCTGCATCTGCCCGGTGGCACCTCGGCGGTCTTCCAACAGCTCATCGCATTGATTCCCGAAGGAAAGCGTAGCGCATGGCGCTACCATCACCTAGCAGCGGGCGATACGCTGGCCTCGGTGGCGCTCCGCTATCACGTAACGGAGACCGCTCTGGCCGAAGCCAATCATATCCGCGTGCGCGATGGCATTGAGGGCGTTGAGGCACTGCTGGTGCCGGCGGCTCCGGTCGCCGAGCCCGTACATACCAGGATCTATACGGCGCGCAAGGGTGATTCGCTGGTGACCATCGCGGATCGATTTGGCGTCTCGCTGAGCCAGTTGCGCCGCTGGAACAAGGTTACTGGTACCAAGGTGCAGCCCGGCCAGCGGGTTTATGTGGCCGACCCCGCCACTGTCCACAACACTGCTACCCGCGCGCACCGCGCCACCGGCTCTCAGGCGGGCGCCCATACGCAGTCTGCGCCGGCTAAAAGCACGGCCAGGCCCTCCGCGCCTCAGGCCGCGCCCAGGAAGAACGCCGCGCCTGCTGCAAAAAATCCGCCCTTGAATCACCCCGCCGCATCTGCCGTCACAAAGAAAAGTGGCGCCTCTAACGCGGGAAAATCCCCCGCGAAGAAATCTACGTCTTCCTCCAGGGCAAATACCGAAAAATAATATTTTTTTCGAAAACTGCATTTGGTGCTTGTCAATTGATGGTCTTTGCGTGCAATCTATTGCTAGAATACTTTTGCGAGCGGAACCAGGGTTTTTCCGCCACGTGAAGATGAAAAATTTGCAGCGGCAGGCCGCTGGAGGCAATGGGATGGAAGACGTGTTAAAGATGTACGCAATGAGCGACGGCGAAGCGAGTTATAAGCCGCCCGCGTTTGAGTCCGACCACAACGACTTTGAAGAGGATGAAGAGGTTGAATCCTATAGCGTGCTCACCTCCTCGGATGACGATGAGGGAGCGACTGTCGAGTCTGTGATTGTGGCCGTGGAAAAACCAGCATCGAAGCCGGCCCCCAAAAAGGCCGCGAAGAAAGCTCACGCAAAAAAGGCTGTAAAGAAGGCAGCCGCGAAAAAAGCTGTGGCCAAAAAGGCCGCAAAGAAGTCCGCCAAAAAGAAGAAGAAAGCTGGCGCAAAAGGCGGAAAGGCGCGGGCCAGGAAGGCCGTTGCCGGCAAGAAGAGCGCCAAAAAATCAAAAAAACGAGGTAAAAAGTTGGCCGTTAAGAAAGCAGCAAAGAAGGCGCCTGCCAAGAAGAAGAAGGCAGCTGCAAAGAAAAAGAAGAAGTAACAACCGCTGCAAAGTAGGCAACCAGGTAGCAGCGGTAGCCTGAGATTCAAGGCAAGCAAAAAGGCCCGGCGCGAGCCGGGCCTTTTTGCGTCTGAAATCGGTTAACTGAGTCCTCGGTCCGCGAGGTCTTCGGGGTTTTGAGCGCTTTCCTATCCTACTTGAGGCGGCTTGACGGATTGGTCCTGAGGCTTGATGAACTGGGCTTGAGGCGGCTTGACGGATTGGTCTTGAGGCTTAATGAACTGGGCTTGAGGCGGCTTGACGGATTTGTCTTGAGGTTTGATGAACTGGCCTTGTGGAGGCTTGACAGAATTGTCTTTCGCGCGTTTCGCGTCAGCGGAGTCCTGCTTGGGTTTGCCGGGGATGGTCATGAAAGCTCCTTTGTGATTGCTTGGTTGAAGGGTTTAATGGCGCCTTGGGGGACGTTCTTTCTTTGGAGGATTGACGGAGTCTCTCGTTGCGACAGGTCACTTTCCGGATTTTGCCTGCGCCTAAGCGAAACCAGAGTAGCTATACCCTGAAAGCAATGCCGTCAAGTGGCTTTTTCCGTTCCGGGGTCCCCGGCGATAGGTCTTCATCGCTGGGGTGGAAGTAAAAGCCACCTCGAACATTCTCATCAAAGGCACTTTAACTCTGGTTTCGCTTTAGCGCCGCCAGCACTTCCTCGGAGTGGTGTTGTACCTGGACCTTGGTCCACACCATGGCGATCTTGCCTGTCGGGTCAATGAGAAAGGTGTTGCGGTTGGCAATGGTGAAAGTGGCAAAGTGGCCCAGCGAGCCGTAGGCCTCCACTACCTTGTGCTCCGGGTCGGCCAGCAGCCGGAAGGTCAGCCCCTCCTTGGTGCAGAACTGCTGGTGGCTCTCCGGCGTATCCACGCTCACGCCCAGAATCACCGCGTTGGCGGCGTCATATTGCGCCAGGTCGCGCTGAAAGTTATGCGCCTCGATGGTGCAGCCCGAGGTCATATCCTTGGGATAGAAGTAGAGCACCACCCATTTACCGCGATAGCTCTCCAGCGAAATCTGCGTGCCGTCCTGCGAGGGAAGCGTAAATGTGGGTGCAACCTGCCCAACCGCGGGCAAAACCTGGTCATTATCTCCGGCCGCGCGGACCGCGACCGTTGCAGCCGCGGCCACAACAGCCGCGGCAAGGACGAAGAGAAGGGGAATTCTCACGGGGAAACCTCCACTCAGTTGGATGGAACTACGGCCAGCCAGGACGCAGAGAGTTTTGCGCAATCGGAATCAGCAGGAAAAGCAATGGGGAACCCTGCTGGCATTGATTATAACGGCCGGATATCTGATCTCTGATATCTGATCTCTGAAACCTGTGTAGCCACAATCGCAATCCCCGCCTCATCCGCCCTTTTCAGCAGCTTTTCGCGGTCAAAGAGCAACGTTCTCCCCGCCTCCACCGATAGGCAGCTCGCGCCTGCGCGAACCATGGTCTCAATAGTCGCTACGCCGATTACCGGCACATCAAAACGCATGTCCTGATTGGGCTTGGCCACTTTCACCACCGTCAGCCGCCGTTCAAGCGTCGAAGCGAGATTTGCCGCGTCTTCTTCCAGCGTCTTCATCAGCCTCCCCGCCCGCTCAATCGTCGCATCGGTCCCCTCCATCGCCTCTACCGCCACGCAGGCCTGCGCCGCCACCACCACTGTCTGCCCAATGTCGAATCCTGCCACCGCCCGCGCTACGCTCAGCCCGTACTCGATATTCCTGCGCTCATCTTCATCCGGCGCGCGTTCCGTCAGCACGCCCTCCTCGGCTAACAGCGGCTCCAGAAACGCCGTGGAACTCATCAGCTCAATGCCCTCATCCTCCAGCACCTTGGCCACCGCCCCTATCAGCCTGTCCGTCGAGCGGACAGGCAGGTTCAGCAGCAGCTTGGCCAGCCGCCAATCCGGCCGGATGCTGGAAAAAATCTGCTTATGCTTCACCTGGCCGGCCATCACTGCCTTGGTGACGCCTTCCTTATGAAAGGTCTCAATCAGCCGCGACAGCTCTCCCAGCGAGAGCCAGTGAACGCTGATGCCGCTGTCCTCAGCTGCGCGCCGGTCCATCTCCGCGTCCGTCTCCTCGCGAATCGCCGCCACCACCACGGACAGCCCCTGCGCCCGCGCCGCATCAAGCAGCAAAAACGGAAACCGCCCATTGCCGGCAATCAGGCCGAGGTTCATTTCGAAATCACATTCCAGTTCATAATGCAACGTCCCAGAACATATGCCACAATAGCAATTTGCTGTACACTACGCCCGTTCAAAACACTCCCAATCGATTCCCCCACGCTCATCGTCGAGAAGCAAACAGTCTTTTTCGATCCGAGTGACAATACCAGTGTCCCCAGGATGTAGTCTCATTCTGTCAAACGAAGACCATGTCCAGCCAAAGGCATGAGCATTAGGTGCAAAACGCACTCTATCACCGATCTTGAATGGACAGATTCTCTTTGTTTCCGACATGATTCCCTACTTGATAACCCCGCGCTTGCTGCGTTCAATGAACGCCGCCAGCAGCGCTGCGTCCTCGCCCTCCAGCTCCTTGATCTTCTCCAGAGCCTGAGTGGTATTCAGCTTGGCCGCCAACAAGAAACGAAACGCCTTCTGCAACACCTGCAACCGCTCCGCCGTAAACTTGTGCCTCACCAGTCCTACCTTATTCATCCCGAAGGCTTTGTTCTCCCGCCGCGACGAGGTCAGCGAAAACGGCAGGACATCCTGAGTGACGATGGTCCCGCCGCCGATGAACGCGTATTTGCCCACCACGCAGTGCTGATGCACCGGGCTGAAGGCCCCCACTGTAGCATAGTCCTCGATAATCACATGCCCAGCCAGCGTGGCGCAGTTGGCCAGGATGCAGTGACTGCCCACCTGGCTGTCGTGGCCGATATGCACTCCCGCCATCAGCAGGCAATCCGACCCCAGCCGCGTCACCCCTCCGCCGCCCACCGTCCCGCGGCTGATGGTCACGCACTCGCGAATCGTGTTGCCGTCGCCCATTTCGAAGGCCGTCGGCTCGCCTTTGTACTTCAGATCCTGCGGCGCCACGCCCACCGCGCAAAAGGGATGAAAGACATTGCGCGCGCCGATGCGCGTGCGCCCATCCAGCACCACGTTGGAGATCAACGTGCAATCTTCACCCAGCACTACCTCCGGCCCAATCGTGCAAAACGGCCCCACCGTGCACGAAGCGGGAACTACTGCTCCGGCGGCAATCACCGCGTTGGGATGGATGCTCACTCCACCGCCTCAATCTGCGCTTCGCCAGTCACCGCTTCGGTCTCCGGCGTCCGGTGCACAATCGAGCAAGTCAGCGTAGCCTGGCAGGCCAGCTTGCCCTCCACCAGGGCATTAGCCTCCATGCGTCCTAGCCGGCTCTTCATCGCCAGCACGGCCACCTCGATGCGCAGTTGATCTCCCGGCACTACCGGACGGCGGAACTTGGCCTTATCTATGCCCGTAAAGACCGCCAGCTTTTTCTCGCGGTCGGGAATCTCGTTCATCATGATGATGGCCCCGGCCTGCGCCATCGCTTCAATCACCAGAACCCCCGGCATGATGGGGTAATTGGGAAAGTGGCCCTGAAAATAGGGCTCGTTCATGGTGACGTTCTTGATGGCTACCAGCCGCTTGCCGCGCTCAAACTCGACCACTCTGTCGATCAACAGAAAGGGGTAGCGGTGGGGAAGTAAACCCAGGATTTCCTGGATATCGAATGTCATGCAGGTCTCCTGTGAGCGATGGCGTAGCTGCTCGTGTGCTCCTCTGGATTATATCGAAAGCCCGCGTCAGGTTTCCCTTTGTACTGGTACTCCACCCTCGCCGTTGTCATCCAGAGCGAACCCTGACCCTGAGCATCGCCCGCCAGTTCGCCGAAGGCCTCGGCGCGGCCCACGCCATTTGACAGTTCACAGGTTATTACTTCATGCGCGGCCTTTAGACCGGTGGTCCTCAATGCGGCGTTGGCGGTGCTTCTAGTCGCGGCTGTCCGATAGGTCGGAACGGCGCTGCTTGTAGCGGCAGTCCGATGGTTGCCTTCATGATGTACACCTGATATGGATTCCAGTTTGACAGGGTCCAGTAAATGGTTGCGCTGCGCTGTCCTTCGGCGGCGCGGGTGTAGCGGTTGAGCACGTACGGCGCATAAAAGCCACCCGGCACGAACATTCCATTCGCGAACTTCGGCCAATAATTGCGTCGATTGCCGCATCCTGTCGCGATCATATGCAGATTGCATCCAGGGTGGTCGGCCGGACCCAGAATCACCGTCGGCGCCGACCACGGCCCCCATGGCGCTGTCGCCACCCGCACTGCTACGCCGTCGTACATCAACAGCCACAGCCGCATCGGCTCGTTCCAGGTGATGGAGAACTCGCCCACGTTGTTGCCCTCGGGAATGATCGGAGTGTAGATCTGCTTGTCGGGGCCCGGTTTCCACTCCGCCCTGCTCACCCACTTTGGCTGACCTTGGGGAGTCAGGCCGGCGAAGAAGCGCCAGGTTTTCGGATCGGCAAAGCTCTCCACTGGCGCATAGGCCAGGTAGGGCACGCTGGCTCGGTAGCGAGGCACCCCCAGAATGAAGACTCCCAGTTTCTGCTCATCGGGCAGAGTCGTCTGGATTTTGGCATTCACCGCCGTCGAATAGACAAATCCCTCCGGCAGGTCAACCACGCCGCTGAAGGTGTGGCCGCCATCGTCGGAGCGCGCCATAACTCCCCTGCCAACGCTGTTGCGCTCAGCAGTCTCCGGGCACTCCCGCGTTGGCGGTGGAAGCGCTAAGGGATTTTCCGGCGAGGGCTGCAAAACTCCTGGTTTCACGCAGTGGTCCGTCCAGAAAAACGCATAAAGCGAGCCTCTCACCGACACTCCGCCCGAGGGAACATTGAACTGACCCTGCTTCACCTTCACCGGCCCGGTGATGGTCGCCGGGTCGAAGATCTTCTTGCCGCCTGCGCTCCGGCTATAAACCACCATGTCCAGGCAAGACTCCGCATTCGGCAACTCGGTCCGTGCGCTCTCGCCCACGGCATCGTTCGGTGGCACTTCGCTCGCCGCGCCTGTAAGCCCCACCAGCGACGGCCATGTATCGCCGAAGAGCAGCACCAGCTTGCCATTATGCTCCACCGGATAGCCCAGGTCAGCCGCATCCATCCCGAAGTTCGTCAGCGTGCGGGCCGCTGTCGGCCGCCCCGTCACCCAGTCAATTTCCCCGGTGAGCTGGCAGACTTTTTCCGGCTCTCCAACGCGCACCACGGGCGCCGGCGCTGTCTGCTGCGCAGAGGCATGGAGCGTTGCTACAACCATCGCTGTCAGAATCGTTATCGCCACCACGATGGCTCTTGTCTTTCTCATTTGCATGATCGCTTCCTCCCAACGGGCGTCACTGAGACTTGGTGGCGTCCGTCCTTTCTTCAACTTGCTGGCGCAGCTTCGTTGCGCCGCTCAAACTGCCACAAGCTGAATACTCCGCCCGCATGCTCCCTGTCAACCCCTCATGCGGTAGGCCGGAGATTCTCCCGATGCCGCCCGCTCTCCATGCCGGAGGCGTCTGCCTGGACGGCAAATCCCCGCCTGGACAGCTTTCCCTGAGCGTACCGGGGTCCCCAGCGAGTGATCTTAACTTGCTGGGGTGGGGTAGTCGAAGGGGCCAGTCCTTGCACTCCCCCTCTCCGAATGTCACAATGGTTCCGCCGCCAAATTCAAAAGTGCGAACGCATGAAAACCTGTCCTCAATGCTCCACCGGCTATCCCGACAGCCTCACCACTTGCCCCACCCATGGTATGCCTCTCAATGAGATACGCGACCTCAAGCCGGGCATGATCATTCACCAGAGCTACCGCATCGTTCGCAAGCTTGGCCAGGGCGGCATGGGCACCGTCTATCTCGCCCAGCACACTCTTATGAACGAACCGCAGGCTCTCAAGTTTCTCTCGAGTGAGTTGAGCCAGGACCAGGCTTTTACCGGCCGCTTTCTGCGCGAGGTTCGCACCCTGCGCCAGATTCGGCACAAGAATGTGGTAGATGCTGGCAACCTGGAGCCTGCCGAGGATGGAACCCTTTTCTTCTCTATGGAGTTCGTTGACGGCCCGGACCTGCGCGGCCTGATGCATAACGCCTCCGGACCGTTCCCCGTCCCCCTGGCCCTCTCCATCACACGCGGTATCGCCGAAGGCCTCGGCGCGGCCCACGCCAAGGGCATGGTCCACCGCGACATCAAACCGGATAACATTCTTATGGCCCGCGACGGCGACGCATGGTATCCCAAAATCGCCGATTTCGGCATCGTCGCCACCAAAGAGTCCAGCACCGCATACACCCGCACCGGCGGGACTCTGCTGACCACGGCCTACGCCGCGCCCGAGCAGTGGCGTGGAACTCCCGCCGCCCAGCTCGATGGACGCACCGACCTCTACGCCCTCGGTGGCCTCCTCTACGAAATGCTCACCGGCCAAACGCCTTTCCACGCCGAAAATTACGAAGGCTGGGCTCTCCAGCATCAGACCACTCCGCCCCAGCCACCCAGCACTCTCCGCCCCGATCTCGCCAAATGGCAGGGACTGGACGCGCTCATCCTCCGCCTTCTCGCCAAGGACCGCGAAGACCGTCCCAGAGATGTTGCCGAACTGCTCGGACTGATTGATGCCGTGCGGCGTCCGGCGCCCGCTTCCCGCCCAGCCACCGTTGTTGAACCGTCTCCAATGTCCGTCCCGAACCTCGGCCACAAACCGCCTCGTTCCGGAATCTTCAAGTGGGCTGTGGTGGCAACTGTAGCAGCTGTGATAGTTGTCGGCCTGGGAATATGGGCTGCGGTAAAGTTCTCCCATTCCACGGCGCCCACCTCGACCGAAGGCACTCAAACTCCTGTACAGCCGGGTGCTATCTCGACTCCAACAGCAACCAACCCCATCAATCCCGCATCAACTGCCCCGACGCCCTCATCCGGCACAGGCACTAACCCTCCAGCTCACCAGGGAACAATCCCCAACCCAACCCCAAACGCTGCCACGATGCTCGTACAGTGTGATCTGGCCTGTGACTGGAAACTGGACGGAAAGCCGATGGGTCGTATCAACGCTGGCGGCTCAGCTAAGCCGGCCGTCGAACCCGGCCAGCATGTAGTGGTTGCCGTAACCGAAGACGGCGCCGATCAGGCCAGGCAACTCAGTGACGTCAAGGCAGGCGGCCAGACGGTCGTGAGCATTGCGCTCATACCTGTGCGAGCCGACCGGCTCAAGTCCGAGCAACTGGCTCGTGACAAAGCGGATCAGGAGGCCAGGGACAGGGCCGCGCAGGAGGCCAGAGATAAGGCTGCGCGAGAACAGCAGGATAGAGAGCAGCAGCAGCGCGAGCTGGATGCACGCGAGTTGGCTGGGCCAACCTGGATCGATCCGGCTACGAATTTGATGTGGACAAAGAATGACAATGGAAACAATGTGACCTGGCAGCAGGCGATGGATTACTGCCGCACTCTTAAACTGGCCGGTCACTCTGACTGGCGCTTGGCGACCATTGACGAGCTGCAGGGTATCTATATCTCCAAAGTAAAAGTTCTTGGCCTCTTGCCTGGAACTCGATTCTCTTCGCGCGTGAAGGGCAATCTGCAACTGTCTAGTACGTGGGAATGGAGCAGTTCATTGGGAGAAGTTTCTGGGCAGGGGTGGCTATTCAACTTCAACGCTGGTAATCGGAATTCCGTTCGGATAGACACCAGTAGCAGCAAGCGCGCGCTGTGTGTGCGCCGTTCCGCACAATGATGTGATGCCAGGTCTCCTGGTGAGCTGAAAGTTCCACTGGCCGAAACCGGTAGGTCGAGATTTATCTTAAACAATATGACAGCCTTTCACGAACGGGGCTTTAACCCCTGAGGTGTGCTTGCTGTTCGCATTCGCGTTACAATCTCTCCATGAGCCGCAGCGCCGCAGAGATTCTCGAAGAAGCCCGCCAACTGCCCCCCAATGAGGTGAACTGGCTCATTGAGAGCCTCCTTCTGGAGGGGGACGGCGCGCCGCAAGCGGAGATCGAGGCTGCCTGGGACGGTGAGATCAAGCGCCGCCTCGACGAGATCGACTCCGGAGCCGTGGAGATGGTTCCGCTCGACGATGTTCTCGCCCGCATGGACAAGAGGATTACGGCACGGCAACGCGGATGAAGCCGGTACATGTCCATCCCGAGGCTGAGGCGGAGTCGGATGGGGCGTTTGAATGGTACTGGGCGCGCAGTGAGTCTGCCGCGTTGGGCTTCGATGAGGCGTTGCGGGATGCCTTCAATACCTTGAGAAGATCGCCGCGGATGTGTGCGCCTTATCTGCATGGCACACACCGTGTGGTGCTCGACCGCTATCCGTTTTCCGTCGTCTTCCGGGAACTTTTACATGAGATTCAGATTGTGGCTGTAGCCCACGCCAAGCGCCGTCCCGGTTACTGGACCCATCGCCTATAGGTTCCTGAGGAATGTTTTCGCTTGTTCTTCCCCGCCTGACCGTCAATTCTGTTTGTACCCGACTTTGCCAGAAGTAGGTGTATGTAGAAACACACTTTTCCTGCATTCCAAAGCATGAAAAAAGCTAATAATGTGTACTTCCAATGTCACTTTTTGATGCGTTTCTCGGCCGCCTCCACGCTCCAGAAATCCGCTGGCAGCTCCTGGTTATACTTCACGTGAACCAGAAAGTACTGCCGCGTCATGTCGTCGTTTTTGAAGTGCGTGATGGCGAACGGCGTGGGGAATCCCTCCATGATGTGGTAATCGTCGTACTCCTCGGCGTCCGTGTTCTTGTCCTTGTAGACCGGGTCGCGCCACTGAAAGGTTCTGCGCAGCGGCAGGTGGGTTTGCACGTCCATCAGTATCGTAACTGCTTCATTTTCAGCGGAAATCAGCGTCACTTGGTCGGCCAGATGCCGCTCGGCCAGGTGCTGGCCCTCGTAAATCAAAATCGTCCGGGGATCGTTGAGCCACACTTTAACAACGGTCTCAATGGAGTGATCGCGGCGCCGCAGAAAATCCTCCACCTGTTCCTGGGGCAGCGCCGCCTTCCCTCGGTACGTCACCTCCGTGCCCGCTCGCCCCAGGTAAAACTGCACCACGTCGCGGTGTTTGGTGAACTCGATGCGGTCGTGATCGGGCCAAGCGTGGTACTCCCAATACTCTGTGGTGCCTCCCGATGGCTTGCCATGAAAGAAGGCCGCCACCCGCCCCTCGCGCATCTGGTTTTTCATGTTGAGCCAGGCCTCGCCGCCCAATGCCTGCACCATGGCGTTCAGCGCCGCCCGTGCCTGCTTCGCGTTCTTCTGGCCTGCATCCTCGGTGGCCTGCGTCCGCGTGGCGGGCGGCGTAGCCAGCATGATCAAGGCCAGCACGACCCAGAAAACTTTGTGCATCAGATTTTCCTCTATCGAATTGGACGGATTCCAGAGACGAATGCACCGCCCCTTCGGCTCACGCTATCGCAATCAGCCGGACGAATGCAAGCCATTTACTCCCGCTTCCGCGCCGCGCGCGCTTCCGTTACGGGACTCTTCGCATAGCCCTTTACAAATACCGTAAAGACTCCGGGAACCCTGCTCCATCGGCTGCGTTCCGAGAGTATTAATAACCGCGGATGACTCGCGTGGGAAACAGAATAATCGCTCGTATCAACTCCAGCACGCCGCCCACAGCGATGCCCACCACGCGAAACGGTAGCAGCAGCAACCAAACCAGCGGGTAGAGAACCAGCGCTATCAGCGCCAGCGGCCAGCACAGCACCAGCAATATGCACCACAGCAAGAACTTAACCATGTGAGCGCCTCTTTGCGCGCGAACTTTTCCCCGGCGCGACCTATTCTAGATTACGAAGATGCGCCGAATGCAGTTCCCGCCGCTTACGTTTGTTTATTTACGCGTAGCCAGCTGCTTCTTCCGTTCTCGAATGAGTTTGGCGCGCTCCTTCTCCGGCAACGCCAGCACCGCTTTGGTCCGCTTGGGCAGCTTCGCGTAAATCAGCGCATGGGCGCGAGCCAGTTCCTCCTCAATCTCGCGCGGCCTGAGTGCGTCCCAGCGTTCCAACGCGACCCAGTATGCTCGGGCCAGGTGCGGCGCGGGAATGATGCCTTCGTTCTCCAGCAGCTCGTCATAGCGCTCGGCGCCGCAATGGAAGCTGAGGACAACGTCGCCCATTCCGTCGGCATTGGTCAGGGCAAACATCTTGCCGCCGATCTCCCTATCGCCCACCCAGTAGACCAGAACCTGCTCCCAGTTCAGCGTCTCCTTCGCGTATGGCAGCGCCAGGCAGATCTCGCGAATGCGCTCGTTGTCCATAGTCCGGCAGTCTCCTCAGAACTTCGCTTCAAACACCCGGAATCTCCGTTCCAGCTCCCACTGCGCGTCGGCCTTTTCGCTTCCGTCGAGGAACTTCTTGCACCCGGCTGTAGGCTTGTCAGCGCCGAGAACCTGCCCCTTGCATGCGGCAACAGGTTCGGTAAAAACGTCCGGAGCTGCCCACAGGCTCTCGCCGGGCAGGAAGTTGTGTTCCATCCCCGTGCGTGCCAATTGCTTCATATCCTGATAGCTGAGGTGGTAGTCCAAAGCGGCGCGCACGTACTCGTTGGTGATGTCGATGCGGCCGACGCCCTCATCGTCAGTGGAGAGCGCCACCGACACGTGAGCCGCGAGGTAGAGCGGAAACGGATGCTCCGCGCCTTTGACTCCCAAAATGCTTTCGTTGGAGCTGAGATTGATCTCCACCATCACGTGCTTCTGGGCCATCTCCTTAAGCAGGCCGCGGGCGTCGTCTTCATACATCACGTCCACACCGTGGCCGATGCGCTCGGCGTGGCCCAGTTCGACGGCCTGGCGAATGTGGAAGCGCAGCCCCTCGGGCGGCACGAGGCCAAGCGTCAGCTCGCCGGCATGCAGACTGATGTGGACCTTGGGATAGACGGAGTGCAGGTACTCGAGCATCTTCATCTGCAAGGTGTAGTCGCGCATGGAGAGGAAGCCGTCTTCCGGCATCACGAAGTTGATGCCGACCCAACTGGGCTCGTGGACTTCGATGCTCCGCTGGACAGTTTCAAAGCCCAGCAGCGTCTGCGCAAAGACCTGCTCTGGTTCGTTGCCGCGCAGAATCTGATAGAGGTAGCGGGTCTCAACCTTGCAGGCCGGCCGGGCCTCAGGCGTGCCGCAGTGCTCCATCTGGAGGCGGCTTGCCTCGGCAACGCGCATATCTTCGCGATCTGTCGCCACCTCGTCGCGCAGCCCGTGGTCGATCAGCGTCTGGCGCAGCGCGGCGAAATCCTTCGCGGTAAAGCCGGGTTCAATCTTCGTCCCAAATTCGCGGGCCACTTGTACGGCGTGTGAGAACGTTGGAGTTTCCATCAGCTCCACATATTGCTGGTTTTGCGCGGCGGCGCGGCTGGCCACCTCGTCTACCCACTCGCCCATGTGCCGCTTGTTCAGCCCGCCAAAGCGGTCGAAGGTGGCAAAAAACTGGTCGTGGACGCTGAAACCGGGGCTGGGCACAAAGCTGCGTATGGAGAAGGCATTCACCAGACGGTCGTAGAGCTTCTGATTGGCCGGAAGCTGCGCGGCCTCCACCAGCGGCGGCGTGCAGGGAGGCTTGGCAAAGCTGAGAGCAACAGGGTCTACACACAGCCCGTCCTCGCCGGCGTCGCGGATGAAAGTTTCGGCGTAGACCGCTCCGGAAAGGTGAACGTGCAGGTCCGCGCCCTTGGGGAATTGATCCAGAAACGCGCGCAGCGCCGGCGGACCTTGCTGCAGGGCGGCCTGGTAGGCGCGGGCAGCGCGAGCTTCTCCGGTCTGCGATTGAGCAGGCGCCTGGGTGTGGAGGGTGGCGGCTGTGGCGAGGACAAAGCAGGCGAATAGGCAGAGAAGTCGGCGCATAGTGCTTTTCAGTGTAGAACAGTCCCGTCTGGCGAGGGCAGTCCCGAGCTACCGCAACCGGGCCCATGACTACTGCCCCTGCGCTCTCCGGCTTCTGGCACAGGAACCTGCAAGTTGGTATACTGTCACAAGTTGTTGCAGCCAACTGTCTCTGGATTCGCCCACCTGCTCCGGCAATGCCGGCATCCGCGCAGGAAATTGCAACGCGAAATCTGCACTGAGGCCAGGTAGCTCAGTGGTAGAGCGCGGCCCTGAAAAGGCCGGCGTCGGCGGTTCAATCCCGTCCCTGGCCACCACTTTAGATTCAGATACTTAGACCAAGAATCGACACGCCGGGATGGCGGAACTGGCAGACGCAGCGGACTCAAAATCCGCCGGCCCTCGCGGCCATGGGGGTTCGACCCCCCCTCCCGGCACCAATTAACTCATTTTTTATCAATAACATATGAAGTTTCACATTTGACTGTCCTTGTAGTGGACCAAAGAATGAAGACGCATGTTGCACGCCGAGTGCGCAAAAATCCTTGACCAAATCCCGCTTCAGCAGAGGCCGGTCCGTGTTATCGACAATGGCCCAGCATTCGGTGTTTTTGATAAATGATGATCAAGATCGACTCTTCCTCGCGGGCGGCGAATTCTTCTTTGGAATCCCATGCTGATGGCAATCGGCGCACTTCACCCAGTGGATATTGTGCGGGCTGGATTCATTAGCAAAGGTCGTATCCATCTTCTCGACATCGATGCCGCAGTTAGACATTTTGGGATGGCAATTCTTGCAGCTGGCCCTCGTGTTTTCGTTGTGGCCAAGATGGCAGGCCAGGCAACTGATGCCTTCATGCACGCCCATCGGTGTGCGGTCGTCGCCCGATCCAACCTGCGGCCCCCAGCGGTGCGCGGCTGCTTCGCTGCCGGTTTCCGGCTGGCGCGGCGCGTGGCATTGATAGCACAATGCCTGTCGCGGATCGGGGCTGCTCTTCACTTCTTGTTCGCCATCCCAAAGCTGAGGTATCTCGAGTTTCGCCGCGGAAAAATGCATGCCTTCGCGCCGGTCGAAGATCGCCAGCGAATCCCGCACCGCCTCTCCCGCCACCGAGATGCGCTTCTCCGGCTTGGTTTGTGGCTCGCCTTCACGGTGCAACTGATGGCAGGCCTGGCAAGGCATGGTTGGCTGATCGGCAAAGCCAGCCTGTGTGATATGCCACGGTCCGATGGTGTTTTGCGGCTGCACAAGGCTTTGAACCGAGCCGTTGAAGTGCATGCCGTGGCAACGCAGACAATCTTCCATCAACCGGCGTTTGGAGTTATGCACGGGATCAGCAAAGATCTGCTGATAAGTTGCGCTGTGCGGTCCCGTGTGCCAGGTAGCGTACTCATGCTGATGGCAAGTCTGGCAACTGCTCGTCATGGCCAGGACGTCGACGTCGCGCAGTCGAATCGTCTCCGGCAGCCTGCCGCTCAGATGCACCCAAATATGGCGCAGCTTTGTCGCCAGGCCGGCATCGTGGCAGGCTTCGCATCCCATGGTCCTGTGCGCCGAGTTGTGCGCCACGTGGACCACGACCGCCATCTCATGGCAACTGGCGCAGCCCGCGCCGCGCTGTGTGGTGTAATACCAGGAAGCTCCATAGACACCGCTCACTGCTATCAACGCTGCGGCGCCGGCTGTGACCGCGATCTTCTTCCACACTCTTATCATGACCGCAGTCCCGTCCCCTTCCAGTTGCGCACCAGGGCATCCGAGGCATAGTAGGCGATGGCCATGATGGTGAGCACCGGATTGAATCCACCATTGGTCACATGTACGCTGGAATCGATGACAAAGAGATTATCCACGTCATGCACCTGGCAAAAGCTGTTGACCACAGAGGCGCGAGGATCGTTGCCCATGCGGCAGGTGCCTGCCTGATGCTGACCGGCGGAGACTATCTCCGGCCTGGAACTCATCAGCGAGGTGTGAATCGCCCCCGCTTCCTTCAGCCAGGCTTCTGCTCTGCGAGCCTGTCTCTCACCGATTTCGAAGGTGTGGGGATGCACGTTGCCCTCGAAGCGCGCCACAGGAAGCCCCCATTTATCTTTCACGCCAGGATCGACCGTAACCCGCCCCCCGGCGGTGGGAATCTGCTGCGTCGGCCCCATGATGACGATTGAGCGTTTGTGCCAGTGCCGCATGGCCTGTTTGTGGCCCAGTCCCCAGCGCGGGGTCCCCGGCGGCATCCTATCCACCATATGAATAGGCAAACGGATGAACTCATTGGCCAACATGCCTCCGCCGCAGAGTCCTGGTGTTCCGTGGTTGTAATCGGATATGGCGATGGTGGCGCCCGGCCCGATGTCGTCATAGGTCTCGAAGTCGAAGTAACCTACGGCGCCGGTGTAATGATGCCCCTGCAGATTACGACCCACCTGGTCATAGCGGTTCCCCAGGCCGTTGGGAAAGAAGCGGCTCCGGGAATTGAGCAGCAGGCGCGCCGACTCGACGGCGCAACCGGAGATTACAACCAGGTCAGCTAGTTGCTCCTGCAACCGGTTCTTATCATCGAAATAGGCCACGCCCTGCGCCCGGCCGCGCTCGTCAGAGAGAATCTCTTTCACCATGCATTCGGTGCGAAGCTCGCAATTGCCGGTATTGAGAGCCACCGGGATCACCGTATTTTGCGAGCCGTTTTTGGCGTCTACCTCGCATGCAAAGCCCACGCACCAGCGGCAGCGCATGCAGGGGCCGCGGCCGTTATAAGGAACGCTGTTACGGGCCATAGGAATATGAAATGGATGCAGTCCCAACCGCTTTGCCGCAGGCTCCAGAATGCTGAACTCCCTGCCGGGCGGTAAAGGAGGCATCGGCAGATCGCGCTTGCGCGGACCATGAAATGGCGTTCCCGAGTAGTCGCCCGAGACGCCAATCTCCCATTCCGCCTTCTCGTAGAAGGGCTCAAGGTCGTCGTAGCTGATGGGCCAGTCTTCCAGCGAACTTCCCGGCGGCGCGACGTAGGTCGAGCGCATGCGGAAGTCCTGCGGCAAATAGCGCCACGCCTGCGCGCCGTAACTGAGTGTTCCCCCGCCTACGCAAGCGGCGTTGTTTTGATAGGCGCCCTCATTGGCCAGCGCGGTATGCGGCTGTCCACTTGTATCGACCCAAACGCGCGGGTTGCCTTCTTCCTTGGGACCGAACGCGTTGCCCAGGACGGTGGTGCGCTGGTTGCGCAGATCGTCCTTGCGGCAGTCGGCAGCGGTGTACCACTTGCCCCGTTCCAGCAGGACCACGCTCAGCCCGGCACAGGCGAGTTCCTTGGCCACAATGCCGCCCGCCGCTCCCGCTCCGACAACGACTGCATTCACACGCTTCATTTGCCGTCGCCCCTCCTCAGGTCATACTGGGCCCGGCCCAGCAGTGGAGGTTCGGCCAATCCCAGCATCCGCCAACTTACGGCATCCCGATTGCCGCCATGGCGAGGAGAGCCGTAGTAGCCTTCGAAGGTGTGTCGGCGTACCATTTCGAAGAACTTAACTTGCTCCTTCTCCATCAGAAGGACGGCTAGCAACTGTTGCTCCGCCTTTAATGCTTCCAGAAGTTGCCCAAAACGCTCGCGGCTCAATTCCTGTGCATTCTTGAGTCCTTCACGGTAGGCGTCGCGCTTAGGACGGTAGAAGCGCGCCAGTTGGCGGTCGATATAGTTGACGACGCCGGCCTGCGAAGCGCTGGGAAAGTCGTCGGCGGGAATGATCTGGTCGCAGATCGCCGCAAGCGTCCGCGCCTCATCGGGAGTGAAGAACTCCCATTGCGCGTCCCAGACGCGCTTGCAACCCGTGGCCAGGACAGCGCCACCCACTGCGCCAGCCGCCACAAACTGACGCCGCGTTATACTGCCGCTTTTGCTTCCCGCTGGCATGAAAAACCCACCATACAACTCGACCCTTCACCCACGCAATGACCCTTATTACTCTTCAAATCAAATGATCTTTGCATTAACCTAGAACCACGCTCTAGTGGTGTCCCTCTTTGATGCGCAGGTTAGCGCGTCTGAAAGCACGATGGCCACATCAGGATTCGGTCACGTGCGCAACCCAATCCAGCGGCTTGTGCCGGCCAAGCGTCAGGTGCAAGCGAACCGGCTCGCCTTTCTTCAGATGTAAGCCGCACGAGATCGCATCGGGCTGGGGCATCTTCGCCAACACTCCGGGGGGCGCCGTAATTCTTTCTATTCCGTGCCGGACAATCAGCGTGATTTTCTGGTCCTTGAGCGAGGTGATGGTTACGTCCGCGGTTCTTGCCGGCATATCCCATGCAAGCGTATCGACCTTGGCAAAGGTCCGCGCCAGCATTCCATGGATGGATCCCTTCTCCAGTGTGTCGGGAACGGCAGGCAGGATTTCGATGACTCCGGGCCGCGAATAGACGAGCATCTCCATCATTATTGTCGGAATTCCGCCCTGTGCATCGGGCATGGGCCAGGCGTAGGGGTCGTGAGAACACCGCAGCGTCGTGGCGACGTAGCCCTGCTCAATCAGTTGCCGCAGTTCGGTGTCGACCATGTAGCAGTCCTTGAGCCGCGCCCCAACCAGGGCGCGATGGCAACGGCCGTGAGCGGCCAGCCTCTCCGGGACCCGCCTGCGGTCGGCCATCATCGCGGCCAGAGCCAGTTTTGGCGTGCGATCCGGATCGATCTCGTCACCCGGCCAGGCCCCATACAGATGTGAGATATGGCGATGGCTGTAACGCTCTTGCAGCGTGGGCCAGGCCCATTCCTTCAATGTTCCGTCCGGTTCCAACAAATACGGCGGCAATTTGTTGATCATGGCCTTCCATTTTGGAACGCTGTCGGCGTCCGTGCCCAGCAGTTCGCAGGCCTCGACCAGATTCGCAAGCACCTCCCGGCAAACCGTAATGTCCATGGTGGCGTTGATCGCTATCATGGCCCCTGGGCCGGTGTTCGCGGGATTGTTCTCCGGCGAGAAGGATGGGGCAAAGATGTAATTCCCATCTTCGCCGGTGACTGTCAGGAAATCCTCGTAAAACAGCGCTAGCTCTTTATATGCCGGCACAATGCGGTTGCGCAGGAACTCTACATCGCCGGTTACCAGATAGTGATCCCAGAAGGGGCGGATGCACCAGCCTCCGGCGGAAAGCCAATAGGGATGAGGCCAGATCTCTCCGGTTGATTCGGCCCAGGAGTAATGGAACGAGACACCGACATTTTGCTGTGGACAGAGGGAATAATGGGTGCCGCGCATTCCAAAGATATTCTTTGCATTCACCCGGAAGTCCGGGGCCAGGCTCTCCATCCAATTGAAGTAGGCATTCATGCCTTCGCGCAGATCACCCTGTACCATGGGGGCAATCTGCAGGTTGATATTGGCATTGGTCTCGGCCGCCATAGTGGGATACTTGCCGCTGGTGTACAGAAACCAATAGCGTCCCATCTGAAAAATCTTCTCCAGGAGTGCTGGCGAGTAGTCCTGCCGCGACCGCTGATCGGCGAGCAGTTCTTCAGAAGACATTCCATATTGAGAGGCGCCTCCAAAGTCCACTGTGACCCGGTTCATCGCTTCTGCCTGTACTTTGCGGTGCCGCTCCAGGATTGCGTGGTAGTCGGGGCTCAATTGCTCGACGGATTGCCGCAGCGCTTCGACCTTGTCTTCGCTGTAGTCGGCGAACCACTCGATGCGGGTCAGCAGCATTACGGAAGATGCATTCTCGACAACCAGAGTGTCGCCATCCATGCGAGCCGTGCCGCCGTTGTGCACCACACGAACCACCCCTGCGTAGCCGCTGTTATTTGCCGAGGGATCCAAGCGGCATTTGTAAATGAGCCGCTCTTCGTTGAAGTCCGTGTGAACTTCGCTCTCGCCGATATTCCCCCCGAACAATCCTCCCGGACGTCTTCCCCTGGAGTATTTCTGCACGTTGAGGCGTGCATTCACCTGTTGCCCATGCGGGGCGGTAAGCAATTGCGCTACAACATCGTCGGGCCGGGAGGTAAAGGCCTGACGAAGCCAGTCGCCGCGCTCATCGCTCCAATGCACCTTCACTTCGCTGCTCTCGAAATCGACGGTGCGCAGATAATCCTTGACCGACGCGGTCTTGGGAAGATCGAGACGCATCAGGAATGCCGGAACTGTGGGGTGCGGGCCAGTATTTTGCTTGATGGGGCCCTTGTTCATTTCCTTGAAGGCGAGTTCAATCGCTTCCTGGTACTTCCCGTCCAATACCATTTGCCGCACCTGCGGAAATACCTCCGCGGCCTTGGGAGCCTCAAAGGGCCTCTTCCACGGCACGAGAAGGCTTTCGTGGTGGAAAAGAATCTGCTCCGAGTATGGATCGCACGTCACCTCGATATACATGTGTCCATTGCCGGAGGTGAGCCCCTCGCTGACCGTTGTGCCGGGAATCGTACTGCAGAAGCCTTGCCTCGGCACAATACCGCGCCGCAGCCGATCCGAAAGTGGCATCGGCGTGACCTTCACTTCGGGCGACAGGCGTGATGCAGCAAATACCGGCGGTTTGGGCGGAAATTTGCTTTTCGCAGTACTGCCAGGATGGGCAACCGAAGAGCCGCGGCCAGAAACGGTCCCCGTCTTTGCCGTTGGCGGACTGGAAACCTGGGCTGAGCTTTGCTGACCGCCTTCCCCCGCCGTGGACGCCTGGAGCAACTTATCAGAACCGGCTAAACCAACAACAGCCGCGGTGCTCTTCACCAGAAAATCTCGCCGTTTCACTCTGCACCTCCTCCCGTGCGATCAACTCCTACAGGCGCTCGTGTTGCTTTCAATGCGCGCAGGAAATCCGGCCAGTCGGCATATCCTGCGCGCTTTACAACACTATTCAGGCAAGGCGATTGGGGTTTCGATATGGAAGTGCCCGCTCACGCAGGCCGCTCCAGTATCAGGCTGGCCGCCGCCGATGCTGATGGTGTAATCGCCTGCGGCAATTATCGGATTGCCCTCCTCGGTGACCATGCCCAGATCGCGGTCTTTCAACTCGAAGTGGACATTCTGGCTCGCACCGGCTTCAAGATGAATGCGCTGGAATCCGCGCAGAGCGATGAGGGGCGCGCCCTTGACATCAGGAAACTTGAGATAGACCTCGACGACCTCATCTCCCGCAACGTTGCCGGTGTTGGTCACCGTGACGTCGGCGCTTACAGGTTGTCCCGCTTTCACAGCCTGCGTGGGGATACTGAGGTTGCTGTATTTGAACGTCGTGTAGCTGAGCCCATAGCCAAATGGGTAGAGGGGCTTTCCTTTGAAGTACCGATAGGTCCTTCCCGCCATCCCGTAATCCTCAAAGTTGGGCAGTTGGTTCACGCCCGTATAGAACGTAACCGGCAGCCGTCCCGCAGGATTGTTTTTGCCGCTCAGTGTCTCCGCGATAGCCGCTCCGCCTTCCTCACCGGGATACCACGCTTCGAGAACCGCGTTGGCGTGCTCGTTGATCCAGTTGACAGCCAGCGCGCTGCCATTGATCAGGACAACGGCCAGCGGCTTGCCAGTTGCCGCCACAGCCTTGACCAGCGATTCTTCCGGCTCGGGAAGATCGATGCTGGTGCGATCTCCGCCCTGGAATCCAGGTACGGTCACCGGCATCTGTTCACCTTCGAGCATGCTGGTGATGCCCACCACCGCGACCACCACGTCGGCGTCCTTTGCCGCGGCAATCGCCTCAGGCGAAATCGTATCCCTCACTTTCGTCCATATCAGTTGCGCTTGCGCCTTGCTGTTGTTGATGCTGTAGTTGATGTTGAGCGCGGCTTTCTGCCCCTTCTCCAGGTGGACGCGGCCAACGCTTGCGTCGACTCCCTCGCTTCTGAACAGCATGGCCACCTGCTTGTCGTCAATCGATACTCTTCCGAAGCCCCGGCCACGGATACCGACGAGGTATTCGCCGGATTCCGGGACTGTCAGAAATCCCGTCCAATGCACGCTAATGGCTTTCTTCCCGGCAACCTCCGGCGGCAGATTGCTGCTTTCGCTGAGGTTGATGTTCGGCTCGGTGCGGCTGACAATCGGCGGCGGGCCTGCTTCGGCGGGTGGCCGTCTCAGCCACTCGCCGTAATCCGCCTTGAGACCAGGCTTTCCATCCGGAGCCGTCAGGAGAATATCCGGCACGGGGTCTCCATCGTTGCGCAGGAACTGAGTTCCCGGAACAAACGTGATCTTCGCCTTCGGAAACTCCGCACGAAGGCCATCGAGCACGGAGACGATGTGCGTCGGCTGGCCGGCATAGTTGCCCAGCAGGGGTCTGGTCTGGTCAGCTAGAGGGCCGACAACAGCGATCTTCTTGATCCCGTGTTTCAGAGGGAGAGTGCCATCATTCTTGAGCAGGACCATGGCCTCGTTCGCGAGCCTGTGAGCCAGTGCACGGTGTTCCGCGCTGTCCAGTTCCTTCTCATCGATCTTGGTGTAAGGAACCATCTCCGGCGGATCGAACATGCCAAGCTTCATGCGCGCGGTGAACAGGCGAATCAGCGCCGTGTCGAGCGTGCTTTCAGGCAGGTAGCCTTGCTGCACCGCATCGATATATGCCTTTTCGGAAGGTTCGCCAGACCTTGAAAAGGCATCGACGCACTCGTTATCCATTCCCCGAATTACGGAGATGGCCACGCCTTGTGCCTGCGTTAGGCGGTAGCGATGATTGGCGGCCACGTCCCGGACTGCGTCGCAATCCGATACCACATAACCCTGGAAGCCCCACTTCCCGCGCAGTTGGTCCTGCAGCAGAAACTGGCTGGCGCATGCGGGCTCGCCATTGATGGCGTTGTAAGCGCACATGACTGAACCGGCCTTGCCTTCCACGACGGCGGCGCGGAATCCGGGCTCGTAGGTGTCCACCTCGTCGTGCTTGCTCACGTCCACATCCGCAAAGTGCCGCGTCGGCTCCGGCCCGCTGTGCACGGCGTAGTGCTTGGGTGTTGCAATCGTCAGGTAGTACTTCGGGTCGTTGCCCTGCATTCCGGTCACGTAGGCGACGCCCATGCGGCCGGTGAGGAAGGGATCTTCGCCGTAGGTCTCCTGTCCGCGGCCCCAGCGCGGGTCGCGGAAGATGTTCAGATTCGGAGACCAGAAATCCAGGCCTCCCATGATGCCCGTGTGTCCCTCGCGTACGTTTTGCACGTGCTTGATGCGTCCCTCAATGCCAATCTGGATCGCCATGGCATGAACTCCCGGCGCATCGAATGTCGCAGCCAGGCCAATCGGCTCAGGGTACTCGGTTACGCCCTGGTTGATCACTCCGTGGAGCGCCTCACTCCACCATTGGTATGCAGGAACATTGAGCCGCGGAACTGCCGCGGAGTTGTTCTGCATTTGCGATGCCTTCTCTGCAAGGGTCATGCGATGCACCAGGTCGGCAGCCCGCTGCTCAGGTGGCAGACTTGGATTCATGTAGGGGAGATTCGCCGTATTCTGGGCAATTGCGGATTGCAGAATTGGGCTAAAGAAGAGCATTCCTGTACAGGCAACGATGCCTGCAACGATTCGTGTCATGCTGTTTTTCATACATTTTCTCCGGGTTAAATTTGGGCGGCTGCAAGACTTCACTGCGCCGGCTGAGCTACAGGAAACCGATAGATGTTCACGCTTATGGGCGCAACTGTGACAGACCGCGGGGCATCGCCGATTGCAGTCTCCTTCACCGCAACCTGCGTCGGCTGGCCAACGTGATTCTCCGCATCCAGACTTTTCCCGGTTATCTGCCAGAGCGTGGATGGCCCGGCCAGCCGGATGCCGGTGACGCTCAGGTCGAGCTTTTGCGCCGTTTCTGTCCCGTTCACGACGGCGATGGTCAGAAATTTGTGGTCTTCAGTCAATGCCGCCACCATGTCCAGCGGATAGGTCGGGCTACCCGAACTTGTCTCTGGCTGATCTCCATAAGGTGGATACTTCGGTGCTGGCTGCGGCGAATTTCCTGAAACGGCAACCGGCAGCGTTCCAAAGTGATCGCGGTAAAGCTTGTAGAGAACTCCTCTGGAGTTGTAGACGGCGCCAGTCGAGTTAAAGTCGAGCGTTGAAACAGCCATAGTGTACGCCGCCATTTTCATGAAATCGGTGTGCCGGAACATCTCGTTCAATACCATGCCGTAAGCCAATGTCGATTTGAGACTTCCACCCCCGTAGCCGTATTCGTCCACGGACAGGAAGATCTTTTTGTCGAGCATGGCCGGATAACGCTTCACGTACTCCTGCCATTCTTCAGCTTTCTTGTGCACGCGATTTGCGGGATGACGAACCCATTCGAGCAGGGTTTCATCGGCATTTACATACCCGGCCTCCATGGGCGCATCCATCGGCAGGCTCTTGGCATGTTCGTAATCGAAGCGCTTGCCAACGCGGACGTACCAGTGCTCGGTGAGGCCGTCGAAGTTGCCGAAGCAGTGCGCCAGCAGGCCGCCGGTCCAGTCGGCGCGCTCGTCGCCGAAATGAACCTGCGGATCAGTGATGCCCATTGTGCGCGGCTGGCCTTTGACCGTCATCTCGTCCGGCATTGAACCCGAGGCGAGGAGGGTGATCGACGGGTCGACTGCGCGCATCGCCTTCGCAAATTCATTGTGCTTGAGAACGAAGAACTTCAGGTCGGTGTGACCATGTTGCCACGATCCGTAGGGCTCGTTGCCGATGTTCCAGAACTTGACGCGATACGGCTCGGGATGGCCATTCTTTGCGCGCTCTGCTCCCATGTGCGTGTTAATCGATCCGTTCAGATACTCGACTTCTTCAGCCGCCGAGTGCGAATCGCCGAAACCAGCGTTGACGGTAATGTAAGGGTCCACGCCGATCAGCTTGCACAGCGTCATCAGTTCATCCATGCCTAGATCGTTCGTCTGCATGGCGTGCCACGCATCGTCAAAGACAGGCGGCCGCTTGTCGATGTCGCCGATTGAGTTGTGCCAGTCCCAGTCGGAGATGAAATTGCCGCCGGGCATGCGCCACATGCCGGCGTGAAGATCGCGCAGCAGTGCGATGGTGTCGGGCCGGAATCCCTGCACATTGTCCATCGGCATCAGTGAAAGAGTGCCCACATGGAAATTCCCCGCGCCCGTGCCGGTGATCTCAATTATGCCAGTTGCTGTATCGGCTTCCGCCGTAAAGCTGAGTGGAAACTTTTTGTACTGGCTGGTAAGCTCCGGAATCGTGATGGTCTGCCGGTCGCCGTCGCCTGCTCCCCAAATGAGGGCGACCTTGACTTTGCTGCCGGATGTGCCGCGGAGATAGATGCGGCCTGTATACTTCTTGCCCTTGACCAGCGTCAATCCCGATTGCCGGATACCGTGCGGCGTGGCGGCGTCGAGGGTGATGCGCGGGCTCTGATCGCCAACAAAGGGCTTGTCCTTGTCCATGACTACCGCTTCGTCAGGACCGACAGGCTGCCATCTACGAAGCTGCATGCCGCGGAATGGGCCGCCCTGCCGGGCCGGCGGGGCCTCGGGAGCCTTGGAGGTGATAGGAAAGTAGAACTTCCGGTCGTCAATCATCTCCGACCATAGACTGCGATACATGAGCTGGCCGCCATGCTCGATAAATCCGCCGTAAAGATACTTTGAAATTGGCGCTGCGATTTGACTGGCATCGATGTTAGCTGTAATTGCCATTCCAGTGCCGCCTGGAGCTGCATCCTGTGCCATGCCGCCGTTGACATGTAATCCGATCAACGCCCAAACGGCCAGCAATGCGCCAGCACTCCTTGCGGGAAGCGCTTTGCGCAACAACGCTATAGTCATGTGGTTTCTCCTTCACGCTGCATCAATTTGACAGCGATTGGTCGAGGGTTCTATTGTGCTCGACGAGACTACGTTTACTTAACGGGGAGTACTGGCGCATCTTTAAGAGAATATGCCAGAGTCGCCCTCCTCGTCACGTTCAGTTGTGTGCAACGGGTTTATCAACCAAAAGAGGAGATGGAATCTCTATGAAGAAATCGGGCAATCATCATCTCATGAATCGCCGTGAGGCTTTGCTTTTTGGGGCAACGGCAGGTATGAGCGCCGCTCTGGGACCGGCGGCTCTTGCCATGGATAACACCAAAACCGCGGCGCATCAGCAAGAGCCCGGCAACTGCTCGACGCCAAAAACCGCAGTGGCTAAGACGCAGTACGGCAAGGTGCGCGGCTTCGTCGATGGCGGCGTCTTCACCTTCAAGGGTGTGCCCTATGGCCAGGACACCGGCGGCGAGAATCGCTGGCTTCCCGCCAAAGCTCCCAAGCCCTGGGAGGGCGAGTACCCCGCGCTGATCTATGGCCCCAACTGCCCTCAGCATCTGCATGACTTCACGGGTATCGAGCAATCCTTCCTGCAGGATTGGGACGACGGTTACATGAGCGAAGACATGCTCAAGCTGAACATCTGGACGCCCAGCCTCACAGGCAAGCGCCCGGTGATGGTCTATTTCCATGGCGGCGGCTTCGTCTTTGGCTCGTCTTATGAATTGCCCTCGCATGAAGGCGCGCAGATGGCAAGGCATCACGATGTGGTGCAGGTCTCGGTCAATCACCGCCTCAACATTCTTGGCTTCTTCGATCTCTCTGAGATCGGCGGCCCCGCCTACGTTGATTCGGTCAATGTCGGAATGACCGACCTGGTGGCATCCTTGCGCTGGGTCCACGACAATATCGCCAACTTCGGCGGCGATCCTGACCGCGTGATGATCTACGGCCAGTCCGGCGGCGGCTCCAAGGTGACAACGCTGATGGGTATGCCCTCGGCTGCGGGACTTTTCCATCGCGCCTCAGTGCAGTCGGGAGGCGGAGGCAATCCTCCCAGCGCGGAGCAATCCAGAGCCCTGGCCAAGCAGATAATGGTTGAGCTCGGTCTTCAGCCCAACGACCTCGCCAGCCTGCAAAAGATGGACTGGGCCAAGCTGAATGCGGCCGGCAACGCCGCCGTCGCCAAGATCAATCCGCCGATGAAGCCAGGAATGGGTCCATTCTCCGCTCCAGGCATGCCACCGCGTGTTGGCTTCGGCCCCACCGTGGATGGCCGCATCATCACCGTGCGCTCCTTCTTAGAAGCCGCCCCGGAGATCTCCAGGAACATCCCCATGCTCATGGGTTCGGTCAGCGAAGAGGGCAACCACATGCTCTCCCGTCCCACCGAAGCCGAGTGGATGGCCTCGCTCACCCGCATCTACGGCGAAGCCAAGGCAGCCGCCATCGCCGCCGCGCTGAAGAAGGCCCATCCGCAGAAGAGCATCCGCACGCTCTCCTATATGTGCGGCGGCTCCATGCTGAATAGCATCTCCATCCGTAATAACGTGGTACGCATGGCTAATTTGAAGTGCACCCAGAAGGCAGCGCCGATCTATACGTACTACTTCACATGGCAGTCGCCCATGCTCGAAGACGCGGGTGCATGGCATACCGCCGAGCTGGCCTTCTGCTTTGATAACACCAAGAGATGCGAGCAAGGCACGGGCAACACGCCTGAGGCACAGGCTTTGGCCAAGAAGATGGCCACGGCGTGGGCCAACTTCGCCCGCACCGGCAACCCCAGCCAGCCCGGCCTGATGTGGGAGCCAACCACACCGGAGCGCTGCCAAACGATGGTGTGGGACAATGTATGCCGCATGGTCGATGATCCGGAGGGCGAAGTCCGCAAAATACTGCTGAGCTGAGAAGATCCAGCCGACTTTCGTAAAAGCAGTAACTGCAATATCCGGTTCATTCCGCCATTCGCCGGTTGACATGGCGAAGACAGGCCTCCTACGATTTCAGTGTTTTCCAGTTTCAAAGAAAGAGGCGCCATTCCCAAGTGGCGCGATGGGATACAAAGCGGATGCGACTGTTACCTCGAACTGAACCTATTGCGTGGCCCGGATTTCGACTCTTCCGGGCTGCGCTCAAGGGAACTCCGGCACTCGCAACCATGCTGATCATGCTGACGGTGGCTGCCGTCGCCGGCGCTCAGAACCAAGCCAGCAGGTTTGTGATTGAGCGCAATGACAAAACAATCGTGCTGGAGCCTTATGCGGACAACATCGTTCGCATCACGTTGAGCACTGTGAAGCCAGCTGCGCTTGGAGCGCCCGGATATGGAATTGTTGGCACTCCCTCCATGTCCGGATGGACCCAGGAGCGAGAGCCGGAGGGCTATGATGTCTTCCGCTCCGGCAGATTGATTATCCGTGTTGCTCCTGAGAATCTGCCGCCACCACACGCTTTTCCGCTGGATGCGTTGAATCAGTCACTGAGGGATCACTACTTTGGCGGCGGCGGGAACGAGAACGGGCCATACAACAACATCATTTCCGTTGCCACTTCCTCCGGCAAACCGTTGCTGAAAATGTGGCGCTGGTCGATGGTCCCCAACCCCGCCGGTGCATCGCCTGCAAATACGGGCAACGGCGTTAAGGAAGGCCCGGGCTACCGCGTTTCCGCCACCTTTGACTCGCCGCAAAGCGAGCATTATTACGGTCTTGGCCAGCAGCAGCAGGGGTTCCTGGACCTGCGCGATCATCGCGTTCAATGCTGGCACGATTACGGCGGGATTGGAGGAGAGAACGTCTGCGTTCCTTTCATGGTGTCGAGCCGCGGCTACGGTCTTATCTGGGACAACCCGTCCAAAACGACCATCGATCTCGGCTTCAATCAGCAGAATCTCTGGTCGTCTGAAGTCGGCGACCGCGTCTCCTTCTTTGTGATTGCCGGCGATAAAAGCGACGAAATCTACACCGGCTATCGCCAGCTTACCGGAGTGACGCACCTGCTGCCCAAAGCCACCTACGGCTACATTCAGAGCAAGGCCATCTATCCAACCGAGGAGCAGGCGCTGAATATCGCCAAGGGATATCGCGACCGCAATTTGCCGTTGGATGTGTTGGTCGTGGACTTCCTGAACATGACGCGCCAGGGCGAGATGGATCTGGACCCGGCCCGATGGCCCGATCCCGCCGCCATGAATCAGCAGCTTCACTCCATGGGAGTGACAACCCTTCTCAGCGTGTGGCCGCACTACTCCAAAGGCACCCAGTTCTATGACATGCTGCTGAGCAAAGGCTGGCTGGTGCACACCCCCGATGGAAAGCCGGACCAGGGATGGGCCAGGGATGTCATCGGCCCGAACCTCGACACAACCAACCCCGAGGCTGCCAGGTGGTTCTGGGAGGAGATTCGCGACCGTTATGTGAAGCCCTATGGTTTTGATTACCTCTGGCTGGATGAAACCGAGCCGGATATCGATCCCGTGAACGACGTTTTCTGGATCGGTTCAGGAACCCGCTACTACAACACGTATCCCTTGTTCCACACTGCCTCGGTGTATGAGGGCTTCCGGCGGGATTTTGGCGACAGCCGCAGAGTTATGATCCTGGCGCGGGCGGCGTATCTGGGAGCGCAGCGAAACGGAACGGTCTTCTGGTCCAGCGACATTTTCTCGACGTGGGACATGCTCAAGCGTTCCATCCCGGCCGGGCTGAACTTTACCGCCAGCGGCATGCCCTATTGGGATACAGACATCGCCGGTTTCTTCTCGCCGCAAATCTACGCCAATTACCACCCGGCCCATAAGCCTTTAATCGACGCCTCAGACGCGCGGGATAACGTTGGTAACTATGAAGACTATCCCGAGTTATTCGTGCGCTGGTTCCAGTGGGGAGCCTTCCAGCCCGTCATGCGTGCGCACGGCGAGAGGATGCACAACGAAGTTTGGTCCTACGGCAAGCAGGCGGAAGTCATCCTGGAAAAGTATCTGCGGCTGCGATATCAGTTGATTCCGTACATCTACTCGCAGGCCTACCGCACTTACCAGACGGGCGCTCCGTTTATGCGCGCGCTCTTCATGGACTATCCCGATGATCCAAATGTTGCCGACATTCGCGACGAATACATGTTCGGGCCTGCTTTTCTTGTAGCGCCTGTTACAGAGCAGGGGGCAACGAGCCGCAAGGTTTACCTCCCCGCGGGCTGCGATTGGTATAACTACTGGACCAATGCGCGAATCAAGGGCGGCCAAACCATTACCGCGGATGCGCCCATCGACACTATTCCGCTCTTCGTACGAGCGGGGTCGATTGTACCGCTGGGAGCACCGGTTCTAAGCACGCAGCAGCCGCAGGCAATTGCAGCCGTGCGTGTCTATCCGGGAGCGGACGCGGATTTCACGCTCTACTCTGACGACGGAATCACGTATTCTTATGAGAAGGGTGGGGGGATAACTACCACGCTGCACTGGAATGACGCGAAGCATCAATTAACCCATGCGGGCGCCGCGGCCTGGACTGAGCCCGATTCCAGGATCGTAGAAATTGTGAATCCGTAAAAAAGGCAATCAGCTGGTCGCATCTGAAGAGATACCGGCATGCGGAACCGGCACTTACTGGCGCGGATCGACTGTGCGCGACTCGGGACCTTGAGTCAAGTCGGCGAACGGGCCGGCCAACCTGTCCCCGGCGATGGTGTGACCATAAAAGTCGGAATCGATGCCCTTGTATTTGGCGAGCGGCTTGATCTCTCCTTTCACAGTCATGATGAGCTCGAGCTTGTCAGAATCGAGCGCGGCGGTGATGTCCGCCATGGCGCCGTTCTGGTCCCAGTTGTGCTCTTCGCGCCAGGATGAGAGATTGTGCCACTCCGGCGGCTCGGGAAATTTCACGCGCAGGAAGGGCTGCGCAAAGAACATTCCGCCGACGGGGTTGGCGTAGACATTGCCATCGGCGTCGTTGCGTGCGTTGGTGAACTCAATGGCGGAGCGGCCCATCTTGTAGAACACGTTGTCGTGAACCATGAGATTGTGGACATCGTTGGTGTGCCCGAAGATGGGACGAGGCGCGCCGAGGCCGGAAACCGTATCGACGCCAACCTCGTCGCAATCGAGAAAGAGATTGTAAGCGATGATAACGTTGTTGGTGTCGCGGATGAGGACGCCGCCGGTGAGGTGGGAAAAGATGTTGTTGTCGATCTGGTTCAGGGCTTCGCTGCCCTCGATGTGAATGGCGTGGGGATTCACGTTGCCGGGGATATCGGCGAAGACGTTGCCTGTAATGCGCACGTTGGCGTTGCCGATGTCGAGCCAGATGCCGTTGGCGTGGCGGATATGGCGGATGACGTTGTTGCGGAACAGGAGATTGTGCGCGACGTGCATCTTGGTGCCGCCGGACTCGGACATCATAGCCGCGTCCTGCCAGCCGATCCATTCGAAGAGGTTCTTTTCGACGAGCGTGGATTGCGGCCCGCCGGTGCCGCCTAGTCCTTCAATTCCGCAGTAGCGAAAGGTGTTGCCGCGAATGATGTCATAGCCCACAGGCTGCGGCGGCTGCGAGGCGGCCCAGTCCTCGTTGCCGATATCCAGTCCAACGCTGTTGGCCCACTCAAAGGTATTGTCTTCAAAAATGAAGTGATTGCCGCGATTGATTGAGACCAGTCCGCGCTGCGGAACCGGGAAACCATTGCCCGCGTGCATGAACGTAATGCCCTTTACGCGGATATACGACTGGTAGCGGTTCGCCGGCGAGAAGACCTGCTCCGCCGTAGTGATCTCGATGACGTGAGTGGCGGGGTCGTCGTCATTGGCCAGGCGGATGTGCAGGGTCAAGCCGTTGGGCTCAATCCAGACCTTGCCGGCATAGGGTTGGAACTCCTGGAAAAGTGGGGACCAGTGAATCTCGCTGAAAAAGTTGAGAGAGCGCGGCGAAGGGCCGGCAAGATCGCTGGCGGTTTCGACGGGCTCAAGCGGGTGGCCATCGACAAAGACAATTCCGCGGCGGCGGAAATAGTTCGCCATGTTGTCCTTGGCGTAATTGATCCAGTAGCGGTTGCCGATGACGTTGTCGACCTCAAAGGGGTTGTAGCCGTCGTGGAAGAGTGCGGGATCGAGATGCAGTTCCCAGGCCTTGACTGGCTGTTTCGTTGTGCGATCGAAGCCGAAGTTCCAGCCCTCGCTGGGATGCCAGTCTTTGACCACAACCGAGCCTTTGACGACTACCTTCGCTCCGGGCGCGGCTTCGTAGCTGATCATCGCATCCGGTCCATCGCCGCCGCGTGCGGGACGTATGACCTCGCGATAGACGCCTTCGGCGATGACGACGCGCTCACCCGGCTGGAGCACCTGCGCAGCGTGATTGATAGTCCGGAAGGGATGCTCTTTTGTGCCGGGGCCGTTGTCATCCGCGTTTTTTGCCTGAATGTCGACGTAATAGGTCTTCGTGAAGTGCAGCGGCTTTTCCCACATGGGGAACTGCGTACCGTCGGGCATCGTGGAGTTGTCGGCGAAGGCGGCGGTGGCTGCAAGGAAAAAAGTTAGGATACAGAGCTCGCGTTTCATGCGGGTCCTCCCGGTGTGCCGGTCATGCGTGGATTGAGCACGCCTCCGGCAATGGCATTCATGGGCCGCGCTCATGGTAAATCGGTTTGCTTCATGTGTCGAGAGCTTGACTCCCCGTCGCCTGCCGTCAGTACGGCCTCTGATTTTCCGTCATGCCGGGCCAACTGTCGGTCCGGAAGGGAGCGGCAGGCAAGCCGGCGCCGTTGAACAAGGTCGCTGCCGGATTGGACTGCCAGGCGTAGCGAACCTCTTTGGGCTTCGGTACCGAAGGAGAGGAGACGATAATTGTCTTGCCCTTGATGCGAGCGTCGGCCCAGTACCACTTCCGGTCCTCTCCGGCGATGGCAAACTCTTCCAGCTTGGTTCCCTTCGCCACAAGTCCGCCATCGGTGTGCGCAAAGTGCAGCCGGATCTCACCACGGTGCCGGTCGACCGATTTCAGAGTCGGCCCCGAATAAACAACCTTCTCGCCGTAGTAGTTAGCCAACGCGCACAGGGCGAGCCGCTCGCCGACCGGTTGTTTATCTTGCGGATGAATATTGTCAGCGTCGCCGGTGTCGATGGTGACAGCCAGGCAGGAGTTGGGAACGCTGGCAGCAGCAACAGCCTGCGATTCACGCGTTTCGGCCCATTCGTCGCCATCGACCGGAGTCGGGCTGCGATGCTTGAAGGCCGGCAAACTGACTATGTAGAAGGGAAAATCGCCCTGGGCAAAGAGCTTGCGCCAGTCGGCGATCATGACGGGGAGAATCCTACGGTACTGGTAGCCGCGCGGCGAGTTCTGCTCGCCCTGATACCAGAGTGCGCCGGTAATGGAGAGCGGCGCGACGGGCTTGAGCATTCCTTCGTACAGCACCGTCGGCATGATGGGCCAGTTCTCGTAGGCAATGGGCAGCGGATGCGGCTGGCGGGCATCCACGCTGAGCTGGCCCTTCCACTTTCCTGCCAGCGGAATGACCGACTTGTCTCCCAGCATGAGGTGTAGTTCTTCTGGTTTGCCCAGGAATCCGCCATCAGGCTTCGTTTTAAGCACGCGAACTGCCACAACATTTCGTCCGGGCTTCAGCACGCCCTCAGGGAGAAAATAAACGCGCGGGTTCTCGACCCATGCGCTGGCGCCGGCGAAGGTTCCGTTCACATACGCCGTGTCCATGCGTTCAATCGATCCCAGGAACAGCAGAGCTCGCCCTGCAGGAAGCGGGTCCGGTAGTACAATCTCTTTCCTGAACCAGGCCACGGCAGCCGTCTCGGGCACGCCTAGCTCGACAAATCCTCCGGGAATGTTAACAGATTTCCAGCTTGAATCGTCCAGATCGGGAGAGGCCCATTTGCCCTTGAGGCCGATGTCGTACTCGTCGTACCAGTGCATCACGAAGTTGCCGTATTCGGGCGCGCCCTCAGCCGCCAGCCGTTGCAACTCCGCCAGCGGAACATCAAAATCGTGAAGAGGGCTAAGCGCCGCAGCACTTGTCCACGACTCCGCGGGCGTTCCGCCCATCGCATCGACGACTAAACCAATCGGTATGTGGAGCTCCTGCTGAACCTTACGAGCGAAGAAATACCCAACTGCCGAGATCCAGTCCGCCGTCTGGGGTGAGACAACGCTCCACTTGCCCTCCACCTGATCCGTGTGCCGGTAAGCAGGATGTCCCGCAACGGTGAAGAAGCGAATCTGCGGGTAGTTAGCCGCCTTAACTTCGTCGGCGCCGTTGCGCGCAAACCGCAGCGGCAAGCCCATATTCGACTGGCCGCCGCACAGCCAGACGTCGCCCACCAGGACGTTATGCAGTTCAACTTTCTCGCGGCCGGTAATCCGGAGGGTGTACGGGCCGCCTGCGGGAGGCGGCTGAATCGTCACCTGCCAGCGGCGATCTGAGCCAGCCACGCCGGATGCCATCGCGTCTCCAATCTCGACCTTGACCTTGTCGCCGGGTTCAGACCAGCCCCATATAATATTGGCCTTGCCGCGCTGCAAGACCATGTTGTCTGCGAAGATCGGGCTGACGAACGGCTGCGGCTTGGGAGCCTGAGCCGCGGCGGGTGACGCAACCGAAGGTGTTGGCTGAGCTGGCGCTATGCCCGCGGTCGCAACGAACAATAAAAATGCTGCAATCCAGGCGAGTTTCAATCTGGAGTTCATCTGTTCAAGCCTCTTTCCGGAAGACGCGGTTACAGTATAAAAGACGAGGGCTTGGAGTAACTCCTCCAAGCCCTCGTCATTACCACATTAGCTTACCGGAAGAGCCTCGGCGCAAAGTCCTTCAGATCGCGACGCCACGTCTGCCACTCGTGCGCGGTGCCCGGCGATTCGTAGAAGACGTGCTTGATCTTCGCATCGTCCAGTGTGGTATGCAGTTTTACGATGCCGGCATGCATCATGGCAGGCTCCTCGGTCCCTACACCAATCCACAGCAGGTGCACCCGCTTGGCGAAGGCATCCGGATCGGCCATCGCGCCGTTGAAGGCCGTCTTCAGATCGAACTTCTGGTCGCCGCGCATCATCTGCATCCCGCCTGCTCCGCTGAAACCGCCGATGTAGGAGAAGAGTTCAAGGTGATCAAAGGTGACCTGGAAGGTTTGCATGCCGCCCATTGACAGACCGGCCATGGCGCGATGATCGCGGTCCGCCAGCGTACGGAAATGTGAATCGATGTAGGGGATCAGAACCTGCGTCATATCATCTTCAAACGCCTGGGACATCTCCTGCATCGCCTTCATCATCTCGGGCGAGCCGAAGGGTTTCCCGGTCAGGTCCGGTTCGACGTAACCGGCGCGCCTTGCATAGCCGTAGGCCATCACGACGATCATGGGTTTCGCGGACCCGCTAGCGATCAGGTTGTCGAGGATGAAGTTGGCATGGGCCTGCCTGATCCAGCCGGTCTCGTCCTCGCCGCCGCCGTGTTGAAGATAGAGCACGGGATAACGCTGGCTGCGCTGCGTATCGTACTCCGGCGGTGTATAGACCAAGGCATGGCGCCAGCTTCCGGTGATCTTAGAGTCGTACCAGATCTCGCGGACGGCGCCGTGTGGAACATTCTGTGGCAGGTAGTAGGTAACCCCCGGCTCCGGAATCTCGATTCCGCTTGCGTCTTTGCCGCCGCCGAAGTACGAATGGCTTCCGGGATCGCTGAACTCTGCGCCGTCGATCAACAGGGTGTAGTAATGGAAGCCCGGCACCATCGGCGCGGAGGTCGCGGTCCAGAATCCATCGGGCTGCTTCACCATCTCCAGCTTTGGCTGGCTCCAGAAGTTCACCACAACCATGGTGGCGGATGGCGCCTTCACCCGGAATTCGGCTCGGCCACTCGAGTCGACACGGGGATACGCCGCTCCCCATACATTCGTGGATGCGGGCTCGAACCCGCCGGGGTTCTGTGCATAGCATAAGCTTGCTGCAATCAGGAAGGGAATCATCAAGAACTTCATCTCTTCAATCCTCCGTTCAAAAAAACTCTTATCAGGATATTCCGGCTCGCGCCAGCATGATCAATCACTGGCGATTTCAGGCCAAACGAATGGTATCATGCCCCATTCATCCCTGGCTGGACACATATCGACACTTTCGATCATAATAAGGTGATTTATTTGTCTTGACGCGTCTTATCTCTCTTCCAGATCGTCAAGATCAGCGAGAACAGAGTGTAAAGAACGGGCTTCTGAACTCGATGGCTGGGATGGGGCGCGCCTTCTTTGCCCGTTCAACTGACCGTCGGCATCTTTTCATGGAGGAACTCGCAATGCGTAAGCTTCTGCTCGGTATGGGCCTCATGGCAGCAATTCTGTCCGCATCATTCGCGGCCGCTCAAAGTACTCATCTCGCCATCGACGCATCCAAGGCCGGCGCCAAGATCGACCGCAACATCTTCGGCCAGTTCGCTGAGAATCTCGGGCACGGTCTTTACGAGGGCATCTGGGTTGGCCCGGATTCCACAATTCCGAATACGCGCGGAGTCCGCAATGACGTTGTGACAGCCCTACGTGCGTTGAAAGTGCCAAATGTCCGCTGGCCGGGCGGCTGTTTTGCCGACCAATACCACTGGCGTAAAGGAATCGGCCCGGCAGGGCAGCGGCCGGCAACGCTCAACTCCGCATGGGGCGGCGTGATCGACACCAACAGCTTCGGCACCGACGAATACATGGATTTTATCCAGCAGATTGGCAGCCAGGCTTACGTCTCGGTCAACGTCGGAAGCGGGACCCCGCAGGAAGCGGCCGACTGGCTGGAGTACATGACCGCCGCGCAGCCGACGGCGCTCCAGAAAGAGCGTGCCGCCAATGGTCATCCCGACGCCTACAAGGTCGGCTTCATGGGAATCGGCAACGAGAGCTGGTCCTGCGGCGGCGACATGACGGCGGAGTACTATCTGAGCCAGCTCAAGATCTACAGTAACTTCGTCAAAAACCTCAATCCTGCCCAGAATGGCCCGAACCATATGCTCAAGATCGCCGTCGGACCGGGCTTTCCCGAAACCGACTGGACCGAGACCATCATGAAGGGATGGCAGCATCACGACTGGAGCTGGGATTTCGACGGCGTTTCTTTGCACTGGTATACGGTGCCCAATGGATGGCCGCCCTCGACGCCTTCGACAGGTTTCGGGGTTGGGGATTACATCAAGACGCTGAAGTCCACGCTGTTCATGGATGAGTTCCTGCGCAAGCAGGAGGCTGTCATGGACAGGTATGACCCGCAGAAGAAGGTCGCGCTGGTGGTGGACGAGTGGGGCGCATGGCACGCGGCGCTGCCCGGCACGAATCCGAGCTTCCTGGTTCAGCAAAACAGCCTGAGAGACGCGATCCTGGCATCTCTGAACCTGAACATCTTCGCGCGGCATGCAGACCGCGTGCGCATGGCGAATATCGCCCAGATGATCAACGTGTTGCAATCGATGATCCTGACGGACAAGGAGAAGATGGTTCTCACTCCCACCTATTATGTCTACAGGATGTATGTGCCGTTCCAGGATGCGACGTTTGTTCCCGTCGATTTCGATCCCGGCACAATTCATCGTGACAGCATCACCCTGCCGCGAGTGGATGCTCTCGCAGCCAGGGACGCGTCCGGCAAGCTCTGGCTCGAAATCACCAACATTGATCCCGAAAAGCCGGTTGAGATCGATACGGAGATAACCGGCATGACGGTCAAGTCGGCGCAAGGAGAGACACTGACTGCGCCTGCCGTCGACAGCGTGAACACATTCGCAACACCCAACACCGTTGTGCCGAAGCCTGTTTCCGCGAGCGTGAAAGGTGGCAGGCTGACACTGACAGTTGAGCCAAAGTCGGTGACGGTCATCTCGCTGGAGCCATAACAGAGATCGCGCGCAGCCGCCCTCTACTCCAGTGACCGGGAATGATTACCGCAGCATTCGCAAAACCCGAGCCCTGTGCCAAAGGCCATTCAGGCAACTGGGTTCCGCCATGGAGCTATTCATCATGCAATCGAAAATCAAGACTTTGACAGGACCGGCCATATTGATGGCGGCGCTTTTTCTTTCTTTTGTGTCTGCGGCGCAGACGCGTATTGTGAATGTCACAATCGATGCGTCGAAGACCGGCGCCCCGATCTCGAAGTATGTCTACGGGCAGTTTCTGGAGCACGGCGGCGATATTGTGAACACGGGAGTATGGGCCGAACTGCTGGCGGATCGCAAGTTCTTCTATCCGGTAGCGGCAAGCGCGCCCAACCCGCCGCAGGTGATGGGCAACGCGGCGGGCAATCCCCGCTTCCGGCGTCCCATTACGCGGTGGTGGGCGCCGATCGGCGGAGACGACGTGGTGACGATGGACACCAAGAATCCCTACACCGGCGATCACACTCCACTGATAAAGCTCGATGCTAAAGTGCCGCATGGAATCGGTGAGTCGGGAGTTGTGGTGCGGAACGGTAAAGCGTACACCGGCCGCATCGTCCTGGCTGGCACGCCTGGGACTGTGGTCAAGGTCGCGTTGATCTGGGGGAAGGAGCCAGGTGACCGCCAGACTGTGACGGTCCACATTCTGGGAACCTCTTACACCAAGATTCCGCTCAAGTTCGAGGCCAGGGCTGACACCGACGATGCGCGCATTGAGATCACAGGAACGGGGAAGGGATCGTTTCATGTAGGCGCGGTCTCGCTGATGCCTGCCGACAACGTTGAGGGCTTTCGCAAGGAGATCGTTGCCGCGCTCAAGCAACTGCGCTTCGGCGTCCTTCGCTTCCCCGGCGGCAACTTTGTCTCCGCGTACGAGTGGCGCTATGGCGTAGGCGACATCGATAAGCGTCCGCCGATCTTTGATCCGGTCTGGCATGCCGTGCAACCCAACGACGTGGGCACCGACGAATTCCTCACGCTGTGCCGGCTGCTCGGTGTCGATCCCTACATCACGGTGAACGCGGGATTTGGCGATGCATGGTCAGCCCGCGAGCTCGTCGAGTACACCAACGGCGCCGTCACCACGCCAATGGGCAAGTGGCGTGCTGCGAATGGGCATGCGAAACCGTACAACGTGAAGTTGTGGGGCGTCGGCAATGAGCCCTGGGGCGACTACCAGATGGGTGCAATTTCTCCCGAGCAGTTTGCTCTCAAACACAATCTCTTCGCCAAGGCCATGAAACAGGTAGACCCGTCGATCAAGCTTATCGCCGGCGGAGCCATGCCCGACGTGATGGAGGGCGCCGATCAGTCCAGGCGCATCGGCGGCAAGTACGTTCCCGACTACCTAACGCCGGCCGACTGGTCGGGCTACCTGCTGGCGCACGATCTGGACAACATCGACATGCTCAGCGAGCACTACTATGCGTCCGGCACAGAGCACACGGATATGAAGCTCGGCAAAAAGATGCCGATCAACCCGCCGCTGACACTAATTGAGTGGATGCGCGCCCCGGCCGTTCAGGTCCGCGCCAAATACGAGCACTACCAGAAATACCTGGAACTGATCCCCGGCCTCAAGGATAAACCGGTGCCGATCGCCATCGATGAATGGGCGTATTTTGGTGGCGGATTCGGCTCCTACAAGACCACGCCGGCATACGCCTGGGCCTTCCATGAGATGTTCCGCCACTCGGATATCTTCCAAATGGGCTGCTTCACGTTTGCGACGGCGATGATGAGCTCGAACCGCACCGAAGCAATTCTCAATCCCACCGGAATGCTCTTCAAGATGTACCGCGATCACTTCGGCACGATCCCGGTGGAAGTAACAGGCGACTCGCCGCAGCCCAAGCCCGTTTTTCCGGTAGGCGGCGACCAGCCCGCTGTCAATCCGGGCAGCGACACCTATCCGCTGGATGTGAGCGCCGCGCTCAGCGAGGATCGCAAGACGCTCACCATCGCCGTGCTGAATCCATCGGATAGCAAACAGAGTATGAAGTTGGCAATCAACGGCGTCAAGCTGGCAGACAAGGGAACGCTCTGGCAGATGGCGCCCTCTAAAGTGGATGCGGTTGTCGCGGTCGGCAAAAAGCCGGAGGTTGCGGTGGAGGAGCACGCGCTCGGCGCGCTGCCCGAAACGATTGATGCGCCTCCCTTCAGTGTCAGCATCTATTCGTATCCGCTGCAGTAGCTTTTCCGCTGGGCATGAATATATGCGCAGATTGGATGCCGCATGCGAGTTTGTATTGAAGTGCACACGGGGAAGGAAAACGCGTACTGCTGGAACTCCTGCAAAGTAGTTATGTTAGGAGAATCGAAATGTCAAAACTGATCGGAGTGATTTGGATTGCACTGCTGCTATTCCCTGTCGCGAGTGCACAGAGCGATCATTTTTCGAAGTATAAGGCTGTTGAAGCCTACGAGATTCGACCTGGAATCTTAATGATGCCAAGGTATGCGGATGATGGGAAAGTCTGTGAAGTTGGTTTGGAACCACGACACTATACGCCTGATGTGGTCAAGACAAATCCATCTTTGCCACGCCAAATGATTGACGAGATCGTCGATGAACTTGCGCCAGCCGCTGAGCGGGGTTCGAGGACAAGACTAATGGGTGGTAAAGACATCATCTTATTGGGAGGTCTTACTGTCACGACTGTCGTTGAGTATGAAAATCTCTCTGTTCAAATTTCCAGCCAAGATTTGCAGAATTACTTTGAGTATGTTGCTGTAACGATCCAATGGAAGAATAGAAAATGCAAGTAGTAGGCTAAGACCTGACGACAGTGACCCGGAGGGTGACCCAGGTCCCAAGTAGAAGATGAGGGTGCTCTAGGTTCGGATTTTCTGACCCGGAATAACTCGAACCTTAACGATGATGAAAGGAAATCAAAGATGAAATCGGTTCTACTGGTAATCGCCATCGCCGCAGTGCCGTTGATGAGCGTGGCCGCAACCAATACTGCGAAGGTTGAGCAGGGTGTCTTGCAGGGCACAAAGGAAGCTGACCTCACCGTCTACCGGGGTATTCCCTTTGCGGCTCCGCCCGTCGGCGATCTGCGCTGGCGCGCTCCGCAACCCGCGGCCAGGTGGGAGGGAGTGCGACCGGCAGACAAGTTCGCACCGCAATGCGTGCAGGGCAGCTTTGGCCCCGGTCCGGCTCCCGCAATGAGCGAGGATTGCCTCTATCTGAATGTCTGGACGCCGGCGAACTCCGCTTCTGCGAAGCTTCCGGTTCTGGTCTGGATCTATGGCGGAGGCTTTGCCGGCGGCTCCACTTCGGTTCCGACATACAGCGGCGAGGTTCTGGCGAAGAAGGGCGTGGTGGTGGTCAGTATTGCGTACCGTGTGGGCACCCTCGGCTTTCTGGCGCATCCGGAGCTGAGCGCCGAGTCGCCCAATCACGTCTCCGGCAACTACGGCCTGCTTGACATGATCGCCGCGTTGAGTTGGATCAAGAAGAACATCGCGGCCTTTGGCGGCGATCCTGGCAAGGTGACCATCTTCGGCGAGTCGGCCGGTGGAATCGCTGTGAGTATGCTGTGCGCGTCGCCGCAGGCGAAGGGGCTCTTCCAGGGCGCAATCTCTGAGAGCGGCGGCTCATTCGGTCCCTCGCGCTCCGCCGGTGGGCCCGGCGAGAATATGCGGCCTCTGGCCATCGCCGAAAAGGATGGACTGGCCTTCCAGGTCAATGCTGGAGCAAACTCGCTAGCCGAGCTTCGCAAGCTGCCGGCGGAGAAGATCGTGGCTGCCACGCGCGGCATGGCGTGGCCGAATATCGACGGCTGGGTGATCCCCTCCGATCAGTACTCGCTTTACGACGCAGGCAAGTTCAACGATGTGCCCGTTTTGATCGGATACAACTCGGATGAAGGCGCGAGCTTTTCCCGTGATCGCACGCCGAAGGACTACATTGACGCCACGCGCAAACGCTACGACGCCTTTGCCGACAGCCTGCTCAAGGCTTATCCAGCAGGCGACAAGTCCGTGCCCAAAACCGCCCGCGATCTTAGCCGCGATGCGGTCTTCGGCTGGCACACCTGGATCTGGGCGCGGTTGCAGTCGAAGCTGGGCAAGTCAAAGGTCTTCTACTACTACTTCGATCAGCATCCGGACTATCCGGCTGATTCGCCACAGGCCGGGCATGGCTCGCCGCACGGCATGGAAGTTGAGTATGTCTTTGGACACGTAACGGGCGGCCCCTCGGGGAAGCCGAGCGCAACCGATCTGGCGATCTCCGACGCCATGGTGACCTACTGGACCAACTTTGCCAAGTACGGCGATCCGAACAGCAAGAATATGCCCGTGTGGCCTGCCTTCAACGACCAGCATCCCGAGCTGATGTACTTTGGCGGAACGCCGCACACCGGGCCCGTCCCCAATGAGGAGGGACTTAAGGCGCTGGATGCCTACTTTGCCTGGCGCCGCTCGCCGGAGGGCGTGCGCGCTTCGTCGGTTGAGGACGCCAAGCCCGCTTCTACCAATGTGATGGGCGCGCAGTATCCGCGCGTTCTCCCTGACCATAGCATGGCCTTCCAGATCAAGGCGCCGACAGCTCAATCGGTAGATGTGGACATCACCGGAAAGAAGTTCCCTATGACGCGCGGCAACGACGGCGTGTGGAGTGTGACCACGCCACCGATCGTCGAAGGCTTCCACTACTACGCGTTCGATGCCGATGGGGTCCGCATGAACGATCCGGGCAGCCATACGTACTTCGGCATGGGAATGGACGCGAGCGGAATCGATGTGCCCGAGGACGGCGTGAGCTACTACCTGGCGAAGGATGTGCCCCACGGCGATGTCCGCATCCGCATCTACCACTCGAAGATCACCGGCCAGTGGCGGCGCTGCTTCGTTTACACTCCGCCGGATTACGACAGCAACCCGAGCGCGCGCTATCCGGTGCTCTATCTGCAGCATGGCATGGGTGAAGACGAAACTGGATGGATCTTTCAGGGACACGCCAACCTGATTCTGGACAACCTGATCGCAGAGCACAAGGCCGTGCCCATGATGATTGTGATGGACAACGGCTACGCATCCGTGCCCGCCGGACCCTTTGGGCCGCCCGCCGCGGGGCGCTCCGGGGATATCGGCGCCTTCGAGGATGTGATGATCAAGGAAGTCATTCCCATGATCGACTCGACCTTCCGCACCATTCCCGACCGCGAGCACCGGGCAATGGCCGGTCTCTCCATGGGAGCCAATCAGGCATTGCATCTGGCTACGGGCCATCTTGACACCTTCGCCTACATGGCTGGATTCAGCGGCACGATGAACGGTTTAAGCGGCGATGCGCTGGATCCGGCGACGGCTTTCAACGGGAGATTTAAGGACAGCGCGTCCTTCAACGCGAAAGTGAAGCTGCTCTGGCTCGGCATGGGCACCGAGGAGCCCGATTTCTTTCACAAATCAATCGGCGCTTTTCGGACGATGCTGGATAAGGCGGGAATCAATTACGTCTATTTCTCTTCTCCCGGCACCGCTCACGAATGGCTTACATGGCGAAGAGATTTGAATGACTTTACTCCCAGGCTTTTCCGGGATGACCACAACTGAGCCGGCGATGGCAATGCCGGCAATTTGCTTTGCGTGAAAGCAACGAATAATCAAGTGAGGACAACGATGAAAACTACGAGAATATGCTGTGCAGTGATGCTGGGGATGGCCGTTGCAGCCGGGTCACTGCTCACAGCGCAAGTGCAAACGATCGTGCCGCCGTTGGTTCCTGGCGCAAAGTCGGTTACGGTGGAACACATCAAGATTCACGGGACCGCTCTGGAAGGCAATCTGGAGGGCGACGCCGTCGATCGCGACGTGATCGTCTTTTTGCCGCCTAGCTATAGCAAGGAAAAGCATCGCCGCTACCCCGTTGTTTACGCGCTGCATGGCTTCTTTATTGGCGCCGAGCAGTGGACCCATGAGATCCATGTGCCTCAGACCATCGAAGGCGCATTCGCCCAGGGCGCGCAGGAGATGATCGTGGTGCTGCCCGACTCGAAGACCATCTACAACGGGTCAATGTATTCGAGCTCGGTGACGACGGGTGATTTCGAAAAATTCATCGCCCACGACGTGGTTGCGTATATCGACGCGCATTACCGTACGATTCCGAATCGCATGAGCCGCGGTCTGGTGGGCCACTCGATGGGCGGCTACGGTGCCAGCCGCATCGGCATGAAGCACTCCGATGTCTTTGGCGCGCTCTACATCATGAGCCCCTGCTGCCTGTCGCCCATGACCGGCGGCGGGCCCGGCCCAGCGGACAAGATGAAAGAGATGGCGATTGCAAACGAAAAGAAGATCGCCGGATTGAAGTCGCCCTCCGATGCCCCGGCCGCACTGCCGGGCTTCGGCATTGCGCAGCTTGCTACGGCTGCGGCTTGGGCGCCCAACCCCAAGAACCCGCCGCTCTATCTCGACCTGCCTACAAAGGAAGGACTTCCGGTGCCCGAGATACAGGCAAAATTCACGGCCAACGCGCCACTGGTCTTCGTCGATCAATACATCGGCAACCTGAAGCAGTATCGCGCGATCGCCATTGAGGCAGGCGATCAGGACATGACCAAGATCGATGCGGGCAAGCTGCACGTCATTCTCGATAGCTACGGCATCGCCAACAGCTTTGATATCTATCCCGGCACGCACACCAGCGCAGTGGCTGACCGATTTCAGAATCACGTGATCCCGTTCTTCAGCAAGAATCTCAGTTTTCAGGCAAGCAGTCAGTAGATTGTTCGATCAGGAGGATCGCCATGATTGACCGTTCGCGCCGCAACTTCCTTAAGACATCTGCCTGTGTTGCCGGACTCTGTTTAGCCGGTCCCTCGGCAGTTGCTGAGACCTTGTCTGCCGATGAGCCCGAGCATCCTTCGGGCAGGCTCGTGCCCTTCCCGCTCGACTCGGTCCGTCTCGCCCCTGGCATTTTCCAGGAGCAGGAGGAGATCAATGCGCGCTACCTTGACTCGCTTACGGTCGACAGGCTCCTGCATTCCTTCCGCATCACGGCCGGCATTCCCTCCAGCGCCACGCCCTATAAAGGTTGGGAAGACCCCACCTGCGAACTGCGCGGCCATTTCGCCGGCGGCCACTTTCTCTCTGCCGTCGCGCTTGCCTTCGCCGCCTCGGGAAACACGGTTCTGAAGAACCGCGGTGGTGAGCTTGTCGCCGGTCTCGACGCCTGCCAGAAAAAGATCGGAACCCGCTACTTGAGCGCCTATCCCACGGATCTCTTCGAACACCTGGCGCAGGGTAAGCCTGTCTGGGCGCCCTTCTACACCTACCACAAGATCATGGCCGGCCTGCTCGATATGTATCTCCTCGCCGGCAACGCCGACGCTCTGCGGATCGCCGAAGGCATGGGCCAATGGGCGCATGAGTATTTCTGGGGCATCAGCGCCGATCAGCGTTTGCGGATGTTGCGCACCGAGTACGGCGGCATGAACGAAGTCCTCGCTAATCTCGCCGCGGTGACCAGGAAGGAACGCTACCTCGACGCCGCCCGCCTCTTCGAGCAGCCCGGATTCCTTGATCCGCTCGCCGCGCGCCGCGACGAGTTGCAGGGCCTGCACGCCAACACCCATGTGCCCAAGATCATCGGCGCGGCCCGCATGTATGAGGTTACTGGCGACCGCCGTTACCGCGACATTGCCGAGTACTTCCTCGCCGAAGTCCTCGCCGCGCGCAACTACGTCATCGGCAATACCAGTATCGATGAGCACTGGAAGACGCCTCCCAGTCAACTCAACGGCACATTGGCCTGGACCAACGCCGAGTGCTGCGTGGCATATAACCTGATGAAGCTCCAACGCCACGTCTTCAGCTGGACCGCCGATGCGCGCTGGATGGACGCATACGAGCGCGCTCTCTTCAACTGCAGGCTGGGCACGCAGAACGCGCAGGGGCTCAAGCAATACTTTTTCCCGCTCGCCGCGGGCTACTGGCGCGCCTACAACTCGCCCGAAGAATCGTTCTGGTGCTGCACGGGAACCGGAGTAGAGGAATTCGCCAAATTTGCGGACACGATTTATTTTCACCGCGGCAGCGAAATCTATGTCAACCAGTTCATTTCATCCACGCTCGATTGGAAGGATGAAGGCCTCGTCCTTGAGCAGGTCACGCAATTCCCGCGCGAGCAGGGCACGACCCTCAAAATCAAATCCTCACGCTCGGCGCCGCGCACCATCCACGTGCGCATTCCCTGCTGGACGACCAAAGAAGCGCAGGTGAAGATTAACGGCCTCCCACTGCAGGCAATGGCAGATCCGGGATCGTATCTCGCCATCCGAAAAATCTGGCAGGAGGGCGACACCATCATCATCAGCCTCCCCATGGAATTGCGCCAGGAGCCGCTGCCCGGCGATGACTCTGTCGCTGCCGCGCTGTACGGCCCGTTGGTGCTCGCCGCTGATCTCGGCCCGGGACCGACTCACGAAGCCAAAAGAGTGATCCACAGCGGCGAGACTATTCCCAAAAAACTGCCTGTCGCATCCCCCTTGCCCAAAGTCGCGGCCACGCCGGATGCAAACCCGAAACAATGGATTCAGGCTGAACCCCCGTCGGAGTTGCGCTTCACCGTCGCCGGAGAAAATGCCAAATACCAGCTTATGCCCATGTATCAGATTGGAGAGCAGCGCTACTCTGTCTACTGGCAGATGCAAAGCCCGAAGAAACAAAGTTGACTTGCAGCAGAACCGCCAACCAGATAATCGTGCGCCGGATTAAACGATCGAATAAAATCAGTTCGTGGCGGCAATCCGCCCTCTCTCGGCGCCATTTATCAGGTTATTTGCATGCCATCAATCTGACTTTTCATCTAACCCCCGCCTCTTGATAGACTTCTCCAATGCAGTTCCACGATATCAAAACAAAGCTCTCCAGGGCACTCGGTACTTTTCGTGGCATGTTCCAGTATTCCGTCGGCTCCTGGACCCGCGAGATGCCCCGGTATAAACGCGTTATCACTTGGGTTGGGTACTTGCTCCAGGGATACGCGATTTGGTGCCTTATAGCGCGGTCTCTGGTGTGGCCAATCATATGGCCGCATGGAATTCTTCTCTATGTTTTTGTGTGGCTGTTTTACGTCATCGGCTGGTGGCTGATGAACGCTATGTTGAGTTCGGAGTTTGTCCGCAAGACCCAGCTTGAAGCCGACCAGATTGCGGCACGGCAAATCCAACAGACCCTGCAACCTGAAAAACTGGACGAGTTGCCGGGCTACAAACTGGAGACCTTCTATAAGCCCTTCCGCGAAGTCGGCGGCGACTACTTTGATGTTATCGAGCTCTCTGGCAAGCGAACGCTTTTCGCGGTTGCGGATGTTTCCGGGAAGGGAATGCCGGCGGCTCTGCTGGCGGCAAATATACAGGCACTGGTTAGAAGCATCGCGAATCTTGAAGTGAATCTCCAGGCGATGGCTCGGCAGATTAACAGGCATCTGTGCCGCTATACTCCCAGTGACCGCTTTGCAACGGCAGTGTTCATCGTGCTGAACCGCGAGACGGGAGAATTGACCTGCGTGAACGCCGGTCATAACGCCCCAATTGTATTCGGCTCCGGCTCTACGAGAGCGCTGGAACCTACCGGCCTGCCTCTCGGGCTTTTTCCCGATGCGGAATATGAATCTCGCAAGGCTATTCTTTCTCCCGGCGGCGTCCTCCTGGTTTTTACGGACGGATTTACCGATTCAATCTCCGGAGAGAATCCTGAAGAACGCGTACTTGACGCCCTGGCTGACCCTTCAGGAACAACAATGCTTCATTTGAAATCGTTGGTAGACCCGCATTTCAATGAGGACGATGTCACCCTCCTGCTTGTGAAACGCGATGCCGATGCAGATTCCCACAGCAAGCTCGGATAAGACCGCCTGCAGCACACACCCCGCATCACTATGATGAGAAGAGCGCCTGCTCCTCATGCCCGCCAGCGAAAATCCAACCCGCGCTCTTCCCTCGCTGCACGAATTCTTTTCGCCCGGCGGCATCCTGGCACGCTCTTCGCTGCCTTATGAGTACCGCACCGGCCAATTGCAGATGGCCCGGGCCGTCGAGCAGGCGCTCGAAGAGCGCCGCCACCTGATTGTCGAGGCCGGTACGGGAACCGGCAAGACCCTCGCCTACCTGCTCCCCGCCTTGCGCACCGGCCAGCGCATCATCGTCTCCACCGGTACCAAGGCCCTGCAGGACCAGCTCTACTTCCGCGATGTTCCCTTCCTTGAAACGCTGGTTGGCGAGCTGCGTGTCTGCTACATGAAGGGCCGCGCCAACTACCTCTGCCGCCATAAGCTGGTCACGCTGCGCAACCAACCGATTCTTTCAGGACTCGACGAGATCGACCAGTACCGTCAGATCTCCGAGTGGGAGAAGACCACCGAGACCGGCGACCGCGCCGAGCTCTCCGGAATGCCCGAGTCCAGCGCCCTCTGGCAAAAGCTCGACGCCCGCACCGAGGCCTGCCTCGGATCATCCTGTCCCGACTACCACCGCTGCTTCATCACCGAGATGCGCCGCAAGGCCCTCGAGTCAGACATCATCATCATCAACCACCATCTCTTCTTCGCCGACCTCTCCGTCAGGCGCGAAGCTGCCGGCGCGCCCGACGCCGGTATTCTTCCCGAGGCCGCGGCCGTGGTCTTCGACGAGGCTCACGAGTTGGAGGAGGTCGCTTCGAATTACTTTGGCCTTTCGGTCAGCAACATCCGCTTTGAAGAGTTGGCTCGCGACACTGACGCCATGCTGCGTGGCAGGCAAGGCGCGGAGAATCTGCCCGCCCTCACGCAGCAGCTCCGCGATCGCGCGCGATTGTTTTTTGCCGGCCTGCCCATGAACGGCGATGGACGCCAGCCCTTCACCGAGCGCGAGCAGTTTCTGGAAGCCTCTGGCGATCTCTATCTGGCCGTGCGCACCACGCTTCAGAAGATGGAAGCGGAGATGGACGTTATGGCCGGCGTTGACGAGGCGCCGGGTCTCAGAAAGCGCGTCGCACGCCTACGCTCGGAATTCGAATTCCTGCTCGAATCAAACGCCGGCAACATGGTCTACTGGATGGAGCGCCGCATCCATGGAGGCACGAACACAAAAACATCTGCAACCCGCGGAGGGTCGCACACCACCTACCTGCTGGCCACACCTATCGATGTCTCCGAGCTTCTTCATGAGCTGGTCTTCGAGCAAATCCCCACTGTAGTGCTCACCTCGGCCACGCTCACCGTGCAGGGTGGTTTCGAGCACATCCGCAAGCGCCTGGGCTTCATCGAAGCGCGTGAGCTGGTTGTGCCGTCTCACTTCCGCTACGGCGAGCAGGCCCTCCTCTATCTGCCGCCGGAGATGCCCGACCCACGCGACCCTGAATTTCCCGAGGCCGCCGCCCGTTGCATCCAGCGCGTTCTCGAGATTACCCGTGGCCGCGCCTTTTGCCTCTTCACCAGTTACGCCCAAATGCGCGTCCTTTACGAGCGCCTCATGCCCGTGCTCGACTTTCCCATCCTGCTCCACGGCACCGCTCCCCGCAAAGCCTTGTTGGAGCAGTTCCGTGCGACGCCCAACGCCGTCCTCTTCGGCACGTCAAGTTTCTGGCAGGGTGTGGATGTGCAGGGCGAAGCCTTGAGCTGCGTCATCATCGACCGCCTGCCCTTCGCCGTTCCCAGCGACCCGGTCATCCAGGCGCGCATGAAGGCGATTGAAGAGGCCGGTGGCAAACCATTCACTGACTACCAGGTCCCCTCCGCCGTCCTCACTCTCAAGCAGGGCTTCGGCCGTCTCATCCGCTCGCTCGAAGATCGCGGCGTCCTGGTCCTCCTCGACCCCCGCGTCACTCGCCAACGATACGGCCAGACCTTCCTCGCCAGCCTCCCGCCCTATCGCATGACCGCGTCGATTACGGATGTGGAAGCGTTTTTTGTAGACTAACTCTGGCCTTAATGCGGTATGATGAAAGCACCGAATAAGGTGCTCGTATTGGGGGCGCACATGCTCAATATTGCTAAAGATATTCAGTCGTTGACCACATTCCGCCGCTCCTCCGGTAACTTTATGAAGCAGCTCAGGAAGAGCAAACGCCCTATGGTGCTAACCGTGAACGGGAAGGCCGCGGCTGTCGTGCAGGACGCCGAGGCTTACCAGCGCCTGCTGGATATTGCAGCGCAAGCCGACGCCATGGAAGGCATTCGCCAGGGTCTGGAAGATGCAAGAAAAGGAAAGCTCCGGCCAATCAGGGAGTTTTTCGCCGAGTTTGAAGCCAGGCATGGCATATCACATTGACATTACGGATCGTGCGGAGCGCGACCTTGCGATCCTGTTCGAGGATATCCACGCCGAGGATTCCGAAGCGGCGCTGAAGTGGTACGAGGGACTCAAAGTAGCTGTTCTGACCCTTGGAAGACTACCCAACCGCTGTCCGGCAACGCGAGAGAACCGCCAATTCAGACACTTGCTTTATGGCCACAAGCCTCATGTCTATCGTGTGATCTACCGCATTCTGGAAAAGCAGAAACTGATCGAAGTTCTCCACATCCGACACGGAGCCAGACGAGAATTCGCTGCATCCGATCTTGAATGACCGATGCAGACGGCGGCACATCCCAAGTAAAATCTACGGAGTAATCAACCTGGGAAACCACAATCTTTCTGTCAAAACCACGCGCTCACGCTGAACGAAGCCGACCGTCCCCGCCCCGTCAGCGGCTTAATCGTGCTCATCCAACCGCCGCCTCGGCATCTAAGCCAGTTCTTACCGGCCAAAGCGCAGTTTTACATTCACGGTCGTCTTTTTACCCGCGACGACAGAAATATCCCGAATGATTACGATTTGAAAGCCGGAGACAATGATGGTTGCGTCATAGCGGCCCGCGGGAAGGCCATCGAAAGCAAAGCGGCCCGCGAGGTTGGTGGTCACAGATTTCGTAAATCCAGTGGCCTGGCTTTTAACTTCAACCTTAGCTCCGGGCACCACCGCGCCGGTGGGATCGCGCAATACTCCTACAATGCGTCCTGTGGCAACGGCCTCTGAACTTTGTTGTGCGCGGAGCAGCGGCGCACTCAGCGTCCAAGCGAAGAGCATCATCAGCGAGATGGCTATGGCGCGGCGCATAGTGAACCAAACAGAATAGCACGTGGTTTACTTCGCTTGATCGCCGTCCCCGCTGCAGGATGCTCTAAAATCGCAACAGGCCCGGCGTTCTTAGCCGCATCCCAAATCATGTCCCGCACCTTCTACATCCTGGCCGCCGCGTTGCTCACCTCTGCACTACTCTCGGCGGTAATCTCGTTTATGCCTTCGAGCTTTCAACACGGCCTGCCGGCAAACGCCCTGCTCTGGCGAACGGGATCGCTCTTTCTGTTGCTCGCGGGTCTCGCCGCGGCGCTTATCGGCGTACTAAGCCACCTCTTCGAACAGGTAGATCGTCGCAGCGAAGAGGCCCGCCTGGCTGCCCGGCGTGAGCGCCGCTCTGAAAAGCACTAAAATAGACTCAGGGGCGCTTCCCCGCGCAGAATCGAGCAGACGCAAATGTTTGAAATCACCGTGGAGGCCGGTTTTTCCTCCGGACACTACCTCCGCAACTACAAAGGCAAGTGCGAGAACCCGCACGGCCACAACTACAAGGTCCGCGTCACTCTGGCCGGGGCGGAGCTGGACCCCGCCGGCCTGTTGCTGGACTTCAAGCTGCTCAAGCAGTTGCTGCGCCCGATCATTGACCGCATCGACCACCAGATGCTCAACGATCTCGAGCCCTTCACCGTGCTCAACCCCTCAGCCGAAAACCTGGCCAAATATTTTTACGACCAGACCAGCGAGCAGCTCGCCGCCCTCACACAGGGCCGCGTCCGCGTGAAGCTCGTGACCATCTGGGAGACGGACACCTGCACGGCTACTTACTACGAGTAGGCGTTCGTCAGCGCGTTTGGCGCATCCGCTAATTCATCTGGCTGGATTTCGACTTGAGATATTTGTCGAAGGGAATCTCAAAATAAAACAGTTCATTGCCGTCGGCGTCGCGCAGCTCGCGCAGGTGCAGCTTGGCGCCTTCCAGCGGATGATCAAGCCCGGAGACGTCGTAAAACAGGAACCCCGCGCGCGTGGTGTGCGGCTCGACCTTCAGGGCGCTGTACTCGAAGGTGTCGAAATCCTTTTCGATCTCCTCAATGCTGGCCTTGGGCTTGAGCTTGATACTGGGCAGCGGGCTGGGCATCGGAATCCTGCCGCCCTCGCGCTCCTTGCGCGTCATCAGCCTCTCCACGTCCTCCGGTTCTGCGGTCTGAATCTGGTCGCCGGCCGCGGTAATAAAGAGAATCCGCGCCTCGCGCAGGCTGATTGGCCGGTCGCCGTTGTTGGTAACTATCAGCCGAATGGGCATCACGCCATGGCTAAGATAATCAACCCGGAAAATAGCCTCTTTTTCTCGTGTGTCATAAGGCTCGGCGGCGATAGCCACTTTCTCGTCTTCGTGCACTTCAACCGCCGCAAACGATGTGGCCGGCTGCACGGGAGGCGGAGTGTGGTCGCTGCCCACGGCCGGCATCGCCAGCCATAGCAGCATCGGCAAAATAACTCGCAAAGCCCTCATCGTCCTCGACTCTATCATTAGGAGGTCGCCTGTATCATGTGAGAATTGATCCGGGAATGGTTTATACCAAACCGATGATTCTGTTTATCTACAATCTGGCCTTGCTCGTGGTCCTGATCATGGGCGCGCCCTGGTGGCTCTTCCGCATGGTCACTACACAAAAGTACCGCCAGGGGCTGTTGGAACGCCTGGGACTCATCCCCTCCCGGCTCCGCAAGCAGCTTGCCGGATTGGGCCGTGAACGCCCCCTCCTCTGGGTCCATGCCGTCTCCGTCGGCGAGGTTTTAGCCGTCAGCCGCCTGGTCAAAACCCTCGACGCCGCGCTGCCCGAATACTTTATTGTCATCTCTACCACTACCCGCACCGGCCAGGCCCTGGCCCGCGAACACTTCGGCGCCAGCCGTGTTTTTTACTGTCCGCTCGACCTGCCCTGGGCAGTCCGTTCTTGGCTCAATGTCCTCAGGCCGCGCCTCTTCATCCTGGCGGAGACCGAGTTCTGGCCCAATCTGCTCAACAGCTGTTTTCGCCGCAAGATCCCCGTGGCCGTCGTCAATGCCCGCATCTCTGACCGCTCCTGGCCGCGCTACCTGCGGTTGCGCACTCTGTGGCGGCCTTTCCTCAGCCGGCTTAGCCGCGTCCTCTCCCAGAGTCAGACTGACGCCGACCGCCTCAAGGCCATCGGCTGTTTGCCGGAGCGCGTAACAGTCGCCGGCAACCTCAAATTCGACGTGCGCGCCGCTGTCGAAACCGGCGCCACCCGCCTGTTAAAGAAGCTGTCACCCGGCTTGCGCCTCATCGTTGCCGGCAGCACGCTTGAAGGCGAGGAAGCCGCTCTCCTCGAAGCCTGGCCGCGCCTTCTCCAGGCCGATCCGCACTTGGCGATGATCCTCGCCCCCCGCCATCCGGAGCGGTTCGCTGCGGTGGCCGCGCTGCTGCAAAAATCCGGGGTGACCTGGGTTAAGCGCTCCGATTGGCTCACCGCCCCCGAAAGCTCTCTCAAGCCGTTGAATCCAGGCCAGATAACCCTGCTCGACACCATCGGCGAACTGGCTTCGGTCTACTCGCTCGCCTCTGTGGCATTTATAGGCGGCAGCCTGGTTCCTGCCGGGGGACACAACCCTCTGGAGCCGGCTCACTTCGGCGTTCCCATTGTGATGGGCACACATTTTGCCAACTTCCGCGCCATCACCGAAGATTTGCTGGCCCATCAAGCCCTACGCATCGTAGCCAAAGAAGAATTGGCCGCGGCCATGATCGCCCTCCTCCAGGACCCCCAGTCCGCCAAGGCCATGGGAGGCCGGGCCAGGCAGGTCTTCGAGCAGCAAGCAGGAGCAACCGGCCGCTGCGTCGAGGCGATAAAAGACCTCCTGCCTAGACCCTTGCTGAAATTACGAAATCTGAGTGTTGTTAACCCAGCTTTCGCACGCTATGTATGTGAATTGCATGAACAAGGAAGGGGATTAGAGGCAACATTGGCCTTTTTACGCGAACGCGGTTTAAGTGCGTGTGAATCTATGGTAATCCTCTCGAACGTACTAGGCATCTCACTGGCTATAGGGAAAAAGGCTATCTACGAAAGCGCAACCTGGCGAGACAGCCGCGAGTTGTTAGATGCTGAAATTGACAAACTTACGGAAGAACTGAACAGAATGAATTAACCTAACCAATCGAAATAAGGTTGAGGTACAGTTAATGCCACCGGTCCATTCGCGCCGCTTATTGATTCCGCTTGTCCCGATCTACCGGCTGGCGCTCGCCCTGCGCGAACTCCGTCTCCGCTCCGGGCTTGAGCAGGTCCGCCGTCTTCACTATCCCGTCGTCAGCGTCGGCAACCTCTCCACCGGCGGCTCCGGAAAAACGCCTCTCACCATTGCGCTGGCCCAGGCGCTCGCAGTACGTGGTCTGCATGTTGACATACTCTCCCGCGGCTATGGCCGCAAGAGCAAACTTGCCAGCCGCGTTGACCCCAACGGCGCCGCCGAAGACTTCGGCGATGAACCGCTTCTGATCGCCCGCGAAACCGGCCTTCCCGTCTATGTGGCTTCCCAGCGTTACGATGCTGGCCTGCTGGCCGAGGCCGAAGCCCTGCCAACCTCCGAGCAAAACCACCCGCCCATCGTCCACCTCCTCGACGACGGCTTCCAGCACCGCCAGCTCCGCCGTGATGTCGATATTTTGCTTCTGAACCGCAATGACTTGACGGACTGCTTGCTCCCGGCGGGCAACTTGCGCGAACCCGTGCGCGCCTTGCAACGGGCAACGGTCCTTGCAATTCCAGCCGGCGAGCCCGAAGTCGAGCAATACCTGCGGGAAATCATTGACAGACACTCTGAAACTTCGCGTTGGATCGGTCCTGTCTGGCGCCTGCGCCGCACCATGGAAATCCCCGCCGTCAGTGGCCCCGTGGCCGCCTTCTGCGGCATCGCCCGCCCGGAGCAGTTCTTCGCCGGCCTCGAAGCCTCCGGCTTGCATCTAGCCGCCCGCGCAGCTTTCCCCGATCACCACCGCTACACCGCCCACGACCTTGACCGCCTCATTGCCGCCGCCCGTGCCGCCGGAGCTACGGCGCTCATCACCACAGAAAAAGACTTGGTCCGCCTGGGGAATCTCGCTTCTGTTTTTTCTGAGTCCCTGCCGCTCAAGACCGCCCGCCTGCGCATCGAGATCGAGGATCAGGACTCTGTGCTGGATTGGCTGGTGGACCGGCTGAAGCAGGTTGCGGAACGGGTGAAATAGACACACATCGCAGGGCTACCACTGACTGCATTTCGTTATGACCGGTTGTTTGAGCATATGGAAATCTCCGTTGACCCATGATTCCCAGTTGGCGCCGTAGCAGGCGCTTTCCCGGTACAATCCATTTTTATAACGATAAACTATCAGCGTCTTCTCGCTTGCGGAATCGTGTGCGGCCAAAACGAGATCGTTGAATCCATTCGTCCGCGTATCCGCCACGGTAATCAGTTGGTACCCTCCGACTCCTTTCTTATCGTTTCGAGTGTCAAGAAGCAGTTGGTAGCCATTTGCGGTCTTCATGAATACCCAGATCGGGCAGTTCCCTGTCGCGCCGCATCCTGCTTTGATTCCAAATGCTTGGGCAATTACTTCTGGAGTTCCGTCACCGTTCAGATCGATAAATTCAATTGAAGTATCCCCCGCAATCTTACGTAGTTCCTGCTCGGAACCAATCTCCAAATCAGCCATGAATGGCCGGATCAGTGCGGCTACTGTCTTCAGTAGCGCAGTCCTCTCGAGAGGAATGAGGTCTGGTGAGTTGCGAATTGTTCGTTTGTAATCCAGTTCATGCGCTTTGCGTTCACTCCAGTAGAAATGCCCGCTCTTCGACTCTTGAGAAGCAGGATTCTGCCCCGTCGCGCAAGCAACCGTTACGAGAAAAAATGCAATTCCAATCACTGAATGTTTCACAACCAGGACTTTACACCAAAACGGCGTTCGAATCCATAAATGTATCCAAACAGATGTACCCGACCCGTGAGAAAATCAAAGTTTGCAGACCCACTCCAACTTTCGCTTGCTTGTGGTCCGGCTCGGCGCCATGGGCGACATTCTGCACGCCCTTCCGGCAGTGACAGCTCTGCGCCAGGCCCATCCCGATTGGGTCATCGATTGGGTCGTCGAGCCGCGCTGGCGCGCGCTGCTGGCGGCTGAAGGCAGCACCGGCCGCCAATCCGCTAATTCCGCCCAGCCTCTTGTCGACCGCCTGCACTATGCCGCCACCAGGCAGTGGCGCAAAGCCCCCTTTAGCCGCCAAACCATCAATGAATTCAAGGCTTTGCGTTCCGCGCTTCGTGCCGGCGAGTACGACGCCGTGATCGACCTGCAAGGAGCCATCCGTTCGGCTCTGATCGCGCGCCTCGCCGGTTGCTCGCGTCTGATTGGCGAGGCTAATCCTCGAGAATTGCCTGCGCGCTGGCTCTATTCCGAACGCGTAGCCACTCATGGCAAACACGTCATCGAGCAGGACGTTGAACTAGCCTCGGCCATCGCCGGCGATCAGCTCGTGCCTGCCGCGCCTCTACTGCCCATTGACTCAGCCGCCGAGCTTTGGGCCGATGAAATCCTGCCTCCAGCATCCGGCCAGCACGCCGTACTCATCACGCCCGGCGCCGGCTGGGGCGCCAAGCGCTGGCCCGTCGAACGCTATGCCAGTGTCGCGCAAAGCCTGATTGCCCGCGGCTTCCGCGTGCTCATCAACGTCGGCCCCGGCGAGGAGCCTCTGGCCGAGGCCATCGTCAGCGCCACCGAAGGCGCAGCCACTCCGCTGGCCTGCACGCTGCCCCAACTCATCGCCCTCACCCGCCGCATTGCTCTGGTTATTGCCGGAGACACCGGCCCGCTTCACCTGGCCTGCGCCCTCGGCCGCCCAGTGGTGGGCATCTACGGACCCACCGACCCCAGTCGCAACGGCCCCTTCGGAACGCGCTTCACCGTACTGCGCAGCCCCGCAAGCCGCCGCAACCACACCCGCCGCGCAGCGCCAGAAGCCGGTCTGCTCACCATCCAGCCCGCCGACGTCCTGCGTGCCGCCGACGCCTTGCTTTATCCTGAATCAGCCATATGATTCAACAATGCTGGGTGCCCCATCCATTTCGCGTTCATTGCGAAATGGGTGGAAAACCACGAACCTTATTCGAGCCAATGCAATAGGAGATAGTTCTTTGACCCAGCAAATTCAACCGCTGAAACCCGACTGGATCGCACGCTGGCAGCGCATCGCCCGCCGCATCCGCGTCCCGTTGGGATTTCTCTCCGCTGCACTCTACATTTTCGAACTTCTCCGCCACGCTCCCCATCCAGCCGCCATCGCCTGGAGCCTGGCGCTGGTCCTGCCCGGCCTTGCCTTGCGCGCCTACGCCTCCGGCTATGTGAAAAAGAATCGCGAACTTACCGTAACCGGCCCTTACGCCTTCACTCGCAACCCGCTCTACCTAGGCTCCATGCTGATTGCTGCCGGCTTTGCCCTGGCGCTGCTCAGTTGGCCGGTGGCGCTGGTGCTCGCCCTCGGCTTTGTAGTCATCTACGTGCCGGTCATAGCCTCCGAGGAGCGCTTCCTTCGCGCTGCTTTCCCCACCTTCGACGACTATTGCCAGCACGTTCCGCGCCTGATCCCGCGGCTCACCCCGGCCCGCTACTCAGTCGCCGAAAGCACCCACGATGCCGGAGCAGGCCATTTCTCCCTGTCGCTCTATCTCCAGCATCGCGAGTACAATGCAGGGATAGGGGCTTTGTTGCTTTACCTTAGCCTGCTCCTTCTGAGGCCGCTGTTGGCCGCATATGTGAATCTGCCGCGATGAGCGGATGACCAGCGAAAGCAGTTACTTCAAAAAGGAGCCCTGACGACGGTGAAAACGCGTTCAACCCTGATCGCCGTTCTTTGCGTTCTCGCCCTGGCCGCCGCGGCTTATGCCCAGCAGGCGACCCCGCTCGCGCCTCCTCGCCCCGGCTACAGCTTTCCTCTCAAGCAGACCCTCACCTACTCGGTGGATTGGCGTGTATTCCCTGCCGGAACAGCCGTGCTTCACTTCGAGGCCGCCGGTGACCGCGAAAACCTCTCCGCCAGCGCCTACACCAGCGGCGCCATCAACCTGATCTTCCACGTCGGCGACCACTTCCAGTCCAGCTTTGACCGCGCCAAAGGCTGCACCTACGACTTCAACAAGCAGACCGTCGAGGGCCGCCGCCAGGTCAATTCAACGCTCCATCTCGACTACGCCCAGAACCGCGCCATCCTGGACGAGAAAAACCTGGTCACAAAGCAAACCAAGCACGTTGAATCCCCCGCGCCCGCCTGTCTCACCGACCTGCTCACCGGCGTCTTCTACGCTTCCTCGCAGCCCATCGCCCTGGGACACAACTTCGTTATCCCGGTCTTTGACGCCATGCGCGTCGTGCCCGTCACCATGAAGATAGAAGGCCGCGAGGAGATCAAAACCCCGCTCGGTGTCTTTAAAACACTGCGCGTGCAGCCCACCGCCGACGCTGGCGTGGTCAAGAATCGCGGCAACATCTGGATCTGGTACACCGACGACGAGCGCCACCTGCCCGTCCAGATGCGCGCCCGCCTCTTCTGGGGCACCATCACCTTCCGCCTCATCGCCAACGACAGTAAGTAATTGATCCACTTGCCTATCCGAAGCTTCGGCATCTTCCAGAGGTTCCCAATGACCCGGCTGATTTTACTTCTTTGTCTCCTCGTTCCCAGCGCCAAAGCCCAATTCTTTGGCGGTGAGCCCATCGGAGGATCGAACGGTCCCGTTTCGCGCTTTCCGGGCCCTCAAAGCTACCGTGATTCGGCGACCGGGATTACATTCTACGTGGAGTCCGACGGGCTCCACGTAGCCGCAATCTCCAAGGAGGGGAAGATCCTCTGGGTAAGAGACCCATTCCACGACGCCAAACTGAGTGATTACAGGACCCACAAGCCGCAGATCGTTTTCATCGGCAAAGGAAGCTGGGTGGTCAATGGAGTCCTGCGGAAAGATATTCCTACCATTCGGATCGGATTCAACTCCTCGCAATTCGGGGTGATGAAAATGAGCGATGGAGAATTTCAATTCCTCGGCCAAGATTAGTCACTGCGATCATTGGAAGCAAGATCGGCGGGTGACCGGGTGCCCCCGAATGCCTTGCGGATGCCCCATCCTAACCGCGTATACCGCGGCCCCCACGGATAGGTCTTGGTCCGTGGGGTGGTTGAGCGGTTAGAGTGGGATACCACAACCCTCCATCCGATACGCCGAAGGCGACATTGCCTGGACGGCCAGTCCTATCCCAGCAACTCCCCAACAATTCCCGCCGCCGCCTTCAGCGCCGCATCGATCTGCGACTGGTCTTTTCCGCCGGCCTCGGCAATCTCCGGCTTTCCGCCGCCCGATCCGCCCACCAGCTTCGCCACCGCGCCCACTAGCTTGCCCGCCTGAATCCGCTTGGTCAGCCCTCCGGTCACCCCGGCAATCAGCGCCACCTTGTCCTCGGGCTGCGCCGAGGCCACCACCACCACGCCCTCGCCCAGCTTCTGCTTCAGGTTGTCCACCAGTGTCCGCAACTGCCCGCGCTCCAGCGCATCGGCCCGTAGAGTCACCAGCTTCACGCCCTTCACTTCCACCGTCCGCGCCAGCGCCTCATCCAAAGCCCCTGCAGCCGACTTCATCCGCGCCTCGTCCAGCTCCCGCCGCAGCCGCTTCAGCTCGTCCTCTTGCGCGGCCAGCTTTCCACGGAAGGCCTCAGGAAGATTCTCCACCGAGGGAACCAGTTGTGCCGCAATCTGCGCCACCTCAAAGCCGCGCCGGAACTCGCCCAGAGAGCCAAAGCCCGTGATCGCCTCCAGCCTTCTGACTCCTGATGACACGGACTCCTCTCTCATAATCTTCACCAGGCCAATCTCGCCCGTGGCCCGCGTGTGCGTCCCGCCACATAATTCAGTAGAAAAGTCGCCAACTTTGATCACCCTGACCTTGTCACCGTACTTTTCGCCGAACAGCGCCATGGCGTGGTACTCGTTCACTGCCACGTCGATGGGCACATCCTCAATCGCCTCGACCTTGGTATCGGCCAGAACCTGCCGGTTCACAATCGTCTCAATCTCGGCCAGCTCCTCATCGGCCACCGGCGCGAAGTGCGAGAAGTCGAAACGAAACCGCTCCGGATGGACTGCCGATCCTGCCTGCTTCACATGCGTCCCCAGAACCTGCCTGAGCGCCGCATGCAGCAGATGCGTCCCCGTATGATTCCGCCGAATCGCATCGCGCCGCTCGGCGTCCACCACCGTCCGAACATGATCGCCGACGGCCAGCGGCTCCTTCAGCAGAGCCTTGTGCGCCCTCACTCCCTGCACCGGCAGCACGCAACCCTGAATCTCGGCAACAGTCGTGTTCCCATCCGTAGAGGTGAACCAGCCCGTATCGCCCGCCTGTCCGCCCGCGTCGCCGTAGAAGCTCGTCTGGTTCAGCACCACCTCCACTAGCTCGCCGGCTTTAGCAGCCGGAACCCCCACGCCATTCTTGACAATCGCCAAAACCTCCGCGTCGTTCGCGGTGAGCGATTTATAACCCAAAAACTCAGTCTTTGCTAAATCTCGATAAGCCGGACTGGCCGTCTTCTGGCTCCCGCCCTTCCACGATGCGCGCGCGCGGGCTTGCTCTTCGTTCTTGGCTTCTTCAAACCCCTTAAGATCAAAATCAACCCCTACATCATGTGCCGCGGATATCATGAAATCAAGCGGCAAGCCATATGTCTCATAAAGATGGAATGCCTTTGATCCAGGAAAGGCAACGGGGCGGCCGAGTTTGCGTAAGCCGCTGATCGCAAGTGAACGATTCAACATGGCCGCCGTATCGGGTGATCTAGCGAGTTCATCATCGAATTTGGTCTGCGCTGTCATAATTCCGGGCAGTTCCCGCTCCAAGCTTGCGTCAAGTGCATCTGTGAATTGCTTCGAGCCGACCTCCAAGATTTTGAAGAAGCGCTGTTCTTCCCGCTTGATTACGTCCTCGATGCGGCCTTTTGCATCAACGAGCTCTGGATATGCGCTCGACATTAAAGGAATGACGGCATTTGTCATGTAGTGGAAAATGGGCGTCTTCGCGCCGTTAATGTATGTATGCCATATGGCACGTCGCATGATCTTGCGAAGAACGTAACCGCGCCCCTCATTACTCGGAATTACGCCATCGTTGATGAGGAAAACTGCCGCTCTTGCATGGTCAGCGATTACCCTAAAAGATGCGGCAGATTTCGAGTCGGTAGTCTCCATCATTTGTTGACCGCCGGATGCTTGATTCACGAGGAGTACAGCGGCTTCGATCAACGGCTTGAACAAGTCTGTATCAAAATTCGATGGCACTCCTTGCAGCGCAGCCGCCAGCCGCTCCAGCCCCGCGCCGGTATCAATCGATGGCTTGGGCAGCGGTTCTAACTTGTACTCAACATTTTGTCCAAGACCTGGAAGCGCGGAGCGCTCGAACTGCATGAAGACCAGATTCCAGATCTCCACGTAGCGCGCCTCGTCTTGGCCAAATGGTTTATCCACCCCCGGCGTCTCCGCCGCCTCCAGCCCCATATCGTAAAAAATCTCCGAGCACGGCCCGCACGGTCCTGTCTCGCCCATCTGCCAGAAGTTGTCCTTCATCCCGCATGCGTGGATGCGCTCTTTCGGCACGCCGGCTTCAATCCAGAACTTTTCCGCCTCGTCATCGCGCGGCACGCCCTCCGCTCCCTCGAAAACCGTCACGTACAGCCGCTCTACCGGAATCTCGAAGCAGCCGTCCTTGCGCTTACCCGTAATCAGCTCCCATGCGTAGTGAATCGCCTCGCGCTTGAAATAATCTCCGAAGCTGAAGTTCCCCAGCATCTCAAAAAACGTATGATGCCGCCGCGTAAAGCCGACATTCTCCAGGTCGTTATGCTTGCCCCCGGCGCGCACGCACTTCTGCGAGGTCGTCGCGCGCGTGTAGTCCCGCCGCTCCGCCCCCAAAAACAGGTCCTTGAACTGGTTCATCCCCGCGTTGGTAAACAGCAGCGTGGGGTCGTTGGCCGGCACCAGCGAGGAGGAGTGCACTCGCCGGTGCCCCCTCGACTCAAAAAAGCGAAGGAACCGCTCGCGAATCTCATTCCCCGTCATTTCGTTTTTTGGGCGTGTTTCCATCACTTTAAGTGTAACTGTAGGCGGGACGGGACGCACGTGAAGCTGGAAATCCGGCGGCATAAAGCCAACAGAATTGACGCGGGTTTAGCCCGGAGGTACGCGTTTCGAGAATTCGCCTCGCTACAAATCCAGCTTTTTCATAAACTCTGCATCCAGCCGCAGAGCCTCCATGGTGTCCATGTCGAACTCCTCCTGCTCGATGTAGTAGTGCTTGAGGCCTGTGGCCGCGCGCAGAATCAAGCGGTAATCCACCACTCCCCGGCCCATTACGGTCGAGTGAAACTCGCCATTCGCCCCCTTCACCACATCCTTCACATGCAGCAGCGGGAAGCGCTCCGGCGTTTTGGCCAGATACTCCACTGGGTTGCGTCCGGCCGCCGCCACCCATCCGCAATCCATCTCAAAGCAGACCAGCTTGGGGTCGGTGAGCCGCAGCAGTTCGTCGTAGAAGATCACCCCGCCCTCCGAGTCGAACTCCGGTCCGTGATTGTGGTAGCCGAAGACCATCCCCGCATCCTTTACCTTTTCTCCAATCACGTTCAATTGGCCCGCCACCCAGCGCCAATCTTCCAGTGTGAGCAAGCCCTTGAGAGCAGGATCGCGCCGCCGCGGCCAGGGGCAGATGATGTAATCAAGACCCAGCGCATGGCCATACTCGATCAGCTCATCCTGATGCGCCATCAGCAACTCCAGCGTATGATGGGTGCTTGTGCAGCGCAGCCCCGCCCTATCCATCGCCTTGCGAAACTCCGCCGCCGTGCGGTCGTAGTAGCCCGCCGCCTCGACCTCTGTGTATCCCGCCGCCCGCACTTGAGCGAGCGTGCCGTCAAAGTCCTTGGGCAGCAGCGCGCGCACGCTGTAGAGTTGCAGGCCGATGGGCAGCCCCAGAGGCTTGGCGGCCAGCCGGCCGGCGCCCGCGCTGGCTGCCGCAACCGCTGCCGTGGCCTTCAGAAAACTTCTACGCGATGTGTTGCTCATTTGCTCGTTCTCCTGGGGATGGCCGAAGCTATCCCCTGATCGTCTTCGCCGACGCGTCCCACGTGGCCACGCTGTGGTGAAAGTAAGAGTAATTCGCCAGATGGCAGCCGATGGCCGCGTTGTTGCTGAAAACCTCGTCCTCGACAACGTGCTCACGCGTCTGGACGGCACGGAAGAAGTTGGCAAGGTGGTCGGCAGTGTCGTCGTAGCCCGGCGGCGTCGCGTAACTCTCCACCTCGTTGGGCACCACCGCTGCCTTCGCCGCCGGATGCCCCGCGCGCCACTCCTCCAGGCCCTTCTGCCGCTGTGCCTGGGTCATCCCGTTCCAGCCATAACCCTCAAACTGCGGTCGCACATCCTGCGGCGTGAAGGTCACCGTCCGGCCCGTCACCACCAGCGTTCCCTTGGAGCCGTAGAACGCCAGCCCCTCGTCGCCGTCGTTGTTGTTCTGGTTGCAGTGCAGGTGTACCTTGAGCTCCGGATAGTCGTACACGGTCTCCAGAAAATCCGGAAAATCCCGCCCGTCCTTGTAGTGGTAGAGCCCGCCGCTCGAAAAGGCCCGGTTGGCCACGGTGTTCATTCCGGTAATCGCCTGAATGCCGGAGATCAGGTGCACAAACAGGTCGCCGCCCAGGCCCGAGCCGTAGTCGGCAAACAACCGCCAGCGGAAGAAGCGCACCGGGTCGAAGTCGTGCGGCGGCGCATCCTGGATGAAGCTGGCCCAGTCGACGGTCTGCGGGGTAGCGTCGGCGGGCACCGGGTACACCCAGGCGCCCCCCGGCGAGTTGCGGTTCCACTTAGCATCGATGGAGTGCACCTCGCCGAGGCGCCCCGACTGGTATATCTCACGCGCCTTGGCGTAAAGAATCGAGCTGACCCGCTGGCTGCCGGCCTGGAAGATGCGCTTGCCCGCCTGCACGGCATCGACCATGGCGAAACCGTCGGCCACCGAATGCGACATAGGCTTTTCGCAGTACACGTCCTTGCCCGCCGCCACCGCGTCCAGAGTCACACGCCGGTGCAAATGGTCCGAGGTAGCCACCAGCACCGCATCCACGTCCTTGCGGTCGAGAAAGGGGCGATAGTCGCGGGTGGTTTCGATCTCCCCTCCCCATGCCTCTTTGGCCGCCTGGTGGCGCGTCTCATACAGGTCCGCGGCGCCCACGCACACCCCCGTCGGCACCGTCCGCGCCGAGCGAAGCAGGTCGCAGCCGCGAATCCCCGTCCCGATGGAGACAAAACGAATCTTGTGCCCCTCTGCCGGTTCCTGAGCAACTAGCGCCGCCGGCTCCAGCAGTGTAGCCTTCACCGCTGCCCCTCCAGCCGCCGCAACCGCCCCCAAACGCACAAACTCCCGCCTTGTCATGGATGATGCCTTCATAGTCTCCCTCCCGTGTGTGCATCATTCTCGCTTCCCGCTATCCCCCATGTCCACACCCCCGGCAAGATAAGCCGGCCAGCGCTATTCGGTGCCCTCGCCATGCGCCCTCTTCTCCGGCAATCGGAGCTTCAACTTCGCTCTTCAAACCGCTCTGCGGACCTCCTCCAGGTGGATCATGTGAGAATGAATAGGTAGACCATCATGACCAACGAACCCCCTGAAGAGTCCCAGCCCATACCCGAAATCTCGCCCGAGCCGGTCACCGAACCCATCGCGGAATCTGCCGCCAACCTTGCGGGTGCCCCTGGTCCCTCGCTTTTGGGGACCAGGGAAACTCAGCCCATCGAGCCAGCCCTAGCCCCCGTCGCGGAGCCAGAGCCAGAAGAGTCGGCCGAGTCCTTTGCCGACCTGCTCAACGACTACGAGCGCAGCCACTCGCACAAATCCGAGCCCGGCCAGCAACAGCTCCAGGGCACGGTCGTCTCCCTCTCCGCTGACCAGGTCTTCCTCGACATCGGCTACAAAACCGAGGGCGTTCTGCCCCGTTCGGCCTTCGCCAACAACGCCGAAGCCGTCAAGCCAGGCGACTCCTTCCCCGTCTCCGTCACCGGCCGCAACACCGAGCGCTATTACGAGCTTTCGCGCTTCAAAGTGGCCCAGCCCCGCGACTGGTCGTCCCTTGAAGCCGCCTTCCAGCAGAAGCTGGCCATCGTCGGCACCGTTACAGAGGTCCGCAAGGGCGGCGTCACGGTCGATGTCGGCGTGCGCGCCTTCATGCCCGCCAGCCGCAGCGGGACCAAGGACGCAGCCGAGCTTGAAAAGCTCGTCGGTACGGAGATCACCTGCCGCATTACCAAGCTCGATGTGATGGATGAAGACGTCGTCGTTGACCGCCGCGTAGTTCTCGAAGAGCAGGCCCGCGGCCTCACCGAAGCTCGCCGCGAGGAACTGAAGGAAGGCGCCATCGTCACCGGCACCGTCCGCACCCTCATGCCCTACGGAGCCTTCATCGACCTCGGCGGCATCGACGGCCTGCTCCACGTCTCCGACATTTCCTTCGCCCGCGTTGCCAAGCCCGAAGATGTGCTCGTTGTCGGCCAGGAGCTCCAGCTCAAAATCCTCAAAATCGATCCCGGAACCCAGAAAATCTCTCTCGGCCTCAAGCAGCTTCAGCCCGAGCCCTGGCTGACCGCCCCCGGCCGCCTCGCCGTCAACCAGCGCATCACCGGCACGGTCACTCGCCTGGCCGATTTCGGCGCTTTTGTCGAGATCGAGCCCGGCATCGAGGGCCTAATCCACATCTCCGAAATGTCTTACGGCAAAAAGCTGCGCCACCCCTCCGACCTGCTCAAGCAAGGTGACCGCGTCGATGCCGTCATCCTCGGCATCAAGCCCCCAACCGAGTCTCAGTCCGGCCGCATCTCCCTTGGCCTCAAGCAGACCCTCGCCGACCCCTGGATCGATGTCGAGCGCGCCTTCCCCGTCGGCTCCTCGATCACTGGCCCTGTCACCAAGCTGATGAACTTCGGAGCCTTCGTGCAGCTCACCGACGGCGTCGAAGGCCTGGTCCACATCAGCGAGATCACCGCCGAGCGCCGCCTCAACCACCCCTCTGAAGTGTTGCGCGAGGGCCAGATCGTCAAAGCGCAAATCCTGGCCATCGACCCCGAAAAGCGCCAGATCAAGCTCAGCATGAAGCAGCTTGTCCCCGGCGACATCGACGAGTACATCGCCGAGCACAAGCCCGGCGACACCGTCTCCGGCCGCGTCGTCGAAATCTCTGGCTCCCTCGCGCAAATCGAACTCGGCGACGGCATTCGCGCTACTTGCCGCATCCAACCCGGCGTTGCCGCGCAAGCGGCGTCTGCCCCACCGCAGGTGGCCGAAGGCGCTCCGCCCGCACGGCCAGTGCCTGCCTCACCGCAGGTGGCCGCGCAAGCGGCGTCTGCCGCACCACAGGTGCCCAAGCTCGATCTCTCCTCGCTCTCCTCGCAGCTGAAGAGCCGCTGGAAGGGCAACACCCCCGCCCCCTCCGCCAAACCCGAAGCCCTCGCCGAAGGCCAAATCCGCACCTTCAAAATTACCAAGCTGGACGCCGAAGCCAAAATGATCGAGGTGGAGTTAGCGTAGGATTTCGCGGGTGCCCCCGGTCCCTCGCCTTTGGGGACCGGGGAGGTGAAGACAAGTATCCCGGTCCCCAGAATCGCAATGAGCCGTAAAAAGCTGTGCCCCGTTCATCGCAGTTCTATCGCGATGAGCGGGAGGGCAACAGCAGGTGCCCCGGTCCCCAGAATCGCAACGAGCCGTAAAAGCTGTGCCCCGTTCATCGCAGTTTTATCGCGATGAGCGGGAGGGCAACGCAGGTTTGATGTGTCATCCTGAGCAATCGACTTGCCAAGTCAAGTTAGTCGTCCACCGGCGTTGCCGGCCCGCTGGGCCCCAAACTGTAACGCCGGCCTCCCGGCCGGCTGTAGCGTGGACCTCCCGGTCCACGTTTGTTTCTTTCTACGGCTCGAATGAACGAGTCGCTACAAAATCACCCCAGAGGGGTGGCGGAAAATAGCCCGGGGCGAACCCTGAGCGCACCGGGGTCCCCGGCGAGCGATCTTTGCTCGCTGGGGTGGAAAGCGAAGGGGCAACCCGGGGAATGCCTCATCAGAGGATCGCGCCCTGTAGGGGCGCTGCGAAATACCACCTTTTAGCTCCCGTTCATTAGCAGATTTGCAGAATGTTCGAAGAATAGAGTAGGATTAAATCCTACCGGATGGGAGGCGAACCTATGCGCTCTACACAACAATTCAGCATCACCCTGACCCATGAGATGGCCGATATGGTCCGCACCAAAGTCGAATCTGGAGAATATGCATCGGAGAGCGAAGTCATCCGCGACGGACTGCGCGCCCTTGAGATGCACGACCGCGCACTCGAAGCCTGGCTGCGTGAAGATGTAACTGCGGCCTACGACGCCATGAAGGCTGATCCTTCCCGCGCTCGTTCGGCAGCCCAGGTTCGCGCCTCGCTGGCAGCGGCCCATAAATCAGCTCTTCGGGCTGGATGATGCACAACATCGTCTATGCACCGGAAGCTGAGGCTCAGCTGGTGCTCTATATTTCCATATTGCCGTGGCCGCCTCTCTAGAGATTGCCACACGCTACACTGACGCCGTCGTAGAGTCCCACCCCTTATATCACTTCAATGCATTCAGGATTTTGGCGCGAAGTTGTGCATCTGGATTTCTGCTCAATGCCTCTCTGAACCATTGATTTGCATCATTCGTGTAACCCTGCCTAGAAAGACTAAGGGCTAAATTATAGGCAGATGCGGCATCATTTTTGTCTGCCTGAGCAGCAATTCGATAGCTTGTTTCAGCTTTGCTCCAGTCACTAGTATCAAAATAGCAATTACCTAACTGGAATTGCATAAATGGATACTTTCCATCAGATGCCCGAATTGCTGCTTGAGATGCAGCTATACACTCTGTGTAACGCTGGAGGTTTTCGAAGATTCTTGCCTCGGTGTTTAAGGTAAATGGGTTTTCTGGATCGGCTGCAACCGATTCTTTAATGTATTCCAACGCTGGTTGGTAAACCCCTCTTTCGTCGAGTACTATTGCCATTATCCTGTATACAAATGGCAATGTGGATTTGAAGTAGCGTTCATTTTCCTTCGAGGTCTTCACTGATGCTTCCACGCACTTTCTTCCGTCGGCGAGTACGATATCATCATTCGTAACTGGTTGGAGATAATTCTCCCTTGCTGCATAGCAATAATCGTAGCTATAGTAGCTGCTACTATCTGCTGCCTTTTCGTAAGCATTGGCTGCATTTGTATGATCGTTGACAGCATCTCTTCTGTCGCCTTCAGAATCCCATTCATATGCTAATGGTTCATAGAGACTCGCATAGCGTTTGAACCACTTTTCAGCATCCTCTGGTCGCTTGGTCTTGTCATATTCATAGATTAGATTTCTATACGCGCGTACAACTAGATCTTCGCCACAGATTTTAGAGTTTCCGTTTGCGACAAGAGTGTGTAAAGGAATTGCCTCAGTATATTTTTCATGGTCGATCATTGTATTGCCAAGTATAAAGTTGGCAATCAAAAGTCCCTGTCCTTTTGCTGTTTTGGTGGCCTCGACTGCCTCATGTCCTGCCTCAGATAAATATTTCTCGTGGGCTGTTGTTGCTTGTACTTGGTCTTCACTGCCCTTTTCAGCAAGTTGGGTTTTTAAGCTTTCATATGTGGCGCGGTCATAGAGAATATAAGACAGCAAAGCACGATGTTCGGCGGATGGCTTTTCGTTTACTAGCTTTCGTGCAGCTTTGATTCCGGGGTCGCTTAATTCGATGGCTTTTGTGCCTAAGCATGTCATTTCAGTAAGGGCATCTTCCCTGTTCGTGGACGTAGTGATTGTTTCCATCAACTCAAGGAGCTTTCGTGTTTGTTGTTGATATTCTGATGAAGGTTCATTAGAGTATTCGGCCTGTGACCGTTTACTGAATATAATCCTTGCGTCGTTCAAGCTGCTATCAATGTTCAATTCCGTAGTAGTATCAGTCTTTTGATCAAGGATTGATCTGACATAAGCGACAGGGATAGCGAAATTCAGGTTTTGTCCGTCATCGAATGTCCCAACCGCTACGCCTATTACCTCGCCTTTTGCGTTGAGTATGGGACCTCCTGACGACCCATGGGAAATAGGGCTTGTGATCTGTAATAAATCCCGGTCTCTAATCTTTCGTAAACCAGAAATAATACCTTGACTAATTGATTTTTCCAATCCCTCTGGATTCCCAATCGCGAATATTTGCTCTCCAGGTGATACTGTGTCCAATGCGAGTTGAAGAGGTTTTGAAGTCAAGTCAACGTCCACTGATAGTAGGGCTAAATCATTTTTTTCATCTGTGCGAATGATCTTAAGTGGAATACGGACGGGACCAACTGCAAGAACTGGATTTCCAGCATCAACTACATGGGCATTCGTAATCAGAAGCCTTGGAGCGATTAGGAAAGCGCTTCCGAGAGCGTTTGGTGTACCGCTACTATCGTTGAGATAGATGAGGAAGACGGATTCTTGGGTCGAATTATAGACTTGCTTAGCGGTATCTCCATCTTGCCCAATAGCTGTAGACGTAACCAAGAATACGGTCGCCGTCAATAGCAAGAATGAGCGCATTGCGCACCTGCCATTTCTCCTGTACATGGTCGTCTGAGGGGTCGTGAAGGGCAAGTACAGGATTGACTACGAACTTTAGCATATTCGATTTAGATTGTGAACTTTAATGTCGAGGGTTGTCCTTTTCGCTTATTTTGCGAAAGGGTGGAAGACCACGAACCTCAAGCGTGAAGCGCCCGCCTGGACGGCCAGCCCCTTGCAGATTATTTCCCCACTTTGTGCACAATGATTTCAGAAGTTGTCTTTCAAATCATCGTCCCGGCACTCCTCTTCGCGCTGCCTTCCAGCCGGAAGCGGCCGGCAGAGGCCGAATCGTCCCGTAACTCCTTTGCCAGGAATATTTTGCAGGGAACTTCTTTGTTTTCTATATTTTGCAGCGCAACCCTGCCTGTAACCTCTAGAAAACAAGGATTTTGCGCCCAAAGTATGGGTGGGGGTACCCCATGGTCCAGCTTCGCCGGCCCATCAACACCAACAGCCGGGTGTCCTACATCTCGATTTTGAGATGTGGAAGTCACCTTACTCCGTCCACCCCTTCGCCCGCTCCACAGCCCGCGACCACTGTCCGCGCCGCTCGGCCCGCTCACTTGCAGCCATCTTCGGCTCAAAGCGCACATCACCCTGCCGTTTGGCCCGCAAATCCTCCGGCCCTGCCCAGAATCCCGTGGCCAGCCCCGCCAGGTAAGCAGCGCCCAGCGCGGTCGTCTCCGTCACTTGCGGACGCACCACCGGCACGCCCAACACATCTGCCTGGAACTGCATCAGCAGGTTGTTCACCGCCGCGCCGCCATCTACGCGCAACGCCGCCAGCGGCGTACCTGTCTCGCTCTGCACGGCTTCGAGCACATCGGCCACCTGGAAGGCGATGCTCTCCAACGCCGCCCTGGCAATGTGTCCCGGCGTGGTGCCGCGGCCCAGGCCAATCAACATTCCGGAGGCGTGCGGGTCCCAATGCGGCGCGCCCAGCCCCACAAACGCCGGCACAAACACCACACCTCCCGTATCCGGCACGCTCGCGGCGAGCACCTCTACTTCGGCCGAGGAGCCGAGAAGCTTCAAATTGTCCCTCAGCCACTGCACCACGGCCCCGCCAATGAAGATGCTCCCCTCCAGCGCATACTCCAGCCGCTTCTCTGCGCTTGCCGCCAGAGTGGTTATCAGCCGGTGCTTGGAGCGCACGAACCCCGTCCCGTTGCCGTCGCGTCCCGTCCCGATGTTCTGCAACAGAAAGCAGCCCGTCCCGTAGGTGTTCTTGGCCTCGCCCGCCTTCCAGCACAACTGCCCAAAGAGCGCCGCCTGCTGGTCGCCGGCAATGCCCGCAATCTCGACGCCGCCCAGGCCCAGCGTCGTCGTCACCTCGCCTACCTTCTGGCTGGACCAAACAACCTCCGGCAACATGCTCCGAGGAATGTTGAAAATCTTCAGCAGTTCATCATCCCACTCGCCTTTCACGATGTTGAACAGCAGTGTCCGCGATGCATTGGTCACATCCGTCACGTGCCTCTGCCCGCTGGTCAGGTGCCAGATCAGCCAACTGTCCACCGTCCCGAAGGCCAGCTCGCCCTTCTCCGCCTGCGCCCGCGCTCCCGGCACGTTGTCCAGAATCCATCCCACCTTGGTCGCGGAAAAATACGGATCTAACACCAGCCCTGTCTTATTCGAAACAGTCTCTTCCGCGCCGCTCTCCTTCAACTCAGCGCAGCGCGCGGCCGTCCGCCGGTCCTGCCAGACAATTGCCTTGTGAATTGGCTTGCCCGTCGCCCGATCCCACACAATCACCGTTTCGCGCTGGTTAGTGATACCGATGGCGGTCACGTCGCGGGGCCGCGCGCCCACTTTGCCCAAAGCCTCTACTGCGCAACTCATCTGGCTGGTCAGAATCTCCACGGGCGAGTGTTCCACCCATCCCGCTTGCGGAAAGAACTGCTCGAACTCATGCTGCGCCACCGCGGCAATCGCTCCCGCCTGGTCAAAAAGAATCGCGCGTGAACTTGTCGTTCCCTGGTCCAATGCAAGAATGTAAGCCATTTGTCAGGCCCCTCTTCGCAATCCAGTCAAACACGCGGAGCTATGCGCGGGCAAGGCAGTGAGAGCTTTCCGCTCCGCCGCTATCTCTGATACCGCTTGATGAGCAGAAAGGTACGCAATTCAATTGCGGTTCGCTTTTATTGTGGAGTTATTGTATCCTAAAGATGATGCCCCGTATGTTGGCGGCGATTACAACGGAGGATATTTCAATGGCAGATACAACGAAAAAGGCAAAGACAACCGCGAAAACCCGCAAGCCTGCAATAAAGAAAGAGAAACTTACCAGCGCAGCAACCCATGCACTGCCTTCCCGAGAAGAGATTGAGCGGCTGGCGCAAACATATTGGGCGCAGCGCGGTTACCAGGACGGATTCGCGGAGCAGGATTGGCTGCGCGCGGAGCAGGAACTACTCAAGAAGGCTTCCTAGGTCACGACCTTCTGGCCTGAATAACTCTATTTACACTCCGTGCTCAAGGTCGGAGTCGATGCGTGTTGTTCAGAAACAGCCGCCCTTTCATCCTGAGTCCTTTGCAGGACGAAGCCCTTCGCCTGGATTCAAATGGACGAGCCTGCCGAATCCAGCTTGCTGCCGGCGGCCTCCATCATTATGCAGAACGCCTGGGCCTCGGTCGAGATTCCAGGCCGGTTGAAGTTGGGCGCGCTGCAAGCGCCCTGCACGTAGCCGTCGGCATCCATCTTCAGTCGTGCGGCGGCGCGCATCCGGTCGGCATGTTGCCGATAACTCGCGTCAAGCCAGTCCGCCGTGATTCCTTCATAGATTGTGAAGGCGAGCATTTGCGCCAGATTGGTTTCTATGAAGGTCGCAGGCTGATCTACCACGTCGTGAAAAAGTCCGTCGGCCCGTTGATGTTGTAGACAGCCATCGACAATTTCTCGTGCAAATGCGGCCAGCCGCGCGCGATCCTGAGAGCGCTCTTTGGGCAGGCTGCGCAAAACACGGGCCAGCCCAGCGGCCGCCCAGCCGTTTCCGCCGCCCCAGAAGTTGCCGTCCTTGAACAGCCGTTTGCCGTCGTCCCAGATGTGCGCCAGCAGCTTCTTCTCCTTGTTCCACAGCCGCTGCCGGTAGCCTTCAATTTGCTCCAGCGCCTCGTCAACGAATCCCATCGCCGCAAGAAAGGGCGGCGCGCAGTTGAATCCGTCTGACCACATCTCCGGCGCGCCGAAGACGTGATACAAAATCCCTTCCGCGTTGCGCGGAGCTCTTTTCCGAATCCACTCGAGCAGCCTGCTGACCGCCTGCCGCATCTCGGCATCGCCGCTCCACTCCGCCGCCTTGGCGTAAGCGCAGCCGCCCATCGATGGGTCCGTCGGGCTGCCGGAGACCACCACGCCCATCCGCCCGTCCGGCGTCTGCTGCACCATCGCAGCCCTAGTCAGCAGAATCGCTCTCTGGCGGTCGCCGGCCTCCACCATCGCCTGCGCCAGAATGCCCTGCTCCCAGTCGCGGCGCTGCATCGCCATCACCGCCGCAGTGGCCCTTTCGATCCGGCGCGCACTTTCCGTGTTTACGCTTGCCTGGCCGCTAACCGCCTGTGCTGCCGCTCCCGGAATGGCCGCCAGCGGAGCAGTCAGTGCCGCGGAGTGCAAAAAAGATCGCCGATTCACGACAGCACCTCATGGAGAAATGAGCTTTCTTGGCATGGTTATGCCTTCGCACGCTCCGCCACCAGCATCGACTCCATGATCTGATCTGCAACTTCCTTCACCGCCCCGGGCGTGTGCGACAGAAAGAGCGTGTTGGTCTTGTCGCTCTCGCCGATGGATTTCAGCGTGTCGAAGTACTGCGTCACCAGCACCAGTTGCATGACATCCCTCGACGACGTGCCTTCCACGGCCTGCTGGAACTGCTCAATGGAAGACTGCAACCCTTCGATAATGGCCTTCCTCTGATTGGCAATGCCCTGGCCTTGCAGCGCCTTGCTCTCCGCCTCGGCCTCGGCCTTCTTCACCACCAGAATCTTCTCCGCCTCGCCGCGCGCATTGGCCGCCACTTGTTCGCGCTGCGCCGCGTTGATGTCGTTCATCGCCGACTTTACCTTCTGGTCGGGAATGATGTCGGTCACCAGCACGTTCACAATCTCGAAGCCGAAGGTGGCCATGTCCGCGTCCAGTTCCTTTTTGACCGCCGCGGCAATCGACGACTGCGAGGCAAAGACCTCGTCCAGCGTCATCCCTGGCACGTGGCCCAGAATCACCTGCTCTACGTAGCTCTTGATCTGTGCTGTTGGATCGGACAACTTGTAGTAAGCATCAAAAACCTTCTCCGGGCGCACGCGATTCTGCACCGAGATCGGAATAGTGACAAAGACATTGTCTTTGGTCTTGGTCTCCATGGTCAGCGAAATCTGGTTGACGCGCAAGCTTACTATGCCCGCCACCGTGTCGAAGAATGGTATTTTCCAATTCAATCCCGGCTCGGCAACCCGTAGAAACTTTCCAAAGCGTGTGATCACAGCTACCTCGGCCGTGTTCACGGTGAAAAAGCTTCCCAGAATAAGGATGAGAAGGATGAGAGCCAGTACTCCCAGCAGAATCATGAAAAGTGGGTCCATTTGTTTCCTCCGCGGCTTCATTTTGAAGCAACGCACGATTATATAAGATCGCCAGGACTGTAAATGTGTGCTTCCCGGCGGAGCTTAGGGAAGCGGGCGCCGGCCGGTCTTGCGTAACCGTTCGCCTGGGACGGAGTCTGGGGGTTTGGAATCGAAACAGAAAATTTACTGAAAAAATACTTGCGCGGCGTCGGAGAATTGAGGTATTAATTAATTGTCTGCCCTTGGTTTGTGATGAGGGTCACATTTGGTGGAGTGTTTCCCGGGGTCAATTCATACTGTTCATGTGGCGGGTACCCCGGCCCGCGGCTTCAAGATACCAACATGGGCCCCATTTAGCTCCCTGGTAGTTTCCCCGTTCCGAGCACATCATTCTTCCCTGTCTGAATGTTGTACCACTGTCCCCGGAGGTTTGAATGTCTTCTCTCAAGTATGTAGGCGTTCTCGCCGTTTCACTTCTTGGCAACACTGCGGTCATGGCCGCCCCGGTATCAACGAACATCTCGGCCTGCGTCAACAGCTCCACCGGCGCGGTACGCATCGTCAGCTCAACCTCCCTTTGTGTTGAAGGTGAAATCGGCACGAGCTGGGCGGTGACGGGCGCGGTTGGCCCTACCGGCCCTGCCGGTCCCGCTGGACCCACCGGCGCTGCTGGCTCGTAAGGAGGAGAGCGGGTTGGATGGTCCGCTTTCTTCCCGCGATAATATGCATGGGATTACAGAAGACGAAGAAACAGATTTCCCGGCAAGGCCGTCAAAACATAAAAAGGAGCTCGCTCATGAGGCCGGCTCAAGGAGAGAAAGATGAAGAAACAGTCGTTAGCTTTACTCGCATTGGCAACTGCTCTCGCGGTCACATCGGTCGCAAGAGCCGATTCGTTCGCCTTCACCTTCAGTGACGGCGCCGTCTCCGGCTCGGGGACGCTTATCGGCACGTATGAAGGCTCCGGGGTATGGCTCTTGACCAGCGGATCCGGTACCTTTGACGATGGCAGCGGCTCAGGCTCCATAAACCTGGTCGGGAACCCAAACTACCCTGGTGCGACGCTCGTCACGGAGGCCAATCCGTCTAACAATTTTGTTTATGATGATTTGCTCTCTCTCTTCAGCGGCCCTAACCAATACCTCACCGTCGATGGATTGTACTTCATTTACGGCAGCCTTGATCTGAATCTTTACCAGCTTGGCGGCGGCCCCGGATACGATGGATGGTTCGAGGGAAATGGGAATGGGGATTCAAACGGAACCTTCGCCATCACTTCCTACGACATTAACGAGAATCCGATTCCAGAACCGGGAAGCCTCCTATTGCTGGGCACTGGACTCTTCGCTATCGCAGGCCTGCTGTTGCGCAGGCGCGTGGCGTCCGGTCTGGCTTTGTACTCGTAGTCCTGTCGTCTCTTCTGCTCGTGTTCCATGATATCTGGGTGCTCACTCTCACCGCGTTCTTGTTCTTGCGGCTATGGTAGGCATCCGTGAATCCCTGCCCTAACGCTTCTCGCCTGGCAACAGCCGCTCGAAATCGATGCCAAACTTCGGCTCCTCGCGCGTTCCTTCAATATGAATAGGAACCTCAGACCCCGCTCCGTCGCGCTTAAATAGGTGATCGGCCGGAGCAAACAGCATTCCCTTCCAGCCGCCCACCATTTTCAATATCGAGGACTCCATCTTCGCCGTTCCCGTAAAGTTCAGCGCGCCGTCCGACAGCCTGTACGTTCCCGCAAACTGAAGCTCAGCCCACAGACCATTCACCAGCGAGACATGAAAGCTATCCAGTTCTACCCGTGCGTGAAAGCGATCCTCCAACCTTTCCACAATGCGCGCGCACGAACGGCTCCGCCCGCTTCAGTGCCACGCCCACCACCGCAGCCGCGATCGCCAGCGCCGTCAGCATTCCGCGGGCAACCCACTTCATCCACCTGTGTCTGCGCCAGAAAGATTGCCGATCTACAGTCACGCTTGCCTCCAGGTTGGTTCCCATTGTCGCAGAATGCCCGCGCTGAAAACAGGGATAAGTTGATTCCTTGCAACAACTCGTTGTGGGCGGAAACTGCTAAAATACAACGCAAATATCATTGCAGGCGTCTGCAGTTGTTGTTTGTGTGTTTTCGGCAGGAAAGGTAGTTATTCCTTGCTAACAAAACTCGCTTGGCCTTCTTTTCGCGGGACCGGCACGAAGATCGAAAGGAGTCAAAGAATGAGATTCAGCGTTCCATTGATTGTAGGTTCCTTGCTTGTATCAACCTGTTTTGCGCAGGTCAGGAAGGACGACACGCCCAAGCCCGCGCAGTCCATTGCGGAGCTGCGCCAGCAGTTGGAAAAAATCCTCGCGGACACGCATACGCCCGGACTCTCGGTCGCCATCGTGCATCGAGATGGTCCTGAATGGGTTGCGGGGCTGGGCAAATCCAATGTGGCCGCGAATCAGGCCGCCACCGACGAGACGCTCTTCCGCATCGGATCTACCTCCAAGGGCTTTGTTTCGCTTTCCATCCTCAAGCTGGTGAATGAGGGCAAACTCTCGCTCCAGGACCCGGTGCATAAACTCGTCCCCGAGATCTGGTTTGAGAACCGCTGGGAAGCCACCGACCCGGTGCGCGTTGTGGATCTGCTGGAGCACACCACTGGCTGGGACGACATTCACATGCGCGAGTATGCCAAGGACGCCAAGGGCATGACGCACCGCGAAGCCCTGGACTATGACCACCACTCGCGCACCTCCCGCTGGCGGCCGGGAACGCGCATGTCGTATTGCAACGCCGGGCCTACGGTGGCCGCCTACATTGTGGAGAAGATCACCGGCCAGCGCTACGAGGATTACGTCACGCAGAATCTCTTTTTGCCTATCGGCATGAAGACCGCCACGTATTTCGAACAGCCCTCGCCCCAGTTGACCACCCTCTATCATTCCGACGGCAAGACGCCCTATCCCTATTGGAATATCATTGGGCGTCCATCCGGCGCCATCAACGCCAGCGCCAAAGACATGGCTGCGTATGTCCAGTTTTATTTGAATCGCGGCTCAGTGGGCGGAACGCAGATCGTGCCCGTAGCATCCATCGATCGCATGGAGACTCCGACCCGCACATGGGAGGCACAGCAGGGGCTTAAGGCGGGATATGGCTTGAGCAATTACCCAAGCTTTCACGATGGCTTCGAATATCACGGCCACAATGGAGGCGTAGATGGTGGGCTGACGGAGATGGCCTACATGCCGGAGTATGGCGTGGGCTATTCCTATAGCATTAACTCCGGCAATGGCGAGGCCTTCGGCAAGATCGGCGACGCCATCCGTGCCTACATTACCAGGGACCTCACACGGCCTCCCGTGCCCGCCGCGGCTCCACTGCCCGCCGATGCCGCGGATTATGCGGGATGGTATGAGCCCGCATCGCCGCGCATTCAGATGTTTCAATTTCTGGGGCGATTGATCGGGCTGTACCGGGTCCGGTTCGCCAGCGGCAACCTGTTGCTTTCCAACATAAGCGAGATCGACCAGCCATTTGTGCCCGTTAGCGGCGAGCAGTTCCGATATTTGCCGAAAAAAGATCATCCCGAGCCGGTCGCGACGGCAATTCTGCTTGCTCCCAACGCCGAGGGGCGATTTGCCTACATCGGCGGGACCGTGAAGCGCATCCCTACATGGCTGGCAATGAGCGAGATCGGATTGACGGTCTTTTTCCTGCTGGCGTTCTTGTCGATCCTCCTCTATGCGCCCTTCTGGATCATCGGCGGCTTCTTCAAGAAGCGCCGCCGGCCTGCCGAGCGCTCCATGCGCCTCTGGCCGTTGATCGCCGTGCTGAGCCTGCTGGCGTTTGTGGGGCTCTCTATCGCTTCCAACAACGACATATTCGCGCGCTTGGGGAACCTGACCATCTGGTCGTTCGGCATTTTTCTCACTACGCTGCTCTTTGCGGGGGCCTCTTTGGCCAGCGCCGCCGCTTTGTGGCTGGCGCGGAAACGGGAGATTCGCAGGTTTGTTCGCTGGTTCTCCATCTTGGTCACCTCGGCGCTGCTGATCGCCACTGTTTACCTGGCATATTGGGGTGTGATTGGCATCCGCACCTGGGCTTAGCGTCGTGTTAGTCGCGACCGCTATTTTATGAATCCACGGCCAATGCCGTAGACTTCATTACGTGGATGCAAGCGCATATTGAAAATCTCGTAAAGCTGCAGGCGGTGGAACTGGATCGTGCCCGCCTTGCGCAGGCCGCGCGCGCCCTGCCGGCTGAAATCGCCCAGGCTGAATCCGCCCTCGCCGCCGCCCAGCGCCTGGCTGCCGAGGCCTCCTCCGCCCTCAGCCGCGAGGAATCTCTCCGCTCCCGCCTGGAGAGCGAGATTACTACCCACCGCCAGAAGGCTGCCCGTTACCGCACCCAGCAGAAAACCCTCGACACCGCCAACCAAGCCACGGCTAACGAGCACGAGCTCCACTTTGCCGAGACCGAAGCCGAGCGCCTTGAAAACGAGGCCTTCGCCAGCCTGGAGCGCTCCGAAGCTCAGGAAGCCGTACTTGCCGCTGCCCGCCTCCAGGTCGAGTCGCTCGCCCGCGCTCTCGACCAGACCCGCGAACGCGTCCGCCTCCGCCAGGCCGGGATTGAAAGCCAGCAGGCCGCTCTTGCTGCCCAGCGTGAAACCCTCCGATCCCTCATCGAGACCGATTTGCTCACCCGTTTCGACCGCCTCTGCACCTCCCGCGGCACCGGTATTGCCCGCGCTGAAAATCAGCAGTGCACCGGCTGCCGCATAGGAGTCCGTCCCCAGACCTGGAACCAGCTTCGCGAAGGCGAACTGCTCACCTGCGACAGTTGCGCCCGACTCCTCTACTGGGACCCGGCCATGATCCCTGCCGCCGACCCACCCCAACAATCCGCCAAACCTAAACGCAGGACCTCCAAACCCGCTGTGGAGGAGTAGCCATGCTGCGCATCTGTGTGGACATGGATGAGGTTATGGCGGACACCCTCGCCGAGCACATTCGCCGCTACAACCAGACCTTCGACGAAGATGTTACGCCCCAGGATTTGGCCGGCAAAGGCTTGTGGGAGATTACCCCTCTCGACCGTCAGCAGCAGCTGCGCGCCTTCCTCGACGCCGAGGATTTCTTCGAAGACCTGGCCCTCATGCCCGGCGCACAAGCCGTACTAGAGCAGCTCTCCTCGCGCTTTGAAATCTACATTGCCACCCAAGCCATGGCCGTCCCCAACTCCCTCGGCTCCAAGTACCGCTGGCTGCAGCGTCATTTTCCCTTCATCCCGCCCTCACGCTACGTCTTCTGCGGAGATAAATCCATCCTACGCGCCGACTATCTCATCGACGATCTGCCCAAAAATCTCCTGCGCTTTCAAGGCCAGGGTCTGCTCTACACCGCCCCCCACAATCTCTCCGCCACCGGCTTTGTCCGCGTCAATAACTGGGAAGAAGTCGCCCGATACTTCGCCACCCAGCCCGGCTAGAGCATTTTCACCGATAGTGTAAGGAAGCTCCGTGCCCCATCCATTTCACGTTCTGTGTGAAATGGGTGGGAAACCACAAAATCAGCCTCACAGAAACTGTGAAAATGCTCTAACTTACTTGTTTTCTCCGCTGCCCGGCCGCGCCGGACCATTGGGTGCTGCCCGCGTTCCCGCGGCCCGCGCCATCGCCGGACCGTGTGCCGTCACCGAACCCTGATGCAGGGTCACGATGATCGCCCCCGCCGGTTTCCTGCCTGCGCACAGGTAGGCGTGCGGTGTGCTTGAGTCGAAGTACGCCGCATCTCCCGCCCCCAGCATGTACCCCTGCTCTCCGTGGCGAATTTCCAGCTCCCCCTCCAGCACATACAGAAACTCGCTCCCCGGGTGCATGTGCGCCTTGGGCTCCATCTCCTTGGTCAGCGGAACAAACTCGGCAAAGTAGGGATCCATCTGCCGGTCCGGAACCATGTAGCCCAGGCTCTCAAAAAAGTAAGTCGGAATCTCCACGCCCGTCTGCGGCATCTTCACCCGCTCTTTGCGCCGGTGAATCCTGAAGACCGCCGCCGCATCGTTCTCGAAGAAATACGACAGGTCCTTGGAAAACACCATCGCGATCCGCGCCAGGTTGCGCAGCGTCGGAACCACACGCCCCGTCTCCAGTTGCGACAGAAAGCTCGCCGAAAGCCCCGTGCGCTTGCCCAGCTCCACCAGCCCCATGGACTTCTTGAGCCGCAGCCGCTTGATCCGCTCGCCGATGCGCTTCTCCGCAATCACCCGCGCCGTGGTCTCCGAATCCACCTGCGACTTGTGCGTCTCTTCGCTGCGAATCGGCTTCGTTTCGCCCATGAGTCCTCCAGCCCGCACGCAATCAGACCGGGAAAAATGTTGCGCGCATCAAAAACTATTCCCATCCTACTAAAACACCACCATCCCCGCAATCCCTGACCCTTCCGGCCTACTGGGATTCTCTGTCCCTATACAGTGGTGCAGTTTCCGAATCAGCGACTATCCGTTCGCTACTCGTTCTGTGTGGCGTTATTGAAGAGACCGAAAAGGCCACATGGACACTTTGCCCGGTGATGTAGATCACGGAGACGTGAAAGATTAGTTTCAAGATGGGACCTTTGTCCTGTCTTAAGTAGGTTAGGTTATGAGACGGCGAACAGGGATCGTAGAATTCGGCGCAAAGGGGAACCTCTGTTGTAATCGGAACTTTCAATGGGGTGAGTTCTTCGTAATGTGCAGTGTCGAGAGTTGACCCCACGACACACGACCCACGAATCACACTGGCGCAGGGGGTGTATCAAACGTCTTGAAGCGGACGCCAAACAAACAACCGAGCATCACCAAGGCGGAAATTGGTGCCTTCGTTTCATAGATCTGTATACGGAAGCTTGCCCAAGCGCCGTTGTCCAATTCCAGACAGAAGCTTCGTTGATATTTGTTGTAGATGACGGTTCTCTCGGGAATCTGAGCCATAAACTGCACCGGCTCGCCTTTTGCCAGATTCCACCAGCGGAAAATGACGTAGGTCGATCCGCCCGCTACAGCGCCGAAGCCCGATCCGGTTATCGCGCCGAGAATCAAGCCGCACGCTGCGAACGATAATGCACCAACCAAAATCGACAAGAGGATCCCATTGACTCGGCTACCGATGGTCACAATTCGGCGACCTTCGACGGTAATCACGTTATCACGGATGGTTAATTTTCCTTCCCCTTTTATGTCGGCTGCATTTACCCCTTGCAGGCCAAAATGCGATGGGGCGAGTGTTCCGAAGACGCAATTGCATTCGGCAGGAATGTTGGCAGAAGGCAATAGAATGCTTTGCCATTGCTTTGGATTGATGCCTCGGTTAGATAACAACTTGCCAGCGTGTTCCATGCTCGTCTGTCCGGTGCCCGAGAGTTTCCACGATGCCCATCGCCCTAAAAGCACTTCATCATTCATGGCAATCAAAGCATTCAGGGAAACGTTTCCGCCACGTAATATGACAATCATCACCAGCAAGCCCACGCCAAAAAAGATCGCTCCGGAGATGGTGCACAACAGGGCAGTGTCGCGATCGTAATCCCAGTTTTGCCCGAGGCCGACTATAATAAAAATCAACCCGCTCACCATGCAAAATATTGCGCCCAGCCGATTACGAGAAGATACTGTCATGTACCCATCCTGCCTTTCATTCGGGATTAACCCGACATTTCCCATTTGACCTGATGTTCATGATGTGAACGACCTTGTGTGCCTGATTGTAGACCCGCCGCACTGACCGGCGAGATATTACTCGCAGTTTTTTCGTGACGCCGCTGTGTGGGCACCGGTTTTAACTTCCCAACGAGCTTATTCGCCCAGAGACGACGACACCTCCTCCGTTGTTTCCAGCCTGTGCGGCGAATCCTGCTTCATCGTTCCGCTATCCGCCGGGTGCCCCACACTCGCCGCGTTTTTGTTTTTGCGGCTATGGTTGGATTCGCCGACTCGCTAACTTGTTGACTTGCTCAACCCTCATCGCGCCCCTCCCGCGCTATCCTAATCTGTCCGGCCATCAAAGCCCTTTGAGGAACCCTATGCCAGAAGAGATCGTCCCCATCGTAACCATCGCTACCATCGGCCAGCACGAAGGCCAGTCCGTCACCCTTCGCGGATGGCTCTACAACCTCCGCGAGAGCGGCAAGCTGCTTTTTCCCATCTTTCGCGACGGCACCGGCAACATTCAGGGCGTGGCCCACGTAAAAAGCGTCTCTCCTGAGGTCTTCGAGGCGCTCAAAGGCCTCACCCAGGAATCCAGTGTCATCGTCACCGGAAAAGTTCGCGCCGACAAGCGCGCCCCCGGCGGCTACGAACTCGACGTCGAAGGCCTCCAGGTCGTCCAGTGCGTCCCCGAATCCGACCCCTACCCCATCACTCCCAAGGAGCACGGCGTCGACTTCCTCATGGAGCATCGCCATCTCTGGGTTCGTTCGCCTCGCCAGGCCTCCATCCTCCGCATTCGCGCCGAAATCATGCGCGCCGCCGCGGAGTATTTCGATTCCAACGGCTTCATCCGCACCGACCCTCCTGTCCTCACCCCCGCGGCTTGCGAGGGCACCTCTACCCTCTTCCCCGTCGACTACTTCGGCGACCCCGCCTACCTCACCCAATCCGGCCAGCTTTACATCGAGGCAACTGCCCTCGCCCTGGGCAAGGTTTACAGCTTCGGCCCCACTTTCCGCGCGGAAAAATCCAAAACCCGCCGCCACCTTACTGAGTTCTGGATGATCGAGCCCGAGGTCGCCTTCATGGATCTCGACGGCCTCCTCGAACTCGCCGAAAACCTCATCTCCCACATCGTCCAGTCCGTCCTCAAAAACCGCACTCCCGAGTTAACTGTCATCGGCCGCGACCCCGCCAAGCTCGCATCCGTCACTCCGCCCTTCCCGCGCCTGCGCTACGACGAAGCCTGCGAAATGCTCAACCAGGCCCACAAGGACGGCCACCTAGAAGCGCCCTTCGAATACGGCAACGACTTCGGCTCCCCCGACGAAACCTGGCTATCCAGTCAATATGACAAGCCCGTCATGGTCCATCGCTATCCCGCCGACGTCAAAGCCTTCTACATGGAGCCCGATCCCGCCGACTCGCGCTATGCTCTCTGCGTCGACGTTCTCGCCCCCGAAGGCTACGGCGAAATCATCGGAGGCTCGCAGCGCGTCTCCAGCTTCGAGCTGCTCAACGCCCGCATCGATCACCACAAGCTGCCCAAGGAAGCCTTCCAGTGGTATCTCGATCTGCGCCGCTACGGCTCCGTCCCCCACTCCGGCTTCGGCATGGGCATCGAGCGCGTCGTCACCTGGATCTGCGGCCTCGACCACGTCCGCGAAACCATCCCCTTCGCCCGCACCCTCCACCGCATCTACCCGTAAAATCATCCCGATGCGCGGGCGCAGCCGGACGTACAATGGTTCGCAATAGGAGTCCTCGATGCGAATCAACCGTAGCTTTCTTTTTGGTTTATTGCTATCTGCCGCTGCCTTGGCCATCTCCGCCCAGGCGCAGACCGATACCGGCACGCCTCACCTGCAAAAGCAGGGCAACGCCACGCAACTGATCGTAGACGGAAAGCCGTTCCTCATTATCTCGGGAGAGCTTTCCAACAACGCCGCCACCAGCCTTGAAAATATGGAAACCATCTGGCCCAGGCTGGTCGCCGCCAACCTGAATACCGCGCTGGTCGGCGTCTCCTGGGCGCAGTTCGAGCCGGAAGAAGGCAAATTCAACTACGCCCAGGTCGATGGTGTCATCAACCGGGCGCGTGATAACCACATGCACATCGTCTTCATCTGGTTTGGCTGCTGGAAGAACGGAACCTCCAGTTATGCTCCCTATTGGGTCAAGAAAGATTACGTCCGCTTTCCCCGCATTCAAATCAATGATGGCAAGACCGTCTCCGCCTCCGGCCCCGTCGAACTGCTCAGCACCCTCAGCGACGCCACCCGCGATGCCGATGCCAAAGCCTTCGCCGCTCTCATGCATCACATCAAGGAAGTCGACGGCACGCAGCACACCGTTCTCATGATGCAGGTGGAGAACGAAGTCGGTGTTCTGCGCGATTCACGCGACCGCTCGCTCGCCGCCAACCGCGCCTTTGCTGGTCAAGTCCCCGCCGAATTGATGAAGTACCTTCAAGCCCACAAGGACAATCTCATTCCGGAGTTCCGCGAAGTCTGGGCCGCTAACGGATACAAGAAATCCGGCACCTGGGAGCAGGTCTTCGGCCCCGGCAGGCCGCTTTCTGTCGAGATTCCCATTCAGACTTACGGCTCGGTGATCGGCCAGATGCGCCATGAAACCGACTGGACACGGCTCAACTGGCCCTCTGATGAATTTTTTATGGCCTGGAACTACGCCCGCTTCCTGGAGAAGGTCGTCGAAGCCGGCAAGGCCGAATACAACATCCCTATGTATGTCAACGCATGGCTTCAGCAGCCCAATCATGCCTGGCCGGGCAGTTTTCCCAGTGGCGGCCCGCTGCCTGAGGTTCATGATATCTGGCGCGCCGGCGCTCCCAACATCGACATCCTTGCCCCCGATCTCTACGTCGAGCAATTCGACGATCTTTGCGCGCGCTTCAGCCGCAACGGCAATCCGCTCTTCATTCCCGAAACCGGCACCAGCTACGCCAATGCCCTGATGGCCTTCGGTAAATTCAACACCATCGGCTTCTCGCCTTTTGGCGTTGACGGCAACCGTCCAATCCCTCCGGAGCTTGCCGCCACCTACAGCATCCTCAACCAGTTATCGCCGATGATTACCGCCCGCCAAGGTACGGACACCATCACCGCCGCGCGCCTCGGTCCGGCAGATGCGCCCAGGCACGTCAAGTTGGGCAACTACACTCTGACGCTGACTTATACCGGCCGCGCCATGCACGTCCCGCCGCAGGAAGCGGGACTGAGGAAACCCTCGCCCGCCTTCCCGTCGCCTGCCACTACCGAGCCGCCTATCGAAGCCGCCGCCATTCTCATCTCCACCGGCCCTGACGAGTATTACTTCGCCGGAGGAGGCATGGCCATCGACTTCTCCGCCAACACTCCCGGCCCGCAGAATGTCGGCCTCGGTGACGTGCAGGAGGGTAAGTTTGTTGACGGCAAGTGGGTCGTCACCCGTCTACTCGCCGGCGACGACGACGCGCAGGGAGAGATCCTTGTCCTCCGCCCCAACACCATCCTGCGTGTAACGCTCTATCGCTTCCCATAGGCTGAATCAGCCCATCTCTTCTCTAAACGGTTACGTTTTTGAGGCCGGGGAATCCTTTCCCCTCGCCTCGAATCAAAAAAGTGCCGTGCATCCTTTCTTACGGAGTTCTCCCCATGACCCTCTCTGCCTCTGAAGTCAATCAACTGAAGCAAGCTCCCGCCGTCGATGGCGTCTTGCCTGTGGTGCTCGCTCGCTGGAGCCCACGCTCCTTTGCCGCTCGCGACGTAAGCCTCGCCGACCTCAGAAAAGTCTTCGAAGCCGCCCGCTGGGCCGCCTCTTCCAATAACGAGCAGCCTTGGCGCTTCCTCGTTGGACTCCGCAACACATCGACGCATCAGAAAATATTCTCGACGCTGGTCGGCTTCAACCAGAGCTGGGCGGGCGCTGCGCCGGTTCTGATTCTCGGCGTAGCCAGCAGCAAATTCAGCCTTAACGGCTCCCCCAACGCCTACGCGCTTTACGATCTGGGCGCCGCCTCGGCCATTCTCTGCCTGCAAGCTGCATCGCTCGGCCTGAAAACCCACTCCATGGCCGGCTTTGACCACGACGCCGCACGCAAGACCTTCGCAATCCCTGAGGATTACCTGCTCGGCGCAGTGATTGCCCTCGGATATCAGGGCGAACCCTCTGCTCTCAGCCACGAGAAACTGATTGCTCAGGAAACCTCTCCCCGCACGCGCAAGCCGCTGAACGAGTTTGTCTTCTCAGCCTGGGGTGAGCCGGCAAACCTGGGTTAAAGCTAACTGGGTGATTGGGGTTCGAGGTTCCCAGGTCCGAAAGTCAGGAACTGAGGCACCCGGCGTTTCACATTTTGCCTCAGTTTTGTTACCCTCCCGGTTAGAGTTCAGACTGACCGATTCTGGCTTCGTCCAGAATGGCAAAAACCGGAAAACATGAAGAAACAGCTCTTGGTACTGACGCCTATGCTCGTGAGTGCGTCGATTCTGTTTGTCGTTGCACAGGCCACACCCCCGGCGGCGCCCGTCGAGGTGCGTACAGAGGACAACGCCCTACTCCCAATCCCCGGAGCCGTGCTCTACAACAATGTCTACGGCAAGGGCGACATCGTGAACTACAAGCAATCCATCTTTCGTGGCAAGGAAGACGCAGGCTGGGAGTGGGATTGGCCCGAGAGCGGCGGACCGTCCCTGAAGAACTACCCCGAGGTGCTTGTGGGTCGATCACCGTGGAGCGATGCTGGCGGGATCGCTGGCGCGGCCGATTTGAGTGCCGGTAACCAACTGCCCCGTCGGTTGTCCGAAACGCGCATGACGATCGATTTCGACTTCTCCACCGTCGCCGACGGGCGCTGGCTCGAGAGTTTCGACTTCTGGATCACCAGCTCAGACCATCCGACGACGAAGGACATCGTGAGCAACCTGACGATCTGGACCATGAATCATGGGGTGAAGAACACCTACAAAGGCCGCCACATGACGTTGAAGATCGGCGGGCGCACCTACGAGGCCATCTTCGAGACGCCCAAGGAGCAGCCGGAAAAGCCGTGGAAGACACTCTGCCTGGTGGACACCGAACCTCGCAGCAAGGGCCGCCTCGATCTGGGTCCGCTGCTCGAGGCCCTGATCACTCACGGACTTGCGAAGCCGACTGACTTCCTCGCGACCGCCGAGTTGGGCAGCGAGGTGGCATACGGGAAGGGCCGCACGACTCTTCGGACCTTTAGGTTGCGGTAGAGCTATCGCACGCATTCGCTGCGCTCCGCAAAGGATGATAGACATTGATGAGCCATCCGGCGCGTTAGAGTGATGTCTGGGGGTTGCCCATGCCCAAAGCGCGTCCAAATCGCAGCAAGCCTGCTCACCGGGCCAATCCCCAGCGCGCCCTACTCTGGCGGCGACGGTTGGGCTGGCGCGGCCGTCTGATTCTTGCCGCTATCTTGTTGATTCTGGCTTTCTTGGCTTGGGGAGCGCTTGCCCGCCTGCTGGCCCCCACTTCCAACACTTCGCTCACCCGCTTTGACGCCATCATCGTGCTGGGCACTCCCGCCGACCGCGACGGCGACCCAACGCCGGAGCTTCTGGCCCGCGTCACCGAGGGGGTCCATGAGTACGAGCGGGGCGTGGCGCCCCGTCTGATTCTCTCCGGAGCCGCCGCCCACAACCAGTTTGTCGAGGCGCGGGTGATGGCCGCCACCGCCCACGCGCAGGGCATTCCCGAGTCGGCCATCTTTGAGGAGCCGCAGGCCCTGGACACCATTCAGAACGCCTGCTATTCCGAGCGCATCATGAAGGAGCACGGCTGGCAGTCGGCGGAAGTGGTTTCCAGCGCCAGCCACCTGCCACGCGCCGGCATCATCTTCAGCGAATATCCCCTGGAGTGGCGCACCCACGCCGCCCCGCCTCTGGAGCCTGAGTCTGCTGCCGATTTCTTGGCCGATGCGTCCGTTGAAACCCTGAAGACCGTGCGCTTTCTTGTCTGGTCGCGCTGGAGAGAGCGCTGTCAGCCGTAACGTCAAAATTCCCGCCCGGTTGGCGTTGTCCCCCGCCGGTATCCTCCTGTAAGCTGAGTAGGATGCGAAATTCAGTCAGATTATCCGCCCTTCTTGCCGTCATAGCCGTCCTGGCTTTGTCTTTCGGAACCTGCGCCCAGGCGCAGAGCACCGCCAATCCTACAGCCGGTAATGGCACCTACGTTTCCACCGATCCTCTGGCCAATGTGCGCTACGACAACCGCTTTGATGTATCCCTGGGCATGGCCTATGATCACATGAAGGCCGGGGCCAATGTGTTGCAAGGGGCCAATCTGGGCGGGCTCAATCTCTCCACTTCCTATTGGTTCAGCAAGCACTGGGGCTTGGAAGGCTCAGGCCGCGCCTATCTGGGTAGCAGTGGCGCCGGCAGTACAAGTCCTTCAGTTGTCCACGGACCATTCGTCAGCCAATACTTGTTTGTCGCCGGCCCCGAATGGCTCGGACCGCACAACAAGCACGGCGCGTTAAGCGCCCACGTGCTCTTTGGCGGCGCATACTTTGATGCGCATCTGGGAAACGTCACGCCGCAAATTGAAAATTTCTATTACAACCAGATCGCTCCGGCAGCCATCATCGGCGGCCACATGGACCTGAACCGCTCGGCGCACTGGGTCTTCCGCATCACGCCCGATGCGATTCTCACCCGCTACAGCACCAACTACGCGCCCATACTCACTCAGAACGACGTCAACTTCGCCATCTCGGTGGGCGTCGAGTACAAGTTTAGTAAGAAGCGGTAGAAGGCCGCCGCACCCATACGGCAATCTTCCCAAAACAGGAGTTCTCGGGACGCGAATCGTGCGTCGGCTGCCGCTGTCTTGTCCATGGGGCAGCTTTTTTCGATAAAGTGAGAGGTGCTGCCGGGTTATCGGGGGATATTCCACTCCTCGACAATGCCTGTTATAGATGTATTCACGGAGAATATGCTTTACTTGATAACGGCCTTTTCTCTCCCGGTTGAGGGATAGCCGGGCATAGGCAGGGTTGAACAGCTATGAGAGACACACTTGGAGTTTTGCTTGCCGGTGGAGCGGGAGAACGGCTCTTTCCCCTCACGCGCGATCGCGCCAAGCCGGCCGTGCCCTTTGGCGGCCATTACCGCATCATCGACATCACCCTTTCCAACTGCATTAACTCCGGCCTGCGCAAGGTTTACATCCTCACGCAGTACAAGGCCCTCTCGCTCAACCGGCACATTCGCGAAGGCTGGACCGGCATTGTGGCGCAGGAGCTTGGCGAGTTCTTCGAGCTGCTGCCGCCCATGCAGCGCACCGGCGCCAATTGGTACATGGGAACCGCCGATGCGGTTTACCAGAATATCTATTCCATCGGCAGCGAGCAGCCCAAGTACATGATCATCCTCCAGGGCGACGCCATCTACAAGATGAACTACAACCGCATGCTGCAGCAGCACAAGGAGACCGGCGCGGAGGTGACGCTGGCTACGCTGCCCATCTCGCCTAACGAATCGAATCGCTTCGGCGTGGTGGAGGTGGGCAAGACAGGCGATGTGCTGGGATTCCAGGAAAAGCCGGCTTCGACCAGCTTCCGCTCGCCCTTCAACCCCAACGCCGTGGACGCATCGATGGGCATTTACATCTTCAATACCGAGGTGCTACTCAAGGCGTTGATCGCTGACGCTGAGGATATAGACTCCAAGCACGACTTCGGCCACGACATCCTGCCCAAAATGCTGGGCAAGAACAAGATGATGGCCTACAACTTCGTCGACGAGAACAAGCAGCAGGCGCTCTATTGGCGCGACGTGGGCACGCTCGACGCCTATTACGAAGCCAATATGGACCTCTGTGCGGTATCGCCGGTCTTCAACCTCTACGACAAAAGCTGGCCCATCCGCACCCGCGTGCGCCAGTATCCACCGGCCAAATTCGTATTTGCCGAGCCGGGTCGCTCCGGCATGGCTGTCGATTCGATCATCACCGCCGGCGTCATCATCTCCGGCGCCACGGTCTCCAGCTCCGTGCTCTCTCAGGACGTGCGCGTCAACTCCTACACCGCTGTGGATTCCAGCATCATCTTTTCGCACGTGAACATCGGACGCCACTGCCGCATCCGCCGCGCCATAATCGACCGCCACGTCCACATTCCCGAGGGTACCGTCATCGGCTACGACCCTGTGGAGGACAAGAAGCGCTACTTCGTCACCCCCTCGGGGCTCACCATCGTCACCCGCGACGCCTCGCTCTTTGAGAATCCCGTCGATCCCGAGTTCTCGCAGCGTTATTGACGACTATGCCCGCCCTCACCCCGCAAATGCTCTCCCTGCTCTCCCGCTTCCGCGACCTGTCCGCGACCTCGCCCTCTCTCGACACCCTCCAGAAAGTCATTGTCGAAGCCATCGCCAATGAGTTTCCCTATTACAACTGGACCGGCTTCTATATGCTCGATCCCGGCGACCCGCAGACGCTGCTCCTGGGCGCCTTTGTCGGCGAACCAACCCCGCATGTCCGCATCCCTGTTACGCAAGGCATCTGCGGCGCAGCAGTGGCCTCCGGAGAAACCGTCATCGTGGACGACGTCAACTCCGACCCCCGCTATCTCTCCTGCTCCATCCGCACAAAATCCGAGATTGTCGTCCCCATCCGCGCGCACGGCCGCGTAGTCGGCGAAATCGACATCGACAGCCACACCCCCGCCGCCTTCACCAATGCCGACCGCACTTTTCTTGAAGAAGCCGCCCGCATCGTCGGAGCATGGGTGGAAAATCACTCTTTTCAAGCTATTATGGGTACATGATCTATTTTTATGGTTAATGCTTTGTGATCAGATTCATGAGTTCGCTATACGACACAGATCCCTCATGACGCTTGTTGTTGATGAAAATAGTGGGAGTCGCCTCGATTTGCAGCTTATCTGCTTCGTTTGCTTCGTCCTGAACAACTCCCCTGTACTGCGCGGAATTAATACATTGCATCACCGCGGCTGGATCGGCGTGCACCTCTTGCGACAGGGAGTTGAGCTCCTGGTCGATAGCCTTCGATGAGGTAATGTCAGCCTGGTGCGCATAAAGAGCATCTGCATATTCCCAGTACTTTCCCTGCGCCCCCGCGCATTGCGCGGCTTCTGCTTCCCTGAATGCAAACTCGTGCATGGACAGCGGATAATCCCGATAGACCCAGCGAATCTTTCCTTCGCTCGCTGCGGCCTGCAGCGTAACGTGCAACTGCCGGCAATAAGGACATTGAAAATCCGCGTATTCAATCACCGTGACAGGCGAGTTCGCGCTGCCGCGCACGTGATCACTGGAGCCAATCGCCGTGGGGCGAAGCCGGTTGCGCTGCAGATCCTGCCAATATGTCGGATGGGTGATATGCAACGCCAGAATCACATTCAGGCAGACGCTGCACAACGAAAATACAATTAGAAAACCGAGAAGTATATCCCGTCGAATCGGCCGTTTCTCATCCATTCCGGACTCCTAAAGTGCTGACACTGCCCAGTCTCAGCATTATCGTTTGCTCCATCAACTGGTTGTCAAGTTTGGATATCACATAGTAGTCAGTTTGAAGTGTGCGGCTTCTGGCTGTTTTAGAACTTTGCGATAATTTGCTTCATCGTCTGAATCATTGCTGCCTTCAGCTCTGGCGTCATCTTCCGATGCACGAAAAGAAACACTTCTTTGTTGTGATAAAAAACGATGAAGCTATGCTTTTGATTAGCTCCCACGACAAATAGATTCTGGTTGCCAAAGCCAGGAATCGATTCGTAGGTGTCTCCCTGTCCGGCTCCGCCATTTGCTTGCATGTAACTATCGGCATCCGCGGCTGAAGTGTCGGTCACAGAAAGTGAGACCTGCGTCCCGGCCGAGTCTGAGGGATACAAGCAGAGGAAACCTGCATCCATGTGGTCTGTTACTGGACCTCCCGCGAGAATGGCTGCCATTTGAGAACTCAGTAGTTCGCAAGCCTTCGGAGTGGCTGCGTGGGCATTGTAAGGTGCAATAAAGAAGAAAAAAAATGAAGCGGTAGTCGAAAGAACTGTGTGCGTACGCATCGGTGTTAAACCTCGAAACCTGGCTTCTGAATAACGATATCCAGATGTGAGCAATATAGCATGCGCATTCATAATCTAAATCCCTCCTAAAGCTGAGTTTCCTTGTATTTGCTCTCCTGGAAATGCCTTAATAGCCATCGCAGGAAAGGGGCAATTCCCAGCCAACGGAACTAATCTGGATATACCTGCGTACTAGCGCAATATGTCAGGTGTGGGTACATTAAGCTGGAGCGAGGTTGAGCCGAGTGCCCCGGCTCTCCACCCTACGGACGCAGGCCTGTCCACGGGGACCCCAGCTCGTATGCCAGCCGCTCGTCCGTCGCGCGGGGAGGCTGCCTCTCTGGAGATCGATTGGCCCCAAATCGTCCGCCGCTGCATGGACGGTGATTCCAGCGCCTGGACCGAGCTGGTCAGTGCGCAGCATCGGCGTGTCTATGGGCTCTGTTACCGCTTCACCGGCAACCCCACCGACGCCGAGGACCTGACCCAGGACGTCTTTCTGAAGATTTATTCCAACCTGGCCAGCTTCGACGTCGCTCGCGGCTCCCTACAGGTTTGGATTGCCACCATGACTCGCAACCTGCTGGTGGACAACTACCGCCGGTCCCGCTACCAGCGCGTAACTTCTTCATTAGACGATGGTTGGGAGTCAGTTGAAGAGCTGAAGCCGATTGACCGGCTCACCTCCCGCAGCATTTCGCCCCACGAGTCGGCGGCCAAAAATGAACTGGCGAAGATGGTGCAGGATGCCCTGGCTCACGTCTCGGTCGACCTACGCGAGGCCGTCATTTTAAGAGATTTGCAGGATATGGACTACAAAGAAATCGCCTGTGTGCTGGGAATTCCCGAAGGAACGGTAAAATCCCGCATCAGCCGGGGCCGAGCGGAACTTGCGAGGCTCCTGGAACGTAATAGACGGGAGGTAATGTAATGGCAGAGCGCAATCACAATCCGAACTCCACGGCCTGCGGCCAGTGGGAGATGCTTTTGGCGGACGCGCTGGACGGGCTGCTGAAGCCCGAGGACGAGGCCCTCTTTAACGCCCACAGGGCCGTCTGCCCGGCCTGTTCGGCTCTCTATGAAGAGGCGCGCCGGGGGCGCGAGTGGCTGGAGTTTCTCTCCCCGGAGCCTGAGGTTCCGGCCGGCCTTTTAGACAAGATCCTGGCCCACACCGGCCCCGGCCAGGTGGAAAATTACAGGCTGGCTAATGCCGGCGGCAAAGTAATCCCCATCCGTCCGGTCTCTCTTCCGGCATGGCAGCGCCCCGGCTTCATGGCCCGCGTCCAGCGCTTTGCCGAGCCTCGCCTGCTGATGACGGCTGCCATGGCCTTCTTTTCCATCGCCCTCACACTCAACATGACCGGTGTCCGTTTGAGCAGCCTGCGGCTTTCTGACCTGAAGCCCAGCAACATCCGCTCCATCATGGAACGTCGTCTCACCGCGGCCTCTACGCCGCTCATCCGCTTTTATGACAACTCGCGGCTGGCTTACGAGGTGCAGACCACGATGCGCGAGCTGCGCCAGACCACTGGGGTTGGCGAACAGGGTGAAGGCCAGGACAACCTGCAGAAGAAGCTGCAGGATCTGGCGCCCGGCGAGTCAAAACAGCTTCCCGAACCCGGGAATGGTGGCCGGCAGGTGGATACTCCGCAACCGCCTGACAGTCTGATTGCTGGTCCTGTGGTTCAACCAACCCTCAACAATTCTGACTTTTTAGATACTTCCCTGGTGTCTCAGCAATGGTCCGCGCACTCCGGCGGCTCCCGCCGTGAAGCATGGGAAAGGAGCACAATATGGATTGCGTAAATCACAGTGGTATCAACGCGGCGGCTTATTGTCAGAGCTGCGGCAAGGCGCTCTGCGCTGATTGCGTGCGCAACGCGCCTGGAGGTCAGATTCTCTGCGAATCTTGCCTGACGGTATGGCAGAGCTATCAACAACCATTTATTCCGCCTCACGCCAGCGGACCTAACCCCTCGTCTGCTGCCGTGCTGGGGCTGATTCCCGGCGTGGGCGCCATGTACAACGGCCAGTTCGTCAAGGGGTTCATTCACGTGGCGATCTTCGCGGTACTGGTTACGATTACCAGCGAATTCCATAGCCCAATTGACACCATTTTTGGCTTCTTCATCGCTGCCTGGATTTTCTACCAATCCTTTGACGCCTACCACACTGCCAAGGCGTTGCGCGATGGCCAGCCGCCTCCCGATCCCTTTGGGCTGAACGAGGTGGGCAACTGGCTGAGCCTGGGCCCGCGGCTACGGAATCCTGGCCAGCCCGTCGCTGGTCAACCTGCGGCAGTGCCGCCTGCGGCGGGTTACCAGTCGCCGCCGCCTTATTCGGCCCCATTCACGCCGCCGACGCCCGGCTCTGTCGACCCTTCTGTACCGCCTGCGCCGCCCGTGTACTGGCGGCGCAGGGAGCCCGTGGGCGCCATCGTTCTGATTGCCCTGGGCGTGTTGTTCCTGCTGGGGCAGTTGGATGTCTTTCGCGACCGCTTCTTTGGGTTAACGTGGCCGCTGTTGCTGATTGCTCTTGGCGTCTGGTTGATCATTCGCCGTATCGAAGATTCAAAAGGAGGACCTAAATGAGCCATTACATCATGATTCGCCGCCTGCGCGGCCCCGCCATTCTGTTGCTGCTCGGAGGTGTTGCGCTGCTCGATCAGACTGGTGTTATTCACCATTTCTGGGGTTGGTTTGTGCCGCTGCTGCTGATTATGCTCGGCGTCTTCATGCTCGCCGAGCGCGCGGCTATCGCCGCCGAGGGTGGTTACCCGTTGTGGCCTTATCCGGGCCAGCCCTATCCGGGCGCCTATCCGGGAACAACAGCAGGCAACGCAACGCAGCCCCCACCGGCCGAGAATTCGGCCTCTGTTTCAGCTAGCTCGCAGGAGTATGCAAAGAACTCCCAGGGAGGAAAATCATGAGCAGCACACCCCCGAATATGCCCCCCAACACGCCTCCCGGAGGGAGCGTACCTCCTCCGTATCCGCCTTATGATCCCAAGACCCAGTGGCGGATTTATCGGGAACAGCAGAAAGCCGCTTGGCGCGCGCAGCGCGATGCATGGAAGGCCCAGCGCCACGCCATGAAGGCCAACTACGTGGGCGTATATGGCCCCCGTGTTCCTTCTATCGTCGGCCCCATCATCCTCATTGCTGTCGGTGTAATTGCTCTGCTGATGATCACCGGTCGCATCAATTCCGGCCAGTTCTGGATGTGGTATGGCCAATGGTGGCCGCTGCTCCTCATCGGCGCCGGCCTGGCTCTGCTGGCGGAGTGGGCCATTGACCTGCACCGTGAAACCCCTGTGCGCCGTGGCGGCAGTTTTATAGGGATTCTCATATTTCTGGCTGTGTTGGGCTTATGCGCTGCTGGATGGAATCATGCGCAGCCCTGGTTCCACCAGTGGAACAACGATGGCGACGAATTCTTCAACGCCTTCGGACTGCCGGAGCACGACATGGAGCAGCAGGAGCTCACCCAGCAGATTCCCGCCAATGCCGCTATCCAGATCGAGAATCCGCGCGGCAACGTGAGCATCACGGCGGGCGATGGCTCCGCTATCACGGTGCAGGCGCATGAATTGGCCTATGCCAGCTCAGACTCGGAGGCTAAAAAAGTCTTCGATGCCGTAGCGGCGCGACTCACTGTCAGCGGCAACTCCGTCCTGCTGAAATCGGAAAGCAACTCCTCCGGAATGGTCAACCTGACCGTCACCGTGCCTAAGACCGCCAAGGTAACGGTAAACAACGACAGGGGCGACGTCTCTGCCTCCGGCCTTGGAGCGGGAATCACCGTTACCGCCCGTGGAGACGTGCAACTCAACACCATCATCGGCCCGGTCGAGGCGCACTTCCCGCACGGCCATCACGACTTCTCCGCCCATGATATTCAGGGCGATGTGACCGTCGACGGAGACTTGAGCAACATCACCATCTCCGAGATCAAGGGCAAGGTTTCACAGAGTGGAGATATCCTCTTCGGCGACGCGCACGTCGAAAATGTTTCCGGGCCGGTGCATTTGCACACCTCGCGAACCGATATCGACGTAGCGGAGCTGCCCGGTGACCTGACCCTCGACCCCAACGATCTGCGCGTCAATCAGTCCAAGGGGCAGGTGCGCGTGGTGACCCGCTCCAAGGACGTCGATCTCAACCAGATCTATGGCGACAGCTATGTGAAAACCAGCAACGGCCATATAGCAATCGAACCTGCCGGCGTTTACGCAGTGGACGCGAACAACGAGAAGGGTGACATCGAAATCACGCTGCCCCCCAATGCCTCGGCTGCGGTAAGCGTCCGTACCCACAACGGCGACATCGTCTCCGATTACCCATCCCCTTCGTTTGATGGAGGCTCGACCAAATCCGCAACCTTCACCATCGGCTCCGGTACAGCCAGGATTGTGCTGAACGCCAGCAACGGCGACGTGCATATTAAGAAAGGTCCGGGCTTCCCCTCCACGCCTGCTCCGGCTACTCCCAAGGTGCCCATGATGAATGTTCCGCCCTACCACCGTATTCCGCCGGGCTTCGAAGGAAAACAGTTGAAGGAGCCCAAGGTGCCGCCACCGCCGCCGGTCAAGCAATAAACAATCAATCAACCGGAATGAACAAATCCGGCGCAGGAGAACTCACTCTCCTGCGCCAGTTTTTTTCTGGCTGAGAAATAACTCGACTCTGAGGGGGGAATCGATCCGGATAGATGCTTCACCACACATACGGAATCAGCCGGTAGCGCGTGCGCTGGCAATACTCCGTGTAGCCGGGCAGTTGTTCCCTTAGCACCTTCTCTTCGCTGGGAATGCGAACCGCGCAAAAAAGCACCCACAGGGCAAAGACCGGCATCATAACCCAGGAATCCAGCGCCATCGGCGTGAAAAGAAAGAGAATGGCGCTCCACGCGTACATCGGATGGCGAACAAAGCGATATGGCCCGGTGGTAATGACCTTCTGCCCGGCATCTACCTGAATCGTGCGCCCGGCATAGCGGTTGACGTTGACGACCCACCACACGGATAGAATTGCCGCCAGTACCATGGCATCGGAAACCACCGTGAGCCACAAGGGCACGCTGCCCAGCAGCGTCTTCGACCAGCCAAATCGATAATCGAAGCCAGGAACCGTTAAAACTGCGATAAAAAGCGGCCTGGTCCATCGCAACAGCTGTTTTTGTTCCTGGACCTGTTCTCTTTGCCGCAATCTGCGCTCCAGCAAGTCCGGATCGACTCGGTAGAAGTAACAGTAGCAGCTGATTATGGGAATGACGAGAACAGCCAGATAGGCCCATGCCTGCCAATAGCGCAGCGTCCCCGCTGGAATGAAGAAAATCCCTGCAAAGAGGCTCAGGATCAGCACAAACCCTGTAAGCATTCTGACAAGTAAGCGCCTCTTTGAAAATGCCACGGCTGAATCAGCCGGGTTGGCGGCTCTATTGTCTTCGCTCGTTGTAGCGTGCGGCTGCGGTATCGGCATCTTCCGCCCCCTTTTACGGTCTCTTTGAACTCCCGTCCAGAATAATCCTCCTGGCAAGCTCTTAGACCGCGATTCGAGGCACGCGCGCTCCAATCCGAGTAAAGACCTCCCAGGGAATCGTCTCCGTTGCTTCGGCGTGGTCGAATGCGGTGATGCTTTCGCCGCCCTGCTCGCCCAGAATCACCACCTCGTCGCCCGGCGCCACGCCCTCGATTTCGGTCACGTCCACAATCGCCGAGTCCATGCTGACGAGCCCCACCAGCGGCGCGCGCTGTCCCCTGACCAACAGGCTGAAGCGGTTGCTAAGCCGCCGGTCGAGGCCGTCGGCGTAGCCCGCCGCCACCAGAGCCAATCGCATCGCTTCTGTCGCGACAAAAGTTCCGTTATAGCCCACCACCGCGCCGGCTGGAACCGGGCGCACCCCCACTACGCGTGTCTTCCACGTGAGCACAGGTTGCAGTCGGGCGCGCGCTGCGGCCAGAGTTGCCGGCTCCGGCCGCTCAAACTCCGGGTTGAAGCGCGGTACAACGCCGTAGAGCGCCAGCCCCGGCCGCAGCATCGCCTTCATTCCATAACGTGCGGCAAGAGTGGCAATCCGCGCAGTTTGGCCGGTCAGAAGCGTAGCGGAGTTGCCCACATGCAGCCACTCCGGAGCGAGCCCCGCTGCCCTGATATTTCCCAGCGCCTCTTCCAGCAAGACCAGTTGCGCCGCAGTCACCCGGCCGTCTGCCTCGTCGGCGGCATACAGGTGGGTCATCACACCCTCCAGCTGCAGTGGCGACCCCGGATGAAAGCGCGCCAGAAGCTCTCGCGCGCTTCCGCCCTCCGGCCTGAACTCTTCGGCCGCTACCCCCTGGCGGCTCATACCGGTGTCAATCTCCAAATGAATCGGTAACGATCCGGCCGGAACTCCCGCCGTGCGCGCAGCACCCTCCAGCTCGTCCAACTGCCACAGCTGCCATGCCACGGTGGTCAGACGGTGCTCCACCGCCGCTGCTCCCTGGCCTGTAAATACACCGCATAAAACCAGCACCCTAGCCTTGGGACACAGCGCGCGTGCCGCCACACCCTCCTCGACAGTGGCCACGCCCAGCCACCGGGCCCCGGCATGCGCCGCCGCCGGAGCGCACAGCTCCAGCGAATGGCCATAGGCGTCGTCCTTGACCACCGCCATCAACTCCGCATAGGGCGCTGTCAAGCTCAACAAAAACTTGAAGTTATCTTCCAGGGAATGAGTGCGAATTTCAACCCGGCAGGGGTGTGTTGTCATCAGGCTGTCCAAGCTTCAGTGTAACAACTGACCGCTGACCACTGACAACCGGTTCTCTTACTCCAGCAGTGCGAATGCCACTACGGTTCTCTCTTTTAACGGAATCTCCTCCAGCAGCTCCGCTTCAAGATCGGTCGGAACGGTCATCTCGCAGGCCGCCACTTTCGCCTTATCGGCGCCCACAAAGCACAATTCGCAGTGGCCAAGCTCCGTGCCGTCTCCCATGCGGACCGGCGGGCCAAAGACGCGGCAGGTCATGGGCCGCCAGTCGTAGAGGTCGCATTTGCCGGTATCGGGGTCCAGCAACGGGCAGGCCGCCTCGTTGTCGAAATCCTCAAAGCGCTCCTCATCCACCTTGGAGTCGCCCAGCACGCCTGTCTTTACGTCCCCGGGGAACTTCGCCCCATGCTCGGCAATCCACGCCTTCGCGCGACCCTCAATCCGTGTTGCCTGAGCCGGATTCGACACCCGCATCAAATCCATTCCAGAACGCAACCTCAATGTATCTAAGGGGTTAAGGACAAAAGCTCCATGGCAGCATTGGCTGCAGCCGGGCTTGCAGACCAGCTGCTTTCCCGCCTTTTTCGCCGCATCGGCAAATGCGGCGTCCATGATTTGCACCAATAGTGAATCTCCCGTGGGCAAACGCATATCGCACAGGATAACCTATTTTTCACTTGAAATGTAAGCATTACTATAGGTAAATGAAAGAGTTACTATTGGTTCGGAGGGTTCCCCATGCCTGTTTTCCATAGCCCCATCTTCCCCGGATTCCGCTATCGCAACGCCCCCGCCGCCATCGACTGGCTCTGCCGCGTCTTTGGCTTTGAGCGCCATGCCGTCCACGAAGGCCCAAACGGCCTCATCATGCACGCCGAGCTGACCCTGGGCAACGGCATGATCATGCTTGGCTCTGGCAAGGACGACGAGTCCAGCCGCGGCTTCAAGCCCCCTGTAGAGCTGGGCGGTGTCGAGACCTGCGCTCTCTACATCGTCGTCCCCGACGCCGATGCGGCCCATGCCCGCGCAGTCGCCGCAGGAGCCAATGTCACCACCCCGCTCCACGACACCCCCTACGGCAGCCGCGACTTCACCGTAAAAGACCCCGAAGGCCACACCTGGAACGTGGGTACCTACGACCCGTGGGCAAAGCGTGAATAGACTATAGCGGCATGCTGGATCGACCGTAATAAGATGTCCGCGTAAGTCCTTAGCCGATCGGCTTGTCCCACGTCTCTAGCGCGCGCTTGAACGCGCCCATGAACTTGCCCGCGTCGGCCCCGTCAATGGTGCGGTGATCAAACCCAAGGCAGAAGTACTGCACTGAGCGAATCGCAATCGTGTCGTGGCCCTCGGCGTCGGTCATCACCATCGGCTCCTTGCGCAATCCGCCGATAGCCAGAATCGCCGATTCTGGCTGGTTGATGATCGGCGTGCCAAACTCCTCGCCGAAGATCCCTGAGTTGGTCAGCGTGAACGTCGACCCCGATGCCTCGTCGGGCAGCAGCTTCTTCGTGCGCGCACGAGTCGCCAGGTCTGCAATGGCCTTCGCCAGACTCACAAAGCCGCGCCCCTCTGCCTGCTTCACCACCGGCACAATTAGCCCCCACTCCAGCGCCACGGCAATCCCCAGATGAATGTTTGGGTGATACTGAATCGCCCCGTCCACCAGCGAAGCGTTCACAATAGGATATTTTTCCAGTGCCTCAATCGCTGCCGTGGCAACGAACGGCATAAACGTCAGTTTCACGCCATGCTGCTGCTCGAAGCGCGCCTTCTCCCGCTCCCTTAGCCGCACAATGCGCGTCATGTCCACCTTGTAGACAATGTGCACGTGTGGGCTCGTCTGCATGCTCTCCACCATGCGCTGCGCAATAATGGCCCGCATCTTGCTCAGCGGCTGTGGCTCCAGCGGGACCTGCGCTGCGACAAACTGCTCCTTCGGAGTGGAGCTGCCCGCTCCACGCTCGTTCAGATGCCGCAACACATCTTCCTTGGTGATGCGCCCCTCCGAGCCCGTCCCCGCAATCCGGCTCAGATCAAGATTGTTTTCTTTGGCAATTTTCCGCACCAGCGGCGACGTGCGCTGCGCCACCTGCGGTGGGGCCACATCCGCCTTCTGCGTCACTTGCTTTGCGGCTGTCTGCGTCTTCGGCGCATCCGTCGTGACGTGTATTGCTGGAGCGGAAACCCCCGCGGCGGTTGCCTGTGGAGCCGCCACTGGTGCGTCAACAGCCCCGCCGATCACCGCCACCACCGTATTCACCTCAACCGTCGCGCCCTCGGGAACCCTGATCTCGGTGAGCACTCCGGCCTCGGGTGAGGGAATCTCCGCGTCCACCTTGTCAGTCGAAATCTCAAACAGCGGCTCGTCCTTCTCGACCCGCTCGCCGGTCTTCTTGAGCCACTTGGTAATGGTGCCCTCAAAGATTGACTCGCCCATCTGGGGCATGATCACGTCGGTTGGCATGGGGATCTCTCCGCATTGCGGGGCGCTTCTACAAGCTCAGCACAGGCTTTCGGCGTGCTGGGGGGACGTCTCCATCGCGCACCCGCTTCAAATCAGATTATAAATTGCGCCGCATCCGCCAGGAGAACTAAGCATTAAACGCGAATCGTCTCTTCACCCTCGCCCCTAATCTGCTTCACCTCATCCGGAACCCGGAGCGGCGTGTCCTCCGCCGGAATTCGCGCCGGTGCCTTCGCCGCCTGCTCCCGCAACGCCGCCAGGCTCGCCATTTCCACTACCGGCTCGCCAAAAACCAACCCAAACTCCCGCGCCACCCCGCGTGCAAGCTCCTCCAGCCCCGGCAGCTCCTCGGGATTCTCAACCTCCCGCGCCAGGCTCGTCACCGCGTGATCGGAAATCCCACAGGGAACAATCAGGTCAAACTCCTTCAGATCTGTCGTCACATTAAATGCAAATCCATGCGACGTAATCCCCCGCGCCACATGAATCCCTATCGCGCCGATTTTTCGGGCCATTCCACCGCTCTCATCCAAAGGGCTGCCCTCCGCAGGAGCGCACCACACCCCGGTTAACCCGCAAATCCTTCCCGCCCTCACTCCAAACCCGCCGCACAGCCGGATCAGCGCCTCCTCCATCCTGCGCACAAAATCCACCGGCCCCATCCGTCCGCCGCTCGCCGTTCTCAGCGTGCGCAGGTCGAAGATGGGGTAGCCCACCAGTTGCCCCGGCCCGTGATAGGTTACATCGCCCCCGCGGTTGATCTCGTGAACGGTCACTCCGCGCTGCCTCAACATTTCGTCAGAGGCCAGAATGTTCGCCCGCTTCGCGTTGCGCCCCAGCGTCAGCACCGGCGGATGCTCCAGCAGCAGCAGCACATTCCCGGCGCGCCCCGCGGCCACCAGCCCGGCCACCTCCGCCTGCAACCGCAGCCCCTCGTCGTAGCCCACCCGCCCGAGATAGATGTACTGAATCATCGTTAGCTTGATTGTAGCTAGCCGTCCTGCACGTACATCGGGACACTCTTCATTCCTCAAGTCGCGCCGCAAACAGCTTAGCAAACACGATCCGATGCTCCCAGACAACCAGCAGCCACAGAAGCGTCGCAAACGCCCCCATCCCAATGCCTCCCGGGTCCATCAGCAGGTGATATGTGAGGATGTTGAACAGCACGGGACCCAGCAGCGTCAGCCCTAGCCCCACAAACCGGTTCACCAGCAGCAGAACTCCGGAAACAACCATGGTCGCGCCCACCACGTAAAAGTAGTGCGCAGCTAACAGGGCGGCCGTGAACTGTCCGGCCACCCCGGGCGGCATTTGCCCCATGGGAATGAAATGCAGAAACATGTTCAGGCCGAAGACAAAAAACATCAGGCCTAGCAGATAGCGAGCGATCATCGCGGCAATCTTCATGGAATTCTCCTTGATTCGAGGTGTGCGAATTGGGATGAATCGAGCCAGAGAGCGGGCTCACAGCTTCGCAGAGGAAAACAAACTCTCCGCAGGAAATGGATGGTTTTGTATCCTCCGTGGATTCAATGAATCGGGACTGAAGACTTCATCGTGCATCTTGAAAAATCTCGGGCACTCTGATGGTTGAATGCCGGTAGTGTTTTCGCGCTACACTAGACACTGGCAGGAGGACCGGGCGGTCGCTGCCGGAGGGACCAGGGGCAACCCTGGGCCAACTGGAAGAGGAAAGTCCGAACTCCGCAGGGCAGTGTGCCGGATAACATCCGGGACGTGGGCCTCAAAACCCATGGACGGCCAGTGCCACAGAAAACATACCGCCCCGTGAACGCGCCATCAGGCCCGTCCGCGGAGTAAGGGTGAAATGGTGCGGTAAGAGCGCACCGCTCCGTCGGTAACGTCGGAGGCAGGGTAAACCCCACACGGAGCAAGACCAAATAGGGAGGGAAGCTTCGCCAGGAGCCAGGCGACGCTGCGCATCGGCCCGACGCGCCCAGGCGGCTCTGAACGATCTGCGGATACCCCAGCCCTGCAAGGGGCTGCCGTCCGCAGGACGCCGAAACCTCCGGGTAGGTCGCTGATGAGCGTCCGCGGCAACGCGGCGCCTAGAGGAATGA
>Ga0181533_1000028_pt1 | contig 168677 bp, 120 predicted proteins | sample PEATcosm2014_Bin_45_FD_119772 | JGI IMG/M metagenome (GOLD analysis project Ga0181533, IMG submission 119772) | Peatland microbial communities from MTU Mesocosm Facility, Houghton, MI, USA - PEATcosm2014_Bin11_60_metaG | ecosystem: Environmental > Terrestrial > Soil > Wetlands > Peat | place... | reverse complement strand
GCGTTGATCGGGTCGATCTCGGTGACGATGACGCGGGCGCCGAAGCCCCGGAGCGAGTGGGCGCTGCCTTTGCCGACATCGCCATAGCCGCAGACGCAGGCCGTCTTGCCGGCGATCATCACGCCCAGCGCGCGCTTGAGGCCGTCTGCCAGGGATTCGCGGCAACCGTAGAGGTTGTCGAACTTGGACTTGGTGACCGAGTCGTTGACGTTAATGGCGGGGACCAGGAGCCGTCCGGCCTCGAGCATCTGATAAAGCCGATGCACGCCGGTGGTCGTCTCTTCGCTGACGCCCTTCCACTCTTTGACCGCCTGGGTGAACCAGCCGGGGCGTTCCTTGGCGCAACGTTTGAGGAGCTTCTTGACCACCTCCTCTTCCTCGCTGCCGCCGGGTGTGTTGGCCCAATCGCTGCCGTGCTCCATTTCATAGCCCTTGTGGAGCAGCAGCGTGGCGTCTCCGCCATCATCCACCACCAGTTGCGGGCCTTTGCCCCCCGGGTGCGTCAAGGCGGCAAGCGTGAAGCCCCAGTATTCGTCGAGTGATTCGCCTTTCAAGGCGAAGACGCTGACGCCGCTCCTGGCGATGGCTGCCGCCGCCTGGTCTTGCGTGCTGAAAATATTGCAGCTCGCCCAGCGCACCGACGCGCCCAACTCGACCAGGGTCTCGATCAGCACCGCCGTCTCGATCGTCATGTGCAGCGAGCCGGAGATGCGAACTCCGTTGAAAGGCTTCTGCGGGCCGTACCTGGCGCGAACCGCCATCAGCCCCGGCATCTCCTGCTCGGCGACGGAGATTTCCTTGCGGCCCCATTCGGCGAGGGTCAGGTCTCTGACCTTGTAGTCCTGGGCCGCCTGCGTCTTAAGGCCGCCGGAGGCGCTCTTTCTTCCGTTGGTTTTTGTCAAAGTCGGCATACCTGGTATTGTTCAATTGATTTGAGTTCCGGGCCGATTCAAGCGCCGGCCCAGGGCCGGACGGCGCGGCGGGACGCCGCCTGCCCGTCGGGCAGCGAGAGGGCCTTATGGAGGGTCGCCGGCGCGACCGCAGCCACGGACTGCCTGGCCGCCCTCCGGAGCGCATCGACCTTGTCCATCAACTCCCACGTGATGTCCGGATCGGTCTTGCCGAAATGGCCGTAATTGGTCGTCTTGGAATAAATCGGGCGGAGCAGGTTGAGCTGTTTGATGATCGCCGCCGGTTTGAAGCAGAAGACCTCGCAGACGGCCCGCTCGATTTCCACGTCGGATATGACACCGGTGCCGAAGGTGTTGATGCAAACCGAGACCGGGTCAGGGTGGCCGATGGCATAAGCAAACTGGATTTCGGCGCTGGTAGCCAGGCCGGCGGCGACGATGTTCTTGGCCACGTAGCGGCCCATGTAAGCCGCGCTCCGATCGACTTTCGAGGGGTCTTTGCCCGAGAAGGCCCCGCCGCCGTGGCGGCCCATCCCGCCGTAAGTGTCGACGATGATCTTGCGCCCCGTCAGCCCGGTGTCACCCTGCGGCCCGCCGACCACGAACCGGCCGGTGGGGTTGATCAGGTAAACGGTCTTCTTGTCCAGCAGGGGCGCCGGCAGCACTTTCTTGATGAGCTCGTTAATGACGAACCGCTCGATAGTCCGGTGCGTGGTGTCGGCGGCGTGCTGAGTCGAAACGACGACATTCGTAATGCGAACAGGCTGATCGTCCACATATTGCACCGAGACCTGGGTCTTGGCGTCGGGCCGCAGCCATTTGACTGCGCCGCTCTTGCGCACCCGCGTCAACTCGCGCCCGAGGGTGTGCGCATACATGATCGGGGCCGGCATAAGCTCCGGCGTTTCGTTGGTGGCATATCCGAACATCAGCCCCTGGTCGCCCGCCCCTTGCTCCGCCGTCTGTTTGCCTTCCGCCGCGCGGGCGTCCACGCCCTGCGCAATGTCCGGGCTCTGCGAGGTGATGGCGTTCAGGATCAGGACTCGGTCCGCGTGAAACACGTCGTCGTCGTGCGTATAGCCGATCTCCCGGATCGCCCGGCGGGCGATCTCGTTGTAATCGAGCCTGGCTTGGGTCGTGATTTCGCCGCCCACCACCACCAGGTTGCTCTTGGCGTAGGTCTCGCACGCCACGCGGCTGTGCGCATCCTGGGCCAGGCAGGCGTCCAGCACCGCATCGGAAATCGTATCGCAGACTTTGTCGGGATGGCCTTCGCCAACCGACTCGGAGGAGAAGATATAGTTCTTGCTCATGGCATTATGTTGAACGGACGGCGGTTAAGATTTTCATATTGACGTATCAGGATAAGATGATACGAGTTTTTCCAGGCGAGTCAAGGGCTGGATTTTAAAATCCCTGTTCACCCTGTCATCCGTGGGTCATCTCTTTCCTGGATTGCGGGGAAATCCCCGGGTAAGACCGGCGTCCCCTCTTCCGGGAGAGCGGGCGGCGTGGGTGGCGGAGCCGGAAGTGGTTGCCCCTGCGGGTTCTTGGCGCGTCTGTTACGAGGCAGGGGGCTGAGGACGACGTTGAGGTCGCGGTCGCCTAACATTTTGGGGGGCGAATCGGCCTGGCCATAAGCAGCGAGGTCCTTGACGAATTGGTTGACCACCTCGAAGCCGATCTCCTTGTGCGCCTTTTGGCGTCCGCGAAAGCGCAACTTGACGCGGACTTTCATGTCATCGCACAGGAACTGGATAGCGTGGTCTCGCTTGGTCGCCAGGTCGTGAGGGTCAATGGCGGGAGAGATTTGAAGCTCCTTCATTATGTTCGCCGTCTGGCGGGCGTGGGCGCCCTTATTCCGTTTGGCTTCCTCGTAAAGGAATTTGCCGTAATCGACGATGCGGCAAACGGGCGGCGTGGCGTTGGGCGCGACCTCGATGAGGTCCAGGCCCTTGGCTTGGGCCAACCGCAGGGCTTCATTGAGCGACATGACGCCCAGTTGCTGTTTGGCGTCGCCGATGACGCGGACCTCGCGGGCACGGATTTTTCCGTTGCGGCGATGCAAGGGTTCGCGAGAATGAAAGGAGCGAAAAGGAAAAGGGCGGCTCAATGAGGCCTCGCCGGTTGGAGATTATTCATGCAGAAAAGATGCCGCATGCAACGCTAATATGTCATCGGTCGTTAATAGGCTTCATTCTCGCACAGTTGCCCCGGCAGGCAAGGACAAAATGCAACCCTCAGACCCCCCCGGCCGAATTCAGGCCCAAATCGGGGATTGAAACGGCGGACGGTTGGTAGTACAAATGGTTGGAGCTAGTTAAGGCCGTGTGGACTGAGACTGAGCATATAGAAGAACCGACGTGCCAACCCCAGGAGCCTCCGTCCGCTGAGGACGAAGCGCCTCTGGAATTGGCAACTGCCCCGGTCAAGGAGCGGAACCTGCCGCAACGGCCAGCCGGCGCCGGGCTTCGGGGCCTATACGGCTGGCCGGTCCCTTCATCGCTGTCGCCTAATCCGGCGGAGGCGCGCGCCCGAATCCAGTTGCCGGAGTTCGACGCGTTATCGTTGGAGAAAGCACGGGTGATCTCGGGGCACTTTCCGGCTGCGGAGGCGCAATACCGCTATCGGTGCGGGACCGACCCCAACGGGCAGCATTCTGACCTGCCCCACTTTGAAAGGGTCTTCCGCATCGCAAGCTCGCTAGGCGGCGTGGGGGATGTGCAGGAAGGCCCTGGCTACGACGGGCTGCTGATCCTGACGGCGTGGCGTTGCGTGCGGCCGGGGGTGGAAGGGTTTCTTGGTTCCTACCCCAAGGCGCTGCTGAGTCCGCTATCCCACACTGCTCCGCCCAGGGCGCTGGCCTCGCTCTCGGCTCGGGAGCAATCCATTTTCGAGCGGCGCGCGCCGGTTTACCTGCGCTATTTGCTCTGCGAGAAATTCGGCTTGCGCACGTGCGCGGACATTGAAAACGCGGATTTGCGTCACCTGCTCAGGAGCGTCGGCTTTCGCCTGATCCGTTCGAGCCTCGTAGCGGAGGTCGCCCTTCCGGGCATCACCCGGGGAGAAGACCCGCCCGTCCGGCCTTGGAAGCTGACCCTGAGGCAGGAACTGAGCGACGAACGCGCCGCCGAATTGCTGTTGATCGCGGCGCTGTGGAAGATCAAATACGAGTTGCGCCTGGTCACCATCGACGAGGGCCTGCCGCGCTGGAATATCGGCGCCTTCGGACGGACGGATTGGGAAGACGCCTTTCTTTCTCTCGGGGTCCGGGTTCCTCCCTCGCTGCTGCGCGAGAGCGGGCTCATTGATTGGAGAGCGGTGCTCACGCGCTGCCTCGACCAAATCGGGCGCGGCAATCTGCCGGCGGAAGTTCTCGGGAGAGTCTCCGCCTGGCCCCGGCGGATATGCCATGATCGCGGCCAGACGATTTGGGAAGGGCTGGATCAAATCGCCCGGACCGTCATGGAGCGAGTGCGGGCGGCGGAACCGCTGCTTTTCAAAGAGAACGGCCAACCGGACTACGAGACGGCCCGGCGCTTTCGTGGCTGGGCGGGGTTCTTTGACGAGGTGTCTCCGCAGGTCCTCTCCAGGTTGGGAGTCTCCGCCTTCACGGCCCTGCACCGGGTCGCGCCGGAATGCTTTGGCTGGGGGGCCGCCCAGCTCAAACCGTGGGAGCTGGAGCAGGAATATGGAAAATGGAAGGGGCCGCGGGGCCGCGCGCTGCTCAGGAGCGCATACGCCTACGCGCTCTATGAGAGCGGCCTGGGCTGTATTTGCCGACAGGAGGAGCAGGTCCTTTGGCAGTGCGCGCTCAACCAGTTTTCCGACTGGTACCGGAGCAGGACCGTCGAGAGCAACGTGACTCCGTACGAGTTTCTGTATGGCCTGGCGAGCCGTCACGGGCTGACGCCGCTGCTGACTCGGGAGGTCAAGCACACCGCCGCCGTTTCACTGCTGGCGGGCATGAACCTGCATGAGAACCTGCCCAAGATCGAGGGATGCTGGGAGCTGTGCATGCGGGCTGCCCTCGAGCATCACGGGGGCAAGCTCGAGGTGCGGCTGGTCGTTCCGGATTTGGTGCCGCTCCCGCTTCGCCTGCGCAAGGCCGTGATTGCCCCGCTCCGCTACAGCTATCTCCACAAGGAGCTGCGCCTGGTGCGGGACTTCGACCGGCGGATGGCGCGGGAAGCCCGGCGGACGCTCGAGGAGATTCCCGGCTGGTGGGAAGACGAGCGCATCGTGGGAACGCCGCTGGAGGGGCGTCTTGGCCGGGCCTCCGACCCGGCCTCGATGGCCCTTCGCGTGCTGTGTCCGGAGCCTTGGCTGGAGCCGCCTGCGCAAAAGAGGATCCGTTTCCGGGCGCTCTACCTCCTCCTCTCCAAGCGGGCAACCAACCGAACGACCCCGGGCGAGGCCGGGCTTTCCTCGCAGGAAATGCGGGCCCTCCTTTGCCTCGCCTTCGAGGGGGCCCTCGAGCACACGAACATTGCGGAGGTGTCTCTTCCCGCAATCCGGCGCGGTTTCGAGCGCATCCTGGCCCGCGAGGACACCCGCGAAATGCTGGATTCTCTGCTGTTGCACATCGGCGCAGCTTATGAGACCGAAATCTGGGGCCGGGTGCGCTCGTTCATCGTCCTGGACGCGATCAACGACCTGCTGGCGCTCACCATCCGATGTTCGCTGCTGCACCTGATGAGCGCCTGACACACTGGGGTCGTATCTAAACTCTTTTACATTTTCCGGGCGCCGTTCTGAAACCGTCCAGCCAGTGGCGCAGGCTCAGGATCGGATGTCGGCGGAGCGTGCGCGGCCCGGCATAACGCATCACGGCCTTGACCTGCTGGCGGCGCGCGGGTTGGTAGCAGTGGACGGGGCAGTTGGCGCAGGCCGGTTTTTCCGCGCCGAAGCGGCAGCCCTTCAGCCGGGCGCCGGCGTAATCCAGAAGCTCCCGGCATCGCGGGCACAGCGACGCCTCCGCGCCGTGATGATCGCGGCAATGGATTTTGATCATTGCCTCCATGGTCTTCCATTCGCGGTTCAGCCGTTTGCCGGCGAGGGCGGCGGTTTTGGCTTCCGGCACGACGGCAGCAAGGGTGTCCGAGGCAGCTTGGCGAGAAATCATTCTCATGCCGCTATTTTCGCACACCGGCCAGAGAAGGTCCTTGATCCAGGTCAAGGCGCCGATTGCAGGGGGAATGATCTGATTTTTGACGACGGGTTCCGCTTTCTTGTCTTCAATCCTCGACCGAGCCTGGGCGTTGGGGTTGGAGGTTGGTCTGGTGGCGCAAGCCCTTGCGCTTCCGCACCGCCTGCTTGAGGAGGTACTCGATCTGTCCATTGACGCTGCGCAGTTCGTCCTTGGCCCAGCCCTCGAGGTCGGCCCAGAGTTCGGGGTCGATGCGCAAGAGGAACGGTTTGCGCGAGGCCATGCCCGGCTCAAGTGTAGAGCGTTCCTGTGTTGACCACCGGATGCACCTCGGCCTCGCCGCACAACACAACCATGAGGTTGCTCACCATGGCTGCCCGGCGATCGTCATCCAGTTGCACGACCCCTTGCTCGGCCAGTTCTTTCAAGGCCATGGCGACCATGCTCACGGCGCCTCGGACGATCTTCTGCCGCGCCGCAATGACCGCTTCCGCCTGTTGCCGGCGCAGCATCGCCTGGGCAATCTCCGGCGCGTAGGCCAGGTGCGTCAGCCTCGCCTCTTCGACCAGGACGCCGGCCCTGTTCAGACGCGCCTGCAACTCCTGCTTCAGCGCCTGGGAGACTTCCTCCATCCCGCTGCGCAGAGTGACCTCGTGCTCTTCGCCATAGTCGTAGGCATAGGCGCTGGCCACGTGCCGGACAGCCGACTCGCTCTGCACGCGCACGTAGTTCTCATAATCATCCACGTCAAAGGCCGCCTGCGCCGTGTCCTGCACGCGCCACACCACCACCGCCGCAATCTCGACGGGATTGCCCCGCTTGTCATTGACCTTGAGTTTCTCGCTGTTGAAATTGCGCGACCTCAGCGAAAACTTGAAGCGCGACAGTTTCTTGAATCCCCGCAACGCCACGGCCAACTTGCCCGCGACCGCGTTCGCCTCCGAGCCCGGGGTCTGGCCGGTTGCCATCCCGGGCTGGCTCGGGCCGTTCGAATAAAAGGGATTGCCCCAATGAAAACCCGGGTCCCGCGCGGTGCCTTTGTACTGGCCAAACAACACCAGCACCCTTGCCTCGTTTGGCTGCAATGCGAAAAAGCCCGCGCACATGACGATCGCCGCGATCTCCACGAGAATCGCGGTCACGAAAAAACTCCAGATCGGCTCGTCCTTTCCGTGGGCCCCGGCCACGATCGAGTAAATGAAGAGCGCGATTGCCCCCAATAAGAGAAACAGGACAATCGGCAACATCACCCAGCCGTTGAAGACTTTGAGGGTTCTCTCCCGGTTCATCTCCCGGTTCATAGTGCTGTTTTCAGAGTTCATATTGTCATTGTTGTTTAGCGTCATGTTCAAATGCTATCTCCATGATATCATAATGCAATCTCACTGCAACAAAAAAATGCGCCCTTGTTTGTAATCGATGCCCAGAACGGGGAGATCGAACCCGTGAGCCGTTTCAACGGCTTTTCGCGCGGGCCGCTCTTGTTGGGCAGCCAGTTTCCCCTCAATGATTCTCAGCCAACATGGCTGTGGGCGTATGCGCAGAGGGCGTGAAGATTGGCCGGGGGTGTGTCGCGGGGGACTTCGCAGCCGGCGCCGACGATGAAGCGCGGGCCGGCCTGGCGGTGGCATTCGGCCACGGCGGCGGTGACGCTCTCGGGGCTGCCGTGCAGCAGGAGCAGGACCGGGTTGAGGTTGCCCAGCAGGACCTGGCGCGAACCCATGGCCTGGCGGCCTTCGGCCAGGGGGGCAAGGTAGTCGAGGTCGACGATTTCGCAGTTCAAATTGCCCATGCCCCGGAGGAGTTTGCGCGTGTTGCCGCAGATATGGAGCCGCACCTTGGCGCCAAGGCCGTGGAGGCCCTCGACGAGCCTCTTCTCGTAGGGCCAGACAAACTCCTCATAGATCTGCGGTCCCACCAGGGAAGCGGCGGCATCGCCGACGCCGATGACCTCGGCCCCGGCCTCGACTTGCGCGCGGGCGAAGCGGAGTTCCATCTCGACGACAAAGCCGAAGAGGTCGCGCACGAAAGCGGGGTCATCGAAGAAATCCAGCATGATCGTATTGATGCCCCGCAGGTCGGCGCCTTCGGCCATGGGCCCTTCGATCCAGCCCTCGATGAGTTTCTGCCGGCCGAGGCGTTGGCGGAAGAGGTCCAGGGCCTTGATGCGGTTGTGCATGCGCCCGCCGCCCAAGGGGTCGGGAACCTTGAGCGAAGCCAGTTTCGTCTTTGCGGCCAGCAGGGCCTGGTCCTCGACCATGGCCACCGGCTGGTTCTCGAAGTGTTCGACCGTGGCGCCGCAATCGGCCGCTTCGCAGGCGGGGTCGGACATGGTGTTGACGTAGTCGAAGCCGAATTCTTCCGAAGTGCGGGTTTGGGCTTCGACCAGGACCCTGTAGTCGGTGCAGTATTGGCCGTAGCGCGCGCCAATGCGGTCGCACGCGAACATCATTGTAATCGGCATCAACGGCAACCGATCCACCGGGCGGCCTTCCAAATGGGCGATGACTCGTTCCCGGCTGGTCATCGGTTGAGTTGGCGGCGGATGGCCGTGATGAAGTCCGGGCGGGCGCCGCAACAGCCGCCCACGAAGGCGGCGCCGAGCTCGACCAGTTTGGGGACATAGCCGGCAAACTCTTCAGGGGCAGTGCTGTATTGGGGACGCCCCTCGACCATGGCCGGCAGGCCGGCATTGGGCTTGAGCCATAATGGACGCTCGGTGGCGGCGCGCAGGCGGCGGGCGATGGCAACGAACCCGGCGATGCCTTGGCCGCAGTTGGCGCCAATGACGTCAGCCCCGGCCTGGGTGAGGGTCCTGGCGGCTTGCTCGGGCGTTGCGCCCATCATGGTGCGGTCTTTGTCCTTCCCGCTGTCGAAGACCATGCAGGCCACGACAGGCAGGCCGGTTTCGAGCGCAGCCGCGATGGCCAGGACCGCCTCATCGAGGTCGGACATGGTTTCGACGACCAGGGCGTCGGCCCCGCCCTTGGCCAGGGCGCGGGCCTGTTCGGCAAAGGCGTCGCCCATTGCGTCCCGGGTGACGTCGCCGTTCATGAGCAATTTGCCGGTCGGACCCATCGAGGCAAAGACACGGGCGCGACCGGCGGCGGCGGCGCGCGAGATTTCCACGCCGCGCCGGTTGATTTCGGACACCGCCCCTGCGGCGGCATGGTCGCCCAGGCGGATGCGGTTGGCGCCGAATGTATTGGTGAGGATGACCTGGCTGCCGGCCTGGACGTAGGCGCGGGCGACCTCGGCCACCTTGTCCGCATGGGTCAGGTTCCAGGTATCGGGGAACTCGCCCAGCGACAGGCCGCGCTCCTGGAGCTGGGTTCCCCAGGCCCCGTCGGTGATGACCGGCCCTTGCGCCAGGAGTTGCTGGATGAGCGGGTGCATCGGTCCAGGAGGCAAAAGGGAGGGCCGGGGTCAGCCGGCGCCCATGGCCTTTTTGGCCAGCGCCACGGCGCCAACAGCGCTTTCGCTGTAGCCGTCGGCGCCGATTTCATCGGCGTATTGTTGAGTGATGGGGGCGCCGCCGATGAGGACTTTGACCTTGTCCCGCACGCCGGCTTGTCTAAGGCCCTCGATGGTTGTTTTCATGGCGGGCATCGTCGTGGTGAGCAGGGCGGACATGGCGACGATATTGGCCTGCTTCTCGGTGATGGTGGCGATGAATTTTTCGGGGGCCACATTGACACCCAGGTCGATGACCTCGAAGCCGCCGCCCTCGAGCAGGGAGGCCACAAGGTTCTTGCCGATGTCGTGCAAATCACCCCGGACGGTGCCGATGGCCACGCGCCCCATCGGTTCGTCTCCGCGCGCGGTCAGGATGGGGCGGACCAATTCCAGCGCGCTCTTCATGGCGCGCGCCGAGATCAGCAACTCGGGGACAAAGTACTCGTTGCACTCGAAGCGCCGGCCGACTTCATCCATGGCCGGGATCATGCACTCGTTGACGAGTTTGAGAGGATCGACGCCTTCGGCCAAGGCCTGCTGTGTAATGGCTTGGGTGGTCCTGGCATCGCCTCGGACCACCGCATCATAAAGTTCTTTCAGATCCGGCATAAGAAGCCTTTCATTGAATAAAGAGCGCGCGAACGTTGCGGCCTAGTTAGAACGACCCCGAGGGCAAAGTCAATGACAATGGCGGAAGATCTGCAGGGCCGGGCGCAGGGGCGCCCTGCCCGGCATCACTGCGGCGCCTGGCCAGGCAAGCGAAAGACTGCGTATTGGCACCGTCGAAAATCCACGAGGGTGTTGGGCGGGCCGGCCCACCCGCAGTCGACAAGACCTTGCTCGACGTTCAACTTTCGCCAGCGCCAGAGTTCGCTATGGCCGTCGGCGAAGGCAAAGACCCCCGCCTGCCCATGCCGCACTGTGGGTGAATTCTGCCACGTGGTCGGTGCGTTCGCGTTGTTTATCGCAAAATACCCGTCGTCGATGGTATTGATGCTTTCATCATCGAAGGTCATGGCCCCGACCGGCGAAGGGCTGACGATATCGGTCATTTTCTGGTATTGCGGGAAGCTGTCTCCCAAAACCCACTCGGTGCTATACTGGGTGGGACTTCCGCCGACGTTGTACTTTTTGGCCGTGTCGTCGTTGGCGCCGCCCATGCGGCCCTCGAGCGAGTAATTGCGGCAAACCGGTACGTTGGGAAACAGGGCAGCCTGCCCTGGGGCCGGGATCCACGGCCCCTTGTTGGCCGCAGGACATTTGTAAACCCCCACAGCCGGGTTGTACTTGTACAACAGGCCATTCTCGAGTTCGATAATGTTAGTGGCCCCGGGGTAGGAATCGACGCTCCCCTTGGTTCCATCAATCCAAGCGCGAGAGTCGTTGAGCCAATTCGGCACCAGGGTCTCATTGTTGTCGGCCGAATACATGATCCACGAGTAGTCCAGTTGCTTGAGGTTGCTCAGGCACTGGGCGCTCATGGCCTTGACCTTGGCCCGTGCCAAGGCCGGCAGCAACAGCGCCGCCAGGATGGCAATGATGGCGATGACCACCAGCAGTTCAATAAGGGTAAATCCCGCTCGGCGGCCCTCCGCAACTCCGTTGCGGCCTCGTCTCAGAGGCAATCTATTCATGATCTTGCCGATACTCTAGCCCTGTCCTGCTCGACAGCGCAAGCGAAATGCGGGGCTGGCGGTAGCCGGTCACTGAGAGCGGGCGGGCCGAGCCAAAGCAGGCATGGCGCGCCACTCCGTGCGCGCCCTACTCCTGCTCCTTACACGGGTCTGCGATGGCGTGTGCGCGACCCCTTCTCGAAATCCCAAGCTCGCTACGGTCAGGCCATTCATCCCGGAGGGATGGAAGAGGGTAGCCGGGGGTCGAAGCGCAGCGAGACCCCCGGAACGACGGCGTGGATGGCCTGCACCCCGGAGGGGTGCCAGAGGGGCAGCCCCGTTTTCTGGCACCCCCCCGGGGTGCCGCGGGATACCTCCCCCACCGGGGGTCGCAGCTCCGCTGCGACCCCCGGCTTCCATCTGGCAGCCCTCCGGGTTGCGAAAAGCGGCCCAGACCCGCTTGGTATCGGTCAGGCCACAGGTTGGGGTCGAATCACCTTGGGCCCCCGAAGATCCGTGTAAGGAGCAGGCCCTACCCCGCCTGAGACTCAAACACTCCGCTTCCTTCGCGGAAGAATCTTGTCTCACATCCAAGGCGGCTGTATTTCACCTGCGGCCTTGTGAGCTTGGTCCGAAGTATTATATGTCTATGGGATTGATCAGATGAGACCCGAAAACGAAGCGGCGGATGGGGAGGCGCTCCGGTTGCGCAACGTGACCAAGCTCTTCGGCCAGTTCAAGGCCGTGGAGGACGTCAGTTTCAGCCTGGGGGCCGGCTCGATTTGTGGTTTTCTGGGCCCCAACGGGGCGGGCAAGACGACGACGATTCGGATGGTCCTGGAGATCCTCAGGCCAACCAGCGGCGACATCACGGTGCTGGGCCGGCCATCGGCGCTGGAGGTGCGTCACCGTCTCGGTTACCTGCCGGAAGAGAAGGGGCTATACAAGAAGATGAAGACCTGGGCGATCATCGCCTATTTCGCGACATTGAAAGGGATGACCCGCAAGGCCGCCAAGCGGCGGGCCTTCGAGTTGCTGGAGCGTTACGGCCTGAAGGACTTTGCCGAGAAACCGACGGATGCGCTCTCCAAAGGGATGGGCCAGAAGGTGCAAATCCTGGCTTCCATCGCCCACGACCCGGAGTTGGTGATTCTGGACGAGCCGTTTTCGGGGCTGGACCCGGTGAACCAGGGGGTGATGGAGGACCTCATTCGGGAGCTGGCCGAGCGGAACCGCACGGTCCTGTTCTCGACCCACGTCATGGAGCACGCCGAGCGTCTGTGCGAGCGCATCCTGCTCATCGCCAGGGGACGGCTGATCTTCAACGGTTCGATGGCCGAGGCGAAACGAACCGTGCCCCGCCGCGTGCGCCTGGAGACCGAGGACGACATCGCGCCGCTGCGCGATTTGGCCGAAGTCAGCGCGGCGCGTCCGCTGCCTCGGGCCAAGGGCCAGGCCCACGGCGGGGACCAAGGGGTCTTGCAGTGGGAACTGGAGTTGCGCGAGAATTCGGACCCGCAGGTCATTTTGCAGACCTGCTTCAACCGGAGGATTCGGCTCAAGAGCTTCAACCAATCCGACCCGACCCTGCATGACGTGTACATGCGCCTGGTGGGGCCGGAAGCCAAGGAGGCCGCGTTCCGATGAAGTGCGCATTACTGGTGGCCTGGCGCGAGTACGCCGAGAACGCCAAGACCCGCGGCTTCTGGCTCGGGCTGCTCCTGTTTCCTCTTATCCTGTTTCTTTCGATCCAGGTGCCGGTTTTGCTCGAACAAAGAGCCACGCCAGTCCGCTATTTTGTCCTTGTCGACCCGTCGCGCGGCCTGGCTCCGGCCATCGAAGCGGCCCTCGAGAAGTCCTTCCAGCGGCAGATGCTGGCGGCCCTCAAGGAATATGCGCGAAAGAACGAGGTCCCGATGACAACCGCGCCCGGCGAGGGCGCCGGGCCTGCAGGCCGGCGCCCGGCGCCTTCCCTGGCGGACCTCAACGAGGGAGACGCTCTGTCCCTGGAGACTTTTGTCGCCAAGGGCGGGAAGGGCTTCTTCCTGGCGCAGCTTGGGCCCCGGCTGCGCCCCGGGGCTCCGCCATTCCAGGAACCGCGCCGGCTCTTTCAGCAGGTCAAACTCCCCTCGACCATCAACCCCAAAGCGGAGGTGGCCTCGATTGCCGAGGACCTGAAACCGTACTTGCGCCAGGACAAACTCGTCGAGGCCGATGGTTCTCCGGTCCAACTCGCCGCCGCCATCCTGGTTCCGCCCGATTACGAAAGCCAAATCGTCCGCCCCCAAAGCCGGTCCCCGGCCGCCGGTCCCCGGCCATCGGCTTCCGCCGGCCAAATCCAGTTCTGGTCGGCCAATGCCTCGGACCCCCGGCTCCGGGAAGAAGTCGAGCGCGCCGTCAACACCGAGATTCGCCGCCGCGAGTACCTGGCGCGCGGCATGGACGCCGGCGTGATCGAGCAGGTCGAGCACACCTACGTCCCGTTGGCCAGCCTCAATCCCAAGAAGGAAAAGGGCCGCGAGGCCATGGGCACGGCCGACACCATCCGGCAATGGGCGCCGAGCGCCTTTGTCTATCTGCTCTGGGTCGCCATCTTCTCCGTCATGCAGATGCTCCTGGGCAACATGATCGAGGAAAAATCCAACCGCATCGTCGAAGTGCTCCTCTCCTCGGTCACGCCGGGCGAATTGATGATGGGCAAGCTCATCGGCATCGCGGCCATCGGCCTGACGATGGTCGGCGTGTGGCTGGCGGCCGCGTTCGGCATTTTGATCTGGAAATCGGGCGGGCCCTCGGAAATCACGGGCCAGGTCTTTCTGGTCCTGCGGACCTCGAACCTGGTGCCGATGTTCGCGCTGTATTTTTTCCTGGGCTACCTGATGTACGCCGCGTTCATCCTCTCGGTCGGCAGCGTCTGCAACACCCTCAAAGAGGCCCAGAGCTACATGGCGGTGATGATGCTGCTGATGATGGTGCCGCTGATGACGATGACATTCATTCCCAAAGACCCAAACGGTCCGCTGGCGCGGGTCTTGTCCTGGGTCCCGCTCTACACCCCGTTTATCATGATGAACCGGGCCACCGCCGACCCGCCTCTGGTTGACGTGGCCGGCACGCTGGTCCTGTTGCTGGCCACCACCATCGCCGCCCTCTACATGGCCGGACGCGTCTTCCGCATCGGCATCCTTCGCACCGGCCAGCCGCCGAAGGTCGTGGAAATGCTCCGCTGGGCTCTAAGGCGCTGATTCAGATATTATGACCCACAGACGCGATTTCCTGAAACAAACGGCCGGTGTCCTGCTGATGGGACTCGAGGGCAGAGCGGCGCCGGCCTGCTTGGCAGATGCGGCTGCCGCGCCCAAGGACAGGCCGGGGACGTCCCCGCCAGGCGTGCAGTCCCCTTTGCCCAACACGGGCCTTGAGTATATCGACACGAGCTTCGAGAACGCGTCACCGCTCTGGTATGAGTTTGCTTCGGACGGCGCCATCAATGTTTATCTCCTCTACGACCACGAGCGGTCCTCACCCAACCGCGCCGCCGGCCACATCCACTTTCTGCTCCAGGCCAAGGCTGGCGCGCAGCTCACCCTGGAGTTCAAGAACCTGGACAACGTCTGGAACGGCCAGGCCGGCTCTGTCGCCAAGGAATTGAAAACTGTGGTCCTCTCGCCGGACGGGCGGGAGTGGAGGGCGATTCCGGTGGAGGGCCTCCCGGAAAACCGCGTGCGCCTGACCCTCCGGATGCCCGCCCCCAGGCTTTATGTGGCGCGTGTCGAACCCTACCGGCTATCGGACCTGGATCACCTCCTGGCGTCCATCCGGAAGGATGCGCGGGTGGGGTTCCATTCCATCGGCAAAACCGTCGAGGGCCGCGACTTGGAGATTGTCCGCATCGGGGATGCCCGAGCCCGCTATCGCGTCTTCCTCCGAGCGCGGGCGCATCCCTGGGAGGCCGGCAGCAGTTGGGTCGCGCAGGGGTTCATCCGAAGGCTCCTCCGCGATGACGACCTGTCCAGGAACTATCTGGGCCGGTACTGCGCCTATATCCTGCCGATGGCTAACAAGGACGGGGTCGCTCGCGGGAGGACCCGGTTCAATCTGCAGGGCAAAGACCTCAATCGCCAGTGGGACAAGCCCGCCGACCCGCAATTGGCGCCGGAGAATTACGCCCTCGAGAAGTGGCTCGATGGCATGATCAAAGCCGGCCAACCTCCGCACTTGGCGCTGGAGTTGCACAACGATGGCAACGGCCAACTGCACATCAGCCGGCCCCCGGCGCCCCGGTTATCAGAATACCTCAAGCGCATGGCCACACTCGAGGCGTTGCTCCGCCGCCACACCTGGTTCACCGAAGGCAGCACCCGGGAAACGTTCCGGAATTCGGGCACGCTGGGCGACGGTTGGCTGGAGCGTTATGGCATCGATGCCGTCGTTCACGAATTCAACTGCAACTGGATTGCGGGCCTCAAGGACTACCCCTCGGCCCGGCACTGGCAGGACTACGGCGCAAGCCTCGCGACCGTCTTCTACGAATACTTTGGTTCAGTAAGACCGTGAAATGGGGAATCTGCGGTCATAGACCGGAATGAGTCGTTTGAGGCCGGAGGGTCTTTCTGACGAGCGCGGCGATGGCGACGGTTATGGCGGCCCCGATAAGGGTGTACCACGGCCAGAAGACCTCGGTGCCGATTGTCTTCATCCACAAACCGCGTGTTGCGGAGAGCTTGGGCAGGGCCTGGATGGCCGTCAGGGCCGCCAGCGAGGCCAACATCCCAATGATCACGGGCCCGGGCCGGCCTTTGCGCCAGAAGAGCGCCAATCCCAGGCCGCCCAGCAATGCGCCGCTGGTCAGGCCGCGCAACGAAAAGGCCGCGTTCAACACAAACTCGGCCTGGCGGCTGGCGTATGCAACGCCGATGAGGGCGGCGGCCCAGAGGACAGTCGAGAGCTTGCTGGAGCGGAGAAGGAACCCCTCGCTCCGGCCCGGGAGCATCGGCTTGAGGAAATCCATCGTGGACACGGAGGCCAGCGAGGTGAGGGCCGAGCTGACCGAGGACATCGCGGCGGACAAGATAGCGACGATGAGGAACCCCTTGAGCAGATGCGGGGCCTCGGTGATGATGAAAATGGGGAAGATGAAATCGTTGGCTTTGATGCCCGGGCGCGGCTCGGGCAGGGCAAGTCGAAAGGGATGGCCCTGGTAGTAAACCCAGAGCATGGCACCCACCAACAGGAAGATCAGGAAGAGCGGAAAGATCAGCACCGCGCTCAACACCAGCGCCCTTCTGCCGTCTCGCACTGATTTGCAGGCCAGCACCCGCTGGACGATCAACTGTTCCGCGCCGTGGGAGGACAGGACCAGGACCGTGCCGCCGATGACGCCCATCCAGAAGTTAAAGGGCGGTCCCAACAGGAACCTCACCAGGGAAGTTCCCGGTTCCGGCGCCAGGTTCAGCCAGTGCAGTTTGTGTCCCGCCATGGCCTTTGCCAGCACTGCCCCCGCCCCGCCTTCGACGAGGGTTGGGATGTAACCGAGGGTAAAAGCGCCCCCCAGGACAAACAACCCGAACTGCACGGCATCGGTCCAGATGACGGCTTTGACTCCGCCCACGCAGGTATAGAGCAGCGAGAGCAAAACAAACAACAGGATGGCCCCGAGGATGGGGTTGCCGGTGCCCCACCCCAGGAGCTTGTCCCCGAGCATCAGGTTCACCGGGATGCTGGCAACATAGACGCGCACTCCGGCCGCCAGTGTCTCGCTGACCAGGAACAAGCCGGCGGCGGTCTGGCGGGCGGAGGCCCCGAAGGTGTCGGCGAAGAGCTGGTACGGGGAGTAGAGCTCGCCCTTGAAATAGCGCGGCACCAGGACGACAGCCAGGATGATGCGGGCGGCGACATAGCCGAGGATCATCTGGAGAAACGCGATGTCGCCCCCATAAGCCATCGCCGGGACCCCGATAATAGTCAGGGCGCTGGTCTCGGCAGCCACGATGGACAGGCCGATGCACCACCAGGGAACGTTCCTGCTGCCCAGGAAGTAGTCGCGGGTGTTGCGCTGGTCCTTGCCGAACCACAGGCCCAGCGCGAGGATGCCGAGCAAGTACAAGGCGATGACCGCCCAGTCGCCCGCGCCGAAGTAGCCGTTCATCATTCGAGCATTTCCAGCGCCTCCGCCGCGGCGCAAGCTTATTCGGGCATCCGGAGCAACCAGTCACTGACAGCGGGAAGGTCGAGCCAAAGCGGTTAGGGCGCGCCACTCCGTGCGCGCCGTTGCGCCCTGAATGTCACACCTGCCGAGGCCTTGCACAAAACCGGAATTAGTTTTTGCACGAGCCTTTGCCTTCCCGCAGGATGGGCCGGGCGGGACAGGCTCAAGCCTGCCGCCCGCGCATGAGCCGCAGCTATTATGTTCCAGGCGAGCAGCGCGCCGCGAAGGTGAACGAGTTGTTCGCCGGCATCGCCCGGCGCTACGACCTGCTCAACGACCTTCAGAGCTTGGGCCTGCACCGGCGCTGGAAACGCCGCCTCATTGGATTGGCCCGTCCCCGGCCCGGCCTGCGCGCCCTGGATGTCTGCTGCGGCACCGGAGATTTGGCCCTGGCCCTGGCGCGTTGCGGCGCGGAAACCGTCGGGCTGGATTTCAGCGAGGCTATGCTCGAGGTCGCGGCAGCGAAGAGCGGGGGGGCGGAGGACGGAGTTGCGCAGTTTGTCAGGGGAGATGCTCAGCGGCTGCCTTTTGGGGATGACTCATTCGACATTGTCACCGTGGGATACGGTTTGCGCAACCTGGCGAACTGGGAGGCCGGGTTGCGGGAAATGCAGCGGGTGGCGCGGCCCGGCGGGCGGTTGGCGGTGTTGGACTTCGGCAAGCCGGACAACCTCCTTTGGCGCGGTCTTTACTTTGGTTACTTGCGCTTGTTTGTCCCTTTGCTGGGCCGGGTGTTTGGCGGCAGCGCCAGCGCCTACGCTTATATCCACCAATCCCTGGCGCGTTATCCGGCGCAGCAGGTCCTGGCGGCGCGCATGATGCAGTTGGGCCTGGGGAAGGTCGGCGTCCTGAACCTGCTGGGCGGGGTGATGGCGATTCACTGCGCCGAAAAGCAGTGACTGGTTACGAAAAACATTGTCTTGTGGCCGCGAAGATTTAGTGTTGCGGGAATAGTGATGAAGACGTTTGCCGAACTGAATTTTCCCGGGCGGCTGATCGCGGTGGAAGGGCTCGATGGTTCGGGCAAGTCCACGCAGATTTACCTGGTCAAGCGGTGGCTGGAGTTGCAGGGACTCAAGGTCTATTTCAGCGAGTGGAACTCTTCGGAGCTGGTCAAGTCGGCCACCAGCAAAGGCAAGAAACGGGAACTGCTCACGCCGACGACCTTCTGCCTCATTCACGCGACCGATTTTGCCGATCGTTACGAGCGCCACCTGGTCCCCCTTCTGCGCGCCGGCTACCTGGTCCTGTGCGACCGTTATATCTTCACCGCTTTCGCGCGCGACGTGGTGCGCGGCTGCCCCCCGGAATGGGTCCGGGGCATTTACAGCTTCGCCGCGCTGCCGGACCTGACGTTTTTCTTCAAGGCGGATTTGAACGTCTCGTTGCAGCGCATCCTGGATGGCCGTCCGCAGTTGAAGTACTTCGAGGCCGGCATGGACCTGCGGCTCTCGAGTGACCCGTATGAGAGCTTCCGCATCTTCCAGGGGCGGATTCTGGAGCAATATCTGGCCATGAGCACGGAGTTTGATTTCCTGGCCATCGATGCCAACGAACTCGTCGAGAAACAGCAGGGCATCATCCGGGAGTTGCTCGCCCAACGGCTGAACCTGGCCGACTTCCAGCGCGCCGAACGGCCCGAGTTGAGCGGGAGGGCCGAAGGCCCCCCGCTCGCCACAGCCCTCATCACGAACCGGGAGGAACCGGTCGAATGAAACGCCTCCCGCAAAGTCATATTGTCGTTCCCGGCCCCTCACGGCGGCGTTTCTACGGCTACGGCATCCCCAACGTCGAGTTGGACCAACTGGCCGGCAAGCTCATCGTTCTCGAAGGGGCGGACGGCTCCGGGCGTTCGACGCAGATCGCGCTGCTGGTGAAATGGCTGGAGGGGTGCGGCCATGCCACCGTCCAGGTGGGCCTCAAGCGCTCGACCCTGGTGAGCGAGGAGTTGGCGAGGGCGCAGGAGGGAAACATCCTGAGCCGCACCACCCTGAGCCTGTTTTACGCCACCGACTTCGCCGACCAGCTCGAGAACATAATCTTGCCGGCCCTTAAGGCCGGATTCGTCGTGCTGGCCGACCGATACATCTATACCTTGATGGCCCGCGACATGGTGCGCGGCATGGACGAGGCCTGGCTCAAGAACCTCTACGGCGTCGCCCTCGAACCCGACGCCGTCTTTTACCTCAACGTTCCGCCTGAGGAGCTGGTGCAACGCGGCTTTGCCAAGAACAGCGCCCTGGATTACTGGGAAAGCGGCATGGACCTGGGGCTGTCGCGCGACATGTTCGACAGCTTCATGAAATACCAAACCATGATGCAAAAGACCTTCCGGCATTTGCAGACCACATACGGCTTCACCATCGTGGACGGGCTGCGTTCGGCAGACGCGCTCAACGCCGACCTGCGCAAAAAAATCGGCGCTGTCCTTGCGGGAAAATGACGAGTTGACTTCTTAACCCACTCCTCCTGCCATGGCAGAAACCAATTCCAAAGCAGAATACGTTGTCGGCGTTGACTTGGGCGGCACCAAGATCCTTTCCGGCGTCTTCACCCACTCGCTGGAGCCCGTGAGCACCACCAAGGTCAGCACCAAACCCCAACGCGGCGTCGAGGCCGTGGTCGAGCGCATCACCCGCTGCGTGCAGGATGCGGTGGACGAGGCGGACCTGACGCTCAAAGAGGTGGGGGGCATCGGCATTGGGGCTCCCGGGGCGGTGGACTTCGCCGCAGGAACGGTCATCTTCGCCCCGAACATGGAAGGCTGGAAAGACGTGCCCCTCAAGAAGGCGCTGGAGAGGCAATTGGGCGTGCCGGTGTTCGTGGAAAATGACTGCAATATCTGCGCGCTGGGCGTCTATGTGGCCGAACTCAAATCCAAGCCTCGCCACATGGTCGGCATCTTTGTCGGGACCGGCATCGGGGGCGGCTTGATCCTCAACGGGGAGCTCTTCAGCGGTTTTGGCCATACGGCCGGGGAAATCGGGCACATGGTTCTGGAAGTCAACGGCCCCAAATGCGGGTGCGGCAACAAAGGCTGCCTCGAGGCCCTGGCCAGCCGCACGGCCATTTTCCAGCAGATCAAGGCCGGCATTAAAGACGGCCAAAGGACCGTGCTCACCGACCTGCTCGGCAACAACCTGGACGACCTCCGCAGCGGCGACCTCCGCAAGGCCATCCGGCGCGGCGACAAATTCGTGGACCGGATCGTGGACAGCGCGGCCGAGTACATCGGCATTGCCACCGCCAACCTCATCAACATCTTCAATCCGGAGGTGGTCGTCCTGGGCGGCGGCGTCATCGAAGCCCTGGCCGACGAAATGATGGGCGTCATCGTGGAAACGGCCCAGGACTACGCCATGCCCGGCTCCATGAAAGGCGTTGAAATCGTCGCTTCCAAACTGGGCGATAGCGCCGGCATCACCGGCGGCGCTGTCCTCGCGCGCCGGGAAACCAAGTAGGGGACGTCCGCCTCATGGCAGGCTTCACGAGCTTGTCGTTGCCAGAAGCAATTTGTGAAGTCAAAACGCAAGCGGACGGAGAGCCAATCGCAGGCCATGGCCGAGCCCAGCGGCGGCGCCATCGAGCGGGTTGATGGCGCGCAGGAGGTCCGGCGGCTCAATGCGGAGCTGGAACGGCGTGTGGCGGAGCGCACCGCCCAGTTGGAGGAGATCAACAAAGAGCTGGAGGCCTTCTCCTATTCGGTCTCGCACGACCTGCGGGCGCCCTTGCGCAGCATCCTCGGTTTCAGCGAGGTCCTGCTTGAGCGCTACGCCGGCCAGCTCGATGAGGAGGGCCGGGGGTTGTTGGGGCGCGTCTGCAAGTCCTGCCAGCAGATGGACAACCTGATCCAGGACTTGCTCAAGCTCTCGCGGGCGGGCCGAGGCGAGGTGCGGTGGCAGCCCGTCAATCTGAGCGCCCTGGCCGAGTCCATCGCCGCCGACCTCCGCAAGGCCGAGCCGGACCGCCCCGTCGATTGGCTCATCGCCTCCAATCTCTGCGCCGAGGGTGATGAACGCCTGCTGCGCGTAGCACTGGAGAACCTGCTGAGCAACGCCTGGAAATTCACGCGCTGCCAACCCCGCCCCTGCATCCAATTCGGGGCCGTGGCCAATCCCCAATTCGCCTTTTTCGTCCGCGACAACGGGGCCGGCTTCGACATGGCCCGCGCGGGCAAATTATTCGGTGTCTTTCAGCGGATGCACTCCGCCAGCGAATTTCCCGGTTCCGGCGTCGGCCTGGCCACCGTCAAGCGCATTATCAGCCGGCATGGCGGGGTCGCCTGGGCCGTCGCCGCGCCAGGCCGGGGCGCCACCTTTTTTTTCACGCTGCCCCGCCCAATTCCTTCTCCCAATGAAGCAACTCAAGACCCTGATAGTTGAGGACTACGAGAACGACGCCCTGCTGCTGGAGCTGGAGCTGCAACGCGCCGGCTACGCGCCGGCCTGCGACCGCGTCGAGACAGCCGCCGCCATGAGCGCAGCCCTCCAACGCCAGGCTTGGGACCTGGTCGTGGCGGATTATCTTCTGCCCCATTTCAACGGCCTGGATGCCCTGGCCATGGTCAAGGAAAAGGGACTGGACCTGCCGTTCATCATCGTCTCGGGCAACATCACCGACGATACCGCGGTCGCTGCCATGAAGGCCGGCGCGCACGATTACGTGATGAAGAACAATCTCTCGCGGCTCGGCCCGGCGGTCGAGCGCGAGCTGCGCGAGGCCGCGATGCGGCGCGAGCGGCGGCTCTCCGAGGAGCGGCTCAAACAGGAGCACCTGTTCCGCCAGGCAATCGAGGACGCCATCCCGACCGGCATCGCCGCCGTGGACCTGGCCGGCCGCCAGACCCACGTCAATCCCGCCTTCTGCGGCATGGTCGGCTGGACCGAAGCCGAACTGGTCGGCGCCCGCCCGCCCTTTGTGTATTGGCCGCCAGACCAGAGCGAGGTCATCAGCGCCGCCTTGGGCAGGTTTGTCACGGAGCAGTCGGGGCCGGCCCCCGCCTTGGAATTGCGTTTTTGCCGCCGCAACGGCGAACGCCTGGATGTGCTGGTCCAGGTCACCCCCCTGCTGGACAGCTCGGGCCAAATCACCGGCTGGGTCAGCGCCGCCTCGGACATCACCGAGCGGAAGCGGGCCGAGGTCCGCCTGGCGGCCGAGCACGCCATCACCCGCATTCTGGCCCGCGCCCAGTCGCTGGAGGCCGCCGGGCCGGAAATCGTGCAGATGCTCCTGGAGGGATTGGAGGCTGACGTCGGAGCGCTTTGGGTTGTCGAACCCCGACAAGGTCAAACCCTTGGGCCGGCCTGCCTGGCCGCGCGCACCCCGGGCGCCCTGCTCCTGGCTTTCGTGGAAGAAAACCGCCGCTTGCGCTTTGCCCCGGGCGCCAGTCTCCCCGGGCGCGTCTGGCTGGAGCGCCGCGCGATCTGGACGACCGACCTGTCCGGAGACACCGGTTTGGAGCGAAGCAAGCTCGCTGCCCGCGCCGGGCTCCAAAGCGCCGCCGCCTTTCCCATCCAGGATGCCGAGGGCTTTTCCGGCGTCCTGGAGTTTTTCACCGTCCGCCGGCTCCGGACCGACCTGGTCTTGTTGAACATGATGAACGCGATCGGCGCCGAGGTCGGCCAATTCATCCGGCGGCGCAACGCAGAAGAGGCCCTGCGCAAGGCCCGCGACGAATTGGAACTGCGCGTCCAACAGCGCACGGCCGACCTCGAGGCCGCCAATATCAAACTCCAGGCCGCCATCACGGAACGCGAACGCCTCGAGCACGAATTGCTGGAGATCACCGAAAGAGAGCGCCGCCGCATCGGCCTGGACCTGCACGACGACCTCGGCCAGAAACTCTCAGGTGTCGCCCTGATGACCAAAGGGCTGGAACTGAAGCTGGCCAAATTGGGGGTCCAAGAGGCCCAGGACGCCGCCCGAATCCATGGGCTGGTCCAGCAGACCATGAACCACGCCAGCGACCTCGCCCACGACCTGGCCACGCTGGACCTCAAGGAAAAGGACCTGTCCGCCGCCCTGGACGGCCTGGCGGCCCACGCGCGGAAACTCTTCGACATCTCCTGCCGCTTCAACGCCCGGGGGGACATCCCGCCGCTGGATGCTGACATGGTCACCCAGTTGTACAAGATCGCCCAGGAGGCCGTCACCAATGCCATCAAGCACGGCAAGACCAAACGCGTGACTCTGAGCCTGGCGGGCCAACCGGACCAGGTCGTGCTTTCCGTCCGAAACAACGGCCTGCCCTTTCCGGACCTGGGAAGCCATTCCAACACCGGGATGGGCCTGCGCATCATGCGCTACCGCGCCCACCTCATCGGCGCCTCCCTCAACATCAAAGGCGCCGGCAAGAACGGCACCCTTCTCACCTGCTCAGTCCCCCTGGCCGCTGCCCGGCGATAGCCCCCGTCACGCCCCGAATTTGTCGAACATCTTTGCGTTGGCCTGCATCAGCCGGAGAAGGTACTTGGCCTCGAAGAGGCCCAGCGAACCGCAGTTGGCGCCGGTCTCGGTAAACCGGTCCAGCTTGTCCGAGCCGCTATAGGGGGAGTGCAGGAGGACCGGCTGCGGATGCCAGGAGTGGCCCTTGATGACGCAGGGAGTCGAGTGGTCGCCGGTGATGGCCAGGACATCGGGCTTTTTGCCCAGCAGAATCGGCAGGGCGGCGTCGAACTCCTCGACGGCCTTGGTCTTGGCCGCAAAATTGCCGTCTTCGCCGTACTTGTCGGTGTACTTGAAGTGGATGAAGAAGAAATCGAAGTTGTCGTATTCGGCGATGTAGCGCTGGAACTGCTCCCGGATGTTCTGCGGCCCCTCGATCTTCTTCATGCCTACGAGTTGGGCCAGGCCCTTGTACATCGGGTAGATGGCCAGGCACGCCGGGCGGAGTTTGTAGCGCTCCTCAAAGAGGGGAATCCGGGGCTGATGGGCGATGCCGCGCATGAGAAAGCCGTTGGCGGGTTTCTCGCGGGCAAGCACGGGCAAGGCGGCTTTGTAAAACTCGGCCACGAGCCTGGCCACCTTCTTTTGCCCGGTGTTCTTTGTATCGTGGGGCCTGACTGTCGGGATGGGAAAGCCCTCGCGGTTCGGGTCGGCATCGGTGACCGGTCCCTCGAGGCCCTTGCCGCGGAGGACCACGACAAACCGGTGTTCTTTGCCGGGCTTGATGATAACGCGGATGTCGCCGATGCGCTGCACCTTGGCTGCGAGCTTGGCGCAGAGACCCTCACAGGTCTCGGTCGGAATGCGCCCGGCCCGGCGGTCGGTGATGATTCCGTTGGGGTCGAGGGTGCAGAAGTTGGCGCGGGCCGCCACGTCGCCCGCCTGCAAGTCCAGGCCCAAGCCCAGGGCCTCGATGACGCCGCGGCCCACCTGGTACTGGAGCGGGTCGTACCCGAAGAGAGCGAGGTGACCGGGCCCGCTGCCGGGCGTGATGCCCGGGGCCAGGGGATACATCCGGCCCTGGGCTGAGTCTTTGCACAGGGCATCCAGGTTGGGCGTGGCGGCCGCTTCCAGCGGCGTCAGGTAGCCTTGCTGGCGCGTTGCCACGTCACCCACCCCGTCCAGCACCACCAGCGCAAGCTTGGCGGCAGGTTTCAATGTCAATTCCGAATATAGAGCGTCCAGATTCACGGCTGTCTCCAATTAGTTGAGTCCCAACACGGGCCACAGGCGGCATCCATCGCCGCCACTGGCTGCCCCATAATGCCAACAGCCCGCGCGCGCCGTCAACGCCTTTTGTTTCCGGGGCAAGGCCTCAACGCGGGCGGGTAGGGGGCGTCACTCCGTGCGCGCCGACTGGTTTCGGGGCGCCACGGCGCGCACGGATGGCGCGCCTTGCCTCCTTTGGCTCGACCCGCGCGCCGTCAGACCGGTTACAATCGAGATGGTCTTAATGTTGACGAACTCGAGCAGGCCGTGGCGGCCCAGTTCGCGGCCGTAGCCGGACTGCTTGACTCCGCCGAAGGGGAGCCGCGGGTCCGAGACCACCATCGAGTTGACAAAGGCCAGGCCCGCCTCGATCTGCTCGATGAACAGTTCGCGTTCGCGCGCAACGTTGGTCCAGGCGCTGGCGCCCAGTCCGAACCGGCTATCGTTGGCGATGCGGACAGCCTCTTCCATGTCGCCGGCGCGGAAAAGAGATGCGACCGGGCCGAACAGCTCTTCCCGCTGGGCGGGAGACCCGGGCGGAATGGCGGCCAGCACCGTCGGCTCAAAAAAGGAACCCGGTCTATCGAGCCGCCGGCCTCCCAGCAATACTCGTCCGCCCATCTCCACGGTCCGGTTCACCTGTTCTTCGAGTGTTTCCAGCACTTCGGCCGTGGCCAGGGGACCGATGTCTGTGGTCTCATCCATGGGGTCGCCCACTTTCAAGGAGGCCATGCGCGCTACGAACCGGCGCTCGAACTCCGCGGCGATGCGCTCGTGGAGGATAAAGCGTTTGGCCGCAATGCACGATTGGCCGTTGTTGAGGGTGCGCGCCTGCACGGCGGTCGCCACTGCGCGCTCCAGGTCCGCGCTGGGCATGACAATGAACGGGTCGCTCCCGCCCAGTTCGAGCACGGTCTTCTTGATTTGCCTGCCCGCCGCCGCCGCCACGCTGCCGCCCGCCCCAACGCTGCCCGTGAGGGTAACGGCCGCGACTCGAGGGTCCTCGATCAAGGACGCCACCCGATCCGCGCCCACCAACAGCGCCTGGAAAACTCCTTCCGCAAAACCGGCGCGGCGGAAGAGGTCCTCGATTGCCAGCGCGCATTGAGGCACATTCGACGCGTGCTTGAGCAGGCCCACGTTGCCGGCCATCAGGCCCGGCGCGGCAAACCGGAACACCTGCCAGAAAGGGAAGTTCCACGGCATCACCGCCAGGACCGGTCCCAGCGGCTGATAGCGCACAAAACTGCGCGTCGCGCTCGAACTGGCCGCCTCATCCGCCAGGAACCGGGCGGCGGTCCGGGCATAGTACTGACAGGCTAAGGCACACTTCTCGACCTCCTGGACGGCCGCCCGCAACGGTTTGCCCATCTCCAGCGTCATCAGCCTGGCCAAGCCGCGCTTTTCCGACTCCAGCATCAACCCCGCCCGCCTCATCAGCCGGGCCCGCTCGGGCCGCCATGCGCGCCGACGCCCCGTGAATGCCTCGACGGCGCGCTGCAGCCGCCGCTCGACCTCCTGGTCCGAATGCGGCTCGAACTCCCTCATCACTTCTCCCGTGGCGGGGTTGACACTGGCCATGGCCGGTTTGGCGGCCCCGCGGCGAAAGGCTTGCGCGCGCATATTGCTTATTGTACAGCACGAGCGCCTGCGCTCAAGGCATCATCTTTGTCGCGGCCTTGGTCGGAAGCCGACAGGCGAGGGTCGAGTGGCGAGACTTCCTTGCCGTGTCACTGGACCCTCGGCGAAAGTCGACCTTGTCAGCGAGCGCGGCGGCTTGTTACTCTGTGTGCATGGCGCGAGCGGCATCGAGCGACACAGAGGGTCCACGTGGCTTCAACGACGTCATCGGCCTAGTTCTGATGGCGTTGGCCGTGCTCCTGATCGCCTCGCTTCTTTCGTACGACCCCCACGATGTTGCGGCGAACATCGTGCCTCCGAATCCCTCGACGCGGAATTGGATTGGGCCGTTCGGGGCGAACCTGGCGTGTTATTCGTTCCTTTGGGCCGGGGCGGCGGCCTATGTCCTGCCGGTCTTGTTCCTGTTTGTCGGGTTAGGTTGTTTTTTTCAGTCGTTTGGCTACCTGCGCCGCCGCTGGTTATGGACGGTGGTGCTGTTCTTGTGTTGCTGCGGGCTTTTGGACCTTTATAGCGACCAACTGCCCAACCTCAAGGCCCGGGTGGGGCCGGTGGGCGGCGCTCTTGGAAACGCCCTCAACCAGTATCTCTTCGGCTACTTCGGCACCGCCGGGGCAACCATCCTCTTCTTGATGCTCTATTTCATCAGCCTGCTCTTTCTCACCAATTTCCGGCTTGGCGAGTGGCTGCGCGGTCTGTGGAGGAAAGGGGCCGGTGAGGGCCGGACAGGGACTGACGAAGAGGCGCTCGAACGCCGGGCGCGGGAGCTGCAGAAACAGGCGCAGAAATTGCAGGAGGAGGTCGCCCGCTCCGGCCTGGGGGCCGATTTGCAGCCGGTCCCTGAGCCGACCGTGCGCGACCTGAGCGTTCCGCAACCCCAACCCGGCCAGGCCGGCCGGGGCAGGAGACCGGAGAATGCCGAGCCCATCGGCGCCGAAGGCGAGGTCATCCCGGCCCACGAGGTCGTGGCGGCCGCGACCGAGGGTATTCCGGGCAAGAAGCCCGACGCGGGCGCCAAGCCGTCGGAGGCCAAGTCCGAAGCCCCCGAAGGGGCCGAGGCCCAAGGCAAGACCGACAAGGCCGAAGCGGAGGCGGGCGCGCCAGGGGCCAAACCCAAGGCGGTCCCCCGAAGGCCCAAGCCGATCTCCGTGGCCGCGACGCCCCTCATCGGCAATTACCAACTGCCGCCGCTGGATTTCCTGCAGCATCCCGACGCGTCGCTCAAGCCTACGGAATCGAAGGAGGAGTTGATGGCCAACGCGCGGCTCATGCAGCAGACGCTTGCCCAGTTCGACATCGAAGTCTCGCTGGGCGACATCACCAAAGGCCCGACCATTACGCGATACGAGCTGCACCCGGCTCCTGGGGTGAAACTGGAGAAGATTAGTGCGCTGAACAACAACATCGCCGCCGCCCTCAAGGCCGAACGCATCCACATCCTGGCCCCCGTTCCGGGCAAGAGCTCAGTGGGCGTCGAGGTTCCCAACGCGGTCAAGACCAAGGTGATCATGCGCGACCTGCTCGAGTCCGAGGAGTGGCGCAATGCCAAGGCCAGGATCCCCCTGGCGCTGGGCAAGGACGTCTATGGCAACCCCATCGTTGCCGACCTGGCCGAGATGCCTCACTTGCTCATAGCGGGCAGCACCGGCTCGGGCAAGTCGGTCTCCATCAACGCCATCATTGCCTCCCTGCTCTACCGCTTTTCGCCCGACCAACTCCGCTTCGTGATGATCGACCCCAAAGTCGTCGAGCTCCAGCAATACAATCTGCTGCCGCACCTGGTGGTGCCGGTCGTGACGGACCCCAAGAAGGTCATCCTTGCGCTGCGCTGGGTGGTCAACGAGATGGAAAAGCGCTACCAGATCTTTGCCCGTGTCGGCGTGCGCAACATCGGTTCCTTCAACTCCCGCCCCAAGGACAAGCCGCTGCCGCCCGCCGAACCGGAGCTGCCTCTGATCGCCAGGAAGGAGAAAGTCGAGCCGGGCGCCGAGGGCTTTGCCGTCGAGGTCGATGAGGAGATCGTCGTGCCGCGCGAGGAGGACATGGTGATTCCGGAGAAGCTCAGCTATGTGGTGGTCATCGTGGATGAGTTGGCGGACCTCATGCTGGTGGCGCCCGCCGATGTCGAGATGGCCATCGCGCGCATTACGCAGATGGCTCGAGCGGCCGGCATCCACTGCATCCTGGCCACTCAACGGCCGAGCGTGGACGTCATCACCGGCGTCATCAAGGCGAACATCCCCGCCCGTATCGCGTTCCAGGTGGCCGCCAAAGTGGATTCGCGCACCATCCTGGACGCCATGGGGGCCGACAAACTCCTGGGCAAAGGCGACATGCTTTATTTGCCCCCCGGCTCGGCCAAGCTCATTCGCGCCCAGGGCGCCCTCATCACCGACCCGGAAATCCAATGCCTGGTCGACTTCATCGCCAAGCAGGGCAAACCGAGCTACGAGATGGAAATCCACCAGCAACTCTCCCGCCCTGCCGACGGCTTCGACGCAGAGAACGCCTGCGACGAGGACGAAGAACTCATCGAGCAGTGCATCGAGGTCATCCGCAGCGAACAGAAAGCCAGCGTCTCCCTGCTGCAACGCCGTCTGCGCCTGGGCTATGGCCGCGCCGCCCGCATCATGGACGAACTGGAAAACCGCGGCGTCGTCGGCCCCAGCAAAGGCGCCGAACCCCGTGACATCCTGATCGACCTCGACGGCCAAGGCGCCGACGGCCAGCCTAAACAGGAGTGAGGAGCCGGCATGGTTATGCACTTACTGTTTGGTTCGCGGAACCGGGGTGTATATCCAACGGTCCCCTGGGGTCCAGCCAACCGGACCCGGGGTTTCGCGCATGAGTCCGCTTAACCGGAGAACATTTTCCAGGTGCTTATTCAGCGTCTTGGCGTCAGGTCCTCGACAGCGGTAAGACCGGGACCGAACCAGCCGCCATTCAGCGCGGAGGAAACGGGGCGGGTGGTGTCGTAAACACGAACGGTATCCCGCATCGCCTCGAAGACGGCCGCGCCGCTTGTCATGTCGGGGGTCTTTGGGGATACTTGGCCAGCGTTGCCTAATCCATGAAAAAGACACGATTCAACCCGAACCACCCTGCGGCCGCACTGGCCGGCTGGCTGGCGCTCGCGCCGGCAATGCTCCTGGCAGGGGATCATGCCGACTGGCAGACGAAGATGCGGCCCATCACCCCCAAAAGCTATCTCTGCCAACGCGCAGGCGCGCCGATTGTCGTGGATGGAAACCTCGACGGCCCCGCGTGGGCCGCGGCGCCGTGGACGGACGATTTCGTGGACATCCAAGGAGGGGCCGGACCCGCTCCCCGCTTTCGAACGCGGGCCAAGCTACTGTGGGATGAGGACTATCTCTACATTGGGGCCGAGCTGGAGGAGCCGCATGTCTGGGCCACGTTGGCGCAGCACGATTCGGTGATCTTCCAGGACCCGGACTTCGAGGTCTTCATTGACCCGGGCGGGGCCACGCAGCCGTATTATGAATTGGAAATGAACGCGCTAAACACGACCTGGGACCTGTTGCTCGACAAGCCCTACATGGACCAGGGCAAGCCGCACAACGAGTGGGAGATTCCCGGCCTGAAAACCGCCGTGCGCGTCCTCGGCACTGTGAACGATCCCCGCGATACGGACCAGGGTTGGACAGTCGAGCTGGCGTTGCCCTGGAAAGTGCTTTCCCAGCATGCCCGGCACGCCGGGCCGCCCCGCGAAGGCGAGCAGTGGCGCATCGACTTTTCCCGAGTCGAATGGCAGATCACCACGAACGGCGCTGCCTACAAGAAAGTGCCCAACACGCCGGAGGACAATTGGGTCTGGTCGCCGCCAGGCGTCATCGATATGCACCGGCCGGAGATGTGGGGCCTGGTCCAATTCACCAGCCGTGCGGCGGGCGAAGACAACGCCCTGATCCCAATCCCAGGCAAACCGGCGCGGGACCTTGCCCTGGGGGTCTATTATGCGCAGAGGGACTTCCGCAAGGCCCACGCCCGCTGGGCCACGGCGTACGCCGAACTCGACCTCGCCCCGGGCGGCCTGCCTGCCGGCGTCCAAACGCCCGCGCTTGAACCGACCCCGGATGGCTATGTCTGCTCGGTCGGTTTCAAGGAGGCAGAACGCTCGCGCGTCTGGCGCATCCGCCAGGATCGGCTGCTGGGTCTGGACCAAACATTGCCCGTCGAAACCGAACAGTTCGTGGCACAGGCGGCGGAGAGATACGGCGACCTGGGCCGGCGCGCGGCGTATTTCCTGGTGGACAACATGCCGGCGGGCGACCGCGCCGGCTTGAGCAGTGACTTCCTCATGGGAAACCTCTCTCTGGCGCTGGAGGCGCGGCAACGCTTTGCCTGGGCCAAGGTTGTGCCGGAGCGCGTCTTCTTCAACGACGTGCTGCCATACGCCTCGCTGGATGAACCCCGCGACCCGTGGCGGGCCCAGTTTTATCCCCTGGCAGCCGAGATCGTGGGCGATTGCAAGACCGCCACCGAGGCGGCACAGGCGCTGAACCGCGAGTTGTTTAACCGCCTCAAGGTCCACTACAACACGGCCCGGAAGCGCAACAACCAAAGCCCGAAGGAATCCATCGAGCAGGGCCGGGCCACCTGCACGGGCCTGGCGATTATCCTCGTGGACGCCTGCCGGGCCGTCGGCGTGCCGGCCCGCATTGCCGGCGTGCCCAAATGGGTGAACAAGGAAGGCAACCATACCTGGGTCGAAATCTGGGACGGCGATTGGTTCTTCACCGGTGCGGACGAGTACGACAAGGCCGGCCTGAACCGGGGTTGGTTTAACGGCGACGCGGCGCGGACGGCGCGCAGCCCCGAACCACTCAACCAGGTCTATGCATCGAGCTGGCGGCGCACAGGGCGGCACTTCCCGCTGGCCTGGGACCTCGGCTCCCGCGACGTGCCGGCGGTAAACGTGTCGCCGCGCTATGCCGCGCTGGCCCCGGAGAGCGCCTCGACGGCAGCCGTTGTACACGTGCGCTTGCGCGCCCAACCCCAGGGCGAACGCTTGGCCGCCGGCGTCGAGCTGCGTTCCCCAAGCGACGAGCTGCTGGCCCGCGATCAGACCCGCGCCGGAACCGCCGACTTCAATGATATGCCGGACTTCAACTTGCCGGAGGGCGTTGCATCCCTGACGCTCCGGTTCCTGCGCGGCCAGGAGGCCCGCGAGAAAACCGTGCCGCGCTCCGCATGCGCCAATTCAAGCACCCTGGAGTTCGTTTGGGGCGACCTGGCCCCCGTGCCGCCCGCGGTCCTCGAGGCCGAGGCCTGGTTTTCTCGCCCGGCCGCCGAACGCGGCGCCCCGCCCGATCTGGGTTTTTCCGGCGACACCGCCGCGCGCCTGATTGGGCTTGCCTGGAATGACGCGCGCAACAACGGCGCCGGCGCGGCTTCGGAAGAGTTGGCCGCCAAGCAGATCGTGCTCCGCGACAAGACCTTGAAATGGCTTGAAAAGACCTTCGGCGACGTCCCCGCCGGAGAACGGAGCCTTTGGATCACGCTGCACGGGGGCGGTCAGGCCGCGCCGGAGGTGAACGAGGCGGGCTGGCGGGGCTATTTTGGCCGGTATGAATTGCCGCCCGGCAGCATCAACGTCGCGCCCCGAGCGCCGGCGGACACGTGGAACATGTGGCATATCAGGGAGGTGGACGAGCTGCTCGACCGCTTGATCGCCGATATGGTTGCGCAGCGGGGCGTTGACCCCGGGCGGGTCTATCTCATCGGCTACTCTGCCGGGGGCGACGGCGTCTATCAGCTTGCCCCGCGGTTGGCCGACCGGTTCGCCGCCGCGGCGATGTGCGCCGGTCATCCAAACGATGCGGCGGCGGAGGGCCTGAGGAACCTGCCGTTCCTGCTCTACATGGGCGGCGAGGACTCGGCCTACCATCGCAACACCGTCGTGCGGGAATTCAGCGCGAAGCTCGACGCCCTCCAAGCAGCCGACCCGGAGGGCTACGCCCACCGCCTCACCGTCTATCCCGGCCTGGCACATAATATGCAGGGCCGCGAGGCGGAGATGATACCGCGCATGTCGTCCGTCCGCCGCACAGCCTGGCCCAAGCGCGTCGTGTGGAGGGCCGAGCACGACCCGGAGCACGCTCGATTCTACTGGCTCGAGCGCGGGTCGGAGCCGCCGCCGCCCGGCACGATTTACGCCGCGCGCGTCCAGGGCCAGACGATCCTCATCCAAACCCCTGCCGCCGGGCGCCTTACCCTGCGCCTTTCCGATGCGCTGGTCGATCTCGACAAACCGATCCTCGTGACGGCGGCGGGACGGACGATCTTTGAAGGCAAGGTGGCCCGTTCCTTTGCCGCAGTGCTCGAATCCCTGCGCCAACGCCAGGACCCCGAGACGGTCTGCACGGCCGCCTTGCCGGTCGCCTGGTAGGCCCGGGGCCAGCCCACTCAGAGACTTACTGCTGTCCTTCCTTAAGCGCGACCAACCAGACATTGCGGTAGCGGACGCGGTTGCCGTGGTCCTGCAACTGCAGCGGGCCGGTGGCGGCGTTGGCCGGCGGCTTGCCGGGCTCGTGGCCGGCAGTCGCCCCTTCGATCGGGATGTTGTCCTGCACCTGGATGCCGTTGTGCTCCACCGTGACGCGGGCCTTTTCCTTGACCGAGCCGTCGGGGTTCATGCGCGGGGCACGGAAGGTGATGTCGTAGGTCTGCCATTGCTCGGGAGGGAGGCTGGCGTTGACCCTGGGTCGAGTCTGGCTGTAAATCGCGGCGCAATCACCCGTCGAGGGCACCAAGCCGAAGGAGTCGAGCACCTGGATTTCATAGATGTTATTGATAATCACACCGCTGTTGGCCCGCCCCTGGCCGAAGCTGTCAGCCATCAACGGCAGCCAGAACTCGACGTGCAACTTCATGTCGCCGAAGCTCTGCTTGGTCGTGATCGAGCCCTTGCCGGGGTCGCACTGGAGGCTCCCGTCGGCCTGCGGCTTCCACGGACCACCGTTCCAGGCCGAGATGTCGGGGGCCTTGCCTGGCGAAAACGGCAGCAACACCACGGCCTCAGCCGGCGGTTGAGCCCCTTCGGTAGGCGACCTGCGCATCGTCTTCCTCAATTCCACGCCCATGCCGTAGTAACCCGGGTCGGCCGCCAACCTGTCGCCGGCGATTGTGCCGTGCCAGTGAACCGCATTGGCTCGGCCGAACAGGTTGACTTTCGTGCCCTGCTGGACGCCATAGATCTCGAATTGGGCGGTCGGCTCGCCAGGCGCCAGCGGCTCAGCCTGGACGACCACGCGATAATAGCCGGGACCCTCGGCGATCACCTTGGCCACAGCCTTGGCGGCCTGCGACGGGCCAGCCTGATAAGTACCCTCATACGCGCCCATAAAGGGGTCCTGCGCCCAACTGGGCCCGGGCACTGCCGCCCCAAGGGCGATGAATATCCACGTCAACGTGCATTGCCTCATCATAGTCTTGCTCTCCTGGTTTTGTTCCCCGAACGGCCGATTGTGTGGGTCGCACCGCCTCGGGCGGCGGCAAATCGGTGTTTCCGCGGGTTCATATTCGCCATGCTAGGGCCTCTGGGCTTTGCGTCAATGGCATTCGCCAGGGGGCCGCTATGAACACGCGCAGGGGTTTAGACACCCCATGAAGCCAAGGACCTGACGAGGCGGAGATGGACCCGCAGATTGCGCTTGCATTGCAGCGCATGGCTGGTTGCATAGGGGCGGCGATGATGCTCACAAGTGGTTCCAAGCGACTGCAGTTCCGGCTTTGGGCCTCTGGCCCGGCGCTCTCTCTCTGCGCGGCTCTTGGCGCCCCGGGGCAGCTCCCGGTATTGAAACGGTCGGAGGTGGTTTTCATGTACGAAGCCGGGCGGCAGACCTACCAAGACTATGGCGCCACGGTCCTGGCCTGGGGAGGCAAGCCTAGGGCAGAATCGCTCCAACAGGCCAGGGGCCTGAAGTTCTTCGGCAGCGTCGGAATGGTCACCGAGTTCGGCCGCTACTACGAACGATTTCCGCAGACCTACGAACAGGGGCTGTGCCGCGGCCTGGACGGCCAGCCTTACAAGGTTCCCTGGCTCAGCGACCTGCAGCACAAGGGAATCCCTTTTTGGTGGTGCTGCACCCGGCAACCGCTCTTCCGCCAGTACATCCGGGAGCGCGTCGTCGAGACCGTCAAGGCGGGCGCCGATGGCGTGCATATTGACGACCACCTCGGCACGGCGGGGGCCCTTTGGAGTGGGGGCTGTTTCTGCGACCGTTGCGTGGAGGAATTCCACGACTATCTCAAGGCCTTGCCCTCGAGCGAACGCGCCCGGTTGGGCGTCCGGGACCCGGCCGGTTTCAACTACCGAACCGTCCTGCGGGAGTGGGTGGCCCAACAGCGCGGGCGCAAGGCGCAGGAGCATCCCTTATGGTCCCAGTGGAGGATATACCAGCTCCAAGGCGCCGCCCGGTTCATGGAAGAGTTGCGCGCCCTCGCTGCGCGGACCGCCGGCCATCCTGTGCCGATGGGCGCCAATGCAGGCTTGCTCTGGGGGAACCACCTCAACGATTTCAAGGCGCTGGACCTTTTCAGCGCCGAGATCGAGCATCACGCCTCGGATAGACACTTCAGCGACGCCCCGCTGGTTGCCTACCGCCTGGCGGATGCCGTCGGGCGTCCTCTGGCCTCGACTGCCAGCGGCTGGGACTGGGCCTACATCAAGGAGCACAACCTGCCGGGGTTGGTCCAGGGGTGGATAGCCCTGGGTTACGCCGCCGGCCATTGCCTCATGGTCCCGAACCGCCAATGGTGTTATACGCCCGAGAAAGGCACCCACTGGTACGAAGGACCGAAAGAGAAGTTCGCCTGGCTCTATCAGTTTGTGAGGCAGCGCGCCAGCCTCTTCGATGACTACCGCAACTACGCCGATCTGACGGTGGTCTTTTCCTCGAGCACCTTCGACCGCAACCCCGCGCGGCTCATCGCCGCCTGTGGACAACTCGCCGCCGCCAACGTCTCCTATTGCCTGGCGCTGAGCGGGGACGAGGTCGTGGACCACCCGCTCAAGGCGGACGACTTGCGCCTCTGCCGACGGCTCGTGGTCATCGAGCCCCAAGACCTGTCCGGAGCCGACCGCAAAGTGCTGGGCGCCGAAACCACCGTCCAACGCTATGCGAGCATCAGGCAGGCGATAGCGGGCATCGCGCCAGCCGTGCGCGTCAAAGCGTCCGCCGGGGTCCGCGTCCTGCCGCGTGTGAAACCGGGCTCGGCGATAGTCCATCTCTTGAACTGGGGCTACGACGCCGGCAGCGATAGCGTGCAGCCGCTCAAGAATGTCCTGATCGAGCTGGACCTCGAGGCCCTGGGCGTCGCCGGGGCAACCGAAGCGGCGATGTTCTCGCCGGGCGCCGAACCGATCAAGCTGCGCCTTACAAACCGGAGCCTGACCGTCCCGGAGCTCGGCTTGTGGAGTGTAGTCGTGATCGAGAGGTCCGCGAACCTGTAACTGTGGTCCTTATGAAGCCAAATGGTCGGGGAGTGAAGCCGGCAATCCGGGTGGCGGCGCTTGTTTGCGCCTCCATTGGAACAACGGCCGTGGCTGGGTCGCCGCTGTTCGACCGTGGGTACGCGGTGCTGCCATCACCCCAAAACGTATCGCTCGGCCAAAGGGACGTAGAGTTCACGCGCGATTGGCGGGTGAAGCTGGACGCCGGTGTTGGCCCGGCCGACGCGGCTGTGGTCAGCTTGAGGGGCGGGTTGGCGGCTCGGTTCGGCTTGAGGCTGAAGCCGGCTGGGGAAGACGGGGGCGCCGGCCGTATCGTTTCGCTTTCTTTGGAGCCGGGGGCGGTGGCAGTTGGGCAAGCGGCGGACCGCGACAAGGCGGCACTGGCGGAGCAGGCCTACCGAATCATCCTCACCCCGGATCGCGTGAGGATTATTGGCAACGCCCCCCAGGGGCTGTTCTACGGCGTCCAGACCTTTCTCCAATTGCTCAATCGGCGGGGCGGGGGTCTCAGGTTCCCGGATGGCGAGATTCAAGATTGGCCCGACCTTCAACTGCGGGTCATTTACTGGGACGACGCCCATCATTTGGAGCACTTGGACGTTCTCAAGGCGGCACTGCGGCAGGCAGCCTTTTTCAAGATCAACGGGTTCGCTCTGAAGTTGGAGGGGCATTTTGAGTTTCGGACAGCCCCGGCTATCATGGAGCCTTATGTCCTGAGGCCTGGCGAGCTGCAAGAGCTGACGGATTATGCGCTGCGGCATTACATCCAGCTCATCCCGTACCTTGACGCCCCGGCGCACGACTCGTTCATCCTCAAACACCCGGCCTATGCATCATTGCGGGCGTTTCCGAATTGCAACTATGAGTTTTGCGTTGTGAACCCAGGAACTTACGACTTGTTGTTCGGCATGTTTCAGGACCTTCTGGATGCGAACCGCGGCGGCAAGTACTTCTGTCTTTCGACGGATGAGCCGTACTACGTTGGTATGGCGCAGGGCGCGGGATGCGACGAGGCGGCTCGAGCGCGCGAACTGGGAAGCGCCAGCAAGCTGCTTGTGGACTTCATCTCTCGGGCAGCGGCTTACCTTCACGAGCGGGGGCGGACGGTTTTGTTCTGGGGGGAATACCCGCTCAAGCCCGAGGACATAGGCGCGCTGCCGAGTTACCTCGTCAATGGCGAGACGGGTGGACCCGAGTTTGATCCTGTCTTCAGAGGGCGGGGCATCCGGCAGTTGATCTACACCTCGACGCAGGGGGAGGAGCCGCTGTTTCCGGACTATGATCCGCTGCCACAGACGGAGCGGCTGCATAACGGTTCCGGGCCTGCGGAGCCGGGTCGAGTCGCTGAGGTTTTCCGCGCAGTCTCATCGTCCGAAGCCCGCCAGCAGGCGGACCTGATGGGTGCGTTTGTGGCGGGGTGGGCCGATGCGGGCCTTCATCCGGAGACGTTCTGGCTCGGATATGCGACCGGGCCGGCGGCAGCCTGGCATCCCGATTCGTCGGGGCCTGACGAGTTGAAGAGCAGGTTCTATCGGTTGTTTTACGGGGCGGACTTGCCGAGCATGGGGCGTCTGTACCGATTATTGAGCCGGCAGGCTCGATTTTGGGACGATAGCTGGGAAACCGCGCCGTCTCAGGCGCGGACCCCGATTTTCGGGTATTCTCACGGGATTTTCAATCCGCCGCGCGCGGCGCAAGATCAGACACTGCCGCTGCTGCCGGCGCCTGCGCGGGAGGGTCTCAAAGTGGATAGAGATTGGTCAAAAGAGAACCTGCGGCGCTTGGAACTGGCGCGCAGGTTTCTTGCGGAGAACCAGGAATTGCTGGGGTTGATAGAGGAGAATCGGGCTCGAGCTCCGCTGAACCGCTACAACCTCGACGTGTTTCTCTCGATCGCGCGAATCTGCCGGGAAAACTTGGAGATGCTGTTGGATATGGGGCGGATCGACGAACAGTTGAAGGCCGCCCAGGGGCTGGCTGAGGCGGCGCCTGCCAGGGCGGTGGCTCACTTGGACGAGGCCCTCGATTTGGCGCATCGGATGCGGTTGCGCCGAAACCAGGTGTACCACGGCGCCGTGGCGACTTGGTATCAGAGTTGGTTTCCGCGTGTTTTGGAGGCAAATGGCCGCCGCTGCTTGGACCAGGTGGATGATGTGAAAGACCACCGCCCGGTGCGGACAGTGGATATGAGTTACCTCATCTACCGCGAGTTATTATATCCGCTGGGCGATTGGGCGGAGAGCACCCGGAGAGCCCGCAACCAATATGCGCAGGCGCACGGACTTCCTGGCCGGGGCAAAAAGGTCGATTGGCGGAACACCGGGCGTTAGCACAGCGCCGAACAGAATCAGGCGGTCGATTATTTCCGGGCCAAGAAGCGGCTTGCCCTATGACCCCGATTGCCGGCACGGAACTCTTCGGGACAGACCCATCTTTCCCGCAAGCTCGATGCAGCCCTGCTCTTCTCCCAAACCGCTCACGGCGTTGCGTGGGTGGCACGGGCTTTCACCCGGTTGAGCAGTTCGCGGTAGGGGCCCTTTTTGACAGTCGAAACCTTGTGCTCGACCTCGAAATTGGCATCGCCGTGGTCCGTGACCCGGTAGAGGTTGCAGGTGACCAGTTGCCCGCCTCCGTCCAGTCCGGCGATGCGGACCTTGACGCGAGACCAGACCTTGTTGGCGTCCCAGTCGCCGTAAAGCAGGGTGGCCATGGCGCCCGCCGGCTTTTCGAACACCAGGCGCATATCGTCGTTGGCGGGAATGGGCACGGGTTTGTAGCCGGCCTTTTGGAAGACCTCGGAGACGGTGCGGGCGATATCGAAAGGCGTGGGCCCGCTGATGACCACCGCAGCGAGGCTTTCGTGGCCCGGGCCTTTGACCGAGCGGCACCCCCCGCCGAGCCAGGCGCAGAGCATCACCACGGCCGCCAGGGGCAGCCAGGAGCCGATTCGGGCCGCATTGCCCTTGGGCGGATGATTATGCGCAGGCACAGGTTTGAGGATTGCAGGGCGCGGGCCGGGGGGCAAATCCAATCTGGGCTTGTCCCCAGTACTGGTGACTGGCGGGGGACAGGGTTTCTGGTATCGTAAGGGTGTTGACGATGCAAAAACGCAGTGACCAAGCCGTGTGTGGCTGGTAGGCGCAAAGCTGCGGCGCCGCATTGGATGACGATTTAGTTCTCATTTGTAGAGTGTGTCGGAGAGGCCGGGTGCTGAACCCGGCCTTTCTGTTTTTGCAAATCGCCTGCTTGACTCCTCTGCCGGGTTTGGGGTAGGTAACGCCCGCTATGGCGACGATTCAACGAGCATTGCTTTCCGTCTCCGACAAGACGGGGTTGGTGGCGCTGGCCCAGGCGTTGGCAAAGGCGGGCGTGGAGTTGATTTCGACCGGCGGCACCGCCAAAGCGCTTCGTGAAGCCGGGCTCAAGGTGACCGACCTGAGCGCCTATACCGGCTTTCCGGAGATGTTGGATGGCCGGGTCAAGACGCTGCACCCGAAGGTACACGGGGGGTTGCTCTTTGTGCGGGGCAACCCCGCCCATGAGGCGGCCGTTCGCTCCCAGGGAATCGAGCCGATCGACCTGGTGGTGGTGAATCTGTATCCGTTCGAGCAGACCGTGGCGCGGCCGGACGTCCCCTTGCGCGAGGCCATCGAGAACATCGATATTGGGGGTCCTTCCATGCTGCGCAGCGCGGCCAAGAACCACGAGAGTGTCACGGTGGTCGTGGACCCGGTGGACTACGGCGTCGTGGCCGAGCAAGTTGGGGCCAGTGGCAACACCACCCTGGAATTGCGGCGCCGGCTGGCGGCCAAGGTCTTCGCCCGCACTGCCGCTTACGATACAGCCATAGCGGCGCACCTCGAGAGGGCCTTCGCGACCGGCCAGCCGGCAGCCTTGCCTGGCACGCTCTGCCTCCAGGCCCCTCGAACCCAGGCCTTGCGTTACGGTGAAAACCCGCACCAGGCCGCCGCGCTCTATGGACGGTTCCCGGAGTATTTCCGGCAACTGCACGGCAAGGAGCTTTCCTACAACAACATTCTGGACCTGACTGCCGCGGCGAACCTGGTGGCTGAGTTTGCCGGCGGCCAGCCCACGCTGGCCATTGTCAAACACACCAACCCTTGCGGAGTTGGCCAGGGCGGCCATTTGCGCGAGGCCTGGGACAAGGCCTTCGCCACCGACCGCCAGGCGCCCTTCGGCGGCATCATCGCTGTCAATCAACCCCTGGACCTGCCCTGCGCCGAGGCTATCGCCGAGGTCTTCAGCGAAGTCATTGTGGCCCCCGATTTCGCGCCCCCGTGCCTGGACCTTTTGCAGAAGAAAAAAAACCTGCGCCTGCTCAAGCTCCTCAAAGACCCGCTCTCCGCCCAGCCCTGGGAGGTGCGGAGCGTCGGCGCCGATAGCTTCCTGCTGCAAGAACGCGACTTGAAGGCGACGCGGGTCGAGGACCTGAGATTCGTGACCCGGCGCCGCCCCAGCGAGGCGGAGTTGGAAGCGATGCTTTTCGGCTGGCGCGTGGTCAAGCATGTCAAATCCAATGCCATCGTCTATGTGGCCGCCGATCGGACCCTGGGCATCGGCGCAGGCCAGATGAGCCGCGTGGACGCCAGCCGGCTGGCGGTGTGGAAGGCGGGCGAGGCCGGTCTCTCGCTCCGGGGCAGTGTGGTTTGCAGCGATGCCTTCTTTCCGTTTGCCGACGGACTGATTGCCGCAGCGGAGGCGGGGGCCACGGCGGCCATCCAGCCCGGCGGCTCGGTGCGCGACCCCGAGGTCATCGCTGCCGCCGACCAACGGAACATGGCGATGGCCTTCACCGGCGCCCGGCATTTCAGACATTAGCCCGGTTCACAACCCGGTTGGATATCCCAGACCGATTTGCACTTGGCGCCCCCTGCCTCCCGAGAGCATGCTCAGCCCGAATGAATAGAAGAGCTTTCCTGACTAGGCTGGGCGGTTGCGCGGCCCTGGAGACGATTCCGGCACTGGCGGCCACCGCTGAGGAACGGGGTCGAACCACCTCCAATGGGCTTCCGCGAAAGGTCATCGTCGGCACCGCCATGCAGTCCTTTTGGGGCCAGTTTCCCGGGCTGACCGGGCGCCTGGAGCAACTCGCCGGGATCGTGGACCAAATGGCCGCCCAGGCCAGGCAGGCCTACGGACGAGGGCTCGATCTGGCCATTCTGCCCGAGACGGCCATTACCGGCGAAGGCGGCAGCGACACCGTTGCCAGTTCGGTCCCATTCGAGGGTGAAGTTCGGCAGGCGTTCACCAGCAAGGCCCGGGAACATGGTTGCTATATCGTGGCTCCCACCTACTTGCTGGATTCGAAGGAAAAACGGCTGTGTTCGAACGCGGCGATCCTGGTTGGGCGCAAGGGCGAAGTCGTTGGGACCTACCGGAAGGTCCACCTGGTGGTGTCGCTCGAACGCAGGACCATGGAGGGCGGGGCCACTCCAGGGGAGACCCTGCCTGTCTTCGACTGCGATTTCGGGAAGTTGGGCATTCAGATCTGCTACGACATGGAGTTTCCCAGCGGCTGGACCGAACTGGCGCGCCGCGGGGCGGAACTGATCGCCTGGCCCACCCAATCGCCGCAGACCTCCCAGCCCGCATTCCGGGCCCGAGCGAACCGCTGCTACATCGTCTCCAGCACTTGGCGCCACAACGCCTCGATTTTCGAGCCGACGGGCAAGATCGCGGCGCAGATCAAGCCGCCGCAAAGCATCCTGGTTCACGAACTGGACCTCAGCTACGCGCTGCTTGCGTGGAGTTCAAAGCTGCGCAACGGCGAAGCCCTCCGGCAGGCCTATGGTGAGAGGGTGGGCTACCACTATTACGAAGAGGAGGACTGCGGCATCTTCTGGTCGAACGACCCCAAGAGGACGATTGGCGAGATGGTGCGCTCGATTGGCGTGCTGGAACTCGAGGAGGAAATGACGCGCGTGCGGGAGTTCTACCGGACTGCGGGAGTGCGAATATAGCCACGTGGATTCATGAAGCGGTGAGAGCACGGACTTTCTCCAGTATTGCCGCCTTGCTGCTGGCCTTCCAGGTGGGCGAAGGACAGAGGCGCCTTGGCGCAGAGGCGGAGTGGTTCAGGGGGCTGCTCGCTTTCCCTTACACGAACCGGTTGGACGAGTTGCCCCTGGCGCCGCCGTACGCCCGAGCCCGTTATCCCTTTTCCTTCACCTACAACGGCCGGCCCAGCGATACCCTTTTGCCTGTCTGGCCCACAGCCTCTGGCAGTAATGATCTCGGCGACGGTGTCGCCACCTCCTGGCGCGCCTGGACCGATCCGGCCACGGGCCTGCGCGTCCGCTTCGAGAGCCGCTGCCATCAGGGCTTCCCGGATTGCGATTGGGTGCTCTATTTCGAGAACATCGGCAGCCGCGACACGCCCATTGTCGAGAATATTCAAGCTCTCGATCTCACGCTCGCCACCCCGCTCGAGGGCGACGCGCCCTATCGTCTGTACCGGACCAAGGGCGCGCCCGCCGACCCAACTGACTTCGAGCCGGCCATAGTGCCTGTCAAGGCTGGGCGGACGGAGCGTCTGAGCGCCGGAGGCGGCAGGTCCTCCAACCGCGATTTCCCCTTCTTCAAGGTGGAAACGGGGGAAGGGTCACTGATTGTCGCCGTCGGCTGGTCGGGCCAATGGGCCGCTGCCCTGAACTCGCCCGACCGCCAGCATCTGCGCGTCACCGCGGGGCAAGAACAGACCCATTTCATCCTGCACCCTGGCGAGCGCGTTCGCTCGCCTCGGGTATTGCTGTTCCTTCACAGGGGCGACACGTGGGAGGCAAACGCCCGGTTTCGGCAGTTGATCTATCGTTACTACGCCGCGAGGCGGAACGGGCGTGCGCCGCTGCCGATACTGTTCTGCAACACTTGCTTCACGCGCGGCGGCGGCTGGCTCAACGAGTGCAACGCTTCCAACCAGATTTCACTAATCGAGGCATACGCCCCGCTGGGGCTGGAGGCTTTGATCACGGACGCAGGCTGGTTCGAAGGCGGTTGGCCGGCCGGGGCCGGCAACTGGACGCCCCGGCACGATGCCTACCCGCTGGGGATGGCGCCGGTGGCTGCGGCTGCCGCGGCGCACGCCATGATTTATGGACTGTGGTTCGAGCCGGAGCGCGTCGTGGCGCGGACTGAGTTCCACCGCCTGCATCCCGATTGGGTGCTCACCGATGGCCGGCCCGGGCAAACCACCTTGCTCGCCAACTTCGGCCTGCGCGAGGTGCAGGACCATTTCTTCACCATCGTCAAAGGGTTCATGACGCTGCCCGGTTTCCGGTTTTACCGGCAGGACTTCAACATGGACCCGCTCGACTACTGGCGGCACAACGACGCACCGGACCGGCAGGGCATCACCGAGATGCGCTATATCGAGGGCCTTTATGCCTATTGGGACCGCCTCGCGGCCACCTGGCCGGATGGCCTGCGTGAGGAATGCGCCAGCGGTGGCCGACGCATCGACCTCGAAACCCTCCAGCGGATGCCGCTGCACCAGAAAAGCGACTACTGGTTCGACAACGAGGTGGATCAGGCCAGCCTTTGGAGCCTGAGCCAGTACCTGCCCAATAATCTGGTTACGGCGCCGCTGACGCGCCTGGACGATTACTCGTTCCGCTCGACGCTCGCGGCGTCGCTCATCCCGGCCTGGATCGCCGACGCGCCGGGCTTCGATCTCGAGCGCGCCAGGAAACTGCTCGACCGCTACCGGGCCGTCCGCCATCTCCTGGTGGGGGGCTGGTATCCGCTCCTGCCCTACTCGCGCAGCGCGCGGGATTGGATGGCCGTGCAGTTTCACCGGCCGGATTTGGGCGAAGGCATGATCCTGCTGTTCCGCCACGCGGAGAGCCCCTATCGGACGGTTGAAGTTGCCTTGCGCGGCTTAAAGGCGGAACGCAACTACGCGCTGACCTTTGACAATTCCGGCGAAACGCAACGGGTCCCAGGTGCAGACCTGATGAACCATCTTCTCTTGAGTCTCGATACCCGTCCGGGTTCGGAGTTGATCACCTACCGGGAGATCGCAGAGTGAAGCTCAGGCGCGGGGCGATGGGGAACACGCCAGCCTAATCCTTCGCGGCCTGACGGCTGACAATGGGCACATACCCCGCCTCCAAGCCCGGCGGCGGGGTGACGATCAAGGCCGGGTCAATCTCCGCCAGGGAGAGCACGGGCGCGAAGGTTCCGAGGGCCAGGCACATAACCGCTGGAAAACCGAATTTGATGTCGTTGCTGCTCATGTGCTTGTCATGGTGTTCATCTTGCGATCCTGCTTAACAGTTCTGCGGCACTTCCGCTCCGAGCCAAAAGATAGGTCAGCGAAGTGGAGAGCCTCGGGGGTGGACCGGGGAGCTTCCGGCCCATCGCGTCCATCCAGGTCAAGTCCTTGGCGGATGGCAGCGCCAACTCCGAGGTGTGCTCGTCTTGGGCCTGCCAGAGCGCCAGCACGGCCTGGCTGCCTGTTTCGAAGGCGGCAACACAATCGGCGTTCCCGATAGCCCTGGCGCCAACGCACTTGGGGGACGGCCCGAGCACGTGCGTCAGCACCGCCAGCGCCGGCGCCAGTTTGCGCGGCGCCCCACCGTAATCGAACAGGGCGCACTCGAAGTTCGGGTGGTTAACGGCCGCGCTGGCCCCGGAATGGATGAATATCTTCTGCACGCCGTGCGAGAGCATGACGGCAAAGAACCGCAGGGTGTAATCGGCACACTGCCGCTCACTGTCCGCGAGGCGTGCCTCGGCCCAGTTGTCCGGCTGCGGCACGAATGGACGCCGAGGCAGGTTGTCCACGCCGTAGTAGGAAAACTCGGTGATCCAAATCGGCTTTTGACCTCCGTGCGCCTCCATGTTCTTGAGCAGTTCGGCCATCTCGCCCGCATAGGCTTCCGGCGCTCTGAGGCCCGGATAGATGTGCAGGTTGAACAGGTCCACATATTTGAGGATTCCAGCCTCGAGCACCTCCTGGGTCAGTTCCCCGGGTCCTCCGGCGATCCCGCCGATGATCTTGCAGGTGGGGTCGGCCCGGCGCATCGCCGCCGAGGCGATCTCCAGCAAGGTCACGTAGTCCGCAGGCCCATACGGTTTGGCGCCGGACGGGCGTTTGAGCCTGGCGGGCAGGGCGTAATCGGTGTAGATCGGTTCGTTGAGGAATTCCCAGATATGAATCCGGTCCTGGTAACGCGAGACGGCGCGTTCGATGAAATTCGCCAATTCCAGCGGGTCCTTTGGCGCCCAGGCCTGGCGAGCGCGCACTCCCGGGTAACCGCTCGAAGCGAGGCCCGGCGGCGCCTCGCTGGACCAGTCGGCGGACGGGAACGGCGGGAGCAGCGGCAGCACGGAGCATCCCTGGCGCAGCACCCGGTCGATCTGCGCGTCAGCCAGTTCCCAATGGTAAGTCCCCTTCGTGGGCTCCATGTGCTGCCATTTGAGCGACCAGTCGCGATACCAACTCACACCTGCTTTGGAGGCTGATTGGATGAGGTCTGGCGTGACAAAGGCATGGTTGATGCCGCACACCGAATCCTGGCTGGCGCGCGGCGGCACGATGGCCAATGTCATCGGTGCCGCCAAGGCGGTCCCGCCGGGCTGGGCGGAAGCCGTCACCTGATAAAAGCCTCTCCAATCGCTCGGGATCGGCACTTCCTGCTGAAGTGATGTCTGTGCCGGCACCTCGAGGGGACACTCCGGCAGCGCCACTGGTTGATCCTCGAAATCGGTCACTCGGAACCTGACACTCATCCGGCAAGGCGCGGAGCCGCAATTACAGACGCGAAGCCGCAAGGCGGCGCGCTGATCATCCGTGACAATCCCCCCAGCGCCGGGCGGCTCGATGGCCAACTCCACCGGTTGGTGCGGCTGAAACTCCGTCGGCTGCTCTCCCCGCTCAAGCTGGATGGCGTCCACATCCACGTCCACGCGCTCTTCCCGCTGCAAGTCCGGGCCGACAAAGACAAAGACATACCGCCGCTCAGGTTTGAACGTCAGAGAGCAGCGTTTCCATTCGGTGCTCAGTCTCACAGCTTGCCGGTGTTCTCTGCCACCGTCCCCCGGTTCCCCGGCCATGACTCCGAGCAAGGCGGGCACATCCTCCTTACTGGCCCGCAGGTAGCAGGACAGTGTGTAGGGGGCCCCTTTCTCCACCTTGATCCAGCCTTTGCTGGCGGCCAGCGGACGGATCTCCCGCCGCGTGACCGGTTCGTAATAGTCAAAACTCAGCACGGGTGTTTGCTCGTCCCCGACGGGAATCCGCAAGAACGCGCGGCCATGGCGCCCGCCGGTGGTCTCAATCCGGCCGTGCAGACGGCTGAGGTTGCCCCAACCGACTCCATTGCCGAGGGAGGACCAACCGCTGCCACCCAGTTCAAACGACGCATTGGGCAAGAGGTTCCGGCTGGCGGATGTCGCGACTACGTCGGTGAATTCCGCATCCTCTTCGCGGCACTCGACAAGGCGCACGTCGGCCACACAGAGTGTGCCCGTTTCGTTGAACCAGACCTGCAGCCGGCTCGTCGGGCCCACGTCGCGTGTGGCCCGGAATACCCGGCGGCAGGTCTTCCAGGCGCTGCCCAGGGGAAACGAGGTCTGCAGGCCGCAGTTCTGCCAGTCGCCGGTATCGGTGATCGCAATCGAGACGCTCCGCCCGGCAATCCCTTTGGCTCGCAGTTGGCAGGAGAACTCGTAGGTCCGGCCCTTGACCAAATGCACATACCCGACTTGGGCGAGCATGGCATGGGCCGAAGGAGTCTGCCGCTCAAAGCGCGTGCAGCTTAACTGCGCGTGGCGCTTGCCGCTGCTGTCGGCGGCCACCCGTAGGTCCTGGGTCACGATGGCTGCATCTCCCGCCGTCTCCCAGTCTCGCGGCCGGCCGTCGGCGACCTGCGCGAAAGCGCCATTGGCAACGAGGTTTGTAAATCCCTGTCCGCGCGCTCCTGGTCCCACGAATAAAATCAGCAGCATCAAACCGAAGGGGGGAGCAAGAATGAGAGATCGGAACTTCATGGTCGCTAAATGGCAACTGCCTGAGTGCATTACGGCCCGAGTTTGCCGCGATCCGAGCTGATGGTCCAGAGGATGTTCGACCACCTCGCCAATCCGGGATCAGCGTGGGCGAGAAGAAGTCCTCGCCTCCGGGTTCCCAGGACGTCGGGTAGTCCTGGTCAAGAAATGCTCTAAGAACGCATAGATTTGCTCGTTGGATTCCGACGTGGGTGTGTGTGCCGGACGGCTGGTCAGGGCGACCCGGTTTGTGTAGCCGAGCAGTTGATTCACCGCTACCAGGTGGTTCAAAGCCTGCCAGCGTGAGGGCGGGTCTTCGGAGCCGCCCGAGACCAGGAATGGACGGGGCGCGATGAGCGCGTGCAATTCGTGCAGGTCTCGGCCCGTCTCCACCATGCGTTTGTAAGCGCCCGTGCGCGGGTTGTCCGGCGTCGGCAAGCCGGCCTTCGGACGTTTCTCGTTCGCATCCAGGCCCAGATACCACGGCTCCCAATAATTCACATTCGGACGGGTCTCATCGAAAACGATACCCGGATCGCTGACCGCCACGGCGGCGAACTTGTCCCAAAGCGCGCCTGCGAATAGGGCCCATTTCCCTCCGTAGGAATGGCCCATCACGCCAATGCGCGCCGAATCCACCTGCGGCAGGCTGGCCAGCGCCTGCCAGCAGTTGGCGGCCACATAAGCATGAAAGGACAGCGGCTGGCATTGCGCGCTGCCCAGTTCCGGTTTCCACGCATTGCCCCCGGGCGTGCCCATCGAGAGGGTGACAAAGCCTCGCCGGGCCAGTTGCAATCCAAAATCCCGAAGCGGCTCCTTGCCCTGCCCGATGCTGGTTTCGGGTTCGTAATACAAGACGAGCAGAGCGGGGAAGGGGCCTTTGCCCTCCGGCACCAGCAACCAACCTTCTCCCGTTTGGTCCGGGGCGATTTCCAGACGGACCCGGTGGCGTGCGAAGTTCTCGCGAGGCGGTGGAACAGTCGTTTCGCCTGCACTAGTGGTCATGGACGTCGGTGCATTGGTTTCGAGGGTGCGGCTCCTGGTGGGCAGGCCCGGCGTTTGTGCCACCACAGGCAGGAATTCGAGTTTCGGCGCCGGGAGGACGGGCGGCCAGGGGCCCATCAGACTGTGCCATTGCCTGAGAATCTCCTCCCGGCGGCGGCGCCAGTCCGCAGGCGTCTTGACGAGCGACCCGTCCTCGAATATCAGCGGTGAGCGATAGGAGCCAAATTGGTTGGAGTAATCGGAGGGAGGGTGGAAGAAAGGCGCGAGGATTTGCACGGTCTCATCGATAGAAGTGGCGGCTGGTCCGTTGAGCCCGAGTGGCAAAGCGCCTTGGCAAAAGGCGAGCTTGGAAAGGAGCAAGAGAAATCCCGCGAAGGCAGCCAGGTTCCGAGCTCGTTTCACGACACCGGAGCGTAGCGACCTGTTTGAAGTCCTGCAATTCAGAATGTGAATGGCCGTGAATGGCGCTGGGTTGTAAGGCGGCGGTTGGGCCCTGCGCTCACGGCACAAACCCCGGCCTGGTTTGTCTAATTGAACTACCTGTGCCCGAGCGGGCAGCGAAGCGCCCTGGGACAGCCAGGACAGGTCGGCATTCGGCAGTACTGACAATCACTTCGTTTTCCTGTCCGGTTTGGCCTCCGGGCGGCGCTTTAGAGGTGATAAATGACGGAACCGCGGACATTGCTCGCGCAATATGTTGCCAGTGGCTCGGAAGATGCCTTTGGTGAACTGGCCGGTCGTTACCTCAACCTGGTGTATTCGACCGCCGTGAGACTGGTGGACGGCAACCGGCACCGTGCGGAAGACGTGGTCCAGACCGTGTTTGCAGACCTGGCGCGGTCGGCCAAGACGCTTTCACCGGAGGTAATGCTCGGAGGCTGGCTGCACCGCCGCACCTGCCATGCGGCCGCCGAAGAACATGTGGTTCAAAATCGCGAACTGGCCTCGAGGCCGTGTTGAAGCGGATGCGGATAGGTGTATGGCCTGTAGTACTCGGGCTTGGGCGCCCCGTTGAAGAAATCGCGGCCTTCCTTGACGTGGGCGGCCTGTAGCTCGTTCTTTTCCGGCTCCGCCCAAGGGCGCAGCGCCATGTTTAGCTTCGCCCCATTGAGCGTGTTGCTCCAGGCGTAACAAGGCGACGGTTCGAAGACGCCATCACCGTCGGCATCCGTGGCCCGGCCCGGCTGGCCCATGGCCGGATAGCCTGCCCCTTTCCGGCCCGCGGGGATCAGGTTGCCGTCAATGGGGTTGGTGCCGTCACAAATCCCAAACTCGCCAATGGCTTGGAACGAGCGCTCATGACTGACCTGGATTGTGCGGGTATTGTAGGTCGTTCCCGTCACGGTGTTGTTGAACACCATCGCGACGCCGCCCGCGATGAAAATGAAACCCTGCGGCCGGTACATCTCCAGTCCCTCGGCGGAGAACGTGTTGTCGTAGATCTCGGCGCTCTGGCAGCCATAGGCCCCGGGGCGGACCCGGTAGATTTCCAGTTGGCTATTGATGATCCGGTTGTGCCGGATCACGACCCGCGCGCCGCTGTAGGGCACGATCCACGGGTTGTTGCCGGTCGCGTTGACCACCTCCGGGCTGAAGCGGGCCTCATTGTCCTCGAAATAGACAGCCTGGGCCGTACCGAGCGTGAGGGGCTTGGTAAAGGCGGCCTTGCCGGGGCCCTGGCAGTAGATCGTCTGGGCCAGGCCGGCCTTTTTCTGCAGGGCGTGAAAGTAGCAATGGTCGACCAACCCGTAGGTGTCGCCCGTGATGGTCATCATCTGGTCCATGTTCAGGAACTTGCAGTGGTCCACGCGGAAGTTCTTGCAGTTCCCGCTGATCACGACCTCGCCGGCCCAGGTCCCCGCGGTGGCAAACCCGGTTCCGTCGAAAGTGATGCCGGTGATCCGAAAGGGTTTTCCTTCTACCCCATTGAGCACGAACGCCTTGTCGCCCGGGGCCGTGGTGGTATCCGTGCGAATGATCGTCTGGTCGATGCCGGCGCCCTGGATGGTGATCGCCTTCATCTTCGCCCAATGCTGGCTGTTCCAGCCGTGCTTCCACACTGCCGTTCCCTGGGGAAGTTGCACGATGTCCCCGTCCTGTGCCGCGTTGATGGCGTCCCAGACGGCTTCGGGCGTCAACGCGGCGGCCGCGCGGGTTTCCGCACGGACGGTTTCGGGCAGCAGACCATCGGCAGAGGCGAGGCAAAACAACGCCAACAACATTCGGAATCGGGTGCTTCTGATCTTCATTGTTTTCTTTGCGGTTGCTCGCTTTTATGATCGGTCAGAGTGACATTCCCGGTGCCGGCTTCTTGCACCAAAACATTGGCTATGGCCTGATGCGAAGTCGAATCCGTTACGGTTCCCTCGACCACATCGGCGTGGCAGACCGAAAAGCACAGCCAAGTCGTCACGGCGACGGCTTTGAGTCGCCGCCCGCCTCCGTGGGATGAGGCATGCTTGCCCCTAACTCGAGGTCCACGGGTGTGGGATTGGGCAAGCAGGAACACCATCGGGGGCTTCGATCGGCTGCGTAAGGTCCGTTCCTTTGGTTCATTGGACCATTGAAGCCTCTTATGGAAGGGAACTCGCCTTTTTGCGAGGTCGCACCCATTGAACGCTTTGCAGGCAATACTTAGCTCACGAGCCATCGGCGAAATCCTCCGTCCAGGAGCCGCCTCTGTCAAACCCCGAAAAGGTCCTGATCAAGTAGCTCGGGCCCGCGGTGCCGAGCCTGAAATCACGGCGACTGCACTTCAACTTCGCCCAACTGGTAGTAACCCTTCGCAGTCCAGTGGTCCTTCACATCGTCGATTCAGGACCAGTTGTAGTGCCCCTCCTGGGGCTCGAAGTGATCCCAGGAGAGGCGAATGTAGAGATGATCCGTCCCCGGGAATCGATCCAGGTTGTCGTCGGAACTGAGCCGGTAGTGTCGTTTCATAACAAGGCCAACCAGGCTACCAAAGCCACCAATAGGCGAGCGCGGTAAGGACGGCAATACCCAGCAAGTGCAAACGCCAGTCGGAGAGGCCCTGGAACGGTTCGACAGTGCCAGACCAGTTGACGGTGGTTTGCTCGAGCTTCGCGGGATCAGTCCTTTTCGTGAACGCGGAGACGGCAAAGAGGATCAATGTGATGAGCAGCGAGCCCCACAGCCCGCGGTAGGTATAGTTCTCGGTAAGCGGATAGTGGAGCGGTGGAAAGACCCGCGCGGCCAGCGTCCTGTTGGGCAACAAGGCGTCAATAACAAAGAGCGCGGAAAATGCGATCCCCGAGAGGAATGAGGCGGCCGCTCCTGCGAACGTCACCCGTTTGCTTAGCACGCCGAATATGATGGCCGGAGCCAAGGGCATGGAAAGGTAGATCGAAATGGTCTGCAGGTATTTGTAGATGCCCTCGGGCTGCCAGGCGATGAGGCCCGCGGCCCCCACCCCGAGGAGCATGGCCACGACGATCGCGAAGCGACCGAGCGTCACCTGCTCGGCCTCGGTGGTCTTCGGGCGGAAGCGCAGGATGAAATCACGCACGGCGATGGTCGAGATGGAGTTCATCACCGCAATGGTCGAACATAGGACCGCCCCCAACAGGGCCGCCAGGACATAACCCCGCAGACCGGCCGGCAGTAGATTGTCGAGGATCCAAATGAACGCACCGCGACTGTCCTGGGCGCCGATCCTCGGATTGAGCGCCAGGGCGATCACGCCCGGCAATGCAAAAAGGAAGACCGGGGTCAGTTTCAGGAAGGCGGCGAACATGGCGCCCCAACGCGCCTGCTTGAGGTCCCGAGCGCCCAGCAGCCTTTGGACATTGACCTGATCCATCCCCCAATAGAAAAGCCCGGCGTACAAAACGGTCAGAACCACTCCCCAAAACGGGTAGATGGGATCGGTCCACGGCTTGTGGATATGCATGGCGTCGGGCACCGGCGAATGCTGAACCAGCTCGTGGAGCGCGCCCCACCCTCCGACCTTGTGGAGGCCGGTAAAAAGGATGATGCCGGAACCGAGGATCATAATGGGTGAGTGGATGGCGTCGGTGTAAGCGACGACCCCGAAGCCGCCGACGATCGTGATGACCGCGGTGGTCGCTCCCATGAGCAGCACGCTTTGCATAATCCCCATTCCCGTTACCGCCTGCATGACGAGCGCGCCGGCATACAGGGTGAACGCCATCTTGGTCACGATGCAAATGAAGACCATGAGGCCGGAAAAGCACATCCGCGCCTCGGATCGGTAGCGCAGTTCGAGGAACTCGGGGATGGTGAAGACCTTGTTCTTGATGTAATGCGGCAGCAACACAGCCGCCGTGATGCCCAGGGCTACCACCGTGATCAGTTCCACGGTGCCGGCGCAAAGACCGTAGCGGCAGGAGTCGCCGGACAGGCCCACCATATGCTCTGAGCCGATATTGGTCGAAAAGAGCGATGCCCCGACGATCGGCCACGTGAGCGTGCGTCCGGCCAGGAAGAAACCGCTGCTATCACCCTTTCGAGCCAGGAGCCCCAGGTACAACCCGAGCGCCACGTTGAAGGCCAATGCCGCGAGGCAGACGATCCAGTCGGCAGGTGTCAGGTGCAGTTGCATTTCAGGCAGGCATCCACAAATCCCAGGAGCGCCTTTGTTGCCGGGTCTCCCTCGACGCCGAGGCGTACACATCGAGCGTGTGCAGCGGACTCGCCGGTTCGGCATAGACGATGTCCGGTTTTTTAATGATCCTGGCGTCTTGCGCGGAAGCAACGGGCAACAGCGCGGTAATAGTCAACAGCGATGAGATGGCATTCATAAGCTGGGCAGGGCTGCCCCTGTTCCGCCACGATCTCCCGCCAGAGCGTCTTGAACCGAGGGCCACTGCTCGATAGCGAATTCAAGGCTTTCGCCTCGCTTGGGTCAAGTTGACATTTGCTTGCCAAAGCCTTGGGCAGTGGTGGACGATTGGCGCCCGTGAGCACTACCGCGCGCTTGCTTTTCGTTTTGCTGATCCTCGGGGATGCCGCAGTGTCTGGCGCCGCACGGGGCGGCGAACAATCCTCAACCAATGCCTCGGCCGCTTTCTCAGTAGTTGCGCTAAGTCCATTCTCCGTCGAATGGCCTGCCGGAGGCCAATTCCCGGCGGATGTCTCTTTCCTGTTGCACGCGCCGGCAGGGAATGCGGGTTTCATCCGCTCCAAGGACGGGCACCTCGTATTACCCGAGGGCGCGCGCTTTCGCATCTGGGGGCTCAACGCGGCCACGCAGGCGGGTCTGCCGTCGAAAGAGCACGCCCCCGTGTTGGCCGCCAACCTGGCACGCCGCGGCGTGAACTGCATCCGCTTTCATTTCCTGGATCGCCTGGCGCCGGTGGGATTGATCGCGGCCGGTCGGAACGATACGCGCGCCTTGGATGCGCAGCAGTTGGACCGGCTGGACTTCTTCGTCGCCGAGCTGAAGCGACGAGGGGTTTATGCCGACCTGAACCTCAACGTGGGCCGAACCTACAAAGCCGGCGACGGCGTGCGTGATTTCGAGTGGCTGGGCTTTCCCAAGGGGTTGACCTATTTCGACGAGCGGCTGATCGAGCTGCAGAAGGAATATGCGGCCCAGTTGCTCACGCACACCAATGCCTACACCGGCACGGCCTACCGCGACGAACCGGCGGTGGCTCTGGTGGAGTTCGTGAATGAGAACTCCCTGGTGGAAGCGTGGTTCGGCGACCGGTTGCTGGGCCAGCAAACCAACCGGCCCGCCGGCACCTGGCACGACATCCCGCCGAGTTACGCCGCGGCGCTGACGGCGAAGTACAACGCGTGGCTCAATCAACGCCTTCCGGCGGAGACCTTGGCGCGCCTGCGGGCCGAAGCCGGCGTCGGCGCCGGCGAGCCGGTGCCTCGGTTGCGCCGGGACCAGTTCGAGAAGGCGTCCACCGAACGCTTCCAGACCGAGGCCAGCTTCTATATGGAGGTGGAGCGGGGGTTTTTCACGATGATGTCGCGCTACCTGCGCGAGGAACTGGGGGTGAAGTCGCTGCTGATTGGCAACAGCGACCACAACCACGGGCGGTCGGGCTATCCGATGGTCGCCAGCGCGTCGGTGCTCGACGCGGTGGACGGGCACGTGTACTGGCAACACCCGAATTACCGCACGGACCTGAAGACGGGCCGCCAGACTGGTTTCGACATTCCGAACACGGCGATGGTCGATGACCCGTTGCACTCGACGGTGGTGCAACTGTCGCGCTCGGCAGTGGCCGGCAAGCCCTACGTGGTCTCAGAGGTCAACCATCCGTTCCCGAATGAATACGCCTGCGAGGGCGTGCCCATCCTGGCCGCCTACGCGGCGTTCCAGGACTGGGACGGCATCTTCTGGTACGCGCTCGCGCACAAGGATGTCCTGGGGCTGGAGCCCGTAGTGGGCGGGCATTTTGATTTTGCCGAAGACCCGGTCAAGCTAAGCCAACTGGCCGCCGGTGCGCTGCTGTTCCTCCGTGGCGACGCCAGGCCTGCGGCACGGACAGCGGCCCGCTCTTACACGACGGAGCAAGTGCGCGAGAGCATCCGGCTGCCCTGGCGGGAGCAGCCATACTTCACACCGGCTTTCCCGCTTACGCTGCCGCTACAGCACGCGGTGCGCGTGAGTTCATTCGAAGGCCCGCCGACCGGGTCCTTTGAAGCCGCGGCCGCCAGCCCGATTCAGTCGGACACGGGCGAGCTGGCCTGGCAGTGCGCCGGCAAAGGGTCCGGTTTAGTTGTGGTCAATACGCCGCGCTCGCAGGCCTTGATTGGCTATTGCGGCGGGCGGCGGGTGGCGACCGAAAACATCGAGGCCGGAGTGACCGTGCCGTTTTGCGCCATCACGGCCAGCTCGCTGGACGGGAAACCGATCGCCGAGGCCGATCGCTTGCTCGTCACGGCAACGGCGCGGGTGGCGAACAGCGGCATGGAGTGGAACGAAGGGCGCACCTCGCTCGCGGCTTGGGGAAAGCCGCCGACGTGCATCGAGCCGGTGACCGGCGAGTTGGTGCTGAAGAACCTGCGCAGCGCCCGGAGCGTCTCGGTCCAACCGCTGGATGGCGCAGGCCGCCCGCTGGGCGGGTCGATTCCGGCGCGGCAGTCCAGCCAAGGATGGGCGTTCCGCCCCGGTGAACCGGCCAGCACATGGTTCGTCGTGGCGGTGGGCCGATGACGGGCTATGGCGCCGACCGAAGCCGGAAGAAAAGGCGGTTCCCGTTCGTCACACTAAACCGTTGTGGGTAGGCTTCGCTCGCGGCGGTCGCGGTGAACATCGGCCCCTTGTTGCTCCAAGTGCTGAGGTCGGTTGAAACCTGCAACTGGTAGTTTGTGCCGACCAGAAGTCCCTTGAATGACGGCGTTACGGTCCCCAAGCCCTGCACCGCGCTCAGAACAGGCTGGTAATACGGCTGGGCGGGGTATCCGTTCCAAGTCGGAGTGCTCCAGCCTGAGGCGGTTGAAGGGTAATAGATTGAGAATTGCGAAGCCGTGTTGTAGAACGGCGAACCGGGAGTTGACGGGGCGTCGCCCTGAAAGTAAGCGCTGGTCAAACCACTGCAGCCGGAAAACGCCCAGAACCCGAGGTTCGTGACGCTGCTGGGAATGGTGACGCTGGTCAAGCCGATACACTCATAAAACGCGCCGTCCCCGATGGCGGTGACACCGTTGCCAACTGTGACGTTGGTCAAGCCGCTGCACGCCGCAAACGCGCCGGGGACGATCCCCCTCCCAACTGCCCCGGTGGAGAGGGAGGTGACGCTGCTGGGAATGGTGACGCTGGTCAAGTTGGCACACCCGGAAAAGGCGCCGCCGTTGATGGTGGTGACGCCGTTGCCAATGGTGACGTTGGTCAAGCCGCTACAGCTAGAAAACGCCCAGAACCCGATGTTCGTGACGCTGCTGGGGATGGTGACGTTGGTCAAGCCGCTACACCCCTCAAACGCCTCGTTTCCGATGGAGGTGACGCCGCTGGAAATGGCGGCGTTGGTCAAACTGCTACAGTCCTCAAACGCACCGTTCCCCACGGAGGCGACGCCGCCGGGAATGGTAACGCTGGTCAAGCCGCTACAGAAAGAAAACGCTTGGGCCCCGATGTTCGTGACGCCGCTCGGAAGGGTCATGCTGGTCAAGTTCCTGCACGTAAGGAACGCCGCGTCCCCGATGGCGGTGACGCCGTTGCCAATGGTGACACTGGTCAAGTTGGCACACAGCGCGAACGCGGCCTCCTCGATGCAGGTGACGCTGCTGGGAAGGGTGACGTCGGTCAGGTTGCTACACCCATTGAACGCATCCTGCCCGATGGAGGTGACCGTGCCGTTAACGCCGGGTATTGACGCGGGTATCGTGACCGCCCCTCCGGGGCCGGTGTATGCGGTGATGGTGATGTTAGTCCCGCTCACGAGGTAACTGAAATCGCCGTAGGTCTGGCCGATACAGCGGCCCGACAGGCAAATGAGAGAAATGAGCCACAGGCAACTCATCCCCGTGAGCATGTTCCGAGGCCCAGACCCGCGAGTATTCATAAAGGGACCTTTCCTTTGCTAAGGAGAACGTTCGGGTTCATGGCTGCTTCCGTTCTTTCAGCGGCGGAGTGCCCGAGCCAGGTTGCGCCAACTCCTCTTTCCATAGGTGCAGGACGGCGTCGCCGTCAAAGGGCGTTCTCAAAGTCCGTTGACTGCCACCCGGGACCGGGTCTGCGTGCGTAAGCGTCCCTTCGGCTGCGCGCAGCCATTCGACGCTCATTTGCCCCAAGGCCGCGCGAAGGTCCACCGTGACCTCGCCGCCCTGAGGCAGATAGACCAAGTATTCCCGGCCCGGATCGGCCAGGCAAAACCCGGTTGAGGCAAGTTCTCCATGCGGAGGCATGGAAGCCAGATTCATGCGCTCCGCGCATGAGAGCGTATGCCCCATCGCTTGGCGGAGTGTATCCCAGTAGTGATCCGGCTGACCGAGAGTGGGGTGGTTGCGACCAGGATCATGGCTGGGATCGAGGTAAGGGTCCATGAAAAGGCATTGGTTCCCTCGTGTGAAGTTCTCCCAGACCCACGCCCGCTGGGCCGCCGGGCCGTCGGCTTTCAAGCCGATCCAAAAATAGGAATGGTCGGTGTCGTTGAGAATCACCTTGCGGCCGTCCCCCATGGGCACCTTCGCCGCCGGCGAAATCCAATCGGCGGGACTGGCCAGCAGGGCGGCATCATCGCCGTCGGGCCAGCAGGCGGTCATGCCCACGGGGTGCTGCTTGGGCTTGGTAGCTTCGTATTGCTTGATGTAGCGGATCAGGTGGTATTGCCAGGCGATGTCATCCGCAGTGCCGGTATCCTCGTTGGTAATCTCGAACAGAACGTTGTCCAGGTCGTTCACCGTATCGATGACCTTCCGGACATAGGCCGCGTGATGGGCAGTGACCGCCGGATTGATCAACGTGTGGACGGCCCTGCTGCCGCCGCCATCGATGGCATTGACGTTGTTCCGGGGATTGAAGGGATGTCCCTGCCAGGGGTCGCCGCCGTCGTTGCCCTTGCCCTCGATGCTGAATCCGTTGAAGAGCATCACCGAGACGTAAACACCGCTGTCGCGCGCCGCCTTCACCCGGGCACGCAGGCGGTCGAAATAGGCCGGGTTGAAGCGAGTCAGGTCGAACTTCGGTTTCCCGTCCAGGGCGGCGCCGGGTCCAGGCCGCTCGTAGGGCATGGGGTCAAAGAAGGTCGTCCCCTGCTTGGCGTTGGGGTTAAAGGCCGTCTCCCAGGCCCATAGCCGGAAGAAGTTGTGGTGGTGCTGGCGCAGGAAGGCCAGGAAAGCGTCGAAGTCCATGGGCGGAGGCGACGGCAGCGTCGCGTACCGGTAATCCTGGAGGTTACCCCAAGAGTGTGACCCGGTCAGCAGGATGGCCCGGCCGCTGCTATCGGCGAAGTAGCGCGGGTTGGCGGGATGCACGCGTAGCGGCCCTGACGCCGCGTCGGCGCACAAAGCGGTCGCGGCCAGGCTCGCAATTGCCGCCGCCAGGCTCACCCATGGCATGATTTGGGCCGGGTTTCGTCGCATCTGGAAGTGCCGACTGGTTGCATGCGCTTTCATGGAGGCGTTTCTACCAGACTGGCGCCCGGAAAGCACGAAGTGTTTGATTCGTTCTCATGCTCCTGTTTGTCAGTTTTTCTGTCCCGTCACCGGCTGAAGAATTATCGTAACTATGCAGCAGCGGCGGGTAAGCCGGTTCATTCGGCTTTCAGAAGGTTAACGACCACAATGCCTTCCAGCTTCACGTCCTGCTTGCGGTCCAGGTCCAGAGCCTGATCCCTGACCACGGTCTCCCAGAGATGGAGCCTCGGGTCGCCGCCCTTCACCACGATCCGCCTGGCGGCCGGGTCATAAGTGAACTCGGCCCACGACTGGCCGTCGCGGAGAACCTTCCCGGGTTTAGTCGGCAGTGGTGCTGACCAAGTGCCATCGGCCAGGCGCCTCCAGCCTTCGATCAGGTCTGCCCCACTGATGAGCGCCCGCTCGCCTGTCATGGCGCGGACCGTCACGCCGTCGTTCCTGGGCCGCAGCACCTCGCGGTACACACCCCCGCGCAGCAGGATCGCCTCGCCCGGTTCGGCGACAGCACAGGCCTTGGCCAGGCTCGCCAGCGGCACGGCTGGATAGCCCCAGCCCGGATCGTCGGCGGCGGCGGGATGCCGGGGATCGACGTAATAAACATTTGGATACTCCAGCGCCCCGATGGTCGCTCCATCCTTGCCCGCGCCGGCGGCCGGACTGCCCTTCCGCAAACGGAAATCCCGTTTCTCGGCATCTCGCAACAGGGGGTCCTTGCCGTTGATGTTCTTGTCCATCGCCAAGGGCGCGGTTTTGAACGCCAGGTTGTATTCGACCAGCGGATTGGCCGGGGTGAAGTCGTCCTTGCTGCCATCGAGAACGGCCTGCTGCATGTCGTAGAAGAGGTTGTTGCGAATTTGACCGTGAGTGGATTCCCGACCGCGCAGACCCACCCCGCACCAGGCGATGCCGGCGAAGGTGTTGTTCTCGACCGTCACGTCCGGCGTCTGGATGACATCCAGCCCCCACGCCCCCCGATAGGTGGGCAGGATGGAGGAATAGAGGTTATGCCGCCAGGTCCAGTTGCGCACGCTGCCGATGTTGGGTTTGCTCTCCACCATGGCTCCCTGGCCCCAGTCGAAGCAGGTGTTGTACTCGAAGAGCAGGTCCTGAGCCAGGGTGTCTTGGCCCATGAACGTCTGGATGCAGTCCACGTGGGCGACCTTGATTTCGGATGTCACCGTGCCGTGGTAGTAGTTGTAGCGCTCAACGCAGCCCCGGCCGAAGAAGCGCGAGTAGTCGCAGTCGTCGTACCGGTTGCCCGGAGTGTACATGAACAGCCGGCTCACCTCGTTGTTTTCGACCAGCCAATGCTCTCCGCCCAGGATGAAGCCGTATTGGCTGTGATAGACCTTGTTGTAGGCGATCCGGTTGTGGGCCACGGCGGAGTAGTCGCGCGGACCGCCGGCCACGGCCCGCCCGTAAGTGCCGTTGACGGCCATCATCATTTCGTGGATGTAATTATCCAGCACCTCGCAGTGGGTCCCCGCCAATTGCACCGCGACCTCGGGCTTCCCGGCCGTGATCTCGAAACCTTCGATGCGCAGATAGCTCCCCTCCAGGTCAAATCCGCCCACCACCGCCCTCCGCCGAGGCGCCGCCCGCAACGTGATCGGCCCGCCTTCCGTGCCGCTCGTTCTGACTCTGACCCGCTCGTCATATTTGCCCTCCATGACCACGACGGTGTCACCCGGCCTGGCCACGTTGGCCGCGGACTGGATGGTCTTCAACGGTTTCTCCTCCGTGCCCGGGTTGGTGTCGGCGGCTCCGGGGGCCGCCTGGTCCACGACGTAGATGGCCGCGTGGGCTTGACCGGGGGCGCACGCCGCCAAAACCAGGCCTGCCGCAGCCAGGCAAACGGTCATGATCATCTGTCTCATGGCGATCATTGTCGTTTGCGGCGGCCTTCGCTGTCCAGCACCGATTCCCGGGGGATTGCTCCATGATTTAAAAGCCGGCCGGATGAGCACGGCGTCTGCCCCACGGAATCGGACGGCGCGGGAACTTGAGGGTCGAGGGATCGAAGCGCCGCTCCGGCGCGACGGCGGCGACCCTCGCCCCTCGGGCCTCCGGTTGCTTATAGCCCGGGGCTTGAGGCTTGCCTGCGTCCGGCCCGCAACATGAGGGCCCCCAGGAGGTCCAGGAACAAACCCGGCCCGATGAGCGCAGCGGCCAGGGGACGGTTGGGAGAAACTGGGCGCCGAGGCGGAGAGGCCGGGTCTATGATTGCAGCCATGATGCCCTTGGGCAGTGCTCTGTCCACGCTCTCCGCAGCGATCTTGCTATCGAGGAGGGTGCGGAACCTTGTGAGGTCCTCGAGCTGGCGCTTGGCATCGAAATAGGGCCGGCTCTGGTTGGCCTTGTCGATGTCATCCTGAGTTGCCTTCTCCAGTCTTTGGATGAGATTGGTGAGGCTGCTTCCCAAAGCATCGGCCTTGACGGTTAACCCGGCCATGATGCCTTTAACGCGTTTGTCGATCTTCCCCTGAAGCTCGTCCCGCGCCTCGCAGGCCTTGATGACCACCGGGTTAACGGGACTGAAATCTTTCTCGAGGGCGCGCAGTGTTTGATCGGCGACATTCTTCTGCTCCAGGAAGGAGTCGAGGAGGGTATCGTGGGCGGCGGTGGGGAGAGTCTGGACCAGTTGTTCCGGGTCGAGGGCCCGGAGGTCGGCCAGCAAGGCCTGCTGGCTGACGAATTGGGCCTCCAATTCCAGGCGCGAGGCATTGATTTGGCGCAAGGAGTCGGCAGTCAGGAGCGGCGCAGGGGCATATTCACTGGCCATCGAGTCGGGGATCCTAAGTACCTGGCGCAACCTGTCCAATTTGGTCTGCGCCGCGGCAATCTCTGCTTCCTTTGCCGCGCGCTGGGCGAGCAGGGCCTCGAGGCCGCCCGCGGTGAGGTTGTCCCTTTCTTCCTTGCGGTAGTCCTGGTATGCCTTGGCGATGGCGTTGGCGAGGTTGGCGGCTTCGTTGCGGTTCTGACTGAGGACCCGGATCTCAATGAGCGTGGTGTTGCGAACAGTGCGCAACGACATCTTTTTTTTGAGCAGACCGATGGCCTCCGATCGTGTGAGCGTCTCGCCCTTGGCATAGGTCTTGCCCCACGCCTCCTGCAAGCGCAGGGCATCGATGACGCGTCCCAGGACCAGTTCGGACTCGATGACCTCAAATTCGGTTTGGATGAAGTACGGGTCGAAAGCCATGGGAGCCCCAATGAGGTTCTGCACGTCCGGCCGGTCGCTCTCGATTCTGATGCGGGCTTGGGCCTGGAAACAGGGGGTGCTGAGCATCAGGCAGACCCCTGCGAGGATCAGCGGCAGGCCGATGGTTACCAGGACGAGGCCGCCCAGTTGGCGGGCGCCGGCGGCGCCGCCTTCGTTGCCCACGCCCAGCAGCCGGCGGATGCGGGCGAGCAGCGGCGCCCCGTTTGCCGCAAGAGCCAGTTCCGGCAACCCCGCGCTTGATTCCGCCAAAACCGCCAGCGCTCGAGCGTAGGCCAAGCGGTTCCCGCACACCTGCACGACCAGGTCATCGCAGCAGTTCTCCCGCTCCTCGCGCACGCAACGCGACACCCACCACACGGCCGGGTGATAGAACATCAGGGTCTCCAGGGCGCACTGGCAGGCGTTGACCAGGCAATCGAACCGTCGAACGTGGGCCAGCTCATGGGCAAGAATCGCCTCCAGTTGCTCCGGCGCCAGGCCGGCCAACGTGGCCGCCGGCAGCAGGACGATCGGCCGTATCCATCCGATGACCGTCGGCACTTGGACGAGCGCCGATTTGAACAAACGGACGTGTCGGCTGATGTCCAGCCGGACCCGCAGGTCCTCCAATGTCTCGAGCCAGCCGGGTTCGGCCGGCTCCGTCTGTCGCCAGCGAATGCGCCTTACCCACAGGCAGCCTCGCATCAGTCTCAACAGGCACACCGCGACCCCCAGCGACCATGCCCCCGCCAACCAGGGCGCCAGCCGCCCGCACAGGCCCATTCCCATTCGGAACAGCGAATCGGTTCCATCCCCGATTTGCGAGGCGGCGGCGCCCGCCGCGCCGGAAACCGGCACGAACATTGCCTGGGCCCCCGGCCCAGCCTGGCCTGCATCCCCCGGCCGAACGGGCGCGCGCCAAAGGCACAGCGTCGTGGCGGGTCCGGCCGCCAGCAACACCAAGGCCAGGCAACCCGCCACGTACCGGACCTCCGCCGAACGCCGCCGCAAGACTTGCCGCGCCAGGCCAAAGGCCGCCCCCACGAGGGCGCCCTGCCAGAGCGAATGCAACAAAACCCATCCCACCCGTTGCGCCAGGGGATGGTCCGCTATCCCGGCTGGAATGCTCATTTCGCCCCTCCTTCCATCTCGTCGAGCAGCCGGCGGATTTCCGCCAACTCCTCCCGCGTCGCTTTCCTCCCGGCCAGGGCCTGCATGACCAGTCTCGGGGCGGAGCCGGCGAACACCCGATCGAGCACGTGCCCGACCACCTGGCGCTGCGTTTGCTCCTCACTCACGCTGGCATAATAAACGTGGGACCGCTCCCTCTCGTCCCGGCGGAGCAGCCCCTTCTCGAACATGATTTGCATCAGCTTGAGAATCGTCGTGTAGCCGGTCTGGTGTTTCGGGTTGAGCTGCTCCCAGATTTTCCGGACGGTGCTGGGGCCGCAGTCCCAGAGCACGCGCAGGATCGAGAGCTCCGCGTCGGTCGGTTTGGGGAGTTTGGATTGTTTCATAAGCGCCATTACGGGGGTCATAATACGACATTCCTCGTAGTTGTCAACGAAAATATTCGTATGTCGGTAAGGCAGTGGAGGCGCCCTGCCTGCTTGCGCCCGACCCGCCCGCCGTCAGTGACCGGTTGGGTAGGTCGATGCGAAGCGTTGTAGGAGACGACGTAAGGAGTTTCCTACAGCCAGGCAATGGGCTAATCCCCGGACAGTTGCAGGACCCGATAGAAGCCGCTGGCGTTTGTAGCCGGGTAGGAATAGGTGACGAGGTCACCGGTCCCGTTATTGGTTGCCAGGGACGTCCAATTCGTATTGGAGAGCTGGTCCTTGTATTGGATTAGGTAGGCGAGGCCAGACACGCTTTGGAAGGAGAACTGGAATGTGTCGGCACGGACGGCCGGTTGGACAAGCAACGGCAGGAGGGACAACTGGGCCTGGCCGCTGACGACGGCGCCGGCCGAATTGGAGACGGTGACCGTGTAAACGCCGACATTGGCCGGTTCCACGATGGGGATGCTGTAGCTGGAGTTTGTGGCATTGGGTATGGGGGCGTCGTCGAAGTTCCATTGGTAAGCTAATTGGGCGCCTGTGGCGGTTACGCCAAAGGTCGCCGTTTGCCCCTGCGTTACGGTGAGGCTTTGCGGCGGCGCGGTGATGAGGGGCATGGTTCCCACGGTCAGGAAGGCCTGGGCATAGGCGTCACTGAAATCGCCGGACACGACTACGGTGTAAGGGCCGGCATCGCTTTGCTGAACCTCTGGAATCTCGTAGGTGAGTCCGATGGCGGGGAGATTGGTGCCATAATGCTGCCATTGATAGGTGAAGGCCGCCTCGCCCGAGGCATAGACGGCAAAGGTGGCGGGGGCGCCGGGCGCAACGATTGGATTGGTCGGAACGATGTACGGAACCGGGTCGACAGAGAGCCTGACAATTGCGCTGGTTATGCCCCCCGCCGCGTTAGTGATGACGACGGTGTAATTGCCTTCGTTGGTCGCAGCTACCGAAGGCAGGGTGTAGATGAAATTGGTTCCGATCTGGTTGGTGGCTGCGCCGGGGATGTTCAGACCGTTGAATTGCCACTGATAGGCCAGAGTGTGGTCGCCGTCGGCGGTTTCACCGATGACGGTGACCTGGAACCAGACCAAGGTCTGGTCGAAGCCCTCTATGCTGGCCGGTTGCTTGACTATGGAGGGCAGAATGCTCAGGGAAACCACGTCGCTGGTCACGGCGCCAAGCTTGTTGGAGATGACGACGTCGTAATACCCGACGTTGGTGAGGTCCAGAGAGGTAAAGGTGTAGCTGGAATCGATCTGGCCGGGGACGTTGGTGGCGCTCGATGTATTAGTGCCGTAAAACCGCCACCAATAATAAAGACGCAGATCGGTGGCGCCGCTGGCAGAAACGGAGAGGGCGGCGGGGTTGCCGTTGGTCTGAACAATGCTGAGGGGTTGCGAGATGATGGACGGGAAGGTCGCCAACTCGAAGGCCCCTATGTCCGCGCCCTTGCCCAGGGGCCGATGGATGCCGCGCTGGTCGATGGGGGGAAAGTGGGCTGCCAGAGGGATGGCGTCAAGGGCCGGGCTGCTGTTGGACAAGGCCATGGTCATGGTGTAGCCGCCGTTCCAGGCAGGGACGAAGACCTTCGGATCGGTTTTTTTGATCGTGTGGGCGTTGGTCCACAGTATGCTGTTATCGGTCGTGATGTTGTATCCGCCATCGGTGATTTTGCCGGCGACGGCGTAGATATTGGTGCCCAGGCTGTCGGTGGGCGCCACGACGTTGGTCGAGAATATCGAGTTCATGAGCAGGAACGTGCCGCCGCCACTGGCCAGGCCGCCGCCATGGGCAGCCCCGGCGCTGCCAACGAGGCTGCCGATGCCCGAGCCGTTGGTGCCTGCGGCGCCGCCCATTGCGCTGCAATTGCCGAAGGTGCAGTTCACCACCGAGACCAGGCCGGTTCCGTAGAGGCCGCCGCCGGCGCCGATGCCGCCGTTGCCGCCTATGCCGGCGTTAGCGGTCCCGTCGCCCCCTGCGCCGCCGGAGCCGCCGGCGACCGTGTTGGTGAAAAAGGTGCAATTGGTCACTGCGGCGCCCCCCAGGCAGCAGAGGCCCCCGCCCAAACCTCTGGCCCCGTCCTGGCCGTTTTTGCCGTCCTGGTTGACGTCTGTGCCGCCTCCGGCGCTAATGCCGCCTTGAACGGAGTTGCCGTAAAACGTGCAATTCACCACTGTGGCCTGGTTCGGGTTGCAGTAAATGCCGCCGCCGGAGGCTGTGCCGCCGGCGCCGCCACCGCCAGCCAGGCCCGAGTAAGCGCCGGCGCCTCCGGCGCCGCCTTGCCCCCCAGCGCCGCCGGTGACTATGTTGGCGGCAAAAGTGCAGTTGCTGGCCAGGATTGTGCCCAGGCCGGCGGTATAGACGGCCCCGCCGCAGGCGGTCCCGCCCGCGGCGCCTGCGCCGCCGTTGCCGCCGCTATAGCCGTCTGGCGCGTTGCCCGCCCCGCCGGCGCCGCCTTGCCCGCCCGCCCCGCCGATGGCGCTGTTGTTGGTAAGTACGCAATTCAAGAGCGCGAGGTTGCCCAGATTATAGATAGCCCCGCCCAAGGCGGGCCAACCCGGCGAGCCGTTCCGGCCGTTGCCGCCAGTATCCTCGAGATTGCTGAGGCCGTTGATTCCGCTGTCCCCGGCGAGGGCCGCCGCCGTGCTGCCCGTCACCGTGCAATTGGTGAGAGTGACGAAGGCCCCATCCAGGATATAGTAGGCGCCGCCGTTGGTGTTTGCGCCGCCGCTAATCGTGAGGCCGATGTTGCTGAAAGTGATGCCGGGATCGACTTGGAAGATCGGCCCTATGCCGCCGCCATTGATGGCGACGCTGTAACCCTGGGCGTTGAGGATCGTGTCCAGGGAAATCTCGATAGGAGCAGTGAGCGTGATGTTGCAGGCCTGGGTGAAGTACACATAGCCGCCCTGCCCCAGGGCAACATCCAGGTCATTCTCCGTGCATCCGTACACCGGGCCTTCGGCGCGCGCCGCCCCGGCGCTGAACACCCATGCGGCCAGCGCCAGCAGCGGGAGCCAGGTGGTCATGCCCGGTTTCAAGGGCCTTCCTCGGATTTCGGATATCGAGCTCATGTCTGGGCGCCTTGGCGCGGGGCGTTCCTATTGGGTCTCGAGCAATTCCCTTCCTTCGAACTCCTTGTCCAGCTTCTTGATGCGCTTGTTTTCCTCAATCTGGATTTCGTTCTCGGTTGCCCGGACGCCGGGCATTTTGTTCTTCTCGGCCTTGGTGGCCAGGAAGGCGACCTCAGGGGTGGGCAGCACGGTGGGGCGGATGAGGACGATGAGTTCGGTGCGGTCTTCGGTCTTAGTGGTGCTTTTGAACAGGGACCCCAGCAGCGGTATGTCCATCAGCACGGGCACGCCCGAGTAACTGTCGGTCTTGTCCGTCTCGATCAAGCCGCCCAGCATGATGGTCTCGTGGTCGCGCACGGCCACTTGGGCATTGGCGGACTTGGAGCTGGTAATGGGCACGTTGCCGATGTTGGCTATGTTGACGCTGCCGGAAACGCTTTCGATCTGCTGCGAGATTTCCATGACGACCAGGCCCTCGGGGTTAATCAAAGGCGTGACGTCCAGGGTGACGCCGATCTGCATCTGCTGGATCGAGGAGTAACCGCCGTAGGCCCCGCCGCCGTAGTAACTGCCGGTCGGGTAGGGCACCGTTTCACCCACGAAAATGCTGGCCTCCTGGTTGTTCAAGGTCATGATGCGCGGGCGCTGGAGGATCTTGGCCCGGCTGTCGGTTGCGGCGGCAGTGACCGAGACATCGAGGTCCTGACCCAGGTGGGCCAGGTAGCTGAATCCTCCGGGGAGGCTGCCGGCGGCGTTGGTCGCGGTCCCGGACAGGAAGCTGCTTTGGTTGAGCACGTTGCCGTTGTTGATCCCGCCGATGCCGTTGAAGTAATTGCCGATGCCGTGGTTCTTGGCTTCCTGGTAGCTCACGCCCAGGTTTTTCGACTTGTTGAGGTCCACCGAGATGATGACGGCCTCGATCAAAACCTGGGCCGGCACGATATCCAGTTTGTTGATGATGTCCCTGATTTTCTCCATGTCCTCCTTCGAGGCGTAGATCAGGAGCGAATTGGTCCGCGCATCGGCGATGATTTTTGTCTGGCCGATGATCTGCATCTCGTTGGCGCCGGCGGCGCCGGCGCGGCCCATGATGTCGCTCAGCCGGCGTGTGAAGCTCTGGTTGGCGCTGGCGCCCGGCGCCACAGGGGTCGCCGCCCCCATCGAGGTATATCCGCCGCCCAAGCCGCCAGAGTAGCCAGGGTAGCCGGAATAGCCGGCGCCCATGCCGCCCATGCCCATGCCCATGCCCATGCCCGAGCTCATGCCCATGGCGGTCCTGCCCATGCCGCCCATGCCGCCGCGCCCGCCGCGCCCGCCGCGCCCGGCGGCGCCCATCGCCCCGCCCCCGGCGCCGACGCCGCCCCCGCCGTTGGCGCTCAGACTGTTGAGAACACCCGCAATGTCCTGGGCTACGGCGTACTTGATCGGAATCACGTCCGAGATGAATTCCGAAGGAATCGCCACGTCGATCTTCTTGACCATCTCGAGCATGCGTTTGACGTTCTCGCTGAAATCGCGCAGCACCAGGATGCGGGTGTCGTCGATTGCCAGAATCGGGTTGGCGATGGTGCTGCTGGCGAAGGCCTGGAGGGGCTGCGTGAGGTCGCTCGGGCGGACGTTAGTGGTCTGTATCACGTAAGTCACGTATTGTCCGAGCTCCGGCAAGCGCTCGCCGGCGCCCTTGAATGTCTCCTGGCCCGACCCGCCGGCACCTGCCGTCGGCACTGCTTTGACGAACTTGTCGCCTACGTTGACCATGGCGATGCCATTCATCCCGAGCACCACGTCGAGGGCCTGAATGGCCTCTTTCTTGGTAAGGGCGGTTTGGGTGGTCAAATCAATCTGCGGCGCGGGCAAGGTGGTCGGGCGCAGGATCGTGCGGTTGACCATCTCGGCATAAACCTCCAAGACCTGCGCGAGGTCCGCCTTCCGGAAATCTATCATGCCTGGCGGGACGATTTCCTCCGACGCCTCACCAGCGACGCCGGGCGTCGGGACCGCGTTGGTCTTTGGGCCGGGTGTCGAACCCGGCAGTCCGGGCCTGGCCGCGCCGGGGACTCCTGGGACCGGCATTGCCGGCCTGACCGAGCCCGGCGTTGCCGGGGCCGGCGTACCAGGCCGGGGCGCCGGGCCCAAGGGAGTGCGTGCGCCGGGGGCGGCGGCAGGGCGGGCCGCCGGGGCATTGCTGCCAGCCGAAGCGGGCCCTTGAGTGATACCGCGCGCGGGCACGTTGGCTGGGGCGGGCGGAGTTCCCGGCGACGGCGGGGGCGCCACCGGAGGCGGAGCCTGGCTATTGGCGGCTGGGGCGGGCGGAGTTCCCGGGGACGGCGGGGGCGCCTGAGCCCATAGGCTGAAGCCGGCGAGCAACAAAGTGAGCGGGATTGTTTTCACGATCATTTGGGTGAAGTATTGGGTCGTTTGGAAGCCGGGGGCGCCGTGCCGGGGACAGGCGCGGAAGTTTTGGCGGACCGGGCAGCCGCCTTGACAGGGAGGGCCTTCTGGTAGCTGGCGACCAGTTTGATTTGCGCGACCAATTGCTGACGCGCCGCGTCCGGGCGCAGCGCCAGGTCGCGGACTCGAATCATCGAGTTGCTCGACCCCAGGTCGTATAGGAAGTCGACCAGTTGTTGTTCCTTGGCCGTGGCGGTCACGGTGATGGACTTCTCCACAAAGAACGGGTTGTTGGTCCGCTCGGCGACATGCCCAAAACTGGAGAGGTTGATCCCGCAAAGGGCGGCCTTGGTCTGGACCTCGGTGGCAAAGTGCAGCGATTGATCTTCCGCCGGGACCTTGTAGCCGTCGGCGCTCAACGCTCGAATCTGCTCATTGTAAACTTTCATCTGGGCGATCTTGGCGCTGCGCTTCTTGAGGTCCTCCTCGGCCTTCTGCCTGCGAAAGCCGACCTGCTCCCAATCGGAGAAGTGCGGGACCACGAACCAGAAGTTGAGGACGACGAACGCCGTGGCGGCCACCCCTACGACAAGGCGTTTCTCATGCGGGCGCAGAGTATCGAGGTAGGTCTTCACTGGGCCTCCACGCGTTTGAGATCGAGAGCGGTGTTCCAGTTCACATTTTGGCTGTTGGCGCCGCTGCTGCTCATGCTCAGGCTGTCGCTGCTCTTGGCATCGAACAGGGGCTGGCCGTCTTTCGCGTATTTGCGCATGGCGCCGTCGAACTGGAGCAGCTCGAGGTGCTGATCGGCGGGGGCGATGCCGGTCAGACTCAGGCGCTTGCCGTCGCTGAAGCTGTAGCCCTCGAGGGTGATGCTGGCGGGGAGCAATTCGGCCAGGGCCTTCCAGCAATCCAGGGCCGCGTATTTGAGTTCCTGGTGGTCTTGGAGGACTTTGTAGCGGGCCTCGAGCCCCATTGCGTTGGTGTAGTCGGCGCCCCTCTCGGCCACCTGCCGCTCCACTCCGCGCGTGCGGAACAGGGCCACTTGCAGGGCGACCAGGTAAACGGCCACGCCAATGATATAGACCGCCACCACGGCGCCCAAGCCGCCCATCCATAACCGATCTACGAATCGCTGCTGGTAACGGGTGGCAAACTCGACGGGCAGGAGATTGGCCTGCGCCTCGGATTGGGTGGCGCGCGTGGCGGTGTGGGCGGCCATTTGCAGGGCCTGGAGCGGGGCGCTGACCTCGACGGGCTGCTCGAATGCGGCCCGCAAAGCCGGTTCCCATTCTGAGGCCGCCCCCGGATCGGCCACAAGGTGCCAGGTGGGCGTTGAGGTTACCCAGCCTTCCATCTCCCCGGTCCAGGCGATCTGCATCAACTGTTCCCTCAAGCCCTCGGGACGGTTGAGGGCGGGCAGCGTAATCAGGTCCAGGTTCTGCAGCACCCCGTCATACCACCAGGCGGCCAGGGCGGTGTTCTTTGCCCCGCCCGTGTTGGGGTAAATCCAGACGCCATCGGAGGTGATGGTCGTGGCCTGCAACTGCTCCAGGGAGGGCATCTCCAGCCGATCCGCCTGGAACCCTTGTCCCTCAAGCTGACCCAGGAATTCCTCGACTCCGTTCCGGGCCGCCATCATCACGATGACCGTCTGCTGGTTGTCGTGGACCTGGGGCAGCACATAGACACTCCAGACGATCTGGTTGACCGGCATGGGCGAGAGCTTCTCCAATTGCAGCTCCACCATCGAGACCGTTTCGGTGTAGTTGCTCAACGGGAACTGGGCGGCGCGGAGAAACACTTGTTCCGGCGGCAACCAGGCGATATTGAGCTTGCGCTGGAACAACGAGCGCCAATCCTTGGCAATCAGCCCGCCGGGCAGGGGATCGCCGGGGACAATCTTCTGCTCGCGATTCAGGACAAAGCTCCCGCCCCGGGCGCCGAACTGCCAGAGATGCCGGCCTTCGGCCCCGACCTCAAGCACGTTGCACCAGTGGACGGCGGCCGCCGTGGTCTTGCGCCGGGCCATCCGCGCAGCCATTGAGGAGGGCGCGCCTGCCGCCACGACAGCGGCCTTCCTGGACTTGATAAAGCGGACCAGGAGCAGGACCGCCAGGAACAGACCGAAGAGGCCGGTCGAGAGCACCGTGAAAAACGAGGGGCTGGCCCGCCACTGGCGGAGAGTTTCCAGGATTCTCGACCCGGCCTTGGCTGTGCCGGCGGGGGCCGCGTGGGCCGCGGCGCCCGTTTTGGCGCCGCCGGCCCGCGGTCCCGCCGCCGGGGCATTGGTCGTTCGCGGCCGGGCGCTAAAGCCGGGCCGCTGCATTCTCGGGGCGGGGTTGGTCGCCTGGGCGGCCCTGAGCCGAGCCAGTGCCGCATTGGGCACGGCATTGGCGCCCGGGGGCGGCCGGAGCGCGGGGCCCCTTCCGGCGATGGCGGCATTGGTGCCTGGGCGCGGCTGGAACCTGGGGGTCCTTCCTGCCATGGCGGCATTGGTTGCCGAGCCGGCTTTGGCTCTTGGAGAAATCGCATTGGTGACGGCGGGACCCAAGGGGACGCTTTGGGCGCGGGCGCCAGGGGGGCCGCTCAGCCAGACGGCCAGGACGACGAGCCCCCCTGCGGCCGCCGACCGCGACGCTATTCGCCGCCATCTCTTCATAAAACCTGGCCTTATCATGCCGTCACTCCAACTGAGCCTCGCTCGTTTCACACCTTGGTGTCATCCATTAAGGCGTCGAGGTGTTCCTCTATCTGGGTAACGCGCAGGACTTCCTCGATGGTGGTTGAGCCTTCGCGGACCTTGTTCCAGCCGTCGGTGCGGAGCGTGCGCATGCCCTGCTCGATGGCCTTGGCGGCGATGGTCGTGGCGGGGGAGCGGTTGAGGATGAGGGGGCGCAGGGCTTCGTTGAGGATGAGCAGCTCATAGATGCCCTTGCGCCCCTGATAACCAAGCTGCCGGCATTCCTCGCACCCGGCGCCGTGCCAAAACCTGGCGGTCTCGATTTGGTCTTCCGGAAAGCCGATGCGCCGGAGGTAATCGCGCTCGACCTTCTGCTCGGTCTTGCAGTGGAGGCAGATGGTGCGCACCAAGCGTTGGGCCATCACCGCCTCCACCGAAGAGGCCACCAGGAACGGCTCGATCCCCATATCGATCAAGCGCGTGAACGCGCTCGGCGCGTCATTGGTGTGGAGCGTGCTGAAGACCAGGTGCCCGGTCAGCGCCGCCCGAATCGCTATCTCCGCCGTCTCGAGGTCGCGCACCTCGCCCACCATGATCACGTTCGGGTCCTGCCGCAGGATGTGGCGCAGGCCCATGGCAAAGGTCAGCCCGATCTCCGGCCGGACGGCGATCTGGTTGATGCCTTTGAGTTCGTATTCGACCGGCTCCTCGATCGTGATGATGCGCTTGTGCACGGAATTGATCGTGCTCAAAAACGCATAGAGCGAGGTGGACTTGCCCGAGCCGGTCGGCCCGGTAACCAGGAAAATGCCGTGCGGCTTGACGATGATCTCGCGAATGGAGTGCTCTTCCAGCGGCGAAAACCCAAGCTTGTCCAGGCTCAGGAATATCTTCCCGCGCGTCAGCAGACGCAGCGAGACGCTCTCCCCATAAACGGTCGGCACCGTCGAAACCCGGATATCGATTTCCTCCCCCTTGATGCGGACATTGATGCGCCCGTCCTGGGGCAGGCGCTTCTCGGAGATGTTCATGCCCGACATGACCTTGATGCGCGAGATCAGGGCCGCCTGAAAACGCTTGAGCTGCGGGGGCATCGGGGTCTGGTGCAGGATGCCGTCAATCCGGTAGCGGATGCGCAGCTCGTCTTCGGCCGGCTCGAAATGAATGTCCGTGGCGCGGTCCTTGAAGGCCTCCCAGATGACCTGGTTGACGAACTTGATGACGCTGGCTTCCTGGTCGCTCTCGGTGATTTCCTTGTCCGCCGGCAAGTCCAGGTCCACCAGCATATCCTCCTGCTCGCCCATCTGCCCGAGGGTGTCGGCGCCGACGCCGTAGAAATTCTTGAGCGCCTTCTCGATCTCGGTTTTGGGCGCCAGCGCAAACCGCACCATCGCGTGCGCATCGAACCGCACCGCGTTGAGCATCGCCGTGTCAAACGGATTGCTCACCGCCACTTGCAGCGTCCCGTCCGTCACCTGCGTTGGCAGGACCGAGTATTGGAAGGCCACCTTCGTAGAGATGCGGTTCCGCGCCTCGGCCGGCACTTTCAGCTTCGGCAGGTCCAGGTAGGGCCAGTTCAGGGCCTTGGCCAACTCCTGCAAAAACGCATCCTCCGTCAGGCCCCGCTCCCGGCAGATAAAAGCCAGCAGCGTCTCTTGCGAACCGCTCTGGGCCGCCACCCGCCAAGCCTTGCACCACTCCTCGAATTTCGCGGGAGTGGCCAGGCCCATCCGGGCCGCAAACTCTCTTAATGACACAAATGCCATCGCTCTTCTCAGTTCATCGCTAACCTTTTGAAACAAAGCAGACTGGGAAAAGTTGCGCTGCAAGTGGAAGTTTTTGCCCCAACATGCCGGGGCAACCGGCCATTTACATGCGGAATTTGTTTTTTGTCTGTCAAAATCGGCGCGACGTGCGAAGATGGCGCTCGGTATGCTCAAAGCGCCTCCATTTTTCAGAGGGCGATTCGCCGTCCTGGTTTTGGTTTCGGCGACTGCGGCGGCCCAATGCGCTCCGGTCCCTGGCCAGAATCCTGGCCAGGCCCCGCCTTCCCCGGCCTCTCAAAGCCCGGTCCCTCCCGGCGTGGAGTCCCAATCCAAAGAGGCGATACAGGCCGAGTATCAGAAGGTCATGGATGCCGACGATGAGGCGCAGGCGGAGGTGGACAAGTGGATTCGAGACAATGTGGATTACGCCGCCAAGGGCGCCGGGATGCCCCAAGCCGAGTTGAAGCGGCGCATCCGCGAACGTTTCGAACCGGTGCGCAAGGGCTACGAGGATTTTATCAAGCGCCACCCCGGCCACGCCGCAGGGCGAGTGGCTTATGCCAGTTTCCTGGGCGACCTGGACGAGGAGGAGGCCGCCGAGGAACAACTGGACAAGGCCCTGGTCCTGGACCCGAAAAACCCTGCCATCTACAATAACCTCGCCAACATCTACGGCCACAGAGGCCCCGTCAAAAAGGCCTTCGAGTATTTCACCAAGGCCATCCAACTCAAACCCTCGGAGCCGGTCTATTACCACAACTTCGCCACGACGGTCTATGTCTTCCGCAAGGACGCGACCGAGTATTTCGCTCTCAACGAACAGCAGGTCATCGAGAAAGCCCTGGGGCTTTACAGCAACGCGCTGAGGCTGGACCCTGACAATTTTCCGCTGGCTTCCGACGTGGCCGGGACTTACTACACGATTCAACCCCTGCGGACCGATGAGGCGCTCAGGGCCTGGACCAACGCCCTGCATGTCGCCCATAGCGACGTGGAACGCGAAGGGGTCTGCATTCACCTGGCCCGAATCAAGATGATAGCCGGGCGTCTGGCCGAGGCCAGGGCCCATCTCGACGCGGTGACCAACGCGCTTTACGCCGAATTGAAGGGCCGCATCGCTCGCCGCATCGAGGAGCGCGAACGCAACCCGGGCGAAACCAACGCTCCGCCCGCCGCGGTCCTGGACAAAAAGCCGCCCTTATGAAGCGGCTCACCGGTCACAGGGTCCACCCGTCGCGATAGGGCCGTTGGACACACGCATTGGCGGCAGGGTCGTTGGCCACCCTCATCTTCTCCCCTTCCCAGAGCAACTGGCGATTGGGGAAACGCACGGCCAGGTTGCCCATCAACACCATCTCCGCGAGCGGGCCGGCATAATCGAAATTGCAACTGGCCGGCTTGCCGCCTTTGCAGGCGCGCACCCAATCTCTCTCGTGCCCATTGATGCCTTCGGGGATGCGCTCGATCTGTTGCGGGGTCCGCGGCAGGTCCCGCATGATGTCCTCCGGATAGACGCGCGGATTGCGGCCATAACAACCGCAGATGAGCACGCCCTTCTGCCCGAGAAAGATAGCGCCGCCGTCGGAATCCCCCAGTGGGTCGTCGGCCTCCAGGATGGCGGGCCGCGGCGGCATAATGCCGCCGTCCCACCAGGTCAGGCTCACGGCGGGCCACTGCCCTCGCGCCGGGAATTTGTAGCGCACGACCGTCGAGCGCGGGAAGTTCTCATTGCGCGGTTCGGTCTTTTTCCACAGTCCGTGCCAATAGGTCGAGATGCAACCCTCGACGCTCACCGGGTACTTGAGCTTGAGCGCCCAGAACGGCGCGTCCAGCAGATGGCAGCCCAGGTCGCCCAGTGAGCCGGTGCCAAAATCGCACCAAGCCCGCCAGGTGCCGGGCACATAAGCCGGGTGATAGGGCCGGTAGGGGGCCGGGCCGAGCCAGAGGTCCCAATCCAGCCCCTCCGGAACGGCGGGCGTCTCCTTGGGGCGCTCGACCTCGATGCCCTGGGGCCAGACCGGGCGGTTGGTCCAGACGTGGACTTCCTGCACCGGGCCGATGGCCCCGGCCCCGATCCATTCGCAGACCAGGCGCGTGCCGTCCCCGGAATGGCCCTGATTTCCCATCTGGGAGGCCACTTTATACTGGCGCGCCGCCTCGGTCAGGACGCGCGCCTCATGGACCGAATAGGTCATCGGTTTCTGCACATAGACGTGTTTCCCGGCCCGCATCGCCGCCATCGCTACCGGCGCATGCGAGTGATCGGGCGTGGCGATAATGACCGCCTCGATGTCCTTCTGGTCCTCGAGCATCCGGCGAAAATCGCGGTGGATTCGCGCCTTGGGATATTCGGCGAAGGTCTTGGCCGCATAATTCGAGTCCACGTCGCAGAGCGCGACGATGTTCTCGCCGGAACAGGCCTTGAGGTTGGTCTGGCCCATCCCGCCCACCCCAATGCCCGCAATGTTCAGCTTGTCGCCGGGAGCCCTTTGGCCCGGCCCCCCCAGCACGTGCCGCGGCACGATCGAGACCGCTGACGTGGCCAGCACTGTCGTCTTTAAGAACTGCCTTCGTGTGTCTTTCATGGATAACCGGTAGTTTGAGTTTCCATAAGTCACTGCCAAAAACGATGCCGGCAGACAAGAGAATTGTCGTGGCTTGTGAAATGAGTTGCGCCTTGGCGCAGATATGTTAGCAAGGGAAGGCATCGACTATTGAATCCTGTAACGCGGGAATTGCTATGTTGAATCGAGTTTTGAAAGCCGGCGCCTTCGCCCTCCTTGCGGCAGCCATTGCCGGCCTGCCGGTTTCCCTCCAGGCCCAAACCAACCAGAGCCCTGCGGCAACCAACAACGCGCAGAAAAAGCAGGCCCCTGCCGGGAAACGAACCGCCGGTCCATTCCGCGGCAAATTGGCCGCGGTGGACAAAGTCAACAAGACCATTACCGTCGGCAAAAGGACTTTCCAGATCACTTCTGACACGAAGGTCTTCAAGGACGGGGCGCCGGCCACATTGGAAGATGCCGTGGTGGGTCAGAATGTCAGCGGGGGCTTCAAGACGGCCCCAGGCGGGAAACTCAATGCCACCAAGCTGACCATTGGCCCGAAAGCCGAGCGCCAGGCCCCCGCCAAAAAGGCCGACCCCAATGGCGGAGCATGAGGGGCCGTGCCAGGAATGATCTCGGGGGCTAATTGCTCGCGCTGAGGGTCGGAGTAACTATTTTCACGGGATGGCCTTGAGTTGCTCGGTGGTCCAGGGTTGGGAGCGGGCGCCGACTTGGGCGCGCACGGCCTTGACTTGCTCGGGGGTGATGGCCGTGGCCTTGTTGCCCCAGCTTTGGCGGATATAAGTCAGGACAGCGGCCAGGTCGTCATCGGACAAGGAAGCGCCCATGGCGGGCATCGAGAGGTTCCATTCCGTGCCATTGACCTGGACCGAGCCGCTCAGACCGGAGAGCGGGATGCGGATCATGCGATTGGGGCTGCCCATCACCCACTCGGACCCCACGAAGAGCGGAGCCTGGCCGGGCTTGCCCTTGCCATCGCTGTTATGGCATAGCGCGCATATATTCTCATAAACGGCGCGGCCGCGCTCAAGGGAGGAGCCGCCGCCGCGCGGCTGGAAGGCCTGCAGGTCGGCCAGGGAAGCATAAGGCATATAAACCTCGGCATCGAACCAGCCGCTGTATCGGTCGAAAAACACCATTCCCGCGTAGAGCAGCACGAAAAGCAGGACCATCAGCCAGACCGGGACGGGCATGTTCCCCGCGCCGAGTTCGGCGGTCTCGGGAGGCATTGGCGGAGGTTGGCTGCTGGAAAAGTTCATGGGGTAGCCGGGGCGTTTGTTGGCGCGGTGTTGGTGGACGTTGTGCCCGCGGCCGCGCCCGCCGTCGCGCCCGCCGTCGGGCCAGGCGCTACGGCGGGCGGGCCGGGCGCAACACTCAGCGGCGCCTCGAAAAGCGGCGCCTCGGCCCGGAGGCTGAGCAGGTAAGCCACCAGGGCCAGGGCTTCCGGCTTGGGAACGATCTCGTGGCCGGGCGGCGGGGCCAGGCCGGGGGGCAGGACCATGGCGTCGGGCGAAGGGCTCCGCTCCACCTTGCGCCTTTCAAACAGGAACCGGTAGGGCGGCATTGCCGAGTCCTTGACCTCCAGGCGCGGCGCATACAAATGCCGGAGGTGCCAGCCGGCATCGGGCTGGCGCGCACTGAGGTTCGCCAAGTCCGGGCCGATGCGTTGCGAGCCGAGCGCCACCGGGTAATCGAAGATGAAATCTCTGGCGACATTGCGCCGTTTGCCCCAACCGCGCGCCAGGTCCGGACCGACGGGCACAATCCAGACCGCGGCCTTGGCGCCGGCCCCATTGAGGACCTTGACCGCAGCATCCGCCTCGGCCGGTTTCAGACCCTCGAGCACGGGCCGGGGAAGAGTCGAAAGCCATTGCCTGGCGTCCGGCTCGGACAAGGCCGGCTTGAGCTTGAGCAGCGCGGCCAGGACGGCAGGCAGGTTGGTTCCAGTCTCGGAGAGGACGGCATTGCAAACCGTCCCGCTCTGGCGGACCTGCTGGCTGTGGCAGTCGGCGCAGCCATTGGCGCGATAGACCTCCAGGCCCTGTCGCGCCAGGCCCGGTCGCGCTTGTGGATAGAGGGTCGCCCCACCCAGCATGTTGGTTGTTTGCAACCGGCCGACCTGGGCCTGGGGGGTCAGCACGAAGCCGAACCAGGAACCGGCCAGGGCGAAAAAGGCAGCGAGGAAAAGCAATGGACCGTAGTTCATGGCTTGGCCCCCGCCGGCTTATGCAGGTCCAGTGTCAGGGACGAGAAAAGCGAGGCTGCCCGAGGCAGATAGAAGCGGGCCGCCAGCCCGGCCAGGTTAGCCAGGAAAGCCGCGTGTCCAAGGGCCATCAACAGGTCGCCCATCGTGCTCAACCGCAAACAAGGCAGCGTGGCTTTTACTACATCCATAAAGGCATTGTCGGGGTTGCGGAGTTTGAGTCCCTCGAGCACGCCGGCAATCGCCAGGGGCGCCGCCAGCAGCACGACGCCCAGCGACGCCAGCCAAAAGTGCGCGCGCGCCAGCCTGGCCCAGGGAAAGTCAAGCCCCATCACACGGGGCAAAATCCAATATGCAGCCCCAAAACTGACCATCGCAAAGAAGCCGTAGGTATTGAGTTGGTCGGTCGCCGGGCCGAACCAGGTCAGGTCCGTAACGTTGCTGACGGGCGGGATCGAACCCAGGACGCGCATGAAACCCGCGACCAGGAAAGCCAGCGCGCCGAAACGGACGAACCGCAGTGGCAGATTCTCGAGCGCGCCCGGCGGACCGGCGCCCCGTCCGGCTGTCTTCCACACGCTCAGACTGACGGCCAGCAGTGCCACGGTAGTCAGGACCGTGCCGACGGTGCTCAGGGCCGGCATCCAGGCAGGGAGCGGCGCGCTGTTGGGGATGCCGCCCCAACTGCCGAACAAGAGGATGAGCCAAAAGGCAGAGAGCGCCAGATTCCGGTTCTGCAATTCGCGGCGGGCGAGCTTGGGCACGAGATAGAAAACCGCGCCCAGCCCGGCCAGCCAAAGCCAGACGACCCGGAGATTGTTCGCATACCACCAGGCGATGGCCGATTGCATCACGCCCCGCACCGGGAAGGTGACCAGCAGCAACTGCGCGGTCGAGTAAATCCAAGGAAACCAGAACAGCGCGGCAAACACAAACCACTGGGACACGTAGAGCGGCTGTTGCTGCCGCTGATGGAACGTCAATGCGCCGCAGATTCCGGTCAGCGCATAGCCGATGAAGAGCATCGGGGTTGCGTAGCCCGGCAGCTCAAGCGCCTCGAAACCGGTCCGGTCCCCAGCCAGCACCCCAAAAACGCCCACGGTCACGCCGAGGTTCCAGAACACCGCGCCCGCCGTTGCCAGCCAGTGGTGCGCCAGCCTGGTCCGACCCAGCCGCGCCAGCAGCCAAAGCGACACGCCCAAGCCCGACTGGAGGCAAAAGCCGTAGAGGAACGCGCTCGAGGCGGCCGGATGCGCGCGCCCGTAGGTTAGCCAGGCGGCGCCGGCCAGAAAATCCGGCGAATGGAATTTGATCGAGCAGATGAGGGCAAAAGCCGAGGCGATGACGAGCCACGCCGCGGCGCTCAGGAGAAGAACCAGCAGCGGCCGGCGGCAGGAGACGTCTATTGCGGACGCCGCCGCAGGTTCGGAGGATGCCGTGGGGTTCATGGCCAAAACTCACTCGTATGGGCTGGGTTTCTCCGGGGCTTTGGGCGGGGGCGCAGTGGCCCTCTCCACTCGGGCAATCAAGTTGGAGCGGGCGGCGGCCGGGTTTTGTCCCCATTGGCGTTCGACCAACAGCATGGCCTGCTCGATGGGCAGGCGGACGATGCCTTTGGCCTGGTCAATCCAGGCGGGGGAGGCGAGCGCCTCGGCTTCGGCTGCGCGCAGTTCGGCCAGGGCCTTGGCGCGGACCGCAGCGCGGTCCTCCCCCAGCGGCGGCGGTTGCATGTAGCGGTGGATGGCCCAGGCCAGCGCCGCCACGATGAGAAACGCGCCGAGGATGCCGGCGGCATTGGCCCACACGACCCGGCCAGTTACAGGCCGCTCATTCATTCGTTGCCTCCCCCAAACTGCGGCGGCGCGTCTCGCAGTTCATCGGCCTGACCGGGTTGGCCCTGCGGGATTTGCGCCGGCAACGGGTGATAGAGGCCCATCGCCTCGATCAGCCTCGGGTCTTTCACGGGATACGGCGCATGGCGGGCGAGTTTCTTGAGGAACACCGCGCTGAGCAGACCGGCCATAAAGGCGATGCAGCCGGCGTCCAGCCAGAGCCAACGGAAGGCAAAGCCGTTCGCGTGCAGGGCGGGGACGATGTTGAACGCCAAGTCAACCCACTGCATGAGCCAGCACCAAAGGCAGAGCGGGACCATGAGGGAGAAGGTGCGCTTCACATCGATGCGTAGCAGGGCCAGGAACGGCAGGAAAAAATGGCCGAAGATGATGACCATGCCCACGTGCCACCAGGCGCCCTTTTCTCGCAACACGTACCAAAAGGTCTCGTCCGGCATGTTGCCGTTCCAGATGACGAAATACTGGGAGAAGTGAATGTAGGCATAAAACACCGTAAAGGCGAGCAGCAGCGACCCCAGGAAGTAGTACTGTTGCGCGTGGAGCACCTCGCTCAGGAGGCCCTGGCGCTCCAGCGCCATGGTTAGAATATAAACCGTGGCCAGCGCCACCCATACGCTCCCGGCGTAGTAATAGACGCCGTACATGGTCGAATACCATTGATATTGCAGGGCCATCATCCAGACAATGGCGGCCAGGGTGAGGGTGAGGGCGAACAGAAAAACGCCGATTGCCGAATAGAATCGCATCCGGTAAGTGGCCTTGGCCGCGCCGCTCTGGTCCTGCTCGAGCGACCAATAACTCAACCGGTTGGACAGGAGCCACCAAACCAGGAAACAGAAGGCCGAGACCAGGTAGAACATCGGCGTCGTGAAGAGCGGTTCTTTGGCGGCCAAGGCGTGCTCGAGGCGGGGGTCGGCGCTCATCCACCCATAGAGCTTCTTCGCCAACAGGGCAATCGGAATGAACAGCAGCGCCATCCACGGAAACAAGAGGCTGGAGATGTGCTCGCAGGACCGTCGAATCGGCACCGACCAGCCGGCATCGAAGAGGTGGTGGGCCATGACCAGGAATAGCGCCCCCAGACACAGGCTCAGGAAGAACATGAAGCTCAGCAGCCAGCAAAAGGCGAACTGCCGGGCGTTGAGCAAACCGCCCAGCAGGCAGAGCGCTCCTCCCGCGAGCATCAAAAACATTGGCGCCTGCCGCCATTTGGACAGGTCCGGCCGGGAGAGCGGGGTTCGTGAATCGGTCATTTGCAAGGGTGGTTGCATTGGCGCTGCTATCTCTTGAGACTGGCGCGCAGTTCTTCCGGGACCTCATCGAGAGCGGCCAACCGGCTGAGCTGCAAAGCGCGCAGGTAAGCGATGATTGCCCAGCGATCCGCCACGCTGATATTGGCGCCGTAGGGCTGCATGAGGTTGCGCCCGTTGGCGATGACATAGAACAACTCGCCGTCGGCCATTTCGACGATGCGTTTGTCATGGAGATCGGCGACTACGACCATGGCGCCGATTTTCCTGGTAATGCCGTTGCCGTCCGCCAATTGGCCATGGCAGGGCGAACAGTTGATCGTGAAGCGCTGCCGGCCCCGCCGGAGCAGTTGTCCGGTCACGGGCAGCGGGTTGTTCTCCAGGAAATTGGTCGTGCCGGTCAGACGCCCCGTGTTGACCGGGGCGTCTTCATACGGATAGACAGGGCCGTTGAGCGTCTGGAGCGGCGTGCCGCGCGCGATGGCGCCCGGGACGGGCAACTGGGAGCTCAGGCCATTGGGAAAGAAGCCGTTCGGCCTTTGAGGGCGCAGCTTGAGCTGCCATTCCATGTCCGGAAAAATGTAGAGCGGCGGCTTGCGAAAATGGGAGCCGCGGAAACCGAGAACGCCGGCCACGGCGAGGACCACGGCCAGGAGTATGACAAGGAAATGACGCATTACTCCTCCACCACCTCGATATGCCGGCTGCCGGCCTGCTCGAGCAGCTTGCGCGTTTCGGGTTCCGAGTACTTCGGGTCGTCGCACTCGATGGCGATGAAGAACCGGTCGTGGGTGACCAACGAGAACCGCTTGTTCTTGAGCAACGGATGGTGCAGGCGAGGCAGGCGGTTCAGGAACAACATGCCAAAGAGCGAGCCAAAGGCCCCGAAGAGAATGGTCAGCTCATAGGAAGGAGGAAAGGCCGAGAAGGGACTGAACATCGGTTTGCCGCCGATGACAATCGGATAATCCAACGTGTTCATATACCAGATCATGAGCATGCCCGTTGCGTAACCGATTACCCCTCCGAGGAACGCGAACCACCCGACTTTGGAGTTGCTCAGGCCCATGGCCTTGTCCATGCCGTGGACCGGAAAGGGGCTGAAGACGTCCCATTGCCGGAAGCCGGCCCGGCGGACCTTCTCGGCGGCGTGGAGGACAGCGGCGGCGGTGGTGAACTCGGCAAGGATGCCGTAGGGCTTGGCGGCGGTCTCAGGCCTCATAAACGACCTCCCTCGGTTTGGCCCCGGCCTGGGGATTGTGCGGGTCGGCCTGGGGGGTGACACCTTTGACCTCGGAAACCGCAATCATCGGCAGGAACCGGATGAACAACAGGAACAGGGTAAAGAACAGGCCGAACGTGCCGGCGTAAGTGCAAACGTCCACCCAGGTCGGGCGGTAATAGCCCCAGTTGGAGGGGATAAAGTCGCGGTGAAGCGAGACCACAATGATCACGAATCGCTCGAACCACATGCCGACGTTGACCAGGATGGAGATGATGAAAACCGCGAGGAGGTTTTGGCGCAGCCGTTTAAGCCAGAAGAGTTGCGGGATGAGCACGTTGCAGGAGATCATCATGAACCAAGCCCACTGGTAAGGGCCCATGGCGCGGTTCAGGAAGTGGAATCGCTCGTTGGGGTTGCCGCTGTACCAGGCGATGAAAAACTCCATCGCGTACGAGTAGGCGACGATCGAGCTGGTGGCCATGGTCACCTTGCACATGACATCGATGTGGCGCATCGTGATGATGTCCTGGAGCTTGAACATCGAGCGCAGCGGGATCAGCAGCATCAATACCATGCCGAAGCCTGAGAAGACGGCCCCGGCGACGAAATAAGGCGGGAAGATGGTCGTGTGCCAGCCCGGCAGTTGCGAAACCGAGAAATCCAGGGACACAATCGAGTGGACCGACAGGACCAGCGGCGTGGACAGGCCGGCGAGGATCAAATAGGCCTTTTCGTAATTGCTCCAGTGGCGGTTCGAGCCGGTCCAGCCCAGGGCGAACAAACCGTAGAGGAACTGGCGCAGGCGGCTCCTGGCCCGGTCCCGGAGCACCGCCAGGTCCGGAATCAAGCCCATGTACCAGAACAACACCGAAACGGTAAAGTAGGTCGAGACGGCGAAGACGTCCCACATCAGCGGAGAGCGGAACTGGGGCCAGATCGAGTTCGAGTTCGGGATCGGGAACAGCCACCAGTCGTACCAGGCGCGTCCGACATGCAGGGCCGGATAGATGCCCGCGCACATGACGGCGAAGATGGTCATGGCCTCGGCGGCGCGGTTCACCGCCGTCCGCCATCGCTGGCGCAGGAGAAACAGAATTGCCGAGATGAGCGTCCCGGCGTGGCCGATCCCAATCCACCAGACGAAATTGACAATGTCCCAAGCCCACATGACCGGACGCATGTTCCCCCAGACGCCGACGCCGGTGGAGACCTGATAGGACACCATGAAGAGCAGCATGCCCAGGGCCAGGACGCTGGGGATGAACAGAACCCACCACCACGTCGGGGCGGCGCCTTCGCAGAGCGAGGCCACGCGGTTGGAGATCCAGCCGAAACCACGGTTGTTGGCAACCAAGGGCGCGCGCTCAAGCTCAGGCGGCGGCTCCGGAGCGCTCACCACGCTGCTATGGCCCAGGCCCTCGGCCTGGATTGGACTGACCTGGGCTGCCATCAGCGGGTTCCCTCCGTTTCGGGCATGGCCCGGTTTGGATTGCGCACGCGAGCCAGGTAAGTGGTGCGCGGCTTGGTCAGGAGCGCCTTGAGCACCGTGTAGTCGCGGTCCAGCTTCTTGAGCCTGGAGACGCGGCTCTTCGGGTCGTTGAGGTTTCCAAAGACGATGGCCTCGGCCGGGCAGGCCTGAGCGCAGGCGGTGGTAAACGAATCGGTCGGCACCACCACGTCGCCCGACGCGCCGGCCCGGTCTTTTTGGGCGATCTTGGCCTGCTCGATGCGCTGAATGCAAAAGGTGCACTTCTCCATCACACCCCGCATCCGCACGGTGACGTCCGGGTTCTTGATCATCTTGATCAGGTCCCACTCGTCGTCAGGCCGATGGCCGAATGGCCCGAGGTAGAACTGGCCGACGGGGCGCTTGTTGAAATCGAAGAAATTGAAGTGGCGGACCTTGTAGGGGCAGTTGTTCGAGCAGTAGCGGGTGCCGACGCAACGGTTGTAGGCCATCACGTTGAGGCCCTCCTGGTCGTGGGAGGTGGCGTTGACCGGGCAGACGTTCTCGCAGGGGGCCGCTTCGCAATGCTGGCAAGGCATCGGCTGGGTGACGACCTGCGGGTCCTCGATCCATCGCTCGAACTGTTGCTCGGCCTCAGTCCGGAACGTGTCGAAGAAACTCTCTCCGCCCTGGGGGCCGGCCTTCGCCGCACGGGGCCGCCCCACGTAGTAACGGTCAATCCTCAGCCAATGCATCTCGCGTCCGCGCGCGACCTGGTCTTTGCCGACGATGGGCACATTGTTCTCGCTTTGGCAGGCCAACATGCAGGCCGAACAGCCGACGCACCGATTCAAATCGATGGACATCCCCCATTGGTGGAGACCCTTTCGCTTGAGTTGATCGAACGGGTTGGGATAGAGCGGCGCAACCACCGGCAGCTCTTCCATTTCAGCATCCGGCTCCTTGGCGAAGTCCGGGTGCTGACGGTAGTGATCGAGGTCCGCCTCGCGGACAATCGGACGGCCCTCGACCGACCAATGGTTCTGGGTGCAGGAAATTGCGCAGGCCCCCCCCGCCGCCCGCACGGTGGCCCCAAGGGCGATGTTCTGGTTGGCGGTCGTCCGCAGGGGATATACGTCGAACCCGGCGTTGCGGCCCACTCGCCCGGTCTGGCGGCGCCCGTAACCCAGCGCCAGGCCCACCGAGTAATCCGCCATGCCCGGCTGCACCCAGATCGGTCCGCGCACGATGCGCTCGCCCAGCTTGACTTCCACCCGGTCGGAGTTCTTCAGCCCAAGCTCGAGCGCTGTCTGCCGGCTCATCAGGACCACGTTGTCCCAGACTATTTTGGTGACCGGGTCCGGCAACTCCTGCAGCCAGCCGTTGTTGTTGTGGCGGCCGTCGTCCAGGCTGTAGTCGCGATGGAAGATTACCTCGAGCCTGTCCTTGCTCAACGGGCTGAGTTGCTTGACCCGCGCCAGCCCCTCGGCCACCGCCGCCGCATTCAGGCTGACCTGGACGGGCTGCGCCGCCGAATTGGCCAGGAAACCATCGTGCAGGAACTTTCGCCAGGCCGCCTCAACCGGGACCGAGCCGCACAAGCCGGCAAAAGTCTCACGCGCGATTCCGTATGGATCGGTTGCCTGCGCCCCGCCGATGCGGGCCAGGACTTCCAGTTCGGTGAGGCCGCCGAAGAGCGGGGCAATCAAGGGCTGGATGGAAACCAGCGTGCCATCGCTGGTGCGGGCATCGCCCCAGGATTCCAGGTAATGCGCCGCCGGGAGGTGCCAGTCGCAGACCGGGAAAGTCTCGTCTTCGATGTAGCCCAAGCGCACGACCGTCCTGGCCCGGCGCTGGGTCTTGGCCCAATCCAAGTCCGCCGGCGCTGTATAGACGGGATTGCCGCCGAGCACCACGAGTGTCTCGACTTCTCCGGCATCGAGCGCCCGGGCCAATTCGGGCAGACCGCCTTCGTCGGCTTCAGGCGCCGGGCGGAAGGACACCGTTTGGCCCAGGTTTCCCAAGGCCGCATTCATGAAGTGGACCAGCAGGTGCGCCTCCAGCGGCTGGCGATACCCTGCCACGACCAGAGACCGGCCAGGGTTGGCGGCCAGGTCCTTGGCGCATGCTCCAATCCACTCCGCCATCCACTGGGCCCCCACTCCTGCCGCCTTGGCCAGCGCCTCCAGATTTGAGCCGCCCAATTTGCGGACCTCTGCCGCCAAGGCGGCCACCGGAGGTCCGGCGGCGGCGCCCCCGGCGCGGTTCCAGACCGCATCGAGGACCCCCGCCGCCAAGGCGGCCGCCAGCGGCGCCCCCGCGCTGCCAGGCAGGCGCAGCCGATGGTCCGCGTTGAAACCGGTGACGCTCATCAGGCCCTCGGCGATGTAGAGCCGAATGGGCGAGTCTTCGGTCTTTTCCAGGCGCCGCCGTTGGGAGAAGCGGCGGATGTGGTTATGGACGTCCCCTTCGGAGCCTAGAAAATCGCAGTCCAGGGAGACGACCACGTTGGCCTTGTCAAGCTGCCAGTACGGCTGGACCGGCTTGGCAAAGGCCAGCGTAGCGGCGCGGCGATGGATGTCCAAATCCACAGGGTCATAGACGTGCCAGCGCGCCTGCGGGCATTGGTCGCCCAAGGACTTCCGGAGCCGTGCCCGCGAAGGCGAGTTGTTGCGCTCGACCAGGAAACAGAGCCCCTGGCCGCGGTTTTGCCGGGCCTTGCGCCCCACTTCGGCCAGGAAATCATACGCGGCCTCGGCGTTGCATGTGTTTCCGCCCCGAGCGAATCGGGCGGCGCGATCCGGGTCATAGAGGTCGAGAATCGAGGCCTGCGCAAAGCGGTCTGTGCCGCCGTTGCTGTCCGGGTGGAGCTTGTTGCCTTCGATCTTGGTCGGCCGGCCATCGTTGGACTTGACGACCAGCGGCACGGCGCTCCCGTGCGCCGGCATCGCCGTTGCATAATACCGCGGCACTCCGTGCGCGTAGTCTTCGGGCATCTTGCCGAACGGCTCCGCCCTTTCTACCGGACGGCGGCAGCCGTTGCCCGCAAACCCCGCCCCGGCCAGCAGCAACGAAGCCGACATCAGCCTCAGAAACTGCCGCCGAGACACCGGGTCGGCCCACTCGCCGACCCCCTGCGGAAACTCGCCCCCGATCCACTGTCGGAATTGGGCCGTCCGGGCCAATTCATCCAGACTGCGCCAATAGACGGGGCTGGATTCCTGCGGGCGGACGCAGCTTCCCGGGGCCGCAGTCGTCGCGCCCGCGGTCTTCGGCCCCCGGGTTTCGGGACCTATTTGCTCTTTGTCTCTTGCGGTCGCGCTCATCGGTGGCAGGCGGAGCAATTCTGCAGGGATTCAACCTTCCAATCACGAACCATTTTCTCGCCGTTTGCCTTTTGCAACCGGGCGTTTTCCTCAGGATCGTCGCTCCATTTCCAGTCCAGGTCGGTCACCTTGTCCGGCGGCCGGACCTTGGCCGCAGGGTTGCGATGGCAATCCAGGCAGAAGGTCATGCTCAACGGCTGAAAATGATAGACCTCCTCCATCCGGTTGACCGGTCCGTGGCACTCGACGCAACTGATGCCGCGGCCCACGTGAACCGAATGGTTGAAATAGACGAAATCCGGCACGCGATGAATCTGGACCCACGGTATTGGCCGGCCGCTTTGCGCGCTCTGGCGGACCAACTCCAGCCGCGGGTCATCCTTGAGCACCTGGTTGTGGCAGTTCATGCAGGTCGAACTGGCCGGGATGTTTGAATACCAGGACCGCTCGACGGCATTGTGGCAGTAGCGGCAATCGAGGCCCAGTTGGCCCGCGTGCGTCGCGTGCGAAAACGCCACCGGCTGAACGGGCTGGTAGCCGACCCTCGAGTACTTCGGCGTCAGGTAATACCACATCCCGGCCACCACCGCGGTGCCCGTCAGGAGTGTCCCGGTGATAATCATCACCGGCAGCCGGTTGGTCCATTTCGGAAAGATTGCCGACATCTCAACAAGCCTGCGCCGAAAAACCCCTGTCCGCAGACACACCGTTGCCGCCCAGGGGGTTGCAGTCGCAGTAGAACTCTCTAGCCCCGGATCTCGCGCCGCGCAAGGGCGCGCGATGAGATTTTTTGAGATATATGTAGAGATTATGGAATGTATCAGGAATACTCAACAAAGCCTTCCCAATCGGCGGGGTCGCCCTGCCCGTAAGGGTCATGAATAGTTACCACGGCCTTATTGAGCGCATCGGGCGCACGCACCGCTACCGGCCCACTGAACGGGGCGTTCCAATCGCGGCCTTTTGAAGGCGTACCTACAGCCGTTTGTTGCGCCCCGGTTTGGCGCAGATTAACTTTGGCGAGGCTGCGCCTCAGACCGACGAGGCGTGAACCGTTCTGGCGCGGGTGTCCTTCTCGGCGGCGCAGGGGTGATGGGCTCCGCCATTCCTCCGTGCCCAGAGCGTGGGTTGATGATGGGCCGTCAACCCGGGCTCTGCCCCCCGGGCACCAGAACGTCCTGCTCTATCCGTGAAATCCGTAATCCGTGGTCGGCTTCCCGTTTCGGCTTCGGCGGGCCCCCGCACCACCCGCTTCCACGCCAGCTTGGCCTCCTTGAAGTTGAGCACGGCCATGGCCGCTCCCAGGATCTCGCCGGTGAGCTTTTCGTGTTTCATGCCCCGGTTTTTACCACGGATTTCACGGATTTCACGGATTTTAGCAGGGGCGCCATTCCCATCCGCGCAAATCAGGTTGGCCCGCCGCAGGGCGATGCTGGTTCAGTAATTCAAGAGCGACTCCATGGCTGTTCTCTTGCCAGGCCCGATAGGCCAGGCTCATTTCAGCAGCATAAAGACTTCGGCGCGACTCCAAGTCGCTCGCTTTCGCCTTTTGTGCCTCTTTCTCCGCCCGCTCCCGCTGGCTTTGTGCGACCCGCGCCACCTGATCGGCCAGCCGAGCCGCTTGATCCGCCTGAACGCGCGCCTCTGCCTCATGCCGTCCAGCCCTTGTCGCGCGAACCGCCTGCCAAGCGCTGACCACCACCCCCAGCACCAGCGCCAATCCAACCACCCCGGCTGCGGTGAACTCCAGCTTGTTCCTCCGAAAACTCTTTTGCAGCCGATACCCCATACTCGGTGGTCTGGCCAGCACCGGCTCGTGGTTCAAGTGCCGCTCAATGTCCAGCGCTACCGCGTTGGCCGTGTCGTAACGCCGCGTCCGGTCCTTCTCCAGGCACTTCATCACAATCCAGTCCAGGTCCGCGTCTATCTCCGCTTTCTGCTTTCTGCTTTCTGCTTTCTGTTTTTGTTGCGTGGTCAGCCGCGTACTCGGCCTCGCCGGCTCACGTTCCCGGATGATCTTGCGCATCTCGTCCAGACCGGACTTGAGCAGCTCCTGGGTGTCAAAGGGCGTGCTCCCCGTCAGCAACTCATAGAGCAGCACCCCCAGGCTGTAGATGTCGGACCGTGTATCGATGTCCAGCCCGCTCATCTCCGCCTGCTCAGGGCTCATGTAGGCTGGCGTGCCGATGAACTGCTGGAACTGCGTATAGACCGTCTTCTCCGTCAGCTCTGCTTGCGTCGCCTTGGCAATCCCGAAATCAATCACCTTGGGCACCGGGACGCCATCGTGCAGCGTCACCAGGATGTTCGAAGGCTTGACGTCGCGGTGGATGATCCCCTTCTGATGGGCGTGCTGGATGGCGTGGCAGACCTGGATGAACAAATCCAGCCGCTCGGCCGTGCCCAACTTCTCCTGGTCGCAGTACTTGGTAATCGGAATCCCCTTCACCAGCTCCATGACAAAGAACGGCCGGCCGGTCTCCGTCGCCCCCGCATCCAACACCTTGGCGATGTTGGGATGGTCCATCAAGGCCAGCGCCTGCCGCTCGGCCTCAAACCGCGCCACCACCTGGCGGGTGTCCATCCCCAGCTTGATGATCTTGAGGGCGACCCGGCGCTTGACCGGCTCCCGCTGCTCCGCCACATAGACGACCCCAAACCCGCCTTCCCCGATCTTTTCGAGGATCTTGTAGCGACCAATGACCGTGCCCGGTCCCTCCTCCGGCCCGAGAAGCGCGGTCTCGGTGGCTGGCGCCGCCGCCTGCGGTTCGAGGAATGGATCGGCACTCTCATGGGCCTGGAGGAGGGCTTCGAGCTTGGCGCGCAGCGCCTGGTTTCCCAAGCAGGCCTGGTTCAGGAAGCCTTCCCGCTCCGGGCCTTTGCCCCGTTGGCGGGCTTCTCGGAAGAGGACTTCCTCGCGGTCGTCAGCAGGTTTCATAGGCGAAGGAGTCGGTGCATTCGGTCACACATGTGTCTTTCATTTCTGAGCTTGACAGGGCAGGCGAGAGAGCGCCAAATTCCGCGCGTGGACAGGCAAACGATTTTGGTCAAGGCCGATGAAAAAGGCCGCATCTCCCTCCGCGGAACCAAGAAGGGGCGGCAATACCTCGTGATGGCTGAAACAGGCGGCTGGTGGGTGATGCCCGCGCCCGAGGTGAAGACTCCAGCACGCCTGATGGAGGCTCTGGTGGCGGACACCTGGGAAAAGCTCGGGCCAGCGCCAGAGATCGATTATGACAAGATTTGACCGTGGCGACGTGGTGTTGGTGGATTTGGGGATGGTGGCCAAGGCCAGACCGTGTGTGGTTGTGTCCGCTCGCCAACCGGATCGCGAGCGCAACATGGCCGTGGTCGTTCCTCTGACTACGGAGATGCGCGGCGGCGGGTGCGAGGTGACTTTTGCCAAACCAAGGTGGCTCCGCCAAGAATCCGTGGTAAACGTGCTTGGCATCGCAGGCGTGGACCATGCCAAGATCGTCCAACGTATCGCTCCTTTTCCTGAAGAGTCCTTTTCCAGAGTGATCGACGCGACGGCCCGGATGCTTGGTTTGTAATCCCGAAAGAGGATATCTCTATCGGGCTTCTCCTGGGCCCGGAGGAGGGCGTTCAGCCTGGCGCGGAGCGTATCCTCTCCCCTACAGACTCCATCAAGGAATCCTTTGCGCTCCGGGCCACTGGCCTTCCGGAGGGCTTCGCGGAAGAGGACCTCTTCCCGCTCGTCAGCAGGTTTCATAGGAGAGGGAGCGGTTCATTTGAGGGTACATGCGCCTGTTGGAGTGAAATGACGGGGATGAATTCCCTGTGTCTTTTGAGGACTCGGCGAACAAACTTGGAAAAGTCAGAGGGAGGCTCGCCCTCACCCCGGCCCTCTCCCCCGGGGAGAGGGAGAACCTGCGGGCGGTGGTTGAAAAGTCGATCGCCTTGGTTGCATCTGTCGCGTTGCTGCTCCTTCGCTCAAGAACCGCGCCGACACCCTGGGGCGTCGGTTTCCACCAGAGCGGCGAGTGCCTCCCCCTCTCCTGGGGGAGAGGGCCGGGGTGAGGGCGAGCGTTAAACTCACGGGTCCTAACAATCCTGTTGTGAGGGTGACCTTGATGCCTCTGACTGGACTGCTCTCCCAGTCTGTGAGCCGGATCGAGGCTGGCGCAAAGCGCCGGGTTCCCCGTGCAGGCCTGGCTGAGAAAGGCTTTGCGCTCCGGGCCGCTGGCCCTCCTGAGGGCCTCGCGAAAGAGGAACTCCTCCCGATTATTCTCTGCTTTCATGGGGCAAAACTCACATCAGAATCTCGTCTTCTACTCCACGGTAATGGCCACCAGCGCGGGCGAGCACGGGCTCAGCGTGGACTGGAATTCCATGCTCTCAAGTTCCACCTCGGGGCGCGGGTTCTCGTAGGTGCATTTGAAGAGACCGATGTCACAGCCGACGGCGCGCGCCAACCGGTTCGCACCGCGCCAGACGATCTGGGCCAGCGGCGCCTCGGCATCCTCCACGGCGGGATTGAGGAACCAGTCTCGCGTGTGAATCCCGCAGCGGACAGGCAGCTCCCCCGCCGCCGGATGAGTTGGCGTGGCAGGCTCGGTTTCCATGCCAAGATGACCTTAACAGAAACCCTGACGGCATTAAAAGAGGAAAATCGCGCAAGTCTGGCTGAGGTGGCAGGTTGTCCGTAAATCGCCAGTTGAAAGTCGACAAGAAGGGGGAGGAGCGTGGCCTTCTTCCGGGCCTGCAAGTGTTCACCCGGCACGATTTTCCAAACTTGCCCCACCACCCCCACCCAAGGGCAATCAACCACTGGCGGCCGATATGAAAGAGGACGGTGGAGGCGAAGCCTGGACCGCCCGCTTGGATATTGCCACCGGAAGATCATGTAGGCTTCGAGGTCGTCCAAACACGAAGTGTGGGGACAACCTCCAAGCCAGGGGGGTACGACCTGGAAACCCTTTTTGGGGCAGAACGCTCACCGGCAGCAGGTCCGGAAGTGTCTCAGCAATTGGTAAGGTTTTGTCGAAGCTCTGAGGTTCAGAGAGGGCCAGACAACCTGCACGGCGAAGCCAGCCCCCGTGCTGCGCCCAAACCGGTCAGAAGCCGGGAACATTTGCGGTTGACAACCTCGTCCCGCTCTGGCTGCATGGAAAGAGAATGAGCGAGACGCAAAACCAACTCTCCCTCACTCGCGGAGCGTGAATGAACCGACGGCGCGGGAAAAAACCAAAATCCTACCAGTCGAACACGATGAAACAGAACCCGCCCACTTACCGCTCTGGACCGTTCTCGCAAGTTGTTCCGTTACACGCCCATCTACCCCGTTTCCGGAACCTGGCGCCCGGACTCCTGGCGATAGCCGTGTCATTGGCCGTGGATGTATGCGCAGCCGAACTGCACGTCGGCGCCGCCTCGGTCGATATCACCCCGGCACTGCCGGTGGCCCTCGACGGGCAGTTCAATTTGCGGATAGCGAAGACCGCGGAAACACCACTGACCGCAAATGTCCTGGCCCTGGAATCGAGGGAAGGAAACCGTTCGCTCGATGTGGCTATCATGGTGTCCTGCGACCTGGTCGGCATTCCCGACGACTTGCTTGGCATGGTCCGGCAGGAAGTGCTCAAGCAATTACCCGAACTCGATGCCAAGAAACTCTTCCTGAACGCCACCCACACGCACACGGCTCCCGTTCTGAAAAATGACTTGGCCTCTTCATTCCGATACCCGATCCCCAAAGATGGAGTTTTGCAGGTCGAAGAATACGGCCGTTTCTTTGCGGAGCGTGTGGCGGAGGCGATCGTTAAGGCCTGGAACAGCCGCCGGCCCGGGAGCGTCACCTGGGGATTGAGCCACGCCGCTGTCGCTTACAACCGGCGAGCGGTCTATTCGCAGAAGCTCTCGACTCCAGGTGCGTTTGGCGATGGAACGGCGAGGATGTACGGAGAAACGCAAGTGCCTGAATTCAGAAACCTGGAGGGTATGGAAGACCACGATCTCAATGTGCTCTTCTTCTGGGACAGGCGCGAAAAACTGGTCGCGATGGCAATTGATGTTCCCTGCCCGGCGCAATTGGTCGAAGCCCGATCATCCGTGAACGCCGACTACTGGCACCCGGTGCGTGACAAGTTGCGGCAGCGCTTTGGCCCGGACCTCGTCGTGCTCGGGTGGATCGGCGCGGCGGGCGACCAGTCGCCCAGGCCTATGCACCGCAAGGCGGCTGAGGAACGAATGATCAAATTGCGGCATCTCAGCGGCCTGGAAGAGACCGCCCGGCGCATTGTCGTCGCCGTTGAGGAAGCCTACGAAACGGTGAACGAGGATCGGTATCTGGACGTGCCGCTGATGCACAAGGTTGACACGCTGGCTTTGCCGATGCGGCTGGTTACGGAAGAGGAATACGCGTTCTCCAAGGCAGAGCGCGATAAATACGCGGCCCAGATAGCTGCTGACCCAAAGTCGGCTGACGATGTTTTGACCGCCATGACCTGGAACCAACATGTCCTGGATAGATTTGAGAGACAGAAAAGCGATCCGCATCCCAAACGGGACGTGGAATTGCACGTGCTTCGCCTCGGGGATGTGGTCATCTCTACCAGTCCATTCGAGCTTTTTACGGATTATGGGATTCGGATCCAGGCGCGAAGCAAAGCCTTACAGACATTTGTGGTCCAGCTTGTGGGCAGCGGCACGTATTTGCCGACGGAGAAGGCTGTTTGCGGCGGCGGCTACAGCGCGGTGATACAGAGCAATGAGGTTGGACCGGAAGGCGGCCAGTTACTGGTGGACCGCACCGTGACCCTGATTAATGAGGCGTTTCCCGCGTCCAAATAGCGCTTCGCGCGGGTGGCGAACCAGGCCAGCGTCTGGGTGACCACGGAAGGCGTCACGAATCGCGCTAGCGCGGGTTCGGTTGCTCGCCAGTGGCGGCGCGAATGACAGCGTCGAAGGCGGGCTTGGGCCGATCGTCGCCGTCGAACAGCAGCGGGCGACCTTGTCTGCGCCATGAGACCGCGTCGTTGGCGCCCCAGAACGTGACCACCTTCACGGACTTGTCGTGCTTTATGAATGCCCGGAAAAGCCCCGCGTAGGCCTCGGCCAGCCGCCGGTTGGCCTCATCCACCAGGCCGCCCCCGGTGGTCGCGGCGTTGTTGGCGATGTCCGCCCCGGTCGTGCGCTGGCCGCCCTGGGCGCTGTTGACGTCCAGTTCGGTGATGTGAATGGGCAAGCCGAGCGTCTCCAGGTCCGTCAGCGCCTGGTCTTCAGCCTCAAAGCTGGGTGAGGAGACACTGACGTGGGTCTGTGAGCCAATGGCCATGACGGGGACGTGTTGTTCCTGCAACGATTTGATCAAGGTGATGAGTTTGCGGCGTTTTGCCGGGTTTTCCAACCCGTAGTCGTTGTAGCGGAGGATCGCGTCCGGGTCCGCTTCATGGGCGTATTCGAAGGCCTTGGCGATGAAGTCCGGCCCGATGATTTCCAGCCAGAGCGAGTTCCGCAGGATGTTCGTGCCGCCGTCGGCGATGGCCTCGTTGACGACGTCCCAGGCCTGGACCTTGCCCGTGTAGCGGCTGACAACCGTGTGAATATGATCCCGCATGCGCTGGAGCAACTCTTCGCGGGACGCGCGCGGTCCGCTAAAACCGCCGCGGCCGAGGCCGCCGCCGAAACCACGGCCGAATCGGCCGCCGCCGGGCGCATTCGTCCCGGCCGCGTTCGTGATGGCGGCGGAGGCCGGTGACGCAACGTTGGCCGCCCCGGGCGGCAAGTTGGTTCCTCGGAAGACCCAGAAGGGTGTCTGGCTGTGCCAGACGAGCGTGTGTCCTACGATGTACATCTGATTGCTCACGCCGAAGTCCACAAAGGCGTCGGCGGGGGCGAAATTGTAGCCGTCCGCGCCTTCCCGCGGATGGATGAGCTGCCACTTCAGGTCGTTCTCCGGGGAGACCTGGTTGAACTGTTCCTTGACGAGAGCGATGTCTTTATCGACCCGCTCCAAGGTCCGGTTGACATTGTCCGCCCGGACCGAGGCGCCCGTCGCAATGGTGCGGTTGATGGCCGCGCCCACATAGAAATGGTTTTTGTAGGCGTCCTTGAGGGTGGGCGTGTCGGCAGACCGGGCCGCTGCACCCATGGCAAGCAGCAGCGCTGTGAGCAAGCCGACGCGTGAGCTGAGGTTCAACTTATTAGTCTTCATATTCTGAGTCAGGTTCAGGTTACGTGTCGGACTCGGGTTTCCCTTCCGAACAGCGAAAGAAACCGCTGCTGCGCGGCGCTTGAGGTATCGAACCGACGCGCTGAATCTGCCGACATGCGTCAATCTTTACCAGTACTTCCGGCAAACCGCGAGTTTTGGACATCCGTTGCCAGAGAAATGGAAGCGGCGGAATACCAGAACAGACCCGTTTTCTCCAGTTCCTATCTCTTGCTTTGCGAGAGGCTGGGAGATAGACTCCGCCGGATTGAGCCAACAAACCACTCAACCAAAGCGATGGCTCCGGACCCTGATCCTGCTCGCATTCCTCGGGGGAGGAGCGCTATTCCTACGCCTGGTGGTGTTTCGGCCTGCAACGGTCCCGGTGACGGTGCGCCAGGTGGAGACCGGACGGGTGGAGGACACAGTGGTCAATTCCCGAGCGGGGACGATTCAGTCTCGCCGCCGGGCAGAGATGAGTCCGGGCATTGCCGGCCTGGTCACGGAGACTGCCGTGCAGAAGGGATCGCATGTCCGACGCGGGGACGTATTGCTCCGGTTGGACGACCGTGAGCACCAAGCCCAAGTCCAATTGGCCTTGCGGACGCTTGACGCCGCCAAGGCATCGGCCGAGCAAGCGCGGCTCGAAGCCGATCTGGCCAGGCAATCCTGGGCGCGGACGCAGACCCTGGCCCGCGATGGGGTGGTGGCTCCCACGGCGATAGACCAGGACCGGACCCACGCGCTGACCGCCGAGGCGGCCGGCCTGGCCGCCCAAGCCCAGATGCGCGAGGCGGAGGCCTCGCTGGAGGCGGCTCGGGCGACCTTGGCCAAGACCGTGATGACCGCTCCTTTTGAGGGCGTCGTGCTCGACATCACCACGGAGGTTGGAGAATGGATCAGCCCTTCTCCTCCGGGCGTGTTTATTCCGCCCGTTGTGGACCTGATCGATCCCCAGGCGCTCTACATCAGCGCGCCGATTGACGAAGCCGACGTGGCCCGGCTTCGCGTCGGATTGCCCGTCAGGGTCACGCTGGACGCGTTCCGAGGGCAGTCCTTTGCGGGAACCTTGACCTACATTTCGTCCTTTGTGGAGGCCCGCCAGGAGCAAAACCGGACGCTACGGGTGGAAGCGGAATTCAAGGACTCACGGCCTGCGGCCAATCTGGTTGCCGGTCTGTCCGCCGATTTGGAGGTGATCCTCGAAGCTCGCGATAACGTCCTGCGAATCCCGACCTACGCGTTGCTGGAGGGCAGCCGGGTGCTCGTCGCCCAGGACGGGCGGTTGGTGGAGAAGAAAGTGTCCACCGGCCTGCACAATTGGAGCTACACGGAGATCACCTCCGGCCTTTCCGCCGGGCAACTGGTAGTGGTGTCTCTGGATCGCCCGGAGGTCAAAGCCGGGGCGCGAGTGGCGGTGGCCGGGGAGGTCGAAAAATGATTGAACTGACCGGGGTTCAGCGCACTTACTTCGTCGGGGGCAGCCCGGTTTATGCCCTCAGGGAACTGAACCTCTCCATCGCTTCAGGGGAGTATGTAACGATCATGGGTCCGTCCGGCTCGGGCAAATCGACGCTCCTGCACATCCTCGGCTGCCTGGACCGGCCGGATTCGGGTTCCTACCGGTTTGCGGGCGAGGAAACTGCCCGATTGACGGATGTCCAGTTGTCCTGCCTCCGGCGGGACCAGATTGGATTTGTCTTCCAGTTCTTCCACCTGGTACCGCGGCTCACCTCGGCAGGCAACGTAGAGCTGCCCATGGTATTTGCCGGGGTCCCGCCGGAGGAGCGCCGCCGCCGCGCGCGCCGGGCGCTGGAGGTAGTGGGTTTGAGCGCGCGCGCCGGCCACCGCCCGGATCAACTCTCCGGCGGAGAACAGCAGCGCGTCGCGATTGCGAGGGCGATAGTGATGAATCCTGCGCTCCTGTTGGCTGACGAACCTACCGGGAATCTCGACAGCGGTTCAGGCCGTGAAATCGTGAACCTGATCGAGGCCATGAACCAGGGTGGCTTGACGCTGATCGTGGTGACGCACGACCCCACGATCGGTGAACGAGCCCGCCGCCACATCCATTTGGCCGATGGGGTGGTTGTTTCAGATGAACGGCCTGCTGCTCTGACCAGCCGTCCGGGCGGACACGCCGGTGAGAAGGGTCTGGCATGAGGCCGGCGGACCTCCTGCTTTTTGCCGCCGGCGCCCTCCGGGGCCATCGGCTGAGGACCTTCCTCTCGCTGCTCGGCGTGGCGATCGGGGTGGCCTCGGTTATTCTGTTGACCAGCCTCGGTGAGGGAGCCCGGCTTTATGTGACGGGGGAGTTTGCGTCACTGGGAGCGAACCTGCTCATCATTATCCCTGGAAAAACCGAGACCAAAGGACTGGCCCCACTGGTGAGCACAGCCCCGCATGATCTTACCCGGCAGGATGCGGAGGCGCTCCTCCAGCGGGTCCGATCGGTCCGGCGTGTGGCGCCGCTGGCGGTGGGAACTGCCAGCGTGAGCGCCGAGGAACGCAGCCGCGAAGTGACGGTCGTGGGCGCCACACACGACATCCTGGAGATTCGTCACCTCAAGATGGCCAGCGGTCGCTTTCTCCCGGCAGACCTCCCCGAGGCGGCGGTGTGTGTCTTGGGAGCCAGGGTCCAGCGCGAGCTTTTCCACGGGCAAAACCCGCTTGGCCGTTTGGTCCGCATCGGCGAGTGGCGGTTCCGCGTCATTGGGGTAATCGCCCCTCGCGGCACCTCCATCGGCATGGACATGGATGAGGTGGTCGAAATCCCCGTGGACACAGCCCTGCGGTTGTTCAACCGCAGCAGCCTCTATCGGATCCTCGCGGAAGTAGGATCGCACGAGGACATACCGCAGGCCGAGCAAGCCAGCGTGCGAGTGCTGCGGGAACGGCACGCCGGGCAGGAAGACATCACCATCCTGACGCAGGATTCAGTGCTGGCCACCTTCAACCAGATTCTCCGGGCGCTGACGGCGGCCTTGGCCGGCATCGCGGCGATTTCTCTCGGTGTGGCCGGCCTTGGTATCATGAATGTGATGCTGGTTTCGGTCTCGGAACGGACGCGGGAGGTTGGGTTGCTCAAGGCGGTGGGGGTGACCTATCGACAGGTGGTCGCGGTGTTTCTGGTCGAGGCCGCAATCCTGTCCAGCGCCGGCGGCGGACTTGGGCTGCTGGCCGGCCTCGGTGCGGGACGGTTCCTGCAACGGCTCTATCCGGAATTCCCCATCTCCCCCCCGGATTGGGCCGTCCCGGTGGCGCTGGCCGTGTCGTGCTCGGTCGGGCTGGTTTTTGGCATTCTCCCGGCGCGGAATGCCGCTCGCCTGGACCCCGTCCAGGCCCTGACGAGAGGCAAAGCATGAGATTGCGCGACCTGATGGGTCTTGCCTGGCAGTCCCTGTGGTTTCACCGCCAACGGTCCATCCTGACCATGCTCGGGATCCTCATCGGTATCGCATCGGTGATTCTCCTGACCTCGATCGGGGAAGGCACACGCGTCTATGTGCTCTCGGAGTTTACGCAGTTTGGCACGACCCTGGCCGCCGTGAACCCGGGCAGAATCCAGACTACCGGCGCTCCCGGGGCGCTGGGGATCACGGTGCATCCCTTGACTTTGGAGGACGCAGCGGCCTTAGAGCGGATTCGTGGTGTGGACCGGGTCATGCCGGTGGTGATGGGGGCGGCGCCGGTGGCGTTTGCCGGCAAAACCCGGAATGTGTTCGTCTATGGCGTCACTGCGGCCGCCCCAGAGGTTTTGCGGATGCGCGTGCGGGGCGGGCGGTTCCTGCCCGAGTTGGAGCCGCGACTCGGAGCGCCCCTGGCGGTCCTGGGGCCGAAGCTCAAACGGGAACTCTTCGGCGAGGAGACGTCCCTGGGCCGCCACGTGCGCATCTCCGGGCAGCGTTTCCTGGTGGTGGGCGTGATGGAAGCGAAGGGGCAGTTTCTGGGTTTCGATATTGACGATAGCGCCTACATTCCCGTGGCTGAAGCCCGGCGCCTCTTCAATCGCCATGGCCTTCAGGAGGTCGATGTGGTGATTGCCAACGCCTCCCTCATCGACGCGGTGGCGGCCCGCATGAGGACGACTCTGATCCAGCGGCACGGACGGGAGGAGGATTTCACTATCACCACCCAGACAGGCATGCTGGAAAGCCTGGATCGCATCATCCGCATCGTAAGCCTCGCCGTGGGCGGAATCGGCGCCATCTCCTTGCTGGTGGGCTCGCTTGGAATCCTGACCATGATGTGGATATCGGTCAATGAACGCACTTCGGAAATCGGGCTGGCGCGAGCCCTCGGAGCTACCTCCTTGCAGGTCCTCCTTGTGTTCCTGACCGAAGCCGCGATGCTCTCCACACTGGGCGGCGTCCTCGGTTTGGGCATCGGCATGGGGTTGGCGCAACTTCTGCACGTCTATGTTCCTGCCCTGCCAGTGAAAATACCCGCCGAGTTTGTGATTCTGTCATTGGCGCTCAGCCTGCTGGTCGGCATCGCCAGCGGTTTGCTGCCCGCCCGCCGCGCATCGGCGCTGGACCCAGTCACCGCGCTGGCGGCGGAGTAGGTCGCGCGGCCGGCCAAAACCGCCAACGGCGCCATTCATACCGGCGCAGGGCGACGCTGCCCTATGTTTTGGGTCGAAATCGCTTGCTGAAAAAGAGCTCCTCGCTTTATATTCCAGCGCCAATGGCGCGCCCTATTCCAGCCCGGGCCGGCGGCCCAGGCAGAAAAAAAACATAATCCTATGCACGCATCTTTCCAAATATCACGCAGGTCTTTTGTAAAACGTTGCGCGGCGACAGCCGCCGCCACGGGTGTGCCACTGTGGTTGGTCGAGAGGGAACTGGCCGCGGCGCAGGAAACAGCCCGCCCACCCGCCAGCCCGAACGACCGTCCCGGCATCGCCTTGATCGGCTGCGGGGGCCGGGGCATGGATGACGCGCGCGCAGCCAGCCAGTGGGGCGACATCGTTGCGGTTTGCGACGTGGACGACAATCATGCGGCGGCGGCGGCCCGAAGGTTCGCGCGCAATGGCAAGACACCCGACACATTCAGCGATTTCCGCAAAGTCATGGCCCGGGACGACGTCCACGCCATCATCCATGCGACCCCGGACCACTGGCACACCCTGATCAATCTGGCGGCTGCCAAGGCAAAGAAGGACGTGTACGGAGAAAAGCCCCTGACGCTGACGATTGACGAAGGGCGGATGATCACCCAAGCGGTGCGCGACAACAAAATCGTCTTCCAGACCGGGACACAGCAGCGGAGCGGCCAATGGTTCCATCTGGCCTGTCAGTTGGTGCGCAACGAGCGCATCGGCAAGCTTAAGACGGTAAGAGTGTTTGTCCCGGGCGGATTGCGCGGCGGCCCGTTTCATCCCGTGCCGCCGCCGGCCGGATTGGATTGGGACTTTTGGCTCGGGCAGGCGCCCAAGGAGGACTATGAGAGGGAGCGCTGCCACTCGCAGTTTCGCTGGTGGTACGATTACGCGGGCGGCCCGGTCACCGACTGGGGTGCGCATCACAACGACATTGCCCGCTGGGCCATCGGCCAGGATGGACCGGAAGACGTCGAAGCCAAGGTTGTAACGGCGCCAATACCCGGCGGCTACACCACGCCCAGCGAGTATGAGGCGACCCTGCACTGGGCCAACGGGGTCACTCAAATCGTGAAGACGACGCTCGATGACACCCCTTTTGGAGGCATCGTCAATCAAAATGGGCAGAGGAATGGCATCCGATTCGAGGGCGCCGACGGCTGGATCTGGGTCAATCGCGACGGATTCTCCTCGAGCGATGAGGATATTGCGACCAAGCCGCTGCCGGCTAATGCGGTGCGGTTGGCGAGCTCCGGCAATCACATGAAGAACTTCTTTGACTGCATGCGATCCCGGAAGGACCCCGTTTCCGCGGTCGAAACGGGCCATCGTTCGGCTTCGGTCGGCCATCTCATCATCATCGCGCTGCGCACGGGCCGCAAGTTTCAATGGGACCCGGTGAAGGAGACTTTCACCGGGGACGGGGCGGCGGAAGGCAACGCCTGCCTGGCGCGCGAAATGCGCAAGCCTTACGATGTCAGCTTCCTGGGGTGAAACAAACGTGGGTCACCAGGAGAAGTCTGTTATTGGCTGCATGTCACAAAGCCTCTTGCGCAGGACCGAATACACCCGGCACAAGATGAGTGCGCCGCCGCTGCCGCGTGAACACGGCGCTCCCTCGGCGGCGTGAAAATGACGCAAAAGGCGTGAACTTCACGCGCGGCGGGCTGGGAGGCCTTTCGCAAGTCATTGTGGCTTCAACGTCGGCGCCCGTGGCATGGGCCATGCTCACACGTTGATGGCGGGGCCGGCAAGGCAGCCGGTTGGCTGCGGGAGCCCAGGGGGACGGGAATCGAACGAGCGCGCGCGGCCTGGGGTTGCCTGGCGAGCGGGGCGAGCCGGCGTCTATTTGGGCGCGAGGCTGGAACTTTGCGGAGCCCGGGCAGACGGTGGAGGTGCATGGTTATGAAACAGGTGGGTCGTGGTCAACGACGCTCAGGGGCGGACCTGACGGGTCCGGTGAGGGCATTCACGCTGATCGAGTTGCTGGTGGTCATTGCCATCATTGGCATCTTGGCGGCGCTGCTCCTGCCGGCACTGGCGGGGAGCAAAGAGCGGGCGCGGCGCGCCAGTTGCAGGAGCAGCCAGCATCAGTTCCTCCTGGCCATCCACCTCTATGCGGACGAGAACGGGCAACGGTTGCCCAGCGGCGCCGCCAACCCTGGTTTCCCAAGGGAGGAGCACCTGCCGGTCATCAGCGACACGACCAGCAATGCCCTCGTGCAGTATCTCAAGGACCAGAAAATGCTCCATTGCCCAAGCTTGGCGGCGTATTTCAAGAACGCTGATGCGTGGCAAGGAGAGGCGGGACAACGCGGCTGCGTCATTGGTTTCAATTATCACGGCGGCCACACCAACACACCTTGGCTGGCCGCCTTCGCAGGCGGCCCAACGTGGCTCTCGCCCCAACGATTGACCGATCCGAGCTCCCTGGTGCTGCTTTCGGACATGAACGATTGGTCCTTCGGCGACGGGCGGACCTGGGCGCCTCATGGCAGAAATGGTCCGATCCTCACCGGCGGGGACCTGTCGAACGCGGGGGCGGTGTGGACGGCGCGGATGAACAGTCCCTGCTCGGCCCTCATTGGCGGGATGGGCGGAAACCTTGGCCTGCTCGACGGCTCGGTCTGCTGGAAGAACGCCCGACAAATGCAGGTCTATCAGGGCTCGCTGGGAATGGGCAACGAAGGCGCTACCGCTATGTGGTGAAGGGGAGGAGCGCGACTGCTACCTCTATCGCGCTGTCCTCGCTACGTGACACGGGCGGGTGGTGGGCCGAGCACCGAGGGCCTTGCTGAATCGGACGGTCTCGACGGCGCCGTAGAAGCCTCGGCCGGTCTCCTGGTAACCGTGCTTCCGGTAGAATCCGAGCGTCAGCGGCCGCCTGCGAGCCGTCTCCAGCCACAGCGTGCGGATGCCCAGGTCATAGGCCCTGCTCTCCAACTCTTGGAGCAACTGCGTGCCGTAGCCTTTGCCCTGAAGCTCGCGCTCGATGCGCATCCGCCGCAATTCAGCCACGGTTTCACCCAGCCTCTGGAAGCCGCCCATCGCAACCAGCCTCCCATCCAAGAAGCCGACCAGAAAATCACCGCCCCTGCTGAAATAAACCTGCTCAATCGCCATCAGGTCAGCCTCGTCCTCCTGCTGGCTCATGCCCAGATTGAATCCAGCCAGGGCACTGCGATGAAGCGCGAGCATCGCCTCGCAATGTTCAGGGCAGTAGCGAAGAAGGCGCATCGAGGCCACCAGTGGGGAACTCGGGTCAAGCGGCGGGGACAGGCTCCGTCCTGCTTGAACTGCGCCGCGTATTTGGTTCTGCAACGGGCGGTTCATTATGCTGATTTCATGACCATGATACGGCGCTCGCTCCAACAGGCTCCAGCCATGGCGAGCATACAGGCCCTCGGAGGAAGGCGTCCATAGGTATAAGCACGGCAGACGGAGCCGCTCGGCCTCCGCCACGATCCCGCTGATGAGCGCCGAGCCAATCCCCCGGCGTCGATATTGCGGCAACACAAATAGTCCTCCCAGCCACGGCGTCAGCTCGGGGCGTATATCCAGATCCTGCGGCTTGAGGGCAATGGTCCCAAGGACCTGATGCTTCTCATAGGCAACCAGCGCCAGGGGCAGCGAGTCCCTATGGCAGCGATCCCTCATGGACTGGGCGAAATCCTGGCGGGACTTGCCCATCGAGTCCAGCAGAGAACGCCAATGTTCATACATGTGCCGAGTCAGCCTCGGCACAAACCGCTTCTGATTGACCAGGTAATCAATCTGCATCTGCTGTGGCCTTCGGAAATGCACCCTCGCGCAAACAAGCCCGCAGAAAAGCCGTGACCAGCGGGTGCGGCCTGGCTGGCGTCGAGCCGAGCTGCGGCAAGAACAAGGTGCCCACAAAGAACGGGTGGGCCTCTAATTCCACTGCCCTGACCACGCCCTCATCATCCGACCCAACGACCCGCAAGCCGCTCGACCGCAGGGTCTCAACGTAAGCGGGGTTCACGCCAAAGTTGCAGTGATACGCCTCCTGAACCGTGGTCCGTCCATAGGCGCGCCCGGCCAACGACTCCGGCTGGAGGCGTATTGCCATCGTGCGCCCCACCAGGGAGCAGGACAGCCGGGAAATCACCAGCCGCGACCCATTCGGCTCGCTTTCCTCGTGTTGAGCATCCGCGATTCCCAAAACGTTCCGGGCATACTCCAGGATAATGTGCTGGAAACCGCCGCAGGTGCCCAGCAGCGGAATCCCGCCCTCGCGGGCCAAGCGGATCGCCGCCAAGGCTCCTTCCATGCTCTTGTAGGGGCTGGCCGGGGCAATCCAAAGACCGTGAACGCCCGCCAACCGGCCCAGACCGCCCGGTGCTGCCAGCTCCGGCGTGTTGATCCAGCGAGCCTCGACCTTGGAGCCGAGGGCTGCTGCGGAATGGGCAATGGCTTCGTTGGTGGCCAGGTGTGATCTATTGGCCGGGTTGAAATCACCGACAATCGCTATGATGTTCGGGGCCATACTCGTTCGTTCAGGTCCGTTTTGGCTCTGGCGACGCCTTGGGCTGGAGCGACAGAGATTTCCGAAAGACTATCTGGGTCTTGGCCTGGATGTATCCCAGGCTACCGTAAAACGTATGCGCCTCCGCTCGCCTCGTCTGGCATCGGACCAGCGCCTGCATCACTCCGTGCTCGACCGCCCACGCCTCCACTCGCCTCACCAGTTCACGTCCGATTCCCCTCCGGTGGCATCGTTCATCGACCACAAGACCGCCGATCTCCACCCGCCGATCCGATTCCAAAAACTGGGAGAGGACACCGTGAATCCAGCCGACCAATCCCCCGTCTTCAGACTCCGCCACGAGCACAACGTTGGCGGGACTGGCGAGCAGGCTTTCAAGGCGTCCGCACATCGTTTCGCCCGATACCGGATACCCAAGCTGGCTGGCAAGACGCGCCATTTCCAAGCAATCCTGCTGGCGCCCACTGCGTATATGAAAGCCTTTCATTCTCTCAGGCACACTCCGAGGATAGAACGGCTGCTTCGTTGGGCTCAAGCCGAGAAGGCCACTGGTCGTGGAGTCGAGAACGCTCAAAAGAGGTAATGGTGGATGCCCCGTTTGGGGGCGCGGGAGTCGTTTTCGCGGATCATCCGGTCGTGCCTGACACAGCAAAGGCCATCGTCACACTTGTCGCCTGGAAGAGGTTTTAATGCTGTAACGCCTTCTTGGCTTCCCAATCCGGAAACCAGGCCAAAGTGGCGCCCGTGGAGTGGTGGGTGAGAGCGGTAACCTGGCCCTGGGCGTTTTTGGTGAACCGGAATTGGGCGCCGGTGAGCTTTTCCAGGAAGTTGGTTTCGGATTCGGGAAAGAGGGGGAAAGTGCCGAGCAGGACGCGGTCGCCCCCGGGGTGCTGAGCGCGGGCCAGCAATTGCTCGCCTTCGCGCCACACCGTCAGCTTCAGCCCGTTCGGAAACACGGCATTCGTGGCGACCTCGTAGCGGCCGACGCACGCGTCCAGGCGGTTGGTGTCGAGCTTGACGATGACCGGCGGTTTCACCGGCTCGGGCGCTTTTGGCGCCGCGCCGGAGATTCTTTCATAACTGATGTCCTGGCCGTGGTAGCGCAGGGTAAGGCCGGTGGCTTCGCCCCCGGCATTGCGAGAAAAGGCCAGTGGCGCGCCGCTCAACCGTTCAAAGAAGCGGGTTTCCGACTCGGGCAGCAATTCGACCGGGACGGGCGGGAACCACACATCGATGGGGTGGGAGGTTTGTCCCCAGGTCCGAGCGCTCGGCCAGTCTTCGAGCGCGCACCAGGCGGAGCCCGCGGCTTCGGCGAAGAGCCGGTCGCCTTCGGAACGGACGGCGATGCCGGGGTGGAGCCGGGCGCAAAAGATGCGGCTGGCAAGCAGAGGCAGAAACGGAGCCGAAACCGCGCCGGCCAGCACCGCCCCGCCCAGGATCAACAGCCGCCGGCGCGGGCTGCCGGCGCGCCAGAGCAGCACGCCCAACGCTGCCAGGCCGAGGCCGGCCGGAACCAAAGTGGCCGCGCGGGGAGTATCGAACACGTAGTGCCGGAGCACAAACCAGCCCAGCGCAGAGCTGGCTGAGCGTTGGTATTGCCCGGCACAAGCCGCGCAGAGATGGGGGCTGACTTTGGCCGGTTGCGGGCGCCGGTCCGATTGCCATTCGCTTTCGAGCAGGAGAAGGCCCAGTCCGCGCCTGGGCTCGTAGGCGTTGGCCAGGACGACCACGCCACGCCGGCGCGCCTTGTCGAAGCCGACGTAACAACCGTTGGCAAACCAGCCTCCACCGGCATTGAGCAGCCCGGGTCGCTGGGGAGCAAAGGCGAAGTTGGCGACGGTTTTCTCCCAGAGCGGCCGCAGACGGGAGGAGACAGGAACGGAGGCAGAGAGGAATTTGAGCAGGTCATTGGCGGTCGAGTAAATCCCGGCCAGGGGTATAAAGCCTCCCTCCTGCCATCTTGGCATGGCGCAGCCCAATTTACTGTGTTCGGGAGCGAGGCGGGATTCCTGCTCGGCGGTGAGCGTGAGCCCGGTGTCGTTCATGTTCAAGGGCCGGAGCACGCGAGCGCGGATGAGGGATTCGTAGTCCGTCCCGGCTTTCAGGGCCAGGGCTTGATTCAACACCCCGCGGTCCACACCGCCGTGCAAATGCGTGGTCCCTGGCGCGGCGGTTAAATGGCAGATAGAGACCAGGGCAAAGAACTTCTCGGCGGTGAAGCCCTCGATGGGATCATCGGCGCGTTTGGGGTCGATGGCATCGCCGAACGAGGGACGGAGCCCGGAGGTTTCCTTGGCCAGGTGGCGGATGGTGATTTGTTTGCCGTGGTAGCTGGGCATTTTGACCGACGCAGGCAGATATTTGGCCACGGGCTCATCCGGCTGCACCTCCCCGCTTTCGACCATTCTCTCCAGCAGCATACAGAAGAAGGTGTAGCTGGCGGATTGGATGCGGAACACGGTGTCGCCGTCGGCTTGCCGGTCGGTGCCGTTATCCAAATCTCCGCAACCGATGACGGTGGGACCGTGCTCGTCCACAATACCGACCACCATGCACCCGTGCGGGAGTTGAGCATGGACGTAATATTGAACGTAGGCGGCGATGGCGTTGGTGAACTCTTCCGCCGTGGCGGCGAATGGAATGAAAAACAAAGTGAAGCTGAGGGTCTGGAGAATTCTCCTGAGGTGCATGTTCCGAGGCATCATAACGCGGGCCAGGTTCGCAGCGGCGTTTGTGTTCGCATGCCGGTTGGACAGCGTCGGCCGCGGTTGCTCACGTTCGCCTGGTAGGAGCCGACGATGGGGAATTGCTGCCAATCGGCATCCGGCTTGAGGAAGGCATCGCAATCGGCCGTGCGGATTTTGTCGAAGAAGTCCTGGGCAGCCTGGGTGAGTTCCTGGGGCTGGGTGATGGCCTGGGCCTGTTTCTCCCTGGCGACCTTGGCCAGCATGCCCAGACGCCGCCTGTTTATATCAAGGAGGTAGATGTATCCGTTGGCCTCGAGCAGGCCCAGGCCATCGCTCGGCTTCGGTCGGCCATCTCATCATCACAATGCCGAGAACTTGAACACCGTCGTGCTCTTAAAGGGCTGTCCAGGGCGCAGGATGGTGGAGGGGAAGTCCGAGTGGTTTACTGAATCCGGGAAATGCTGGGTTTCGAGGCAAAGGGCGGGGTGCCTGGCATAGACTGCGCCGCCAATGCCTGTAAACGGTCCCTGATGATTGGCCGTGTAAAGCTGGACGCCGGGCTCCGTGGTCAAGACCTCCATCACACGCCCGCTCTTGGGTTCGCGCACGCGCGCGCACAATGCCAATGTTCCCGGGTCATGGTCGAGGACGAAATTGTGGTCGTAACCGCTGGGTGTCATCTTGACCTGGTAGATGCGCTGGCCGATGGGCGCAGGCACGGTGAAGTCAAGCGGTGTGCCTTTGACCGTGGCGATCTCGCCCGTGGGAATCAACTGATCGTCGGCTACCGTGTAATGGCTGGCCGCCAGCCAAAGCTCGTGGCCCAGGACATCCCCGGCGCCGGCCAGGTTGAAATAAGCGTGGCTGGTCAGGTTCACCGGTGTCGTTTTGTCCGTCGTGGCGCCGTAATCGAGCCGCAGCTCATTGTTGTCGTTGAGGGTGTAGGTCACGGTGGCGGCCAGATTGCCTGGATACCCCTCCTCGCCATCCTTGCTCAGGTAGCTGAATTGGACCGCGGCCTGGTCATTGGCGGCGGGCAGCGCCTTGGCTTCCCAGACGACGGAGGAAAAGCCCCTTCTGCCGCCATGGATCTGGTTTGTGCCATTGTTGGCCGTGAGCCGGTATTCAGTCCCATCCAGCGTGAACCGGGCGCCCGCAATTCGGTTCGCGACCCGGCCCACAATAGCCGCCCCCGGCGGACCCCCGCGCAGATAAGCGGCCAACGTGTCGGCGCCCAAAACGACGTCCGCGCACTTGCCATCGCGGTCGGGCGCCCACAATTGGGTCATGGTCGCGCCTTGGGTCATGACCTTGACCGCCATTCCATGGGCATTGCGCAGGGTGAAGATTCTCACAACCTTGCCGTCGGGCATCTTGCCGAAGTCGGACTCCTCGAGACGAACCAGCGGGAGCGGCTTTTCGGCGGCCCAGGCCTGAATGGCCGTGAGCGACGCGCAGAAGACACCCGCCAGCCCGAAAGCCGGCAGCCAGTGATGGAAACGTCTTGATGTATTCATAAGTTCATGCCGGTGCGTTTTAGCACATTTGTCGCGTGGCGGCAAATGCTCCATTGGCTGCGTGGCTCTATTGGGTTGTTCTTTGATTATCACCACGGATGACAGGATTTCTTTTATCCGTGCCATCCGGGTAATCCGTGGTTAGAGAACCCTCGGACGGCTCGCGCGGCGGGGCGAAGAGCCCCCGGGTCCTGCCGGCGTTTCCTCTGCCCCCTCTATTTGAGCCATTTGTTGACCTACTCTCAGGGCCAAACTGGCGCGCCCAGGTCGCCGTCCTCGCCTCCAGCGGCGCCCATGGCCTTGAGCTTCCACTCGGCCCCGATCCTCTGGAGCGCAAACTTGCGGGTCTTGCCCTCGCCATCGAAGTAAACGTCCAGAATCGCCTGGTCCTCGGCGGTCAGTTTTTGTCCAACCAGGTAGAACGCGCCGGATGGGCTGAGCGAGTCCGCAATGTTCCTTGTTGAGGCCGCGATCTCATCGGCCGCGGCGCCATGCTCCGCCCCCACCCAGTCTTCGCGGGTCATTCTCCTCATGGCCTCTGGTGTCACGCTGGCGGCCAGGGCGTTTGTGTCGCTCCGGCTCATGGCGCAGAGCGCCGTTTCGAGGGCAGAGGCGGGATCGGCGTAGCCGGCGAAGGCGAGTTGCCCCTTCGGCCAGCGCGCGAGGATGGCCGTGTCGGGAGGTGGCGCCGGCAATTCCCCGGACGAGTTGGTGCGAGCCGTCTCGAGATGCCGGTTTATCGCCCGGAGTTGGTCCGCTTCGCCCGCCATCCGCCGTAGCAGCCCGATTTCGCCGCGCAGCTTCAGTAGTTCTCGGAGCCGCTCGTCGGATGGCGAGGGGCCTTGTGCCTGCTCTGCAACCTTGGAGAGGCGGTGGTTTTCGGCGGACAAGACAGTGAGCCGTTCTTCCTGCTCCCGGAGCAGTCCATCTTGCTCGAGCCACCCGGCCTGCGCGTGACGCCAAATCGCCAATGGCGCGACAATGCCGGCCACCAGCAGCGTCAGGGCCGCCCAGAGCGTGACCCTCATGTGTTTCTCCGGTTCCATCTCCGGGGTCCCTCAACGGCGGTCGGGATTCGTTTCATTGGCTGGGGGACGCAAGGATGTGCTCTTTTTCCCAGGCTTCGGGCGTGTCAAACCCTGGCCGGGGGAATCCCATAGTCTGGACTGCGCCATCTGCCATGCCGTAGATCCGGCTCACCCTGCCCCCACCGACGGATCGAGACTGCCGCTCCCGCAGAACGACGATGTCTCCCGGATTGGTCAATGAATCGAACGAGCCGTGGAACACGATCTCGAATTCATCGGGGCTGATGTTGGCGCCCAATTTGCCGCAGTTCTGCGCGTAAATGGACTTCACCTGCTCGAAGCTGGCGGGGCACTGCCCTTGATTGTCAAGGGAGTGGATCTTGAATGTCAGAAGCCAGTCCTTAGCGCAACCCGCCCTGGCCAGGCGCTCCTCCCTCGATTGCACCGGCGTCGTTGGTGTGTCGTCGGCGGACTGGCTGAGCCGGCGATTCTCCGCGCGGAGGCCAGCAAGGTCATTCGTCTGCCGGCGAAGAGACTCGGCCCGGGCGCGGAGCGCGGGCAGGTCTCGTAACTGGTTTTCGGGGCCCGGGCCGCTGGCCCGGCCGGCAAGATTGGACAGACGTTGATTGTCCGCCTCGAGCTGGGCCAGTTGGTCGGCCTGCCGTCGCAATAAGTCCTGTTGTGAAGCCAGCCTGGCCCGGGCTTGGCAGTAAACGACAACCGAAGTCGTAACGCCTACCGTCGCCAGGGCGCACAGGAGGCCCGCTTTGAGTTTGGTCATAGCCATGAGTTTGATAAGGGCTGCGGAGATTCCAAAGCCGGCGGCCGGGCTGGCGAGGACAGCCCCAGCTACGCTTGCGGCCAGGCCCGCAGGCGCGGCGATGACGGCTTGGTCGGCCAGCGCCGTTCCCAGGGCCGCCGCCGAAAGCGCAACGCCTCGGCGCCTCAGGAGGACCTGGAGCTTCTCCAAGGCTCGGCCTACCCGCTTTCGGGCGGCGTCTTCGTTGCTGCCCAGGGCTTGGCCAACGGAGCGAAAATCGCGCTGCTCGAAAAAGCGCAGGAGGATGGCGGTGCGATCTTCGTTTCCGAGCAAGTTGATGGCTTCATCCAGCAGAGGCGCAACCTTCTCCAGGTTGGCCGGGGAGTGGTCGTCGCAACAACTCATAGAGGCAGCCTCCCGTTCCCTGGCGTGGCGGCGGCGCTCGCACCGCAGGCTCTTGGCCGCTACGAAACAGGTGTCCCGGTGCAACCACCCCCCCAGCGAAGACTGGCGGGCCAGCCGGCGGGCGTTATGGGACAGGCGCAGGAAAACGGTCTGGGTCACGTCTTCCGCCCAGTGCGTGTCGCCCCCAACCAGCCGAAGGGCGGTGGAATAGACCAGGTTGACATAACGCTCAACCAATTCTTGAAAGGAGGCTTCCGAGCCGCTCTCCGCGTATTCGGCGAGCAATCTTTGGCTTTCGGTCATCTTCGTCACCAGTATAACCCCGCCGAAACCCGAAACCGGACAAAAAACCGAGGCGGCGGCTATATTGCAAGCTCGAAGGCGAGGCGGTCCCGCCTGAGGGCCGCATCAGCGGCTCGAAGGTGCGCGAGGGCGGAGGCCGTTCCGGGGGCCGAACCGGCTGGGAAGGAGCCGCCGCCGCTCTGCTGCCGGAAGACGCATCAACGCCGTGAGGGACCACGGACGCACGCTGCACTCTCTACGGCAACCTTGCCAAACGAGGTCCCGTCAGATACAAACCCGTCGGCGGAAGCTATCGCGCTTATGAAGTAACTGTTATGAAACACGCATCCTCAATCCTCCTCCTGCTGGCCTTGACGGTCGGCGCCGTGTCGGCCCAGAACTTCACAGTGAAGTCCGCTCCGGCGCTCGATGCGCTCCCCAAATTCACCGCCGCCGACGTGCCGGCTGCCGGCCCCGAAGAAATCCCGATCGACCCGCCTAATTGGGTCGTGTCAACCGATGAAGCGAGCGCCAGCTTGCCGGGCAAGGGCCTCGCTCAACACCCGATGCTCTACATCGGTGAGGGCTGCAACAAGATGTTTCTCATCAATGAAGGCAAGGTCATCTGGACCTATTCGACCGGGAAAGGCTGGGAGTACGACGATATCTGGCTGATGTCCAACGGGAATATCCTTTTCTCCCGCATGGCCTGGGCAGCGGAAGTGACACCGCAAAAGAAGGTCGTCTGGCGCATGGACGCGCCCAAGGGAACCGAAATCCATTCGGTCCAACCCATCGGGCTGGACAAAGTGCTCCTCATGCAAAATGGCACTCCGCCCAGGCTGATGGTCGTCAACAAGAAAACCGGCGCTGTCGAGGTCGACCACGCCATGCCCGATGCCGGCGAGGGCGTCCACGCCCAGTTTCGCAGGGTCCGCATCACCGCCCAGGGAACCTATCTCGCCCCCTTCCTCCAGAGGAACAAGGTCGTCGAGTATGACAAGGATTTTAACGAAATCTGGTCCTACAGGATCAACAGCCCCTGGGCCGCCGTGCGCCTGCACAATGGCAACACGCTGATCACCGACGAGCGCGACAACCTCACGCGCGAAGTGGATCGCAAAGGGGAGACGGTCTGGGAGTTCAAGCTGGGGACCGACCTGCCCCGCGAGATCGGCTTCTCGGGCTGTCAGTCCTGTGTCCGCCTGGCCAACGGCAACACCGTCTTCTGCTCGAGGGGCGACGGCGGCAAGAGGCCCCAATTGGTTGAAATCACGCTCGACAAGCAAGTCGTCTGGGTCCTCAAGGACTGGAAAGACCTCGGTCCAGCCACAGCCGTACAAATCCTCGATGACCCGGGCATCCCTGAGAACCCTGGCGACCTGCAGCGTTGAGCCAGGCATGAAATAGCCTTGCGCCGCCGGCGCCATGGCTGGCAAACTGGGGATAATGCGCGCGCGGCCCTCACTTTGGAGAGTTGGCTGGAAAGTCATTGGGGCGCTTGGGCTATGGATGAGTAGCGCTCCGTTGCTCATGGCAATTGGCGCCATGCCCGGCTACGTCACTCACGCTTGGGAAATGGGGAGCGGGCTGCCGCAGAACACGGTGAATTGCGTCTTGCAGACTCAAGACGGCTACCTCTGGATCGGCACTTACAACGGGCTGACACGATTTGACGGGGTGAGGTTTGTCGTTTTTGACAACAGCACCACGCCGGAATTGCGCAACAACGGCATCATGTCCCTGTTTGAATCGCGCGATGGCGCCCTCTGGATAGGCCACGCGGGCGGGGAAGTGACCCTTTATCGGAAAGGGCGGTTTGAGGGGGTGGAGACGAAGGTTTCCGTTGGGGCGGGCGACATCAGGGCGATCGGACAGGATGAATCAGGAGAGGTCTGGATTCTGCATGAGCCGGGGTTGCTGGAGCGGTTGCGAGATGGACTGGTCTTGACGCCGCAGTCCGGGCCGGTCCCCGGCCATCTGAACATGGCAAGGTCCGGGGGCGGGACGATTTGGGTGGATTGCGACGGGCGCGTTTCGGAGCTTGCAGGGGGCCGGTTGGTGGTCCTCGACCTGGCAGCGGATAGTTACGTTGATGGAATTGGGGCCAGCCGCGATGGCGGACTTTGGCTGGTGAGTGGCGGAATTCTGCGCAAGTGGAAAGGCCGGGGGCCGGCTGAGGATTTCGGGCCGGTCCCCTCGGGCAGCAGTCCGGCCTTAGAGTTGTTGGAAACCAGGGATGGCTGGCTGGCTGCTTCTACGATAGACCATGGGTTCTTTCTGTTCCAACCGCGCGCTGGCGGGAAAGCCCTGCAGTTTTCCCGGAACAGCGGATTCCCGTCAGACTGGGTTAGGTCACTGTGCGAGGACCGGGAGGGGAATCTATGGGTTGGAACGGAATGGGCGGGTCTTCAGGCGGTGCGGCCCGCCAAGCTGCAGTCCTTTTCGCCTCCCGATCAGTGGCAGGGCCGGGCGGTTTTGTCCGTCAGTTCCAGCAGCCGGGACGGGGGATTGTGGGTTGGGTCCGAGGGAGCGGGCCTTTACCACTTTAAGGAAGGGGCCTGGGAGAATTTCGGCGCCGGGGCCGGGACCGTTAACCTGTATATTTGGTCGGCCGTGGAGGACCCGCAAGGTGAGCTGTGGGTTGCGTCGTGGGGCGGGGGATTGTATCAACTGCGGAACGGCCGGCTCGAGCCCGCGCCTGGCATGGAGGGAATCACGCTGCCAATGGCCGCAGTCATTTGTTCCCGGCAAGGCGGACTATGGATCGGCACGCAGGACGGGCTGCTGCGCTATAACAACGGAAGAACCTCGTGGTTTGGGCGGCGAGGGAGGCCGGCGGAACGAGGCGTTCGGACGGTGCTTGAGCAGAGCGATGGCACAGTGTGGTTTGGCACCACCGGCGGCGGGCTAGGTTGCCTGAAAGACGGAGCGGTAAGGCAGTTTCGCAAACAAGACGGTTTGGCCAACGATTATGTCACATGCCTGCGCCGGGATGAGGATGGCGCGCTCTGGATTGGGACGGCGGGAGGCCTCAACCGGTTGAAGGAGGGGCGCTTGGCGGCGATTCGCGAGGGGCAGGGGCCGCCCGGAGGCTATATTTGTGACATTGAGGAGGACGAGCTTGGATTCTTCTGGCTGAGTTCGCACAACGGGATTTTTCGCGCGAGCAAAGCGGACCTGGATCGATGCGCGGAGGAGGGAACAAACGAGGTCCATTGTCTCAGTTATGGCCTGAGCGATGGCATGCCAACGCTGGAGTGCTCGGGTGGACTTCAGCCCGCCGGCTGCAAGACCGCCGACGGACGGCTGTGGTTTCCCACCATCAGGGGGCTGGTCTGCATCGACCCGAAGAGCGTCCGCACCAACGCGTTGCCTCCGCCGGTGGTGATCGAAAGCCTGACGGTGGACGGGCGAACCATGGCCGGCGGTCCGGCGGCCGCTTTGCCCTTGCGGGTTTCGCCCGGGTCCCACCAGTTCGAGTTCAAATACGCCGGCCTGAGCTTCTGCGCGCCGGAGAAGGTGCAGTTCAAATACCAACTGGCCGGATTGGAACCCGCGTGGGTGCAAGCGGGAACGCGGCGGGGCGCAAACTACAGTTATATCCCGCCCGGGAGTTACACCTTTCGGGTCATTGCCTGCAACAACGACGGCGTCTGGAACGGCCAGGGAGCGGAGCTGGCTCTCACGGTGCTGCCCCTTTTTTGGCAGACGCTCTGGTTCCGGCTCGTGGGCGGGTTGGGTCTGGCTCTGCTGGCGGGCGGGAGCGTTTGGTTTGACATGCGGCGCAGGATGCGGCGGAAGATCGATCACGTGGAACGCCAGCACGCCGTCGAGCGCGAGCGCGCCCGCATTGCCAAGGACATTCACGACGATCTGGGCGCCAGCCTGACTCGCATTACCATGCTCAGCCAGTCGGCGCGCAAGGACCTGGACGACCCCGCGCGGGCGGCGGCGGACCTGGACCGCATTTACGACACCGCCGGCGAGTTGACCCGGGCCATGGACGAAATCGTCTGGGCCGTCAACCCGAGGCACGATACGCTGGAGAGCCTGGTGAGCTATCTCTGCAAGTTTGCGCAGGATTACGTGCGGGCCGCCGGCATTCGCTGTTCCTTCGATGTGCCGGCCTGCCTGCCACCCTGGGCTCTGTCGGCGGAGCTGCGCCACAATCTGTTCCTGGCCCTCAAGGAATCCCTGCACAACGTCGTCAAACATGCCGCCGCCTCCGAGGTGCGCGTCGCGCTGGATTTGCACCCGCCGGGCTTCACCCTGACCGTTGAGGACAACGGATGCGGGTTCACGCCCGAGCCCCAAGCCATGAGGAAGGAAACCGCCGGCTCGGAGCGGATTTTGTCCGGGAACGGACTCGCCAATATGCGGCAGCGCCTGGCCCAAATCGGCGGTCGTTGCGAGGTGCTGAGCACACCGGGCGCCGGCACGCGGGTGACGCTCGGCGTGGCGTTACTCATGGAAACTCACGATTAGCGGTTTCGCGCCCGGAATGGTGTAATGGCAGAAGAGTAATATGAGCATCGCTGTTTCCGTGGTTGAGGATGACCGCCAGGTTCGGGAGATCATTGTTGATTGGATCAAGCGCGCGCGCGGGTTCCGCCACGTGAGCGACTACGGCGCCGGTGAGACCGCATTGGCCAAGCTGCCCGCCGAAAAGCCCGAGGTTGTGCTCATGGACATCAATCTGCCCAAGATGAGCGGGATTGAGTGTGTCCGCCGGCTCAAGCCACTGATGCCCGAGACCCAATTCGTGATGCTGACGGTTTATGAGGATCCGGACCACCTTTTCAACGCCCTGGCCGCCGGCGCGAGCGGGTACCTTCTCAAGCGAACGTCCTGTGAGGACCTGATCGCCGCGATCGGGCAGGTCCACGCCGGCGGCTCGCCGATGAGCAACAATATTGCCCGCAAGGTGGTGGCCTCCTTTCACCGCTCGGCGGCCGAGTTCAATGAAACCCAGGAGCTTACCCCGCGCGAGTGGATGGTCCTCGAGCGCCTCTCCCGGGGCGACCTCTACAAAGAGATTGCCGACAGCCTCGGCATCACCATGCCCACCGTCAATACTCATATCCGCAATATCTACCAGAAGCTGCACGTGCAATGCCGGACCATGGCCGCGGCGAAGTTCGCCCGCGTGACTCCGCCGAGCGGGGCAAAAAGTCCGTGAGCCTGGGGAGCAGGATAATATGTTTTGACGATATGACAAACCGGCGGTTGCCGTTACACTGGCCTGAACTCAGCATTCCAGATTTGTAGCCGTACAGTTGTGACCGAGCTGGGGTGCGGGTGCTGTCAATGATCGCATACGTACAACCAACAACGCTAAACGGGGATTCAAACAGAAGTTCGAGCTCGTCATCCCCTCCTCAAACCTATGAATACATTCACACAGAAAAGCAGAGTCCTGGCATTCTCCTGCGCCCTGGCGGCCATGTCCGGCGTTGCCTTCTCGCAGATCGTCACCGACATAGGCCCCGACCTTCCCACTCCGGGACCCAACGACATCTACAGTTTCGGCATCCCCGATACGGGATACGGCACCGACGAGAAACCGGGCGGCATGAATTACTACGATGATAATGGCATGGGGCTGATATCTCCGGGGCAGAGCTTCCAGTCCAATACCAATGGCGTGCTGACTTCCGTTGCCTATCAGATGGGCAACAACAACGGGACCTACTCGGGCGGCCTGAGCGGCACCGGCCCGGGCGTGATGAGACTTCGGGTTTATCAATTGGCCGGCCGCGGAAGCGCCAACGCAACCCTGCTTGCCCAGTACGTCAGCGATCCCAACTTCACGTTTACGGCCTCGGATTGGCTGCAATGGACCGGCATCGCGGTGCCTGTGACTAACGGTTTGACGTATGCCTATACCGTCTCCTCGGGTGACAATAACAACAACGGCTCTCAAATGTACTGCCGGGTGTATTGTCTCAACACCAACACCTTCGCCAACAACGCCCCTCCCTATTCCCCTCCTTATCTGTACGGCTCGATTTGCCTGATTCAAGCTGCCGGCGGTCCGAACTCCGTCACATATAACTCCGTGGCCGACAACTACAATCAGAATTTCGATCTCGGGTTTTCGGACTTGTCCGTCTTGAACAAGCCGCTTGCCCCCGCGCCGTCGGTCTCACCGGCGACCACAGTCTATGGCGGCACGACCATAACCCTTACGGAAGTTGCTCTTGGGGCGAATCTCCATTACCAGTGGCAAACGGACGCTGGTTATGGAACGCTGACAAACATCCCCGGGGCTACCAAGTCGAATTTGGTGCAGTCTGCCTTATATAATGCGAGCGTTGGCCCTGTGAGTTATGACGTGATCGTTACGAATGTTAACGGGGCCGCCACCAGCGCGGTGGTTCAAGTAACGATTAATGCGCCCAGCGCGCCGATACTCAACGCCGACCTGGCCAACCTGACGCCCAGCATGTACGCGGGAGGCACCTTGACCTTCAGCGCGTCATTTGCAGGCACACTGCCCATCGGCTATCAGTGGATGACGAACTCCGGCAGCGGGGAGCATCCCATTCCGAACGCAACGAATTCGACACTGACCATGAATAACCTGGGGACGTCGGCCATCGGCAGCATTCGGCTGTCAGCCACAAACGCCGTCGGGAGCAATAGCACGTCGGTCGCCACGGTGACCATCCTGCCCGACCCGCCGGCCCTGACAGCGAGTGAACCATACGCCTTCGCGGTCTATGGGTACAAGCCGCTGGCTTATTGGCGCTTCAGCGAAACCGCCGATACCGCCGCCGGCGGCGTCCCCGCTTATGATTACAGCGGCAACGGTCACGACGCGATTTACGGGATTAACGCTCTCGATAACGTGGCCGGCCCGCAACCGTCCGCATTACCCGGATTCGAGGCCACCAATACGGCGGTGCAACTGCCTGGTCCGAACGTCAGCGGCGGTGGCGGTTATCTGGTGTCTCCCGATCTGGACCTGAACGCCAACACGGCGACTTTCACAGTCTGGCTCAACCCTTCGGCCAATATAGTGACGACTGTGGGGTTGGTTTTCTGGCGCGATGGCGCCGATGCCGCGGGCTTCGGTTTTGGCGATACTGCCTCGACCAATGGCATGACGGAGCTGGGTTACACATGGAACGGCAACAGCAGTCTCACTTGGAATTGGGACTCGCTCTTGTTCCCTCCAGTGGGCCAATGGTCGTTTGCGGCTTTGACCATCACTCCGACCGATGCCACCATCTACCTTTATTATGTGGATGCCGTCACCGGCGCGACCAACCTGCTCAAGGCTGTCAATACGCTGGCGAACACGCCCGAGGCGTTCAGCGGCGGGATAATCCGTATTGGGGACGATACCTTCGATGACTATCGCGTGTTCCCCGGGACGATCGACGAGGTGGCCGTCTTTGCTCATGCCCTTACCGAGAGCCAGATTCAGAATCTGTTCTTCGTGGCCTTGGGCGCGCCCCCAACCCCAAACGTGACACTGAGCTGCAGTTGGATTGGCCGGCAGTTGAACCTCTCCTGGCCGCAAGGGACGTTATTGGAGGCCACGAGTCTGCATGGCCCCTGGACAACCAATTCCGCTCCTTCGCCATACCTGGTGACGCCGACGGGACCGCAGAAGTTCTATCGCGTTAGAGTAAACTAGCTTGAGCGGCCCAGGGCGGCGCTCCGCTTGCCCTGGGCTGGTTGATGTGGTGATGAAGCAGCCCAAGCCCTATTTCTCTCGAATCCCCCTGTTTTCGCTGGCCACAGTTTTTTTCACCGGCGCTCTGGCCGCCGGCGAAGTCGTGTCCCTGGACGGCGCCTGGCGTGTCGAGGAGGGTATCGCGGCGGAGGCGATGCCGGCGTCGTTCTCACATAAGGTCCCGGTGCCGGGGCTGACGCACCAGGCGCGGCCGGCGTTTCCGGACGTGGACCAATATGAGACGCACGAGTATGTGTTCACGATGCAAAGCCACGGCTTGCTGCCGGGGCCGTGCGAGGGTCTCGGACGCACGCGGCAGAAGCGGGATTTTTTTTGGTATGAACGGACGTTTCGCGCGCCGGTTCGCCGGGAGCACGCCACGCTGATCCTGAACAAGGCGCAGTTCGGCGCCGCCGTCTGGCTCAACGGGCATAAGGCCGGCGAGCACGCGGGCTGCTTCACGGCGGGCAGGTTCGATATCACCGGCGCGATGAACTGGAGCGGGGACAACCGGCTGGTCATCCGCATCGGCGCGCATCCGGGGGCGATGCCCGACTGGGCATTCTGGGGCAGCGACGGCGAGAAAGGCGCGTGGACGCCCGGCATTTACGACCACGTCGAGGTGCGGTTCGCCGACAACCCGGTCATTGAGGACGTGCAGGTCGCGCCCCGCATCGCCAGCGGCGAGATCGTCGTCCAGACGCGGCTGAAGAATTTCGGCGCGGCCCGCGCGGTGGAGCTCGCTCAGCAAGTCCGCCCCTGGAGAGGCAAAGGGCCCTCCGGAGGGCCGGAGCGCCGGCAAATCCAACTGGCCGCCGGCGAGGAGAAGACGATCACCCAGACCGTGCCGGTTCCTGAGGCGGTGCTCTGGTCCCCCGAAAATCCCTTCCTCTACTTGCTGGAAACGAGCACCGGCGGCGACACCCGCTCGACCCGGTTTGGGATGCGCGAGTTTGGCTTCGACCACGCCGCGCGGCTGCCGATGCTCAACGGCAAGGTGTGTTACCTGCGCGGCGCCAGCATCACGCTCCACCGGTTCTTCGGCGACCCGAAGAGCGGAGGGCTGCCGTGGAACGAGGCCTGGGCGAGGGAGCTTCTCGAGGGCATTCCGCGCAGGATGAACTGGAATGCGTTCCGCATCTGCATCGGCCCGGCGCCGCAACAGTGGCTCGATATTGCCGACGAAGCCGGGCTGTTGCTTCAATGGGAGTTTCCGATCTGGAGCGACCGTGAAGCGACGCCGACGAAGCAACTGCGACATGAGCTGTGGAAGCAGGACGACATCACGGAACAGGTGCGCGAGTTCATGCGCGACAACTGGAACCATCCCAGCGTCGTCCTTTGGGACGCCTCCAACGAGACCCACTGGGAGTTCCTCCGCAGACTCGTGCCGGCCGTGCGCGGCCTCGATCTCTCCGGCCGGCCGTGGGAGGACGGTTATATGAGGCCGGACGCGCCGGACGATCCCTACGAGGTCCACCCTTACAAGTTCATCAATCATGCCTTTGGCAACAAGCCGCCGTTCTTCCAAATGACCGACCTGGAGAACGCGCCCCAACAGGGCCTTCCCGCCGGCTGCTGGCCGGCCCCGGCGGCGGCGCAGGCAGCTCACGCCGCGCTCATCAACGAATACGACTGGCTCTGGCTGCACCGCAACGGCACGCCGACGCATCTCAGCCAGAAAGTCTATGACCACCTTCTCGGCACGAACGCGACGCCGCAGCAGCGGTTTGCGCTCAACGGCTATCTGCTCGGCGGTCTGACGGAGTTTTGGCGCGCACAGCGGCGGTACGCCGCCGTGATGTATCTCGCCTATCTCGACGGCGACTTGCCGGACGCCTTCACGTGCGACAACTTCCGCGACGTCGCCAGGCTGAAGTTGGAGCCTCATTTTGAGGACTACATGCGCGAGGCATCCAAGCCGCTCGGCGTCTATCTCGATTTCTGGCGGCCGGCGCTGGCGGCCGGGGCCAAGCGTTCCTATCGCGTGACGCTCGTCAACGACCTGCCGGCACCGTTGCGAGGCCGGTTGACGCTGGGGTGGCAAGTAGCGCGCGGCGGCAAAGTCGTTTCGCAGACGGAGCAAGCGTTTGAAGTGCCGGCGGCAGGCCGGTCGAATTGCGATCTTGAACTGGCTGCGCCCTCTGGCGAGGGTCAGTACCAGTTGACTGCGAAGGCGTCCTGTGATGGCCAACGATGGAGTCCAACGCTCTCCCGGCGACAGGTGAGCATCGGCAAGGCCGAGCCGAAATAACCGAGAGAGCGGAATGCGCGGAATACTTAGGGCGGCAAAGCCGCAACCGAGGAAAAAGATGAACCACGGATGCCACGGATCAACACGGATTTCTTCTATCCGTGCCATCCGCGAAATCCGTGGTTGAAAAATCTTCGCAGCCTGCGGGCAATCTCGGCTATTGCAATACGCGGAAAAGGTCCACGTCGTCTCGGCTTTCCGCGTGTTCCGCGGTTAAAAAGACCATTAGCCGAGGATTTGCGTGGATTCGGTGTAGTCGCGGAAGCCGGCCTTGGCTGTAAGCCGCGGGTCGTGCGAGGTGAGCGCGGGACCAACAAGGACCTTGCCGGCAAGCGCCAACGGTTGCGCCGCATACAGCTTCCAGGTTTTTCCATCCGTGGAGGCAAAGGCCGAAAACCGGTCCCCCCGCCGTTCCACTCGCAGCCATGAATTGGGATAGGCAGCGGGGAATTCCGGGGGAGCCGGGGGCCTTTGTGCGGGATAAATCGCCCGGCACTCGCCTCCCGGCGCCGAGCGCAACTGCATTTCATACGCTCCCAGGTTATTGTTGCGTGGCGCGTTGTCGGCAAAGACCAGGAACATCAAGTGGGGGCTGTCTGCGTTCAAGGTCTCCCGAATCATGAGACCCGCCTTGGAATACAGGTGCGCCGGCGTGAAGCTTTCGACGCGGACGGCAATGTCGAAGTCGCCTGAAATCTGTTTGTATAAAAAATGAAACTGGTCTGATTTGTCCCAAATATCGGTTCCGCCGGCGATGAGGTCCCAGCCGGCCTCGACCTGCCTGGCGGAACCGCTTATACGCGGCGAGCCAATGTCGAGATTGAGGAAGCCTGCGGATTGCTGAGCGGGGACGGCGTGCCGGCCGCTGACAGAACCTGGTTTTGGCGACGTTTTCATATCGTTGAAAGAGGCTGGCATTTTGTGATGAGAGACAATCAAAAGGCAATGGCGTTTTCAACCGGCCTGCCGGGTCACGTTTTCGGTTTGCTTTCGGCGTTGGAGGTTGGATTATGGGCGCCAGTTCGATGAAACGTGTGAAGCTCATTCGACTCCGGTTATGAAGGATTCTATCGCTGCAGGTCGCGCACTGCAAAAACGTGCCTTGACTTTTCTGGCGATGTCCGGTTTCTGCTGGCTCTGTGCAGGCCAGTCCATCCCGCCCTGGTTTCCGAAAGCTCCTCCCCTCTCTCCGCCCGGAGGAGAAGTGATCCGCGTCGCGGCTGCGGGCGAACTATTCGCAGCGGTTGACCGCCAAGAGACCCTCTTCCGTACTGCAATAGCCGAGACTGCCCGCAGACTGCGAAGATTTTTCAACCACGGATTTCGCGGATGGCACGGATGAAGAAATCCGTGTTGATCCTGGCATCCGTGGTTCATCTTCTTCCTCGCTTGCGGCGTTGCCGCTCTAAGTATTGCGCCGTATTGGGCGGTTCTCTGTAGATTTGGGTGTTGATTCGGCCCTTGTTAGACTCGGAGCCGGGAGCCATTTGGCCAGAGGAAGTTCCTGAGGGCATACAGCTCAAGTCCAAAGGGGACATACCCGCCATACCCCAGGAGCGGCATTTCGAAAACACGAAGAAAGCCGGTCCCGGGCGTGTGATAGACCCATTTGGGGAAGGAATAATAATTCCACATTTCCCAGAACAGGCCGCAGATGAGCGCGCCCAGGGAGAGCGAGAGCACTCGGCGCCAGTCGCCGCGCTGAAGGTCCTCCAGGAAATGCGGCCGGCCCGCCCGGCGATTGAACGGCTCCAGAACCAGCACCAGCCAAGCCCAGGTAAATGGATAGAATATCCTCGGCCAAAGCAGGAGCAGGCCAAGCATCGTCAGGCCGGTTGCCAGCAGGCCGGAGCACAGGCGGGGAGTAGGGGCGATGCGCGGCCCAGAGGCGAACCGTTCGAGCCAGGGGAAACTACGCACCAGTTCGGCGGTCTCGAACACGGCGGGCATGACGACCGAAAAGCAGAGAGTGCAAAGCAAGTAATACTCTGCCGGCGTGAAGAGTTGGGCGCCCAGGTATTCCCAGTTGCCGGTGCGCCAGTTGAGGAGTTCGAACAACCACCAAACCGGCGCTGACAGCACGAACAACCACGCAAACCCCGCTGGCGACCGGGTCCAGATGGAATCGCCCCGCCGTTTCCCGACCCAGGCGTCGACCACCAGGATATACCCCAGCCAGAGGGGAAAGAACAGGCAAGCCGTGCGGTGTTCTCCGGGCAAGAGCCAGTCAAGCGGCCAACACACCGCCAGCAACAGCACGCCGACCCACATCCGTGGCGCGCGCTGGTTCGAGATGATTCGGGTTTCCACTATGCTGATAGTGTGGCCATGCGCGCCCTGGAAGCAAGCTGTAGCCGCTATCCCTACCCCTATCCTGCCTCCAGGCCTTGCCAGCGATGCGATTTGCTTGTGGACGGGGCCGGCCAGGTTTGCCAGAATGCCGGCAGAACTGCGTATGAAACGAAGAGCCTTTTTACGAACCACAACCGCGGCGCTCCTCGGCTTCCAGGTCGTGCCGCGTCACGTGCTGGGCCAGGGCCAGACGCCGCCGAGCAACAAGCTGAACATCGCCGGGGTCGGCGTCGGCGGCCAGGGAGCAGCGGACCTGAGCGAGATGAAAACCGAGAACATCGTCGCACTTTGCGACGTGGACTGGGTCCGGGCGGCCGGCACCTTCAACGCGTTCCCCAACGCGGAACGGTTCAAGGATTTCAGGGTGATGCTCGACAAGCGCAAGGACATCGAGGCGGTAATGGTCGCCACGCCCGATCACATGCACGCCCCGGTCAGCCTGGCGGCGCTCCGCGCGGGCAAGCATGTGTATGTGGAAAAACCTATGGCGCACAGCGTCGAGGAGGCGCGGGTGATGGCCCGCGTGGCGGCCGAGACGGGCCTTGTCACGCAGATGGGCAACCAAGGCCACGCCGGGGAGGGCCTGCGTCAGATCCGCGAATGGATTCAAGCCGGGGTCATCGGCACCGTCCGCGAAGTTCACGGTTGGACCGACCGGCCGGTCAACTGGTGGACACAGCCGGCGACGCGGCCGACGGAGATCGTGCCGGTGCCGGCCAGCCTGGACTGGGACCTCTGGCTCGGCAGCGCCCCGGTGCGGCCCTATAGCCCTGCCTACTGCCCGGTCGGCTGGCGAGCCTGGTTTGATTTCGGCAACGGGGCCCCGGGCGACATGGCGGTGCACAACCTCGACCCGGCGTTCTACGCCCTGGACCTGGACGCCCCGGTGTCGGTCGAGGCCCAGACTTCGGCGTTGGGCGAAGAAACCTATCCGGCCTGGCAGATCATCACCTTCCGGTTCGCCGCGCGCGGCCCGCGACCGGCGGTGAAAATGACTTGGTACGACGGCGGCAAACTCCCGGCTCGCCCGCCGGAGATGGACGCGGATCAGAACCTTGGCGATAATGGAATCCTCTTCGTGGGGACTGAGGGGACGATGCTCTGCGGGGGTTGGTCCGGAGCGCCGCGGTTGCTGCCGCTGAGCCGGCACAACGCGCTGAAACGCCCACCCAAGACAATCCCCCGCTCGATCGGCCATCGCGCCGAGTGGATACAGGCATGCAAAGACCGGAGACCGGGCGATGCCAAGGCCGGGTTTGAGTATTCGGGGCCGTTCGTCGAGGCGTTGCTGGTGGGCAACCTGGCCGTGCGGCTGCAGCAGCCAATCGAGTGGGAGGCGAAGAGCTTGCGCGCGCTCAATGCGCCCCAAGCCGCTCCGCTCATTCGCAAGCACTACCGCCCGGGCTTCGGTATTTGAGGCCGCGCTCGCGCCGGTGGCGCCTCAATGGAGCAACTACTTCACCTTTGGCGCAGTTCGGTACAGATCGTCTCCGAATGGGACAGCGGTGTCTTCCCAGATCCGATTAGGGCCGGCAGAGCGGATGAGGACTTCGGTGTCCGAGAAATAGAACTGGATCGGCGTGCCCCAGGGGTCGACGATCTCGCCTTTGTCGTTGACCTCGCTGTGGTTGCGGGCGCTCAGGATGACCACCTTCTTCTCGCCTCGGCCCAGGAGGTCTTTGGTGATCGAGGCGTTGTTGCCGGTCGGGTAGCTGCCGGTGAATTCCCTGTATTGCTGCAGGCTCAGGATCAGATTGTCCGCCGCGCTGTTGAAGCGGGCGACATTCTGGTCAAGCTGGCGCTGGGACCAGGCCCTGGTTGCCCACAAGGCGCCGGCGGCGCCCGCTACGATGAGCAGGATGGCGATGAGCTTCTTCATCTGAGTTGAGGTGTAGCAGGCGGAGTGCCGGTACTGGCGCGCACAACCAGTTCGGCGGGCAATGGCGTGAGATCGGGGCGCTGGCCGCGCAAGAGCTGCCGCATGGCGGCGACGGCGGCTGAGCCAAGCCGGTATTTGGGCTGGCTCACCGTTGTCAGGGGCGCCCGGAAATAGTCGCAGAAGTCAAGATTGCCGAAGCCGGCGAGGGAAATGTCCCGGGGGATCCGCAGGCCGTGTTCGAGGAAGACCCCGGCGCAGCCCAGGGCAACCAGGTCATTGACGGCCTGGACGGCAGTGGCACGGGCGGACTCAACCAACATCTGGGCGGCCGCCCTGGCCCCGTCCTCGATGGCGGGGCCGGCCTGGAAGACCAACTTGTCATCCACGTCCATGCCCGCCTCGCGCAAGGCGCGGCGATAGCCCTCGAAACGCTCCCGCGCCCAGGGCGTGGCCGGGGGGCCGGCCAGGAAGGCGATGCGCTTGTGGCCCAGTTCAAGAAGATGCCGCGTGAGGGAGTGGCTGGCCAGGAGATCGTTGGTCCGGATGCAGGGGAACTGCGCGCAGAACGGGGCCGCATGGCCCAGGACCACAGTGGGGATGCGGCGGGCGAGCAACTCCTGATAGACGCGCGCCTCGTTGGCAATGCGATACACGGGCGAAATGAACAGACCATCCACCCGCCGCGCCAGGAATCGCCGGATGCAGGCATCCTCGCGTTCCGGGATGTTGAGCGTGTGGGCCAGGAGCAAGTCATAACCCAGTTCGTAAGCCCGCTCCTCGATTGCCAGGACGAGCCGGGACAGAAATGGATCGGCCGAGGAAGCGACCGCCAGGCCGAAGAGCTTGGTCGTGCGGTTGCGCAGGCCCTGTGCGGTGGAATCCGGGACATAGCCCAGTTGCTGCGCCAGCAGCTTGATGCGGGTCTTGGTTGCTGCGGACACGTCCGGCTCATCTCGCAGGGCCTTGGAGACTGTCATCACGGAAACCGCAGCCCGTTCGGCAATGTCCTTGAGTCGAACCATAGCCTCAGAACGTGGCTCCCCTCCAGTGCAGCTTGCGCCGCAACGTCTCAAAAAAGGAACTGCCCGCCAGTTGCATCAAGCGGACCGTGCGACGGCTGCGGCGTATCCGGATGCAGTCGCCGGGGGCCAGTTCGCTCACGACCTGGCCGTCCGCGCTGAGCATGGTCGTCGGTTTAGGGCTCACCACCGTTACGTCGATGGTCGCGCCCCCCGGCAAAATCATGGCGCGATTGGAAAGCGTGTGAGGGCAGATCGGCGTCAAGGCCAGCACGGCGGCGGTGGGGAAAACAACCGGCCCCCCCGCCGCCAGGGAGTAAGCCGTCGAGCCGGTCGGCGAGTTGACAATCAGCCCGTCGCACCGATAGCGCGTCAGCAGGTCGCCATCGACGCGCACGTCCAGCTCGATGAGACGGGAGACGATGCCACGGCTCACGACGATGTCGTTTAACGCGCGCTGGTCGATGAGCCGTTGGCTGCATCGGCCGCTGACCTCCAGCAGGGCGCGGGCCTCGAACCTGAACTCTCCTTTCCAGACGCGCTCGAGCGCTTGGGGCAATTGGTCTGAAGGAACAGCGGTCAGGAATCCCAGGCTGCCGACGTTGATGCCCAGCAGCGGCGTCCGCGACCCGGCGATTTGCCGGGCTACCTCGAGAATCGTGCCGTCCCCGCCAAAGACCAGCAGCAAATCCACCTCCCGCGCCAGCAGGGCCGCATCCGGGCAGAGCGTTGCCTTCAACTTCGCCACGCGGGCCGTGGCGGGGTCGCTATAAAGCCCGCGCCCGGCGGCCGAAATCAGGCGGCCCGCCTGGCTCATAGCGCCGAATCCGGCAGCCTTCTCGGGATTGCCGATGACGCCGACGCGTTGGACATTGTCAGCCAGTTTTCTCAAGCAGCACCAGGAACTCTTTGTTGCCCGCCGGCCCAAGCACCGGGGACTCGGTCACCCCGCGCCACTGGAGGGCGGGCAGGCCCGCCACGAATTCGGCCAACTCGCGCAACACGCGCTCGTGAATTGCGGGATCGCGGATCACACCCGCGCCCTTGTCGGCTTCCGCCTTGCCCGCCTCGAACTGTGGCTTGACCAGCGCCACTATTCTACCGAATGGCCGCAACAATGCAACGACGGGTGGAAGGATTTTCCGCAACGAGATGAAAGAGCAGTCAACGACCACCAGGTCGACCGGGACAAAGGGCGGTGGAAAATGCCCGGGGGCCAGCTCGCGCGCATTGATCTTTTCCATCACCACCACGCGCGGGTCGCAACGCAGTTTCCAGGCCAACTGGCCTCGCCCCACGTCCACGGCATAGACCCTCGCCGCCCCGCGCTGCAGCAGGCAGTCCGTGAACCCCCCGGTCGAAGCCCCGACATCGACGGCCATCCGCCCCGACACCTCGATGTGGAAATGGTCCAAGCCGCGTTCGAGCTTGAGCCCGCCCCGGCTGACATACTTGTCCGGCCCCGCCACCTCGAGACGGTCCGCAGCACGCACGGCATCGCTGGCCTTTCTGGCCCTCTGGCCGTTGATACGGACCCTCCCCTCCAGAATCGCCCTCTTGCCCATCTCCCTGCTCCCTATCAGTCCGCGCTCGACCAGTGCTTGATCCAATCGGCCCATACAGACAGTCTGCCAACCTCTTGTCCCCTGAGCGAGTTTAAGTTTGATGCGCCAGGCCCGGAAGGAACGGCTCACTGACGGCGGGCGGGTCGAGCCAAAGCAGGCAGGGCGCGCCCTGCCGGCCTGCACTGCCTTACGTCCCTACTTTTTGCGTTGCTTTTCGATGGCGTTGAGGTAGTAGCTGTCGTCGTGCTTCTGCTTCCAGCCGTCGGTTGGCGCGGGGCAGAGGGGGCGGTACTTATTCCACAGTTGCTTGACCCAGGGTTGGTCGGCATAGCCCTCGTGGAACCAATCCTTGGTCTCGTCAAGGTAGTCGTCCTTGCTGTAGGGGGGGCGGCAGTACTTGGCGATCTCGATGCGAAAGGGCTTGTCGTCCTCGAACATCCAGCGGTCGACATAGTCGAAGAAGGCGTCGTGGTTCCAGGCTTTTTCGAGTTTCATGGCCCGCAGGACGAGGGCCTGGGCGACGAAGCAGGTGGAGGTGTTGGCCCGGCGGTAGGCGTCGCTGCGGAACTCTTCGGGGAGCCATTTATCGGGTGTCAGGTGTTCGTAGGGTCCCCAGGGATTGCCGGCGCGGACGAAGTCGCGCCCGATGCCGGTGACTTCATCGATGCCGGAGTGGCCGGTAAAGACGACCTTGGCGCCGGTCCAGCAATCGCCGTAGGCGGTCTGCTCGTCCTCGCCGAAGGCAGCCTTGGGGAAGTTCATGTTGATGTTGGCCATGGTCTCGTCGCCGAGCATGGCGCCGGCAAAGACGATGGGGAACTTGCGCCCGGAGCCGTGACCTCCGTGGGCGGGCCAGCCGGGATGGCCCTGGCGGATCAGCCCGTAATAATCGATGCCGACCTGGACGACGTTGATGAGCAGCCGCTCCCTGGTCTCGGGTTCGGGCTCGCAGCAGGCCAGGAGGACGGCGTCGGCGAGGATCTGGGCGTTGGCCTGGGCGTAGTTGGGCATGCTCTGCTGGGGGACGTCGAAGGAGAAAAAGCAGGAGTCGCACCAGGGGCGATGGAGAAGCTCGGCGAACTTGACGGGGTCCGGGGCGCCGGGGGGTCGCTCGAAGCGCGGCAGCAGGTCGCGTTTGAGGTCGCGGGCCAGGTAGATCTTGGGGTCGTGGCCGCAATAGCCCGGACGGAAGGCATCGGGCGGCAACGGGTCGGCGACGCAACTGAGCACGGCGACGGTCTTGACGGGGCTGTTGTCGCCTTCGCCGCGCACGGTGCCGGGGTGGAAGGGATAAGTGACCTTCTCGCCTCGGCGCAGGCTGATGCTGGAAGCCAGGCTGTCGCCGGGCTTCATGGCGATGGGCAGCCTCGCGCGATGTTCGGGGTGATAGTAATTCAGGACGCCGGAATCCCATGCCACCTCCCGCCGGGCGGGCGCGTTGAGCATGGAGCCGTTGCGACAGCGCTGGTCAACGGGGACTCTCTCGCGGCCGTCGAGTTCATCCTCGGCGACCTCCTTGCCATAGCGCGGGGCTGGGTCAATCTCGACGATGCTGACGGGGCCGACGACGTACCAGTCGCCATTGATGAACTGGCCTGCGCGGGCGGGGGTCTCGAAGGTCCACGTGACGCCGTACTGTGACACGCCATCCCTGAGCGGCAGGTCTTCCAGCTTCGGGGTGGCGGGGGCCTTGTTGTTGGTGTAAATCGGCGCGGGCTCGGACCAGGACGCAGTGAGAAGCACAGCGGCCAGGAGGCCGCCGTGCCACGCCAACCGTATCGGCTTGAGCGGCAACTGTTGCGGCTCGCGCTGTTGCTCGCTCAGGTCCATGTCAGCATCGCATAGAGGGCCATGGTCGCGGTCGCCCCGACAAGCACGCCCCAGAACCATTTCTCGATCCGCGCAGCGGCGGTGCGCTCCATGTTTGCGGCCCGGCAGTAAGTCTGGAGGGGGCACCGCCGCGTTGGCCCACAGTCGCATCCCGGGTCTTTCAGCGTCAGACGGCCTGAGCGACAGGCACGCAGGATGAGCCGCCCTGCCAGTATCCTCGGCCATCTAATATTCGGCGGCCTTATTTCCATATTTAACACCCTGCATAAAAAGAACATATCATTAGCAAAAAGTGTGTCAAGGCCCGGCCTTGTGGTTTTTCCGAGAGGAGTCTGATCAATGGTCGTCGAGGGGAGCGGGCTTCCGCCCTCCTCACGTCGTCTCCTGCGCCCGGGAGGATAGTCGGGCCTTGGAGGCAGCCGCCTGCTTCATTCCTTTGGGAGTGAGCAGCAAAGCCCGGCCTGACCGGCGGCAGAGGGCGCATCGTGTCCGGGAGCCGCGGCTCCGATCGCACAGCGAACAGAGGTCGCAGGCCGAGTCGCCGCCGATTTCCTCGAGGCACCGCAGGCGGATGAGATGCTCGATCATCATGTCGGCCATGGCCGCGCTGGTCCCGAGGGCCGCAGCCAGAGCTTCCTTGGAATACACCTGGCCATCCTTCATCAGGTCGAGGATTTCGTTCAGGAGGGAAGGGTTCATCGGAGCAAGACCCTGGCGAGCTGATAGACCACGGTGGAGGCCACGGTCGAGAAGGCGAGCATCAGGGCGGCGCTGAGGAGCGTCCATTTCCAGGAGCGGGTTTCCTGGCGCATGGCGGCCAACGTGGCGATGCAGGGAATGAAGAGCATCTGGAAGACAAGCATGGAGAGGGATGCGGCCGTTCCCAGGATGGGAGGCAGCGTTTGGCTGATGTTTCCGTAGAGAATGCCCAACGTCGCGATGGTGTTTTCCTTGGCGACGCCCCCTGTGAGCAGCGCGAGCAGGGCGGGCCAGGGCAGGCCCATCATTTTGCCGAAGGGCTCGAGAAGCATCCCCACGCGAGCCAGGTAGCTGGTGTTGATGTGGCCGCTCGGAAAGTAGGACAGCGCCCAAACGGCCAGGGACGCGAAGAGAATCACCCGCCCGGCTTTTTGGAGGAAGCCCAGGAGGTTGTTCCAGACGAACAAGGCAATCGTTCTGAGGTTGGGCACATGATACAGGGGCAGTTCCATGATGAAGGGGACATGCTCGTTTCGGAAGACGAAACGGTGCAGGACAAATCCGGCCAACCCCAGCAGCAGGAGGTTGCCGGCCAGCAAGGCCACCGAGACCACCGCCGCCAGGGGGCCGAAGAGCACCGGCGCCAGGAACGTCACCACGGCAGTCCGCGCGGCGCAGGGAACCAGCGGGATGAGCAGGAGGGTCAGCAGGCGGGCTTTGGGCGATTCGATGATGCGGCTGCCCAAAACTGCCGGCACGTTGCAGCCAAACCCGAGCAGCAAGGGCAGGAAGCTCTTTCCATGCAAACCCAGGCGGTGCATCCACCGGTCGGCCAGGAAAGCGATTCGGGAGAGGTAGCCTGTGTCCTCCAGAATCCCCAGCACCGTGTAGAAAAGCGCCAGCAGGGGCAGGAACGTCAGGACCATTCCCAGGCCGCCCAGGACACCCCCGGCGACGAGTTCGACCGTCCATTGGGGAGCGAAACGGAGCCAGTTCCGCAGGCCGTCGGCCAGTTTGCCGACCAGGCCGGCCAGCCAATTCTGGATGGGGCTGCCCACGGAATAGGTGAGCCAGAACACCCCGCCCAGCAACAGCAACATCACCAGCGTGCCCCACAGCGGATGGGTCAGCACTCGGTCCAGGCGGGAGGTCAGGCGCCCGTGGGAAATCGGCGGCTCGAACATCCCCGCGCGCAGCATCCGGGCGATCCAGGTGTAGCGCGCCCCGGCGATGTCCAGAATGGCGTCTTCGTGCGTGTAGAGGATCCGTTCGACTTTCTGCCAGACCTCGGCCCGGACCAGCGCCTTGGCCTTGCGGGTGATTTCCTCGTCGCCCTCCAGCAGCTTAATGCTCACCCATCGGAGCGGCAACCCGTCCAGGGAAAGTCCGTCAAGCAGCGCCATGACCTGGTCAAGCACCTTCTGGTGCGCCGGCAGGATAGAGGGCTTCTGCGGCTTGTAGGGCAGCTTGTTCTCCCGGAACCGGAGGATGGTCTCCATTAACTCCGGCACCCCCTGGCCTTTGGCCGCGGACATGGGCACGACGGGGATGCCGATGGCCGTTTCAAGCACTTTCGGCTCGATGGAGAATCCCTCTTGCTCTGCCACGTCCATCATGTTCAGCGCGAGGATGACCGGTGAGGGCAAGGAGAGCAATTCGGCCACCAGGTAGAGCCCTCGCTCGAGGTTGGCGGCGCTGGCCACGGCAATGACGAGGTCGGGCTTTTCGTGCAATAGGAAGTCGCGGCTGATGCGTTCCTCCTCCGACGCCGCCGTGAGACTGTAAGTGCCGGGCAAATCCACCAGCGTAAAGGCCGTCTGCTGATAATTGAGGTCGCCGGACTTGAGTTCGACTGTCTTGCCGGTCCAGTTTCCCACATGCTGGTGCAGCCCCGTGAGCATGTTGAACACCGTGGATTTCCCGACGTTCGGTTGCCCCGCCAGCGCGATGACGACCGGTTTCTGGCTGGTAACTTCCGCCCGGCCTGGTTGGAGGGGCGCCTCCTCGACTTCCACGAGGCCGGCCTCGTCCACACCCAGGGCCACGCGCGAGCCCCGGATGGAGACCAACATCGGCCCGCCGTTGCCGGTGCGGAGAACCCGGATCAATGCGCCGGGGGTGAAGCCGAGGGAAACCAGGCGCTGGCGGCGTCTGGAGTCACCGGACAAATCCCGCACGACGCCGGCGAAATTCACGGGCGCCTCCGCCAAGCTCTTGACCCCTTCGCCGCCATTGTCGTTGAGCGTGTTTTCGGGCCGCCCGCCGGCTGCCGGCATCATAGGAGTCCTGTCTGCCTGGGGCCGTGGCGGTCCGCGCTCTCAAAACTCTGGGCGGCGCAAGCCATACGCATCGTCAGATGACTGTACAGGAGAAGGGGCCCCCTGTCCATACTGCTTCATCGGTTGGAAGCCATCTGTTTTTTGCTGGACGGGTTGTTTGCCGCGGCCACCCTATCCGGCGTCATGACCGAGAGTTCGCATCGTCTCGGACCCAGAGTGGCTGCAGCGCTCCTGATGGGTCTTTTCCCGGCCATAGGCCAAACCGCCGCGCCGCACTGGAACGTGCTCGTAGCCGGCGCCAGACCTGACGGCCAAACCGATGGCACGGCCATCTTTCAAAAGCTGCTCGACGACGCCGGCAAGGCGGGCGGCGGCGTGGTCGAAGTGCCGGCCGGGCGGTTCCGCCTGGACGGCAACCTGTCGATCCCGGCCAATGTGACCCTGCAAGGGGTGTATCGGGTGCCGCCGACACCCGGGCCGCTCAAGGGGGGCGTCCCGGACGGCTCGGTCCTGCTGGCGTATGCCGGGCGCGGTTCGGCCGAGGGACGGCCATTCATTCGGTTGGCGGGCAACAACGCCGCGCTGGCCGGCGTCGTAATCGCTTACCCGGAATGGAAGCAGACGGATGTCCCGCCTGTGCCCTATCCGCCGTGCGTCCTGGCTGACGGCCCGGAGAATGTCGGCGTCCGCGACTGCTGCCTTCTCAATCCTTATGAAGGGATCAAGTTAGTGCGCGCGGCACGCCACCTGGTCCGCAACATCACCGGTTACCCCAGCAAACGCGGCATTTACGTCGATGAATGCTATGACATCGGCCACATCGAGAACGTGCATTTCTGGCCGTTCGGCGTTTCCTACCAGCCGGAGGAAGCCTTCTGCAAATGGGTCAACACTCAGGGCGTCGCGTTCGAGTTGGCGCGCACGGATTGGCATTACATCCACAACACCTTTTGCTTCGGCTACGGCGTCGGTTACAAATTCTCCAAATCGGCGCACGGCAGCGCCAACGGGAATTTCCTGGGCTTGGGCGCCGATTCCTGCCGGCGCGCGGTCCTGGTCGAGCAGGCGCAACCGCCTGGACTGCTGATCTCGAACGGCGAATTCGTCGGGCGGTGGGGGAGCGCCGATTCGGTCTGCCTGGAGATCGGTCCGGAGGTGGAGGGGACGGTAAGCCTGGCGAACTGCTCTTTCTGGGGACCGGTTGACCGCTGTGTGTGGATGCGCAGCGCCGCCGGGCAATTCACCGCCAGCGCCTGCCACTTCGTTGAGTGGGACAATGGCGGGGCGGGCTCGCCGGCAATTCAACTGGATGCCGGCCGGGCGATTGTCCAGGGCTGCACCTTCAACCAGGCCAAACTCGAGGTGGCGGTCGCTACGAACGTCATCTCCGCCATCCTCAACGCCAACCAGGCCGAGGGTGGTTTCCGGGTGCGCAACCGGGCCGGCAAACGCACACAGACGGCCCTCAACGAGGAAGACGCCCTCAACTGGACCGCTGAGGCGCGGGCCCACTATCAAATCACCCTCGGCGAGCGAGGGGACGCACGCTACCTGGAGGGCTGGCATGGTCCTGAGAGAGCATCCCGGCCCTTCCGCTGGTCCGGGGCCGTATCTCGCGTGGTGCTCCCAGCTCTGCCCGGCAGGAATTACACGCTCACCCTGGACCTGGGCGTGCCCGCGCAAGCCTTGGCGGCGGCCGACGCCGGGCTGTACCTGGACGGCAAACAACTCGCGCCGCTCAAGAACGAATCGAGGCTCGAGACGACGCTTCCGTCTGCGAGCGGGGATACAATCGAGCTGGAGTTGCGCTCCGGAGGCTGGGTGCCGAAGCAGGCGATCGCCGGTTCAGAAGACCCTCGGGTGTTAGGCGTGCAGGCCTTCAGCCTGGTGATGAAAGCCGAAGGGGCCGCTCCGCAGGTTTTCGATGCCAACACCGGCCAGACTCGCTGAGAAGAGCAAAAAAACAAGAAAGTTCTTGAGTCCATGAAGGTCAGGTGGAATGTTGAAAGGCCGTCGGGAACCGGTTTCCGGCGGCGCATCAGCGGTCGGGGGTGCTCCCCTGCCGCACAAGGCATATACATCATGCTGGTTAGAAGAATATTCGAGCGTTTGAGGATCTGGGCATCTTACGTTGCCATGGTTTTCGCCGGCTTTGGCTTCTTTTTGTTTTTCCGCTTTCCCTTCAATTTTGCCCGGGTGCGGGGACGCAACAACATCCCCCGGCGCGGGGAACGGGTGCTCTTCGTATCGAACCATACCACCATGTACGATTCGTTTCTGATCGGCGTAGCCGCCTATTTTCCCGAGAATATTCTTTACCCGTCCCTGCCCTTTATAAACTTCGCCGCCCGGGAGAATTTCTTCCGCACGTGGTTTTTTAAGATCCTGTTTACTCTCCTGCGCACCATCCCGGTCGAACGGCGCGATCATCCTTGGCTGATGCGCAAGTACGTCGAGCTTCTGGAACGCAACAATCTCCTCATCTTCTATCAAGGAACCCGCAGTGACGACCTCTTTGTCATCAAAAGCGGTCCCGCTTACGCGATTGCGCACAGTCAGTCTCCGGTAACCGTGATACCGGTGTACCATCACGGCATCGAGAGGATTTTCAGCAAAGGGGGACCGAAAACCAGGGGATTGTGGCGGTGGCTGCCCCGCAGCCTCTTCCGCAGCCCGATTGTCATGTTCGGCCAGCCCATTGACTTCTCTGAATGCTTTCGGATCACCGAAACCCGCGAGCGCATCCGTGCCATCAACCAGCGCATCGTTGCCAGCATCGTCTCCCTGCGATCCCTGGCCGCCAGTTGGCAATAAATCCATCCTCCTCGAATTCCTACTTGCTCAAGCGAAAGGCGAGCACGTCATGGCCCGGCACCTCGACGTCGAGCGGTTTGGCTGTGCTTCCGGCGTCCTCGTTTGACCAGAGGTTGCGCACGGCGTAAGTCGTCGTGTCAAAGTGGGCCTCGCGTTTTGCGAGGGTGTCGTCCACCGGCTCGCTTTTCCAGTCGAAGGAGACTTTCTGCGCCGTGTTGGTCCGGTTCAACAGGCACATCGCCCAGGCGTCATTGCTCAACGGCTTGAACCACACTTCCACGTTTTGGTTCGTCTGGTACACGAATCCCTGGACGCCCAGCGCGTCCTGATCGATGGCGATGAGTTCCTTGTTGGCCAGGATGTCCAGTGTCGTTTTGGGCATGCTCGGGAGGTCGTTGCCGGCGATTAATGGGGCGGCCAGCATGCACCACATTGAAAAGTGCGCGCGATCCTCGTTCACGCTCATGCCGTTGCCGACCTCGAGCATGTCCGGGTCGTTCCAATGTCCCGGCCCGGCGTACTGCCGCAGGTCCTTCTGGAGATCGAGGATTCTCAGCACCGAGAGGCCGCGCCCGCCGCCCGCAAAACGCGGCGTGATGTCGCCCGTTGTGCGCCACAAATGTCCGACGTTCTTGCCCCACAACCACGGCTTGTTGCTGCCCCATTCGCACAGGCTGAAGAGGATCGGCCGCCCGGCGGCGCGCAGCGCCGCGTGCATCGTCGCATACGCCCCTTCGGCCTTCAAATTGTCGGCGTTGCACCAGTCGTACTTCAGGTAATCGATGCCCCATTCCGCGTAAGTGAGCGCGTCCTGGTACTCATGCCCGCGGCTCCCAGGCCGTCCCGCGCAGGTCCGCCAGCCGGCGTCGGAGTAGATCCCCAGCTTGAGTCCGAGCACGTGGACGTAGTCGGCCAGCGCCTTCATGCCCGAAGGGAACCGCTGCGGGTCGGCTTGGATGAACCCGCGCTCATCACGCTTGCCATGCCAGCAATCATCGATGTTGATGTAAGCGTAGCCGGCCTCTTTCATGCCGTTGGTGGCCATCGCCTCGGCGGCCTGGCGGATGATCGCCTCGTTGATGTTGCCCCCGAACTTGTTCCAACTGTTCCAGCCCATCGGCGGCGTCCGGGCCAGACCATCATCCACCGCCTTGGCCGCAGGCTGGCTGCCCAACAGGACGCCAAGGAGGATGGAAGGCCACGCGGCGGTTTTGAACGATTTAAGGATGTAAATACGTGAGGTCATTTTCATAAGTGCGATAATAAACCATGTTCTAACTCCCAAGCCTGCGCAGGGCAAGCCGCAATCGAGGTTCCGCAATCGAGGTTCCGAGTATTCCGCGGTTCTCTATGTTCTCTGGATTGGCGTGAAATCTGAATTCGCCCCCGGAACCGCTGCTAAGGAGGCCAGCAGGCTGCGGACGGAGATGTCCTCATCCACGTCCTCTTTGACTTGTAACCCTCCAGTCCAATGGCCTACATTCTCACCGATGCAGCAAACCATCGCACAGGCGGCCGGCACCGGCCCGGGCCTGGCGCAGGCCCAGGTGGATGATGTCGTCTGCCGGGCCTGCCCGCCGGACAATTACCGAGCCAAACGCGTGCTGCTCATCGTGCCGGATGGCACGCGCACTGCCCCGGTCGGCATGGTCTTCCGGTCTTTGCACCGCCAGATTGGAGGGGTGACCAGGGCCTTCGACGTGATTATCGCCCTGGGCACACACCAGCCGATGAGCGAGCCGGCCATAAGCAGGCGGCTGGACATTTCGCAGGCCGAACGGCGCGAGGCCTTCGCTCAAGTCCGGTTCTTCAACCATGCCTGGAACGATCCATCCGCGCTCAAGGAGGTCGGCGCCCTCACGCGCGAGGAAGTCGGCGACCTTACCGACGGGCTGTTTGCCATGGAGGTGCCGGTCGAGGTCAATCGGCTGCTCTTCGATTACGACCAGGTCATCATCGTTGGTCCGGTCTTTCCTCACGAGGTAGTCGGCTTCTCCGGCGGCAACAAGTACCTGTTCCCTGGCGTGGCCGGTCCGCGGGTATTGAACTTCTTCCACTGGCTGGGGGCCGTGGTGACCAACCCCAGGATCATCGGCCACAAAAGCACCCCGGTGCGCCGCGTTGTGGACCGCGCCGCCGAGATGGTGCGGATGGACAAGCTCTGTTTCTGCATGGTTGTGACCCCGGACAACGAATTGGCCGGCCTGTTCGCCGGCAGGCCCGAAGCCGCATGGGACCAGGCAAGCGAACTGTCGCGTCAGACCCATATCGTCTATAAAGACAGGCCCTTCCACACGATTCTCTCCTGCGCGCCGCAGATGTACGATGAGCTTTGGACCGCCGGCAAATGCATGTACAAACTCGAGCCGGTCCTTGCCGACGGCGGGGAGTTGATCATTTACGCGCCCCACTTGAACGAGATTTGCGTCAGTCACCGGGCTTTCATCGAGGAAATCGGCTACCATTGCCGCGATTATTTTCTCAAGCAGTGGGACAAGTTCAAACATCTGCCCTGGGCCGTCCTGGCCCACTCCACGCACGTGCGCGGCATTGGTTCATTCGAGAACGGCGTCGAAAAATGCCGCGCCCGTGTCACGCTCGCCACCCGGCTCTCCGCCGAGACATGCAGCCGGCTCAACCTAGGCTATCGCGACCCCGAGGGCATCCGCCCGCAGGACTATGCCAATCGCGAGGACGAGGGCATCCTCGTGGCGCCCAAGGCCGGCGAGATGCTCTTCCGGCTCAAGAATCCGCCTCCGTGGGCCGGCGGAGCAGGAAATCCGAAGGCCGAGAAATCCGACATGCGAAGGAGTCGCGACCACGGATGGCACGGATTCCACGGATAAGAGAAATCCGTGTAATCCGTGTAATCCGTGGTGAATCTGTTCCTTTGGGCTGCGGAATCCGTGGTGAATCTGTTCCTTTGGGCTGCGGCTCTGCGTTTGAGTAGAATTGTCCTTGAGATTTGCGTCCTTCCCGGCAAGATTAGCCTTCATTTTGGATTCCGGACCGGGTTGTGCCTCCTGTCTGCTGCCCCCGGTTGGCGAATTCAGGAACAAGCCAGATGAAGCGAACGCATCATTGCAACGAACTGCGGCCGGCCCATATCGGCCAGACTGTGACCCTGGCCGGGTGGGTCCATTCCAGGCGCGACCTGGGCGGGCTGATCTTTATTGACGTGCGCGACCGCGAGGGACGCACCCAAACGGTCTTCGACCCTTCGGACCTCGAAAAAGAGGTGTTCGATGAGGCCGCCGCCCTCCGCAGCGAGTGCGTCGTGAGCATTACGGGCAAGGTGCGCGCCCGGCCCGCCGGGACCAACAACGTCAAGATCCCCACCGGCGAAATCGAGGTCATGGCTTCCAGCTTGGTGTTGTTGAATTATGCCGAGGTCCTGCCCTTCCCGGTGGACGACCCGGAGGTCGCAGGCAAGGTCAATGAAGAGTTGCGGCTCAAATACCGCTTTCTGGACCTGCGCCGGCCCGAGATGGCTCGCAACCTCCGGTTGCGCAGCAAACTCGCCACGGCCACCCGCATGTTCATGGACGAGCAAGGTTTCCTGGAAGTCGAGACACCGACCCTGTTTAAGTCCACCCCCGAAGGCGCCCGCGAGTTTCTCGTGCCCAGCCGGCTGAGTCCCGGCCAATTCTACGCCCTGCCGCAGTCGCCTCAGCAGTTCAAGCAAATCCTCATGGTGGCCGGCATCGAGAAATACTTCCAACTCGCCCGCTGCTACCGGGACGAAGACCTCCGGGCAGATCGGCAGCCGGAGTTTACGCAAATCGATGTCGAGATGTCCTTCATCGAACGCGAAGACATCTACCGCCTCATCGAGGGCCTGCTCGGGCGATTGTGGAAGACCGCCCTGGGCCTGGACATCCCGACACCGTTCAAACGCATGCCTTTCCCCGAGGCCATTGACCGCTTCGGCATCGATAAGCCCGACACCCGCTTCGGGATGGAGTTGGTGGACTTTACCGGGGATTTCCGCGGGAGCAAGTTCAAGGTGTTCAGCGGCGCGGTGGCCGAGCAGGGCGCCGTCAAGGCCATCAATGCCAAAGGCATGGCCTGCGCCAGCCAGGGGCAGCTCGAGGCCATGACCGAAACGGCCAAAGACTTCGGCGCCAAAGGTCTGGCCTACATCAAAGTCGAGGGCGGCGAATGGAAATCGCCCATCGTGAAATTCTTCAGCCCTGGTGAAAAGGCCGCCCTGGCCTCCAAACTCGCCATCCAGGAAGGCGATCTCATCCTCTTTGCGGCCGGCCCATGGCTTACCGCCTGCGAAATCCTGGGCAAAATCCGGCTCTACGCCGCCGACATCCTGCGCGCCCAGGGCAAACTCACGATCCCCGCCGACCGGTACGATTTCCTCTGGGTGGTGGACTTTCCGCTGTTGAGCTTCGACAAGGAGCAGAACCGGTGGTACTCGACTCACCACCCGTTCACCGCCCCGGTGGCCGAAGACATTTCGTTGCTCCAAACCGACCCCAGGAAGGTCCGCGGCCAGCACTACGACATCGTGGTCAACGGCGTCGAACTGGGCGGCGGCTCCATCCGTATCCATCAGCCGGAGGTGCAGAAGACCGTATTTGAAGAGGTCCTCAAAATCCCGCCCGACGAGACCAAGCTGCGCTTTGGCTACATGCTGGAGGCCTTCCGCTACGGCGCCCCGCCCCATGGCGGCATCGCCCTCGGCTTCGATCGGCTCGTTGCCATCCTTTGCGGCACTCCGAGCATCCGTGACGTCATCGCCTTCCCCAAAACCGCCAAAGGGGCCTGCCTGATGACCGAATCCCCTTCGCCGGTCTCCCCCCGCCAGTTGCGCGACCTGCATATTGAAGTGAAAGCGGCCAGGAAGGAATAGACGCGCTACGGCCATCCCGAACACATTCGCATACGGCCCCTGGTGGGTCACGCCCGAGATGCTGGGGAAAGAGACCAGTTTCAGCTTTTGAGAATTTCCTTGACGTATCTGCCGGGACATGAGACAAGAGGCTGACAAGATTCAACAGCCGAGCGGTAATTTTCAGCCCGGGCGGCTGGAGCCTGGTCTGGGGCCGTTGTCGTTTCGACCCCTACTTGGCCAAGCCCGGCGAGTGGTCTTCACTTCAAAGCTAACTAAACATAATATGAGCTTCCTAAGCCACTTACTTCACCGCCAACAACAGCCCGAAATCGCGCCCTCGCTTTTCCTCAACTGGCCTGGGCAGTCAGGAAACCAGTACCCCTACGAGATTCACCCTATCGACGCAGAGTTCCAGCCGGTACCGGCCAACTACATTTATGCCAAACAATCCGAGGATGGAACGTGGGTGCCGGTCTATATCGCCCAGACGCGTGCTCTGAAGCAGCGCCTGGAGGGGCACGTCAACGTGCAGGATGCGACCGCCCAGGGCGCGACTCATATCCATGTTCATCTTTCGACCACCGGCCAGGCGGCGCGCTGCAATGAGGAGCACGACCTGGTCGAACTCTGGCACCCGGTGTGCAACCAAGAGGCGGCAAACTGAGGGTCCGCCGGTCAGTAGTCCCAGGGCAACGCAGTGGGTTTCCGCGCCGTTTCGGGGGGCCTTGAAAGGAAGAGGCGGCGCTGGGCAAAGTCTTGAGTGGTGAGGGAGCGGTCGTTACTACCGCGAGTTGGGCCGTGAGAAGCAGAAACGACTTTTGTTCGGTCGCCTCCGGCACTACCGTCCCGGTGTGTCTTTTGCTGTCGGTGACATATTGACTTTGACGATTTGCGATATTGCCTTCGGGGGCGAAGGGGTGGCGCGAGCGGGCGATTTTGTTGTGTTCGTGCCGTTCGTAGCGGTGGATGAGGTGGTGAAGGCCGAACTGACGCAACTCAAGAAGCGGTTTGGGCGGGCGCGGTTACTGGAGGTGCTCCGGCCTTCTGCGGAACGGGTGGGGCCGCCGTGCCGTTATTTCGGGCAATGCGGGGGCTGCCAGTATCAGCACCTGGATTACGCGGCCCAGCTTCGGCTCAAGCACAAACAGGTCCGCGACCTCTTCGAGCGTCTCGGGGGACTGGACCCGGAACGGGTCGCCCCGGTCATCCCTTGTCCCCGGCCCTACGGCTATCGCAACCGGATCATGATTCGCAGCCAATGGGACAAATTCAAGCAGGGTCTGAACATTGGTTTCATTCGCGCCGACAGCCGCCTGGTGGTGGACATCGAGGAATGCCGCATCGCCGAGCCGGGCCTGCAGGAGGAAATCCGCCGGGTCCGGGCGCATCCGCCGCCCAAGGGCGGTCTCAAAGTGGTGCTGCGCATCCGGCCTGAGGGGTGGGAGGTGCCGCCGGATTCCTTCTTTCAGAACAATTTTTTCCTGCTGCCCAAAATGGTCGAAGAGGTGCGCGAGCGTTTGCAGCAGGCGGGCACACGCCACCTGGCGGATGTGTATTGCGGGGTCGGCTTTTTCAGCCTGGAACTGGGCGACCTGGTGGAGTCGTTCGCGGGCGTGGAACTGGACCGCCTGGCCATCCAGGCAGCCCGCCGCAACGCCAAGGCCCGGGGCCGGGCCAACGGCGAGTTCATTGCCGGGACAGCGGAAGAGGCGCTGCCGGGTTTGCTGGCGCGGTTCGCGCCGGATTCGACCACGGTCCTGCTGGACCCTCCGCGCAAAGGGTGCCGCCCCGGGATTCTGGAGCTGCTTCGCAGCGCGCATCCGGCCCAGGTTCTCTATATCTCATGCCAGCCCGCGTCCATGGCTCGAGACCTCAAGCTTCTGTGCGCCGAAAGGGCCTTTGGCGTGGAGAAGGTCGTGCCGCTGGACATGTTCCCGCAGACGGCGCATGTGGAGTGCGTGGCGGACCTCAGGCATGCGGGCTGAACGTCTGCAGATATGCAGGTTGAACCTCCAGACGCGCCCGAGCCCCCGGATCGCCGGATTAGTTGGTCCATTTATGTGCTGGTGATGGCCGGCTTTTGCCTGATTGGCGGCGGCCTTGCGCCATTGGAGCTTTTCCCTGCGCTATTCAGGGGCGCCTGGTTTTGCATCATGTTGGTCTCCGGCGCGGTTATGGCGCTGGTCGTAAACCTCGTCCGACCCCGCTACGAGGGAACCGCTGGCAGATGGAGGTCGCTCTATGACTTTCTTCTCAAACAGATGTCGCCGCCGGACTGAATGGTCGGGCGACAGGCTTGTATAAACATGGCGCTGTTGCGGAGCATTCTGATACAATGGGGCCGTGGAAAGCATTTTGGAGAAGGCGCTGGGCCACGAAGGCGGACAGTCTGCCGTGGCGGAGAAGAGAGACCTGCTGGCGCGGCTGTTGGGGCGGTTGGCCCACGAGATCCGCAACCCGCTCAGTTCGCTGGACATACACGTGCAGTTGCTCGAGGAGGACCTCGGCGCGCTGGCGCCCCAGGTGCGGCGGCAATTGACGGGGCGCCTGGATATTATCCACGGGGAATTGCATCGCCTGGAAAACATCGTGGAGAACTTTCTCCGGCTCAGCGGGCCCTCGGCCCTGGATTTGGAGTCGGTGGAGGTGAACAAGCTCGTCGGGCATGTCTGCGAATTGCTTCGTCCAGAGGCAGCCGCGCGGGAGATTGAGATTGTCGCCTGCCTGGCGGAGGGGTTGCCCGAGGTCCAGGTCGATCCGGTTCGCCTGACCCAGGCGCTGCTGAACCTGGTGATCAATGCTGTGCAGGCCGTGGAACGAAAGGGGCGCATCGAGGTGAGCGGAACCATCGCCGCCGAAACCCTGACCCTGTCAGTGAGCGACAGCGGTCCTGGCATTGCGCCGGAGCGGCTCGCATCCATTTTCGACCCGTATTTCACAACGAAACCCGAAGGGAGCGGGCTGGGCCTATGGATTGCCCAGCAAATCGTCACTGCTCATGGCGGGGGCATCGAGGTCCGGAACGCCCCGGGTGGAGGGGCGGTTTTCACGATGGCCCTGCCCGCGCGGCGGTGAGGAGGCGGAGCAGGGCAGAGCGGGGCAGGGCAGGGGACCAACGAGAAGCTTGAAGAGGAGGGTCCGGAAGGTGTAAAGTGGGTTTGACAGAGTTGAAGACGACGTTATGCCGCAATCAGTTCCACTGGAAGACGACATCGTTCCGGTGGCTGGTGGCGGCGCGGCCACACTCGACAACCTCGCTCTTGCCTGCGTTTGCTGTTGATGGACAAATCGAAGATCAAGATTCTGGTGGTGGATGACGAGCAAGGGCTTTGCGCGGGGATTGCGGAGGCGTTGCGGCGGGAAGGGTATGTGGTGGATGCCACGACCGATGCGCAAGAGGCATTGAGACTGGCCGAAGAGCGGCTTTACAACCTGGTGGTCTCGGACATCAAGATGCCCGGGCTGAGCGGGTTGGATTTGCTGGGCCGGGTTCGGGCGCGCGCCAGCGACACGTTGTTCATCCTGATGACCGCTTACGGGACGGTGGAGAACGCTGTGGAGGCGATGAAGCAGGGGGCCTACGATTATCTGCCCAAGCCGCTGGACCTGAAGCGGCTGCGGGTGCAGGTGCAAAAGGCGCTCGAGTTCCAGGCCGTAGTGGCGGAGAACAACGAGTTGCGGATTCGCTTGGAAACCCGTTCGGAACCGAGCCTGCTGCTGGGCCAGAGCGAGTCCATGCGCGCCGTTGGGCGGTTGGTGCAGGAGGTGGCCAACAGCGATGTGACGGTGTTGCTCGAGGGGGAGAGCGGCACCGGCAAGGAAATCGTTGCGCGCTCGATCCATACGCTGAGTTCGCGGCGCGACAGGCCGTTCATCTCGGTCAATTGCGCCGCGCTGGCCGAACCGTTGTTGGAGGCCGAGCTCTTTGGCCATGTCAAAGGGGCCTTCACAGGGGCGGTGGCCAACAAAGCGGGACGGTTTCAATTGGCGGACGGGGGCACGCTGTTCCTGGACGAGATCGGCGACCTCTCGGCCAAAGGGCAGGGGGACCTCTTGCGCGTGCTGGAAGACAGCGCGTTCCGGATGGTCGGCGGTTCGGAACTGATCCGCGTGAACGTGCGGGTCATCAGCGCCACGAACAAGAACCTGCAGGAAGCGGTTTCTGAAGGGAAGTTCCGCGAAGACCTGTTCTACCGCTTGCAGATTGTCCCGATTGTCATGCCGCCCTTGCGGGAGCGCGCGGAAGACATTGCGCTGCTGATCGAGAGTTTCTTCGAGCATTTCAGCGCCAAGCACAAACGCCGCCGCAAACGAATGTCTCCGGAGGCGCTCCAGCTCTGCCAGCGTTTTCCCTGGCCCGGCAATGTCCGGCAACTGCGCAATACAATCGAACGCCTGGTCATCACATGCCGCGGGTCCGTGGTCGAGGTCGAGCAGATGCCGGATTTCCTGCGCGACTACGACCGGAAGACAACCACGTTCAATGTGCGGCCCGGGACGCCCCTGGCCGAAGTGGAGAAAATGCTCATTCGCCAGACGCTCACGCATGTCACCCGCAACCGGGAGGAGGCCGCCAAAGCGCTGGGCATCAGCCGGCGGGCCTTGCAGTACAAGCTCAAAGGGTACGGACTGTTGGAGGAATTATGAATTATGGATTATGAGTGTTCGCACTTCATAGTTCCCATGCACAGCGGGCGTTGAGCGGGTGCAGGAATTGCGCCCAAGGGCCGCTTAAGGTTGGGGAAGGGGCCTGGCATCGGCCGGGCACTATTTGTGAAACTTCTTGGGCTTCAATAGGTTAGATTAACCGGACGCCCGGTGGCACGGCCTATGCGTTACAGTGGGCCTGTTGCTGGTTAGCAGCAACCAAACATAAGTAAATCCAAGCAGTTTAATTAGTCGACTATGAGCGAAACAAATAGCCCGGTTACCCCCGGTTCAACGCCCTGCTCCTGCACCTGCTCTGCCGCTCCGGCGGCCCAGCCGGCCACTCCCCCTGCCGTCGCGGCCCAGCCGCAGGCGCAGCCTGCAGCCGCCCCAGCGCCGGCTGCCCCCAAAGCTCCCAAGCGCGGGTCGCGCAAGCGTTAATCAGAGCCCCCGGAAGGGGCTCGATGGGCATAGCACGCCGGAGCCGCCTTTTAGCGGTTCCGGCTTCTGATTGTGCGATGCGGCCTGGAACCTGCACAGGCTTGGAGTTGGGTGGTGCAAACAATGCACGGCATTCTGCGGAGGTCCTCAGAGGGTCCGTCGGGCCCAAGGGGTCGGGGTTTTTATTCTCTTATGAGCCAAGAGCTTGCGAATATGAGGCTAAACCTGGCACACAAGTAGCGTTGATATGGATTTCATGAATGCTGTCATCCGGAGCCTGTTGAAGTTGCAAGCGCTCGAATTCGGCGGGGAGAAGGGCAAGAGCGTGGAATCGCAGATTGCCAAACTGCGCGGGCAAATCCCGCCGCCCATTCTCGGGCACTATGATCGGCTGCGTGTTCGGGGGAAGAAGGGGGTGGCGGTGGTGCGAAACCAGGTCTGCACCGGTTGCCACATGCAACAACCGATTGGCAAGATTACGATCGTGATGCGGGACGAGGACATTCAACTGTGTGACACCTGCGGGCGCTATCTCTATATGCCCGGGCCGGGAGAGAGTGAATTCGTTGAGGACACGGCTGCGGCCAGGCCGGTTGAAACCAGCGTCGAGAAGCCTGCACCCAGGCGGCGAAAGCGGAAGGAGCCCAAGGTATTGGCCACCGCCTTGGCGACCTGAGCGAGCGGGCCCAAACGCGCCAAAGCCAGCGGCTTTGGACTTTCCTCCGAGCATGCCACTTGACGCAACCATTCCCGTTGCCGTTCCCGCCACGCTGGGCCAATACACGCGCCTGGCGTTGATAGTGCCGGAACTGCGGGAGCGCGACACGGCCGGGATCATTGGCGAGTTGAGCCAGGTCTTGCAGCGGCAGGGTTGCGTTACGGATGTGCTGCCTTTTTATCACACCGCCCTGAACCAGGAGTTGTTGTGCAGCTCCGGTCTGGAGTGCGGGCTGGCCTTCCCCCACGCGCGGGTGGGCGGGGTGAGACAATTGACGTTTGCGCTGGGGCGCACGCCCGAGCCCGTAACGTGGGGCGCCAACGGCCCGTGGCGCGCGCAACTCGTCTTTCTGCTGGCCGTTCCGGCTACGGATGCGGCGTGTTACTTAAACCTGCTGGCGAGCCTTGCGCGATTGGGCCAGCAGACCGAGGCGCTGGGGCAGTTGCGCGCCGCCCAGAACGCCGAGGCCATCCTGGCGGTGCTCGAGAGAATCAGGATGCGCCAAGGATGACGCTGTCCAGCGCATATTGTCCAGGGTCGCCAAATCTGGCGAGGGGTGCATCTCGTTTTTGGGTGGCAGTTTCCGGCTCCCAATCTTAATACTTCCATTATGCGACCTGTATCAACGTTTTTGCTGCTGGCATGGTTTTCCCTCGTTTGGCCGGCGGCGGCGGCCTACAATCCGCTGGTCATCGAGATTTGGCCGGGCAAAGTCCCGGATGAAACCGGCCCCGCCGGCCTGGAACGGTCCCTTATGTCCCCCAGGCTTGACCGAAAGCAGGTCGAGGTCACCGAACCGACCCGGATGATTACCGACGTGGCCAAGCCCACCCTCACCATTTATCGGCCAGCCGCGGAGAAGGACACCGGGACGGCGATGCTGATCTGTCCCGGCGGCGGCTACTGGAATCTTTACTGGCAACTGGAAGGGGAGGAAGTCGCAGCGTGGTTGAACTCCATCGGCGTGACCGGCATTATCCTCAAGTACCGGGTGCCGCGCCACCCCGATGAGCCGCGGGGCGAGCCGGCCCGGCGCCCGCTTCAGGACGCGCAACGAGCGGTCAGCCTGGTCCGCAGCAAAGCCAAGGAACTGGGCCTCCATCCGGACCGGATCGGAATCGTGGGCTTCTCGGCGGGAGGCCATCTGGCCATTGCGACGGCGACGAACTTCGAGAAGCGGAGCTACCCGCCGATAGACGAGGTCGACAACATCAGTTGCCGGCCCGACTTTGCCGTCCTGGTCTATCCGGGTTACCTCAAGCCCAAGGACAAGGATGAACTGGCTCCGGGCCTGCATATTCCGGCCACGACGCCCCCGGTTTTCCTGGCGCACGGCGGGGAGGACATCATCAGCCCCCCGCAGAACAGCGTGTTGATGTACCTCGCATTGAAGAGGGCCGGGGTTCCGGCGGAGTTGCATGTCTATGCGACGGCCGCCCACGATTTCGGCGTCCGTCCAAGCGACAATCCGTGCTCTAGCTGGACGGAGTCTTGTGCCAAGTGGCTGCGCCATCTGGGCAAGAGGTCGGCGCCGGAAAGCTGAATCGGGCGTCTGCACAAGGGCGGCCTCAGGGCGAGGCGGGCGCCGATGGCCGGGACCGGCCGCTTCAGGGACCCCAGGGTCTCATGTCATAGTAGCGCAATTGGTAATTGTTGGTGCTCAACCCGACCAACGCCGTGAGGGTGTCCATGTCCGCTTGCATTTGGGCACTGGGGCCGGTGGTGGACCGGCCGGAGAACATGGCGAGCTTGTTGTCGGGAGTGGGGATCATGTTGGGGGAGCCAGAATCGCCTGCGACCAACAACGGATAGACAAAAGGCGGGACTTGAGCGGAGCAGTAGCCGTCCTGCGTGGTTCCGAAGAACATGAAAGGCAAGTCCGGAGTATCGGGGTAGTACACTTCGTAGTCGGCATCCGAGAGGACGGACATCGGGGTGATGCTGTCGGGAGCGTCCCGGGTAAAGACGTGGATTCCGTAATCATAGGACTGGCCGCCGACGGTGCCCAGGCGGATGATGCTGGCGGCGACGGTCATCTGCACGAGGGTATTGCTGGCGGTGCAGAACCATACACTCTGGCCGGCCAGGCTGGTCGTCAGGCCGGCGGGGCCCATCCCATGGCCGCGCGTGTAGGCGTGCCTGGGTGTCAGGAGGGTGGCGGGCACCTGGCCGGGAGAGCCTTGGAATTGGTTGCACTGGGAAATAGCGGTGAAGCCATCCAGGCCGAAGAGAAGGCAATTCGTATCCCAGGCCATGAGCGGCGGGACGTTGGGCCATCCGTCCGGCAGCGAATACTCGGACCACATCTGCATCGTCCGCCCGTTTGTGTTCGCGATGAAATTGGTCCAGACAGCGATACGAAACGGCGAATCGAGGGTTATCTGAGACTGGGTCACGGCCTGATAGTAGCGCGGCGACGCTCCCGGGGGCGGTGTATCGTAATACTGGATCGTGCCCCAGGAATTTGCCGTGGCGGTCCCGAGGTCCTGCCAGGCTCCACTGGTTGGGTCTTCGGAGTACTGAATAGTGTAGATGTTCCACGGAATGCCAGTGAAGGTGATGCAGTAAGTTCCATTGCTCACGTCCACAAAGGCCGCGCTTTGAGCCGGGCCGTAGCTCAACAGGGGCTCGACGGTTACGGCGCCGACGGTGGTAGCGGCAAAGGAATCTTGGATTGTGTAATTGAAGGAATCGGGGCCGGCAAAATTTGTCGGCGGGGTGTAATACACCCAGCCGCCAATCAAGCTTGCCGTTCCGCCTTCGGCGGTGGTGGGAGAGACGCTGTCGAACGAGATAGGATTGCCGTCAGGGTCCGAATCATTGGCCAGGAAGGCGCTCAGGGGCGCCTTGGTTCCGCTGGTCGGGGGCCGATAGAGGAGGACCGGTCCGGCGATCGGAGGCGTGTTGATGAGTTGCGCGGAGGCAAGCGCGCCCGTTCCGCCCAGGAAAACAGCGTCGCCCCCATAATCAAACGAGATGGCGTGCAGGCCCGGGGGAATGGAACTTGTGGCGAGGACGGCAGTGCCTTGGGCCAGCGCGACAGGCGGGCCGGCAGCCTGGCCATCGACCTCGAATTGGACCGCGCCCGAGGGGAAGCCCGACCCGGGGTCGTCGGCGAAGACGGAGGCGGTGAACGTGACCGATGCGCCAGGCAGGGCCGGGTTGGCCGAGGAAGTGAGGGACACATCTACGGCGCCGGGGTTGGTGCTCGACTGCCAGACTGCCCGATAAAACCGGCTTGGGGTTCCCTGGGGTAGAACATCGTCATACTGGAAAGTGCCGTGCGCGCCGGCCGGCCCGGCCGCCAGCAATTGCCAGTTCGAATTGGCAAGGCTCTCCTCATATTGAATCGTATATGCCTTCCAAGGAATGCCGGAGACCAGAATGAGGTTGGTGCCGGCGCCCGACCGCAGCAGTGTCAAGAGGCAAGAGGCTTGATTGCTCACCTGGATGGTGACGGTGCCCGCAACGGAGACGCCGTACGGGTCGCGCATGGTGTAAGTGAAGGAATCTGTGCCTTCAAAGCCGGCAGCCGGCTCATAGAAAAGCCAATTGTCGGCCAGGCGGACTGTCCCGCCCTGGGCGCTGGCGGCACCGAAGCTCTCCAACGTGAGAGTGCCGCCCATGCCATCGGAACTGGCGGCCACCAGGTCGGCCACGGCAACCCTTGTTCCCTGGCCGGGCAGGCGGGCGATGACGTAATTAGTGGCAACGGGAAATGTGCGGATGATCTGCGGGGGATTCAGCACGGCGGTGGCGGCGAGAAAATCGGTGTTGCCTTGATACTGGACGCTGAGGCTGTGAGAACCTAACGAAAGGGCGCCACTGGTAATGGAGGCCTGGCCTGCGACCAGGGCGGCCGGCGGCCCGCAGGGAACGCCATCCAGGATGAATTGCACGACGCTGCCGGCCGGGGCGGGCGCCTGGCCGGCCGCGCCAAACAGGAAAGTGGCGGTGAATGTAACTGCCGGCGAAGAAAGGAACGCGGGATTGGCCGACGATACTACCGTCGCCACGGTGGGGGCCAGGGCGATGCTCAGAGTGCCGTTATTGGTAAGGACGCTGTAGTTGGGCAGGAGGTTATCCGGGTCAGAGAGGCCGATGTTAATCGGGTAATTGCCCGGTGGACTGTTGGTCTGGGCGGAGGTGAAGAAGCTGGGCGTGATGTCGTCTCCGTTCTGAAGCCCGGTTATGGCGCCGGTCAAGGGCGGGTTGGTCGTGCCATAGGTCCGGCTCTGGTTGTCCGCGTCGACCACGAGCGCCGCCGGAGTGACGGTCAGGGTGCCCCTGTTGATCGTCACGCTGTAGTTGGGGAGCAGGAAGTCCGGGTCGTCGAGCGTCACCCCGATGGTATAGGCCCCTGCGGGACCGTTGGTGGGGGCAATGGTCCAGTAGGTGGCGGTGATATTGTCCCCGTTCTGCAAGCCCGCCAGCGTGCCGGTCAATGGGGGATTGGGCGCGCCATAGGGACGGCTCTGGCTGTCGGCGGTGACCACCAGGGCAGCCGGAGTGACGGTCAGGGCGCCCGTGTTGGTCGTCACGCTGTAGTTGGTGAGGACGTTGTTGGGGTCGCCGAGGGCAGCCACGATGGGATAGCTCCCCACGGGACTGTTGGTGGCGGCGTCCGTGGAGTAAGCGACCGTGATGCTGTCGCCGTTTTGCAGGCCCGCCACGGTGCCGGTCAATGGCGGGTTGGGCGCGCCGTAGCTGCGGCTCTGGTCGTCCGGGCTAACCACCAGCTCATAGGCGCGGACACTGAGCGTGCCATTGGAGTAGGTCAGGGTGTAATTGGTCGAACTGAGCCCCGAGGGCACAATCGGATAGTCCCCTAGCGGGCTGTTGGTTTGGGCAGGCGTCGTAAAGACCAGAGTCCCTTCCAGCAGCGTTGCGTTGTCGTCATTGGCAAACCCGGCGAAGGTTGCGGTGAAAACGGGGTTGGTTTGGCCATAACCGCGGCTGGCATCGTTGGCCTGCACCAGCAGCGGCGCGGGCGCCACGGTCAGGTTCCCCGGCAAATACTGGATGGTGTAGTTAGGCGCGCTCTGGCCCGAGGCCAAAATCGGATAGACCCCCGCCGGGCTGTTGGTCTGGGCAGGGCAGCTCCAGGACAGAGGACCGGTGACGATGCTGGCACTGTCGGCGTCCAAGAAGCCGCTATAGCTCAGGGTGAACACCGGGTTGGTCTGGCCGTAGAGCCGGCTCGTGGTATTGGCCTGGCCATACAGCACTGCGGGAGTGATGGTCAGGACGGCGGTGTTAGTGGTCACGCTGTAGTTGACCAGCAGGTTGCCCGGACCACTGAGGCTGGCGAGAATCGGATAGTTGCCCACCGGGCTGCCTTTCCCGGCCTTGGTCCAGTAATTGGCCGTGATGTTGTCGCCGTTCTGAAGGCCCGTCATGGTGCCGGTCAGTGTGAGATTGGCCAAGCCGTAGCTCGAGCTCTGGTTAGCCGGGCTGACCACCAGGGGCGCCGGGGTGACGGTCAGCGTGCCGTCATTGGTGCTCACGATATAGTTGGGAAGCCTGCCGCCGGGGTCCGAGAGGCCGGCCGTGATGGCGTAGGTTCCGACTGGGCTGGCGGCATCGGCCAGGGTCGAGAAGATTCCTGTGATATTGTCCCCGTTTTGCAGGCCCGCCACTGTGCCGGTCAACTGCGGATTGGGGGCGCCGTAGCTCCGGCTCTGGTTCTCCGCGCTGACCACCAGCGGAACGGGTGTGATGGTCAGCGTGCCGGTATTGGTCGTCACGTTGTAGTTGGAGAGCAAATCGTCCGGGTCGCTAAACCCCACGCCGATGAGATATGTCCCCGCGGGACTGTTGGTGTCGGCGGCCGTCAAGTAAGTGGCCGTGATGTCGTCTCCGTTCTGCAGACCGGCCAGGGTGCCGGTCAATTGCGGATTGGGCGCGCCGTAGCTCCGGCTCTGGTTGGCCGGGCTGGCCACCAGGGCCGCCGGCGTAATGGTCAGGGTGGCTGTATTGGTCGTCACGCTGTAGTTGGAGAGCAGGCCATCCGGGTCGTTGAACGCCACCCCGATGTCGTAGGTCCCGACGGGACTGTTGGCGCCGGCGTCGGTCCAGTAAGTGGCCGTGATGTTGTCCCCGTTGGTCAGGCCGGCCAACGTGCCGGTCAAAGGGGGGTTGGTGGCGCCGTAGCTCCGGCTCTGGTTGTCCGGGCTGACCACCAGCGCGTATTCGCAGATTCTCAGCGTGCCGTTCGAGAAGCTGAGGTTGTAATTGGTCGAACTCAGCCCCGAGGGCACAATCGGGTAGCTCCCGACCGGGCTGTTGGTCTCGGCGGTTGTCGTAAAGAGGAGTGCGCCTTCCAGCGCCGCGGGGTTCGGGCTATAGCCCAGCCCGAAGAAGCTGGCGCTGAAAACCGGGTTGGTCTGGCCGACAACCCGGCTGGCATTGTCGGCCTGAACCACCAGCGGCGCGGCCATCACGGTCAGGGTGCCCGGCAGATACTGGAGGCTGTAGTTGAGCGCCCTCTGGCCCGAGACCGAAATCGGGTAGCTCCCCACCGGGCTGTTGGTTTGGGCGGGGCAGGTCCCGCTCAACTGGCCGATGAGGACGCTCGCATTGTCCCCGTTGGCAAAGCCGCTGTAGGTCGCCGTGAAGACCGGGTTGGTCTGTCCGTAGTAGCGGCTGGCGTTGCCGGCTTGGACAATCAAGGCCGCCTGACTGACCGTCAGGGCGCCGGTGTTAGTGCTCACGCTGTAGTTGCCCAGCAGGTGGTCCGGGTCGGAGAGGCCGATGTCAATGGGGTAACTGCCCGCCGGGCTGTTGGTCTGGGCCGGGGTCCAGAAGCTGGGCGTGATGTTGTCCCCGTTCTGCAGGCCGGCCAGCGTGCCGGTCAATTGCGGATTGGGCGCGCCGTAGCTCCGGCTCTGATTGTCGGCGCTGACCACCAGCGGCGCCGGCGTGATGGTCAGCGTGCCTGTATTGGTGGTCACGCTGTAGTTGGGGAGCAGGTTGTTCGGGTCGCTGAACGCGAGCGCGATGACATAGCCCCCCACGGGACTATTGGCGCCGGCGGTCGTGGAGTAAGTGGCGGTGATGTTGTCCCCGTTTTGCAGGCCCGCCAGCGTGCCGGTCAATTGCGGATTGGGCGCGCCATAGCTCCGGCTCTGGTTGTCCGCGGTGGCCACCAGGGCATAGGGGCGCACACTCAGCGTGCCATTCGAGTAGGCCAGGCTGTAATTGGTCGAACCGAGTCCCGAGGGCACAATTGGATAGCTCCCTACCGGGCTGTTGGTCTGGGCGGTTGTCGCAAAGACCAGCGTCCCTTCCAGCGCCGAGACGTTCTCGTCATTGACCAGCCCGAGGAGGCTGGCGGTGAAAACCGGGTTGGTCTGCCCATAACCGCGGCTGGCATCGTTGGCCTGCACCAGCAGCGGCGTGGGCCCCACGGTCAGGGTGCCCGGCAGGTACTGGATGCTGTAGTTAAGCGCGCTCTGGCCCGAGATCGAAATCGGGTAGCTCCCCACCGGGCTGTTGGTTTGGGCGGGGCAGGTCCCGCTCAACGGGCCGATGAGGACGCTCGCATCGTCCCCGTTGGCAAAGCCGCGGTAGGTCGCTGTGAAGAGCGGGTTGGTCTGTCCGTAGTAGCGGCTCGTGTTGTTGGCTTGGCCAATCAAGGCCGCCGAGGTGACGCTCAGGAGGCCATTGACAAAGTCGAACATGTAGTTTGCTGCGGCTAAAGTCCCCTGCGCGGGCGTGATGGGGTAGGCGCCCACCGGACTGGCAGGGGTCCCGAACGTGCTCAGGATTGGGCTGCCCGTCAGTACCGAGTCCTGGGTGTCTCCGTTGACAAAGCCGTTGACGCTCCAACTCAGCAAGGGATTGGCAGCGCCATAGGTCCGGCTCTGGTTCTGGGCGGCGACGGTAAGGGGGGCGGGCGCGACCACGAGCGTGCCGCTGTTGGTGGTCACGGAGTAATTGACCAGCGCGCCATTGGGGTCCTGAAGGAGCGGCACGATGGCGTAGCTGCCGACGGGACTCGAGGCGGAGGCGGCTGTCGTGTAAAGGGCGGTGATGTTGTCGCCATTTGTCACGCCGGCGATTGAGCCGGTCAGAAGGGGGTTGGTCGTCCCGTAAAGCCGGCTGAGGTTGTTGGGGGTGACTGACAGCGGTTGGGGCAAGACATTGAGCAGCACAGCCCCCGCGGTTGTGGTGTAATTGTTGGTATCGGCCGGGACAAAAATGAGATACAGGCCCTGGCCGGAGCCGGCCTTGAGCACGGTGCCGGCCGGCGGAATATAGGAGAACTTGCCGGGGACATTGGCGGTGGCGTTCAATTGGGCTGCGCTGAGGGCGGCGCCATAAGTAATGGGCGCCGGGTTGGTCCAGGTGACGGAGGGCACGGCTGGGGGCTGGCCGGCGATTTCAAGGGCCCAACTGTTGAGAACGTTTGTGCTGCCGTACTCCATGCCCGCCACAAACAAGACCCAAACCCCTTGGGCGCTCAGCCCGTTGAACTCTCTCAGGAAAGTGGTGCGCAGAGAGGTATCCTCCACCTGGGTCGGGTCTATATAGCGCGCGTCGGGTTGCCAGGTTCCGGTCAGAGGCAAACCTTTAGGCGGCGTCGTGACCAATTGGTAGTTGTGGATATCGTTGGTATTAGCGGAGTCGGAAAAGGCCACGTTAAAACCGCAATCACTGTAACCATAAGGGTTGTGTGCCGTCCTGCCGGTGCGGTTGAGCAATACCGTCAATCCATTGGTCAATCCACTCTGGTGCTGGAGGTAGCAGTACAAGTCCCCGTTGAAATCACCCGTGATCTGCAACCGGACTCGGAGCGAAGTAATGTGCGCGATGCCCGAGGTGATGGTGCGGCTATCTGTAACGCCGGCCGGGTTGCCGGCGGGAATGGCCAGATTGATGCCTGTAAAGGTATTGGTCTGAGCCACTTGCGCATGGAGGGCGCCGACACCGGCTCCCGCCAGCAGCCCTATCCATGTCTTGAAATGATTCATGGGTGTCCTCCTGCCTGAACAGTGTCGTTTCTGCGTGGTCATCTCGACGTTTTAAGCAGGGCAAGGATAGGCGCGGCGGCGGTAAAAGGCAATAGAAAGTTGGTCACTATTCAGCTCTCAACGGCAGGGCGCGTCACTCCGCGCGCGCCATCCGTCGCTTCCTGGCGGACCGGATGCGATGCCACTGCAGGCGGCGGGCAGAGGAGTGCCCGCCCTACCACCGAAACCTGAACAGTTACGATGGAAAAAACCGCTGGACTATGGGCGCGTAACCGGCTATTTGCCCAGGTGTCTTTCGGAAGAGACCCGCGCGAGCCAACATGAATGTGAACTGAAACTTCAAGAAAAACCTATGAAAAGAAACTCCTCTCTCAGTCGTCGTCTTTTTCTCCAGCGCACGGCGGTCGTCGCGGGCGCTGCGGCTGGGGCGCAATACGTCGGGATGCCGTCCCTGTTGGGGGCGGAGTCGCCCAGCGGCAAGCTGGGCGTGGCGGTGATCGGCGCCGGCGGCATGGGCGGCTACAGTTTCGACTGCGCTCTGAACGAGCGGTTGGTGGCCTTATGTGACGTGGACGACAAGACGATGGCCGACCGGCTGAGGGAATTCAGCGAGAAGCGCAAAGAGCAGCCGGCGCCCAAGGCGTTTTACGACTATCGCAAGATGCTCGAGGAGTGCGAGAAGGACATCGACGTTGTGTTGATCGCCACGCCGGACCATAACCACGCGCCGGCGGCGATCCGGTCCATTCATCTGGGCAAGGCGACCTTCTCGCAGAAGCCCCTGGCCCACGACATCCGCGAGTGCTACGCCCTGGCCGATGCGGCGCGGCAAAAGAAGGTGCCGACGCAGATGGGCAACCAGGGCCATTGCAGCGACACGATACGCAAGGCCTGCGAGTATATCTGGGCCGGCGCCATCGGGAACGTGACCGAGACCCACTCGCTGCTGGGACGCAACTTCGGCGGCAGCGGCGGCCGGCCCCCGAGCAAGCCGGTCCCTGCCGGACTGCACTGGGATGAATGGCTCGGGCCCGCTCCGTTCCGCGAATTCCATGACGGCCTCCACCCCTTCAACTGGCGGAATTGGCGCCAGTTCGGGACCGGCACGATCGGGGACATGGCCTGCCATAATCTGGACGCCGTCTTTTGGGCCCTGAAGATTGGCCAGGCCAAGCACTTCACAATCGAATGCCTCCACACCACGGGCGGCAGCGAGGAAATGTATCCGCAGAGCAACATCGTGCGATACGAAGTCCCGGCCCGCGGCAATATGGGGCCGGTCAGAATCCACGTGTACGACAACGCCGAACTGCGGCCCGACATTATGAAGGACGCCGAAAAGAAGTATGAGACCAAGTTCGGCGAGGACACACTGTTCGTCGGGGACAAGGGCCTTTTCCGCACCGGCGGCACCTGCGGCTCGCTCGGCTTTCTGCCGGAGGATCGGCGCACGGAGGTCCCCGTGCCCGCACAGGTCCTGCCCCGCGCCCATGGAGGCCCCATCGAAGACCTCTTTTACGCCTGCAAGCACGGAACCGTCCCCTGCTCGAACTTCCCGGGCGCCGCCGCTCCGCTCACCGCTTTTGCGCTCGCCGGCCACCTCGCCCAGTTCGCCGGCGTGGGCAATAAACTCGAATGGGATGTCGAGCAGATGAAATGCACCAACGTGCCGGAAATCAACCGGTATGTCCGCCGCGAATACCGGCCCGGCTGGGAGGTGTAACACCCCGGCCGATAGGAGCTCGGCCGTTTGTTTCAGATGAAAGGACAATTACACACGTCCGCAGTGGCGGTTTCGCCATGGATTCGGCCAACCGTCCTCGTTTCGGCCGCGCTGGGGCTGCTCCTGCCGGCGGTTTCCGGCCGCGCCCAGGACCGTCTCAAGACGATGCCGGGCTACGAGCGGTTCCGAATGATGAGCAAGGAAATCCCGAAGTCGGTCAGGATGGGGGCGCTGTCGGTCGCGTGGGCGCAGGACGGTTGCTCGTTCGAGTATCAACAGGAGGGAAAGCGATACCGGTACGATATTGCAAGCCGGAGCGCCGCCGAGGTCCCGGCATCCACGAACGCGGCCTCTTCGGCCGGCGGGGACTCGACCGACAAGGGGCAGGGGCGCCGGGACAGGCGCTCCCGCTCCGAGGGGCTCGAGCGCGGACGCCAGTTCACGAACGCCCTTTCTTCCGACGGCAAATGGAAGGCGTATTGCCGGGACCGCAATGTCTGGCTCATCGCCACGAACACCACCAATGCCCTGGCCATCACAACGGATGGGAGCGAAAAGACACGGGTCAAGTACGGCACTGCCAATTGGGTCTATGGGGAGGAACTTGGCCAGAACACGGCGATGTGGTGGTCCGCCAACAGCCGGAAGCTGGCTTTCTACCGCTTTGACGAAAGCCAGGTGCGCGACTATTACGGGACGCTGGACGAGACCCGCTTCCAGAACCGCCTGGACGTGGAGCCCTACATGAAGGTGGGGACAACCAATCCCGCCGTGGACCTGCTGGTCTATGACCTGGAAACCCGGAAAACGACCCGCATGGACGTGCGGGATGGCAAGGGGTTCGACAACAACGTCATCGGCCACTACATCTACGGCGTGGCCTGGTCCCCCGAGGGCAAGGAACTCCTGTTCCATCGCACCAATCGCCGTCAGAATGTCATGGAGTTCTGCGCTGCGGACCCCGAGACGGGCAAGTGCCGGGTCATTGTTCGCGAGGAATGGCCGGCAAGCTGGACGGAGAACAGTCCGGACATCCACTGGCTCAAGGATGGCAAACGCTTTCTTTGGTCCTCCGAGCGCACGGGTTGGCGGAACTTTTATCTCTACGACCTCGGCGGGGCGTTGCTGTCGACGGTGACGGCGCATCGCTTCGAGGTGGCCGAGATCGTGCGTGTCAATGAGCAGGCCGGGCTGCTCTATTACATGGCGCACAGCGGGGACAACCCGCTGAAGCTGCAGCTCCACCGGGTCAGCCTCGACGGCCACGGCGACCAGCGGTTGACCGACCCCGCTTTCCACCACCAGGTTGACCTGGCCCCCGATGAAAAATATTTCATCGATGTGGCCCAAACCCATGATACGCCGCCGGCTACCCTCCTCAGAGACGCCGAGGGCAACCTCGTGGCGCAAGTGGCGGCCAGCGACATGACCCGGTTCCGGAAACTGGGCCTCAAGCCCGTTGAGTTGCTCAAGTTCAAGGCCGCCGACGGCGAAACCGACCTCTATGGCATGCTCGACTTCCCTTCGGGGTTCCGCCAGCGCCGGAAGTATCCGCTGCTGGTCGGCGTTTATGCCGGGCCCGCCACGCCCGGCGCCCGGGAGACCTTCACGCTGCCGAACGCACTGACCGAGTTCGGTTTCCTGGTGGCCACCTTCGATTCCCGCAGCGCCAGCGGGCGCGGCAAGCGGTTTCTGGATTCCATCTACTGGAAACTGGGCATCGTCGAGGTGGACGACCAGGCGGCGGGAGTGAGGTCGCTCTGGAACCGGCGCTACCTGGACAAAAGGCGCGTCGGCATGTTCGGGACCTCGTACGGCGGCACCGTCTCGGCCACCAGCTTGTTGCGCTATCCCGAGGTCTTCCAGGCGGCCTGCGCCAACTCACCCGTCACCGATTATCGCAACTACGACACGATCTACGCGGAGCGCTACTTATGGATTCCCCAGGAAAACAAGGCCGCCTTCGATGCGGCCAGCGTGATGACCTACGCCACCAACCTCCAGGGCCGCCTGATGCTCTTCTTCGGAACCGCCGACAATAACGTGCATCCCGCCAATTCCCTGCAACTCATCCAGGCCCTCCAGAGGGCCGGCAAGAGCTTCGACCTCCAGGTGGGCCCGGACCAGGGGCACACCGCCGTCAACCGCGACCGCATGATGGAGTTCTTCATCGAATCCCTCGTGCTCAGCAAACCAAAAGTCCGGAGCCCTCAAACCCGGCCATTAGGCGGGGCCGCCACGGCCGGTGACAGAGTTCCGCGCAAACCCTCTTAGCCTCCTAACTAAACGGTTTCATGGGCGCGGGCCATCTTGATGAATTCAATGGGGGTCAGCATCGACACGCCAAAAGGCTTGCCCAAGGTGAGCAAGTCCCGGTCATTGGTTACGACGCATTTCGCGCCTGCGCCCAGCGCGGCGGCCAGGTATCGGTCATCTGCCACATCGCGGCTTCGGCGCTTGCCCAGCGGCCCGGCGTCCACGAAATGCGCCAGCTTCAAAAGCCGCGCCAACTCCTTGTCCGCCTCCACGGGCCAGTTTTCTGCCGCCAGGATCACGGGGATTTTCCCGGCATATTCCTGCCACACCTGCGCCGTCACACAAAGCAATGCTTGGCCCGAATAAACCAAATCCAGGCAGAAACGCGGATTTCCCCGCCACCCGAGAGCGGACGCGACGACTCCACAGTCGAACACGGCGCTAATCACCTGGGCGCCCTTCGTTTCTCCGCCCGGCGCAAGGCGCGAACGCGAGCCGCAATCCGCTCCTCGATTTCGGGCGTGATCGCGTCTTGCGGCAAGCTGGTTTTGGCCTCCTGCCATTCCCGCCAAGCCACGCCCATTTCTTCACGTTGCAAGGCCCGCAAGCCCGCCTGCACGACGGCGCTTAGGTTGCCATAGAGTCCGGACCTCGCGCGTTGTTCCGCCCAAGCGTCCAGCATGGGCGGCAAAGAGATATTCCGCGTCTTGGTAGCCATATCCGCGAACATCCGCTAAAAAACAAAGATTGTCAATCCTTGGTGAGCGGCAGCAGGACAGGAGATAGAGGAGAACGAGAGGTACCAGCCGTAGCATGGATTCCGTTGAGAGCCGAACAGTCACCCTTTTTCTCGCAGGCTGCGAAGGATTTACGACCACGGATTACGAATTGCACGGATGGAACAAATCCTGTAATCCGTGGTGAATAGGTTCAACAGGCCAGGAGGATTTCCGCCGCGACGGCGGCGTCGATGGCTTGGTGTTCGCCCAACTTGAGGCCGCGCGAGCGGAAGCGGGTGGAGACCATTTTTGCGGCTTCAGGGGGCGAGATGCCGCAGTCTGCGAGCCTGGTCTTCATGCCCAGCGAGTGGAAGAACTCCTCGGTCCCGGCGACGGCGAGTGCGGCGGCTTTGGCGTCATCGGGTTCATTGGCGTTCCAGACGCGGCGGGCGAACTGGGCCAGCTTGGCGCGTTTGGGGGTCGTTTCGTGGCGAAAGAGCGAGGGCAGGACAATCGCCAGGCTTTGGGCGTGGGCGATGCCGAAGAAGGCGGTGAGTTCGTGGCCGATCATGTGTGTGGACCAATCCTGGGGCACTCCTTGTCCGAGCCAACCGTTGAGGGCCTGGGTTGCGCTCCAGACCAGGTTTGCGCGGGCGTCATAGTCCTGCGGATTGGCAAGCGTTTTCGGGCCCTCCTCGGTGAGTGTCCGGAGGATGGCCTCCGCCTGGCGGTCCTGGAGGGGGCTGTTGACCGGGTAAGTGATGTACTGCTCGAGGACATGCACGAAGGCATCCACAATCCCGTTGCGGACCTGCTCCGGAGGCAGGCTCAGGGTCACTGCGGGGTCCAGAATTGCGAACTGCGGATAGCAGGCCTCGCTGCCGAAGGCGAGTTTCTCGCGCGTTGCCTGGCGCGAGATCACCGCAAAACCATTGGACTCCGAGCCGGTGGCCGGCAGGGTCAGCACCGTTCCCAGAGGGACGGCTGTCTTGACGGGCGCATTTTTGGCCAAGATATCCCAGGGGTCGGAGCCCTGAAACTCGGCCGCCGCGGCGATGAACTTCGTGCCGTCAAGGACGGAACCTCCCCCGACCGCCAGCAAGAAAGAGACCCGCTCCTCTTTGACGAGCTTGACCGCCTTCATGAGCGTTTCGTAGAGCGGGTTGGGTTGGATGCCGCCGAACTCGAGCAGCCCTCGGCCCGATAGCGCCTGCTGTACCTGGTCGTACACCCCGTTCCTCCGGATGGAGCCTCCGCCATAAGTCATCAGGACCCGTTCCTGCGGGCCGATCAGGTCTTGGAGTTGGGCTATCGTCCCCTTGCCGAAAGCGATGCGGGTCGGATTGCGATAAGTAAAAGCTTGCATGTCTGTTCCCCACGATGGGGCGGCAGAGTCAGGGGAGTCAAATCAAAAGGCCGGGAAACCGTTGAAAGCGGGGCATCACCGCTCCTGTGCGAGATCGAACTTAATCCAGGTGTGAGAGCGGGTTTTTCGGTTGCGCATCTCCATTTCCTCGAGCTCGCGCCGGCCGTTGACCTTTTTGAGGCCGCAGGGATCGAACTCCTTCATCAATTGGCCGCGGGCATCGTAGGCATCGGCGTGGAGGACGCCGCCGTTGTCGGTGTCAACCCAGGAGGTGACGCGGGCGTAGCCTGGGGCGGCGGGATGCGGGTTGACGCTCTCCAGGACGGCGCAGGGCTGGCCGTGGCGCAATTCCCTTTTGAGCACGCGCTGCCTGGGCCAATGGAGGAATTCAAGCCCGAGGTCCGCCACCCAGAAATCGGAGCTGGCAAATGGAACCATGATTTGATCGGCGTTCAGCCGGGTCGGGCGGGCGGCGGAAGCGTTGGGGCCTGCGGGCTGGGTGAGCAAGTATTCATTGGGCTGCTGGCCGGAGTGAATTACGGCCAACTCCTCTGCGGCAGCGCCATCGGCAGGGATGGTTTGGTAAACACTGACCCAGTTGGTGGGGGTGGCATAGATCTCGAATTTGACGCGGATGCGGCGTTCCCGGTCGTTGGAATCCCTGATTCTCAGGACCCCGCTGTTGGTGGAATTGGCCTCGGGCTTTTGGGTGAGCAGATCGTCGGCCAAGCGTCGTCCGGCTTTAATGGATTCCTGGGGGCTCAGCGGCGGCGGGTGCATTTCATCCCGGCGTTGAGCGCAGGCCAGCAGGGGAAAGAGCAGGGCCAGGAGGAGGACGGAGGGCGGAGGGCGGAGGGCGGAGGGCAGGGGACCGGTCATTTTGTGTGGAGCACCAATGGGAGGAGCTCGGAGATACGCTTGATGAAATGGACCTTGAGCTTGTTGCGCACCTCTTCGGGCACTTCGCTCCAGTCGGCCCGGCTCTGGTCCGGAAGGACGACCTGTTTGATGCCGAAACGGGCGGCGGCCAGGACCTTTTCCTTGATGCCGCCGACGCGCATGACGCGGCCGCGAAGGCTGATTTCGCCGGTCATGGCGACATCGGAACGGACGCGGCGGCGGGAGAGGAGGGAAGCCAGGGCGGCCACGACGGTCACTCCGGCGCTGGGCCCGTCCTTGGGGGTGGCGCCGGCCGGGACGTGAATGTGAATGTCGAAATTGCCCCAATCCGACACGTTGATGCCGAGGGTATCGGCCTGGCTGCGCAAGTAGCTCAGGGCGGTTTGCGCGCTCTCCTTCATGACCTCTCCCAGGGAACCGGTCAGCAGCAGGTTGCCTTTGCCCGGCATCCGGGTCGCTTCGATGAAGAGGATTTCCCCTCCCACGGGCGTCCAGCCCAGGCCGGTGGCGATTCCGTATTCTTTGATGGTTTCGGCGCTTTCGCTCACGAACCGGGCGGCGCCCAGGTAATCAACAAGGACGTCCGGTTTGAACACGACTGTCGCGGACTCGTGGCCGTTAGCGACCAGGCGGCGGGCGGCCTTGCGCGTGAGGGCGGCTATCTCGCGTTCCAGTTGGCGCACGCCCGCCTCGCGCGTGTAGTCGTGGATGACGCGGCGCAATGTGGCGTCCGGGAACCTCACTTCCTGGCGGGAGAGGCCGTGCTCCTCCAATTGGCGCGGCACCAGGTATCGCTTGGCAATCTGGAGTTTCTCCGACTCGGTGTAACTGGGCAATTCGATGACCTCCAACCGGTCCCGGAGGGCGGGGTGAATCGGCTCGAGCCAGTTGGCGGTGGTGATAAAGAGCACGCGCGACAGGTCGAAGGGGACATCCAGGTAATGATCGGTGAAGGTGTTGTTCTGGGCGGGGTCGAGCACCTCGAGCAGGGCGGCGGCGGGGTCGCCGCGGAAATCGGCGCCGACCTTGTCCAACTCGTCGAGCATGATGACCGGGTTGTGGCTTTCAACGCGGCGCAGAGTTTGGATGATGCGGCCGGGCAGGGCGCTGACGTAAGTGCGGCGGTGCCCGCGAATCTCCGCCTCGTCGCGCATGCCGCCCAGGGAGATACGCCCGAACTTGCGCCCCAGGGCGTCGGCCATGCTCCGGCCCAGGGAGGTCTTGCCGACCCCGGGCGGCCCAACCAGGCACAGGACGGGGCCCTTGATCTGTTTTCGGCGCTTGATGATGGCCAGGAACTCCAAGAGCCGATCTTTGACTTTGATCAGCCCGAAGTGTTGTTCGTTGAGAATTCGCTCCGCCTCGGCCAAGTCGAGCTTGTCCTCGGTCTCGGTCGCCCAGGGCAAGGCCAGGAGCCAGTCCAGGTAATGGCGGCTTACGGCGTATTCGGCTGCCGCCGGCGTCATCTGCTGGAGGCGCTCCAGCTCCTGGCTGGCGACTTGCTTGGCCTCGGCCGACATGGGGGTTTGCTCGATTCTCTCGCGCAGCAGGCGCGTCTCGGCGGCGTTGGGGTCCGATTCACCCAGTTCGCGCTGGATCGCCCGCATCTGTTCGCGGAGAAAGAAGTCGCGTTGGGTTTTCGAGATCGAGGTGGCGACTTCGGTCTGGATTTTAGAGCTGAGGGTCAGCACTTCGTGCTCGCGGTTGAGCATCGGCAAGAGGCGGGTCAAGCGGTCCTTGACCGAGAGGGTTTCGAGCAACTTCTGCCGCTCGGCCAGCTCGAGGTTCAGGTTGGCGGCAACCAGGTCGGCAAAGTGCCCGGGGTCTTCAGTATTGAGGGCGGCGATCTTGATTTGCTCGGAGAGGGCGGGCGAGAGCTTGACGATCTCCTGGAACTGGCGCTGGGCGTTGCGCATCATGGCCGTCAACTCGACGGAGTCCTCCTTCACGTCGCGCAGCACCTCGAACTTCGCGCAAAGGTAGGGCTCGATCTTGGTATAGTCCCGCACCCGGATGCGCCAGAGACCCTCGACGAGCACCCGGACGGTGTTATCCGGGAACTTGAGCATCTTGAGCACCCGCGCCGCACACCCCGTCTCGTGCATCTCATGGGGCAAGGGGTTCTCGGCCTCCGCATTGCGCTGCAACACCACTCCCACCAAGCGGTCGCCTCCGACGACGTCGTCGATGAGTTTGGTGCTTTGGGCCGTCTCAACGAGCAAGGGGGCCGCCATCGTCGGAAAAATCACGATGTCGGACAGCCCGAGGATGGGCAGTGTTTCCGGCAGGGAGCTGGCGGAAACGCGCACGGAAGTCTCCGTGCTGCTGGGAGTTCCCAGAACACTGACGAACTCGGTGTCGGGCGAGGTCATGTTCGCTCCATCTGGCCAATTGGATTCCCGCCCGCCGGAAAGAGTTCAGATCATCGGGGAGTTTCCTTCCGCAACCGGGACTTTCGTGCCCTTGGACGGCTGTTGTGCCACGGGCACATCAATCCGCAAAAAGCCATTTACATAAGCTGCCTTGGCATGACCCAAATCGTAGCCCGCCGGCAATTCCAGGAGGCTCTCGAAGGGCCCATAGTTGATCTCCATCACCAGGAAACTGCATTTGCCCGGACGGCACCCATCGGGCCGGTTGCCGCTGATGCGCAGCCGGTTTCCCTCGGTGGTGATCTCCAAACACTCGCTGCGCATTCCGGCCAGCTCCACTTTCACCACCAGGCCGCCGTCCGTCACATATACATCGGTGTCAGGCACCCAATGTGCTCGCGCCGAACCTTCTCGCCCGGTCCGGGCGGAGCGGGTCATGAAATGCACCGATGAACTAGCTCTGCACATCGCCATTAATCTGGTGAGTCTATCTTACTTCTGGAACTGAGGCAAGCCATCATTGCTTCATTTCTTATAGAATAGTCCGCAATCCCGCTCGGCGCAACCGGAGATTCTCATACGAGGGTCGAGGGGAGGAAGCCCAGCCCTCGCCCCCTCGCCCCTTTTGAACTGCGGTCTATTGGCTCGCTGGGCGGTGCTCCTCCTCGAGCGCGGCATAGGAGACGGTGTTGATCCATTCGCCATCGAAGAGCCTGCTTTTCACGAACTCCCCTTCGCGCCTCAGGCCCGCACTCTCGCACAGCCTGCAGGCGGGGCCGTTTTGGCTGTGGCACGAGGCGGAGACCCTGTGGAGACGGATTGCCTCGAAACAAAAAACCAGCACGGCGTTCACTGCTTCCAGGGCGAAGCCTTTGCGCTGAAAGGCCCGGTTGAGCACGACCTGGAGTGCCGCCTGGAGGGGCTCGGGAAAACTCAAGCTCACGTAGCCGATAAGCTTGTCGCTCTCCTGTGACTGAATGCCGAGGTAGAAGGCCTGGTCGGGTGTGGTCAATTTGACCTGCCTTTCGCGCTCCAGCCAATGCAGCACGTCTTCTTCCTCCAGCGGCCTGCCATCCATGTGGCGGAAGGTCTCTTCATCCGAAAGGCATTCCAGCAAGTCCTGCCAGTCCGCCGGGGCGAACCGCCGCAAGACCAGCCGCTGGGTCGTAATGGGAAGCGGGAGCTTGCCTCCTTCGGGGCTGCCGTCCTCGGGCACAATCACGCTCTCCGTGCACCCAGGACAGGCCTGGGGATGTCCCGCGTTCTCCCGAGGAAAGGAAATCGTCTCCCCGCAATAAGGGCACCTGAAATCGATAAAGCTCTCTTCAGTGATCATAGGCCGTCATGCGGGCCAATATAGCCGCCCCTTCTTGCGACCTCAAGCCTGCGCTTGATCGGCCCGGCGCCGGAGGGTGTGAGACAGAGGTCGTGGCAATGGACTGAGTATGAAGAATCTGGCCCCACGCGCATAACGGCCGTTTTTGTGTTTTTCAACTTGACCCCGTTTCGGACCAAGCCCCATCGTCCGGAGGAAAACGCAATGCCATGAAAACTCTCCTGAAAGCCGCCCCCATCGCCGTTGCCGCCGCTCTGGCAGCCGCTCTGTGCCTTCCGCCCCAGGGGCGCTGCGCCGGCCTGACGGGCAGCAACACGGTTGAACCTCCTCCCGCCTACCCGCTCAAGAAGAGCGCCAACGGGCGCTACGTGGTCGATTCCAAAGGCGCGCCGTTTCTCGTTGCCGGCGACGCTCCGCAAGCCCTGATGGTCAAGCTGACCGAAGCGGATGCCGACCTCTACTTCTCGAACCGCGTGGCGCACGGGTTCAACGCGGTCTGGATCAATCTCCTGTGCCGCCCGGGCACCGGCGGGCGCAAAGACGGCGCGACCTACGACGGCGTCCCTCCCTTCACGACACCCGACGACCTGTCCGCTCCCAACGAGACCTATTTCGCCCGCTGCGACCGGATGTTGAGCCTGGCCCAAAACCACGGTCTATTGGCGATCCTCGACCCGGTCGAGACCATCGACCATCTCAAAGTCCTTGTGGCGAACGGCCCGGAGAAATGCCGCGCCTTCGGGCGTTACCTCGGCCAACGGTACAGGCGCTTTGCCAACCTGCTTTGGATGAGCGGCAACGATTTTCAGGGATGGCGCGACCCGAAGAACGACGAGGCGGCCCTGGCCGTCGCCAAAGGCATTCGCGACACCGACCCGGACCATCTGCAAACCGTCGAACTCAATTACGAGGTGAGCGGTTCGCTGGACGACCCGAAATGGGAACCGGTCATCAGCATTAGCTGCGCCTACACCTACTATCCAACCTACGCCCAGGTGCTCAAGGAGTACAACCGGCCCAATTTCCTGCCCGTGATCATGATCGAGTCGGACTACGAGTTCGAGCAGCGGGCCACTCCGGTGGTCCTGCGCCGCGAGGAGTACTGGTCGATTTTGGCCGGCGCCGCCGGCCAAGTCTATGGCAGCGGGCCGATCTGGCCGTTCGCCGACCATTGGAAGAGCGCCCTGGATTCCACCGGGGCGGTCCAGATGGCCTGGGTCAAGGCCCTGTTCGAGCCGCGCCCCTGGTTCGACCTGGTCCCGGACCAACAGCACAAGCTGGTCGTCGCCGGGTATGGGACCTTCGACGGCGCATCGCACGAAGGCAATCATTACGTGATGACCAGCGACTATGTCACCGCCGGACGGACGCCGGACGGACGGCTGGCCATCGCATATATGCCTTCGTTGCGCCCGCTGAAAATCGACCTCTCCCAGCTCAACGGGCCTGTGACTGCGCGCTGGTACGACCCGAGCCGCGGGACGTTTTCCCCAATCAAAGGTTCCCCTTTCCCCAATTCCGGCCAACCGTATTTCATCCCGCCGGGCAACAACGCCGATGGCGACGGCGATTGGCTGCTGGTTCTCGAAACCAATCCGCCGGCAACCGCGCCGGATTCCGCGAAATGAAGGTTGGGTTTCGTCAGGGCTCCAGCGAGAGCTTGGGGAAGGGCCATGCGGCCGCGGAGACGCAAAAAACACAGACAGGGTTCATTTACCGCGTTCCGAGGCGAGGGTCCAGTAAATCGCGGCTTGGACCACGCCGCTGGCGGGCAGAATGGGAACGTCATAGCCCGGAACCGTCACGCAGCCGTCGGCCAGCGGCCAAGCCGGGTCGATGTAGAGGATATTGCGGGCGGGTTCGGGTGGTTGGGCCGGCTGAACGTCGAAATAGAGGAGCTTGACTTCCATTGCTTTGGCCTGGTCCACAAGTCTCTGAGGAGCGAACTGATAGCCGACATACAGAACGAATTGTGGAGGGTGGCTGGCGTCGAGCAGGTCTTTGTCCTCCCAGGCCGGAACCGCGACGAGAGCGCCCAGGGGGAGCGTGCGCGGGTCCTGCGCGTGGCGTGGGAAAATGTGGCCGGTGACCAGTACGGTTGTCGATGTTGCCCGGCCCCACCACTTGGCCGCCTCGAGGATTTTAGGCATTTGGGCGCCGCCGACCTTCGCCAACATCCGTTCGATCTGGTCCAGGTATGCCCGCCCCAGGACGCCGGCAGGGATGGGTTTGACGCTCAGATCGTCATGGAACCTCTTGCCTTGGTATTTCTTCCCTCGCTCCGGGCCTCCGGGCAAGCCATAGCTTTGGTAAAGGACCGGCATCTTGCCCAACCGCGTGCAGGCCGCCACGAATTCCCCCGTCCAGGTCCACAACTCGACGAGGTTGGCGACAGTGTCGATGGGGAAATAGTCCCTGTAAAGTCCGGCCGGAGAAGTGAACTTGATCACCGTCGCGCCTTTCTCCTGCCATTGACCGATGATGTTCAGGTCCTCAGGACTCAGGGAACCCGGCACGGCGTAGAGGATTACGTCCCGGTTCGCAGGGACCCGCTCGCCCAGGGGAGCGGCGGCCATTAAACCGCCGGCGCGGCCGCATGCCTCCGCAATGAAATCAGCCTGCCGGCCTGCGACCCAGAAACCTCCTCCGGCTACAAACTCATTGGCGGCGCGCCCCGCGGATTTTGCAAGCGTTGCCAGATTGGACCGGGTCTGGGCGATAGTGCCCTGGAAACCCGACAAATAGTTCTGCGCCGCTGCCTGCCTTTGCGAGTCCGCCGCCCGGATGGATCGGATCGCCTCTTCACCGCCAAGGCCTTTGAGCAGACCCCCCATCGAAATGGAACGCGACAGGCAGTTTTCCAACACTTCCCGGGAAATCGTGCCGTCGAAATGGTAGTCGCGGGGCTGTGAGGCGGGCGGGGTCCCGGCTGCACGGGCCCACGGCCCGGCGAACAAGCAGCCGGCAACGAGGCAGACCCCAACCAGCCCGCTGGGTCTCCCGGAGTTCTTGACAGAAGAGGAAACCGCCGATGCGAATGGCCAATTCATAAATCATTCATCCCTTTGAGCATGCCTGCGCCACCCAAGCAAGAATTGCGCGGCGAATCAAATCGAAAGTAACTATTCTCAGCGGCAGGGCGCGTCACTCCATTTGCTCAATGCAGCGTTTTGGAACATTGGGATAGGCGCACCAATAGACATAAGGCAACCGTGTCTGCGCGGCGGGGCACTACCGCTATCAGGGCCAGCGCTGCGAAGCAGACCACGGGTCCCCCGGAGCGCATCCCGGAGG